>Ga0181520_10010723_pt1 | contig 12204 bp, 11 predicted proteins | sample PEATcosm2014_Bin_29_FD_132451 | JGI IMG/M metagenome (GOLD analysis project Ga0181520, IMG submission 132451) | Peatland microbial communities from MTU Mesocosm Facility, Houghton, MI, USA - PEATcosm2014_Bin02_30_metaG | ecosystem: Environmental > Terrestrial > Soil > Wetlands > Peat | place...
CTTAGAGGCCCGGTGATGTTTTTCAGAGAACTTGTTCGCGTCGGTCACCAGTTCAGAGAATTTGGTGCCTCGCCGGGGAGAGTTGGGAAGCAGAATGCCCACTCGGATCGCGGTCGTACGCTGCTCGTAGACCCGGACGGCCGCCGAGAAGTTTCCGACTTTGGAAGTGACGCGCTTGCCCTGTTCGTTGGTATAGCGAATCCACCATATGCCCGAGTCTTTCACCTTTTCAAATACACCTTTGTGCTTTTCCTGCTTGGGCTTACGAGGCATCAGGCATTCTCCAGGATTACAGTCTATGATACCACAAAAACCGTTGCTCTAGCTTGATATGCATTTGATTTATTTGGACTTGAACCCTGCGTTGGCAAAGTTTTCTGGCGGGGACCGCGATACAACCCCGTCGGTTTTCGGCTGAGACTGTGTGGCTTTATTGAGAATTCACCGGTGAGACAGTTCGGAGGCGGAATCATGCAGGCTCCAGGTTACTACTTTACCCATATAAGGGTTGTTTGCTTTCCAATCTACCCTTATATGGGTATAATTTGTTCATGGCCCGAGCGACTCGCGCATACCCAGCCCTTTCCGAGAATGTCCTCGACCAGCTACAGAAGCTGGGACAGGGCATTGCTGTCGCGCGGAAGCGGCGGCACATGTCGATGAGCGAGATGGCGGAGCGCATGATGGTCAACCTGAAAACAGTGCAGAGAATGGAGAAGGGCGATCCGGCGGTGGGAATCGGGATCGTGGCGACGGCTCTCTGGGTATTAGGCTTGCACCGTCGGCTGGGGGACCTTGTCGCTCCCGAAACAGATCGAGTGGCTTTGCAGGAAGACATCAAGAACCTACCGCGTGATTTTCGGAAATCCAAGAAGCAGACGGACAAATATGATTTTTGAGTAACCCATGCCAGAAGCCTACGTTTATATCCATCTCGACGAAGGGCCGGTGCCAGTCGGAATACTGGAAACGGCCGGCACTGGGCGTGAAGCAGGTGCGCGTTTCCGATATGGGCGGCGCTACCTTCAGCGCAGCGACCGGCTGCCGATTGATCCCGTTCAGTTGCCATTGACCGAGCCCGACGACGACCGCGAGTACATCACCGAGGAGGGCTTCGCTCTTTTCAATGGAATTCGCGATGCGGCGCCGGATGGTTGGGGGCGTCATCTGATGGACCGGGCCGCCGGCGCTCAGGCACTATCAGAATTCGACTACCTGGTTGCGACCGGAGAATCCCGCGTTGGTGCCCTGGCATTTGGCACTGATCTATCAGGCCCTCGGCGTATCGTGCCTTGGGCGGAGGCGGATGGAGCCGAGGGGGACATTGACGGCGAGGATCTCGATTTTGCGGGAATGCTTGAAGCGGTTCGTGAGTTGGATACTGCCGAGGGCCTGCCCCCGAAGCACCGGCGCTTTCTTGTACGTGGTTCCTCGCTTGGAGGAGCGCGGCCTAAGGCGACCGCAGAATTTGATGGCAGACAATGGATCGCAAAATTCGGGCGGCCCGATGATCGCAGTCCGATGTGCCGCGTTGAATACGTCACAATGAAACTGGCCGAGCGGGTGGGCATCACGGTGCCGACAGTGCGGCTTGAAAAAGTACTGGGCCAGGACATTTACCTCGTGGAACGCTTCGACCGAGTACGGAACGATAAGGGGTATCGGCGCGTTCCTTTTATATCGGGACTGACGATCCTTGGCGCGCACGAGAGCGAGTCCATGGGGCAAAGCTACCGCGGCCTGGCCGATCAGTTGAGGCGCCTTGGATCTGCACCGACCGAGGATGCCAAAGAGCTCTGGCGTCGAATGATCTTCAATATTCTCTGCAACAACAACGACGACCATCTGCGCAACCACGGTTTTTTGTGGGACGGCCGCGGCTGGCGATTGTCGCCCGGCTACGACATAGTCTCGTTTCCACAGGTCGGAACGGAGCGGGATCTCGCTATCGGTGTCGGCCACGGTGGCCGCCGGGCGACCATCGAGAACGCTTTGAGCGACATTGCGGGTTTTGGTCTCTCCCGGAGCGAAGCGGTTTCTATGGCGAGATCAATGCAGAGGATAGTCAAGGCGAACTGGGAGAAACTGTGCGTTGAAAGCGGCCTCAGCGCTCTCGAAATTGACCGGCTGCGCAGTTGCTACATCGCCTGCGATGAGCATATCCAGAGCGCGTAGCTGAACAGCGTGTGGGCAGGCATTCGCCTGAGTCACGAATTTCGGAGTCTCGCCCTAAAGCGCAACCCTAATGCATTGCCTGAGAATCCGAATGCATCACAATGAATCCCAGCGACCGCAACGAACAGATTAACTGCTCCGCAGATGCTCGCAGGTCCGAACCCATTCGCAACGGTTTCTACCAGAGCTGCGCCGGGGAGGACTCATGATGTCAAGTTTTATCGCAAGAAAGCTTGGCATTACAGCGCCGTTGAAGGATACCAGTGCCGTGAGCACACACTCAAAACGCCCTTTCAGCAACAGTTGAAATGGCCGTCGAAGGTGAAATCCTCTGCTCTCAATTTCACTAAATGCGGTATTTTCAACATATTCTGAAATCGCAGCTTTCAGTGAAAGAGAGTGAGAACCAAGCACCGAATGCGCTTCAGGCGTTGCTGGCGCAAATACCTGCGTTCAAACTCAAGATTCTCAGAATTGAATCGGCGGCGTCTGAATCCGGCATCGACCTCACAGCTCGCATAGAAGTGTCCGGCCATCCTGGTGTGTGCTTGGCTCAGAACCAACGAAGCGTAATGACTATTCAAGCAGGACGTGGAAACGATACTTGTGTAGAGAGGTTCCTTACCGTCCTCGATCGGCTGTCTGCCTTCTCTTGAAGCGCGGGGCCCGGATTGCAGGCACTTCAAGCGGTTTGCTTAGGGGATCATCGACGCCAGCCTGTGTTGCGGATCGACCTTCAAGGTTCTCCGCGTGGACGGACTCCTCGGTGCGGTCGGGTTCATGATCGTCTGAGAGCCCTCTTGAAGAGGGCAGTTCTTCCGTCTCCGCATCGACCAGTTCCTCGACTTCTTCTGTCTTGCCAAGCAGCTCCTTGTCGATCTCCGCCAGACGCTGCTCGTGCTCCTTGAGTTTGGCTTCGTAAGGGCTTTCATAGTCCAAAGCGGTGTGCAGGCGGCCCAGCGTTGCCTCGTTTCCCTGGATGGTGGCTTCCGTTTCGAGGATCTTCGTGGGCAGGTCTCCGCCGCGGCGCAGGACAGAAGTGAGCAGGGATTGGGCTGAGAGCGACCCCATCTGGGCTTCCGGGCGCGGAACGTCGAACCACTCGCCGGCCAGATTGTAGCGAACGGCCGTGATGTCCGTGATAGTGCCAAGTTCGTCTTTGATGTGGGCATCGCTGACCGCGAGGGGAATGTCGAGGCCGTTGACGGTGAGCTGGGTTGTGCTGTCGAGGGTCACCGTTCGCAGGCATTCGTTGGTGTCTTTGAGCCGGGAGAATTCGAGGCCGTTGAAGCGAACCTGGAGACTGAGGAGTTTACCATCATCGTCCCGGCGTTCATGCGATTTGAAAACCTGGTTTGCTTCCTTGAGTTGGGGCAGCCTGTCTTGGAGATGTGCGATCCGGTACTCGACGTTGAGCAGTTGCTGGCGATTGTTGTAGTGGTCCAGCCGGTTGGAACGGGCAAGCAGGGTCAGGTTCTTGATCTCGTATTCCAGCTTGATCTTTTCGAGCGCAAGAGGGTTGCCGGTGGCCTGAGCCTTTGCCAGAGCAAATATCTGCGGACTCAACCGTGTCTCGCCGGCAATGTCTTCGATCTTTCGGCCCATGCGACCGCCGGATTTGAACTGCGACAGAAACGTCTGTTTACGTTCCAGGAGCTGGGCGCGTTGAAGATCGTGCGCCTTTGGGGAAGCCACGTCGCGCGGTTCTGAAATCATCCGGTAGAACTCGACTTCGGAAAAGGTGTTGCCGGAACGGCGCATTCGCCCGTGGCGCTGCTCCAACTGGTCGGGCCGTTGTGGGAGATCGAGGTCGATCAGCGCCTTGAGACGGGTCTGAATGTTGACGCCGATTCCACATTTTTCAGTTGTTCCGAGCAGGACGCGCACGCGGCCAGCGCGTATAGCCTGTTGAAGGCCGAAGAATTCCTTGCCCTTCTTGTAGTCGTGAACGATGGCGACTTGTTCTCTGGGTACACCCGCCGCAATGAGTTTCGCCTTCATATCTTCGAAGAGATTGAATTCGCCGCGCTGGTAGCGGTCGGCAAAGAGAATGACGGTCCCGCGTTCGGCTTCCGTGCGGTGCAAGACATCGAGTGCTGTGCGCACGGCGGTGTTGGCTTTACTGTCGGGATCGTCCGGGCAGGTTGGATCGTAAAGGCGGGCGTCGAGCGAGATGGCACAGGCGTCGGAATCGAGTTTGAGCCAGTTATCTTCCGTTGGGTCGGGTCGGTCTGGGTCGCTCATCGGAAGGCTCAGCAGTTCGCCGCGCTCAGCGATGCTCTGGAGCAGTGGCTCCTGTGCTGGGGTCACCTTGACAAGGAGATCCTTGCGGACAGCCTTGGGAAGGGTGATGTAGCCGGCGTCCTCAGCTTCGTCCTGCATCATTACATCGGCAAACTGAGACCAGATGGATTGGAGTTCCGGGACGTTGACGTAGTTTGCCAGAGCGGTCTTCGGCTTGATGGTGACGCCATCGGTGGCATATTCCATCCGTGTGACTGGCTCGGCGAAGTTTGCCGCCCAATCGTCGAAGTTGTGAATGTTGCATTTCGTGAGGATGTCGCGGGCCAGGTATCGCGTCATCACAAACTGTTCGCCGAGTGTATTTGTGATCGGCGTGGCGGTAGTGAAGATGACTCCGGCGCCGTTGTGAGTCTCCTGCATGAACTCGATTTTGGCGAGGATGCGTTGTGCCCGTTGGGACTCGCGGGTGCTGATGCCTGCGATGTTACCCATCTTCGTGACGATTGCCAGAGCCTTGTATGCATGGGCTTCATCCACGAAAAGGCGATCAACGCCCAAATCGTCGAAGTAGATAGTGTCGTCCTTCCGGCCCTGAGAAAGCTCTTTCAGTTTCTCCTTGTACTTCTGAATTTTGTTCTCGATCTGGCGCGTGGTTCGTTTCTCCGCTCTGGTCTTGGTGCGATTGTTTTCCGTGCCCTCGCGCAGCAAGTCTTTCATCTCCTGGATTTGAGCGGTGACAGTCTTTGCTTCTCGCTCGGGCGAGATAGGGAGCATATCGAACTGGGAATGGGGAACGATCACGGCGTCCCATTCGTTTGTAGCGACTCGACTGAAGAGGCGCTTACGGCTGAGAGACGAATCAAAGTCTCGTTCGGTAACTGCCAGGACGTTGGCGGAAGGATAAGCTTTCTTGAACTCCTCGCGCCATTGTTGAATCATGTTGTTCGGGACGACGTATAGGTTCTTGCGGGAGATTCCAATTCGCCGCGATTCCATGCCGGCAATAATCACGGAGAGGGATTTTCCGGAGCCGACGAAGTGGTCGAGGAGGGCGCGGCCCTCGACCATGACGCGCCATGCTCCTCTCATCTGATATGGCCGCGGAACGATGGTGGGATTCAGCCCTGGGAAGGATAGGTGACCGCCGTCGTAGATACGGAGGCGGTTGGCGTTGAAGGTTTCGTTGTAGATGCGCTCGATCTGCGGCTGAATGTCAGCCTGCTTGTCGTCTTTGACCCATTCAGAAAAGGCGTCTTTGATTTCGCGTAGTCTGGCGCGCGCCGCGATGGTCCGTACCGTGTCGATGACCGGCTTGCCATCGGCGTTGTTCTCGTAGAGCGTCGGTTCCTGGAGGTTTAGGCCGTATTCGAGGAGCTTGTGGCCCGACATCCCTCCGCCCGCCCACTTGTGTGTCAGCTCGAATGTGTTATAGCAGGACGGCAAATCGACGCTCCAACGGCCGTTGAGGTCTCTGGTGATGGATGGCGCGCGGTCGCCGGACACCGGGCGTTGCTCGGCCAGATGCCGGTTGAGGAATTGAACGTACACCTCGGTCGGGACCCAAGTCTGTCCAAGACGCACGTCGATGTCGATGAAGGGCACGATCTCTGGCTGGACCGCTTGGAGTGCCTTGACATTCCGCTCATAGGCCGGGTCGAGCAGGGTGGCGCCTTGGGCGTCTTTCAATTTCTGGCGCACGTTACCGGATAGGTACTCGTCGGCAGTCTGGTATTGCTGGGAGTTTGGCTCTTTGTAGATCAGGTCGGCGGCGACAAGCTGCGCAATAACATCCGCCTCTGGCTTGTCGAGGAGGCGGGACATCAGGCCGGTGTCCAAACGCCCGCACTCGGCCAGCACCTGAAGCATGGCGGCTTTCGGATCGCTCGGAAGTTCCCGCAGAGGTTCGTAGGGACGGATCGTGCGCTTGGTAAAGATGTCGGCGAGAGAGATTCTCGAATTCTCTGGATCGATGTTTTCAAGCGCCGTCAAGAGGGGATACTCAGGGTCTTCCTCAAAGACTTTGGCTGTGCCTGTATTGTTGAGCGGGCCAAAGTTCGCGCGATAGCTTTCGTAGTGCTGTAGGAGTTGCTCCTGGCATTCCGCAAGCTGGCCTTCATTCGCAGATTGGAGCTGAAGCCGAATCACTTCTTTCAACGAGTCTCTGAGTGCTACGAGCGATTTCAGTTGAAACAGGACGCGCCCACTCGACAATGCGCGTGGGAGCGGTGTCCGAGCGCCGTTGTCGTTGAACCAGACGGAGCCTTCGTCGAGAAAATACGAATGATTCTTGATGGTGTTAGGCGCGGGTACAAGCGAAGAGGCGCTTCGGCTGTTCCGTGAATCCTTAGAGACAGACGGATCGTAGGGTGTGAAGATGTTTTCCGGTAACGTGTCGATAGCTCTTTGAAGACGTTCGACGATGCTTGTGTCGCCTTCAAAGGGCTTGAGCGTGTAGTCCTTACGCCCGTACATGCGGCTTTCCGCACTGTGAACGCCGAGGACCATCTCAGGGTGCTCGTCGAAGTAGGCGTTATAGTTGACCGCCGCTGGATCGCTATAGCCCGGAACTATGCGCGATACGCTGTCGATCCAGACCGGGTGTTCCGGTTGGGGTTCGTTGGGAAGCCGCTTGCGGAAGAACAGGATGTCGGTGGTAACGGATGTGTTGGCGTTTTTCTGAAAGGTGTTGTCTGGGAGTCGAATTGCGGCGACGAGATCCGCCCTGGCGGCCATCGCGCGGCGGGCGCGCACGTCGAGGGAATCGAGTGTGTAGTGCGAGCTGATGCAGACGGCGATCCCGCCTGGCTTGAGCTTGTCGAGGGACTTGACGAGGAAGTAGTTGTGAACTGAGAGCTTGGGGTCGGAGTATTCGGGATCGGCGATCTTGATGTCGGCGAAAGGGGGATTGCCGATGATGAGGTCAAACGAGTTGTTCGGCAGCCGGGTATCTTCAAAGGGTTGAACGAGAATCTTGGCGTCCGGATAGAGCATGGAAGCCAGTGCCCCGCTAAGGGGGTTCTTTTCGACCCCGAAGAGTTCGGACTCATGGAGAAGCTGGCCGGGAATGCGGGCGAAGAAGTTGCCAACTCCCATGCCCGGTTCGAGGATGCGCCCACCGGCGAAGCCGAGGCGGTTTGCCGCCGCCCACATCTGGTCCACGACATCAATGGCGGTGTAGTGGGTGTTGAGGGAGGTTTCCTTGACCGCATCGATTTCTTCTTCGGTAAGGATTTCGGCAAGGCGGTTGCGCTCCTCATAGTAGCGGTAGCCCTGATCCCAAAGTTCGCGCAATCCGCCGAAGTCGATGTACTGTGCGATGCGATTCTGTTCGTCGGTGGTCGCGGTGCGTTGCTCCACCTGGATGGTCTTGAGCAACTCAAGGATGTCGAGGTTGTGCTGTATGCGCGCCTTAGAGCCGCCTTCGGCGATATGCGAAGCGACATCGTTGTTGAGGCGAAAATTGCGGCTGTTGCGGAAAGGATCGGGAGGAAGAATCGGTTTTGGTGTTGCGGGTTCGGTGGAGTCGTCGGAAGCGATACCAAAATCCAACTGGGGGGCTTTGGCATCGCCTTCCAGTATCAGTTGTCGTCCGACTCCAGCGGCGGGTAGACCAGTTCGGAGATCAACTCCTGGGCCTGGTCCATCGGAAGGCCCGTCGAGCGCGCCTTGGCGAGGATCTCCCACGCCTGGGCCGCTCGTTCCTGGAGGGTAAATCGAATCGTCCCCTCCAATTCCAGTTCTGCCGCTTCCTTGGGACGGTTCCGGTAGAAGTTCGTCTCCACCTTGGCGAGCAGGTTCTGGAATGCCGGGAGTTGCATCAACTCCAAAATGTAGTCTGGATTGCGGGGGATGGTGCTGGATACGTCTTTGGGAGTCATGTCGTGCCTCCTGGTTCAGTGTAGTCAAGGATTCGGATTCCTGGAATGTGCCGGACAGCTCCGGGAATAGGGACTGCTGAATAGGCCGTACTTGTGGCATTTCGACCTCGTGGTAGTGAGGGTACACGCCAGTATACTACCTGTCTGCTATATTATCTATATGTTGCTTCCTCGAAATGGCTGGTTCCCATAGATCCTCTTGCCAAGCCTAGAAGAAGGCCATAGAAATCAACATCGTACAGTGATTCCATCGAGCGTAATAGGCCGCTGACGTTCCCCCAAAGGCGTCCATTTAGCCGAGGCTCCATGCATATTCATGCCCTTTAGAATCAATGCGATGCCATATGCAAGATTGAGCCGTATGCCCGGACGCAGTATCCTTGGTGGCTGGATGCTAAGAAGGCAACCGCCTCAGCTATCGCCGGACCACGGAAGGGCATCTTCAACCTGGAGGAAGTATGACGGATGGAAAGATCAGCAGAGTCCCAATCAGCGAGATTCATTCCGAAGAAGGCGCCCAGGACCTTGTTCGTTCTGAAAGGATGAAGCCATATCTTGCCTTCTTGAAGGCACAGATGTCCGGGGAGAATACAGAACCGTATCTGGCTGCATTAGCCGCGTTGCCGCTTGAAGAGCGGTATGTTTGGCGAGTGATCTCCGCTCTGAAGTGGGCATTCTGCGATCTTGACACGGAAAACGCGATTGCCGATCTCCACACTCTCTCGGAAGACGATCTCAAGAAAGTGGTGGAACCGCTCTCCTTGAGAGCCATTCAATTCAGTCTATTCGTCAATGCGCTGATTGGGGAAGATGCTACGGAACGGATCATGCAGCACGCGGTAAAGTGCGCAAAGGAATCATCCACACCGGCTTCGGGCGAGTAGCTGGGTCATGCAAATGGATGGGAACCCTTCGCTCTCTCGCCCTGTCTCGGGACCTGGTCAGTTGCAGAGCCCCATGTTGAGCCTTTCGCAAAGGTCGTCGATCTCGGTGGCGCTAAGCGGGGAATCCTCTTCGTCGCAGAAGTGGTCGCATGAGTTGGGTTCGCTCAATTCCAGCGGATCGTGGAGGTCGATGGAAGTGCAGCCGTGCATTTGCGGCTCCCATTGTTCTTGCATGAGGCGCAAGCCGTGGAGCACGCTGGCGAGTTCGCGGCGCGTGATGGGCTTGTTCTCGACTGCCGGTGCCGGATCGGAAGCGGCCGGAACGTCCAGCTTGTGCTGGTCCACGCTGTAGGTGTTCAGGGGTTCGATCACTTCCTCGTGAATCCATTCGTCCAACCCATCGAAGTCCTCGGCCTCGATAAGCGCCTCGGCCTTCGCTACCTGGTCCTTGTCGTTACTATCGACGGTCAACTCAATCAAGTGCCGATATGCGGCCAATTCTGTTTCATGGACGCTGGCATAGGTGCCGTTGTCGTCGTCCGCTGCCACACTCCAAACTGTGATTTGCATAAAGTCCTTTCAGTGTTGCGCGTCTTAGGATCGCGCGGTGTTGGGGCCAGTTCCGTAGAGCATGGCGGAGAGATGGTCGGCATAGAGCGCGTGTCCGGCCTGGCGCTGGAGTTCGATGGCTTCGGCCATGCCGGGTTGGGCGGTTGCGCCGCCGGGCAATTTGGGACCGGCGGCGGAGATGTTGTCGCGGTGGAGGCGATAATGCGGGAAACCCAGCACAATGCCGTCGAGGGGGCTGAAGAGGTTAAGCAGGGTCTTGCCGGTCTCCCATTCGTCTTTGGCGACCAAGAAGCTGCACTCCAGATACTCGGAGTGAACTTCGATGAGTTCCACGTCTTCATAGCGGTGAATGGCTGGGTTGAGTCTGTGTCCTAGCATGGGGTGTCTCCGTGTCTTGGTTTGCGGGTGGGTGCTGGTTAAAAGAGGGCAAGCTGAATCTGGGGAGCGGGAACGTCCTCCGATTGGCCGGCAACAATCTGGACTTCGGGACCGCACAGAACGAATTCCTGCCCGCCGTGCTTGACGGTCATTCGGTCGTAAAAGCCATTGGGATCGTTGCGAGCTGCCTCTGCACCCTCGGCGGTACTGGTCTTGTCGCGGTAGTTGGTCGGGGTTCCCGAGAAGATACGCAACGGGCACAGGCGGTATGCCTTCGCACCATGGTTGCTAAGCCCGATGGCGACCCACATCTCTCCGTCCATTCGGAAGGGTTTGCGCACCGGCTGCCCCATGGCGATCGAATCGCCGCTGTAGCTTGCCGGAATATCGCCCTCGTTCAGGTAATCGTTCTTCTGGTGGTCGAAGGCTCCCCAAGCGAGCCTAGCCGGATTAACTTCGCGGATCGTTTCCATGGTAGGCACTCACTTTCTCGCCCTTGCTGGGCTGGCTGCATTCGCCGATTCACTCAAGATGGGAAACAGGAATCCCTGTTCTGCAGGCGGGCATTCCCAAGGGTCGAGATTGCAAGCGGCCTCAATGCGGACCTTAAGTTCGTCGGCTAACTCGACGCCGAATGCGCAGCCAATTTCAAGGAGCGTGGCCGCGTAGAGGTTCGCCAGTCTCTTTTCTTCCTCGACCATCTCGTCGCGGCGGGGCTTCGACTTGGATAGGGACAGGGCGCTCGATTGACTCCAAAGCCGAACGATCTTGAGGCAGCGGTGAAGGGCCGCAGCATCGATCTCCGCTCCGGCCAACAAGGCGGCAGGGTTCTCGTCTAGTACGTAGGTACTGTCTTCTTGAATCTGCATGACTGTGCTCACTTGATTGCGTCTCCGATGATCTGCGATAACGCGGCAACCTTTTGTTCAAGTTCGGCTATGCTCGATTGAACGTCGCGGCGCTCGGCGTGCAAGGTAAAGATCAGGTGCCGTATCCACCGCATGACCTTCACCGGGTAAGAGCCAAGGCGATAGGCAGGCTCCTCGTCGAGGTCCAACATCCCAAAGCGCATCGCCGCATCCCACCAATTGGCATCGATCTTCCCCTGGCGCGATGCCTGTTGGTGCATCGTCACGACGGACAGGTTGTAATTTACGTCCTCAAGATCGGCCTGGGCGGTTGCCAACTGGCTGCGCAGAGTGTCGAGTTGGCGTTTCGCATTCCGCGCATTTACGCTCGGCTCCGCGTCCACCGTGCAGACCCGGGGCGGCGCATTGAAGAGAGAGAATTGCATCGCGGTCATTGCATCGGCTCCGTTGCGATCTCGCGCAGTTTGCCGACCAAGTTCGCCACGGTGCCGCGCGGGGAGTTGTGCAACAAAAACTCGTAGTAGTCGGCCATCGTCTTCCCCTTGGCCGCAAAGTACGAATTGGGATGAGGCTGAATGGACAGCGATGCATGAATTTCGGGCCGGGCAAGAATGTCGCGGCCTTCCCGGAAGATGGCCGCAGCCTTGTCGGCCTCGGCCTGGCTCTTCATGCGCCGAAGTTCTTTCTTCACGGTGTCGTACAAACCGGCGTCACCGGCTTTCTTGATGCACTCATTGCCAACGTGGAATTCCTTGTCGTTGGCGTCGTGAAGGAAGCAGCACTCCGCGATAGGGTGGCCGCAATACATGCACGATGAACCCGGCTTCTTGCTGCCTGGAACGCCGGGAATGGAAAACCAGCGCATCTCGACACGGACCAACCGGAAGGGAGCGGTCCCGAGTCCGGCGGTCTCGAATTTGTGGGCGATTGCCATTGTTGTATCCGTGCCGGGATAAGGCTCCCGGCTGGCCCTGAGTGGTTTGTGGCGGTGGAAGCTAGGCCGCGATGTCCTCGATATCCGCATCTTCCTTCGAGTCCATTGCGCCAAGGATCGAGTGAACGGCATCGCGGATGGTGTGAAGGGAAGCGGTGATGCTCTCGGCGGTTGCGTCCCAACTGGCCAGATAGCGGTCGGAGTGCTGCTCGATGCCGAAGTGGGCAAGGACGGCAAAGGACGTGGCCTCGGCCTCCAGTTCGCGTTGTTCC
>Ga0181520_10010724_pt1 | contig 12204 bp, 10 predicted proteins | sample PEATcosm2014_Bin_29_FD_132451 | JGI IMG/M metagenome (GOLD analysis project Ga0181520, IMG submission 132451) | Peatland microbial communities from MTU Mesocosm Facility, Houghton, MI, USA - PEATcosm2014_Bin02_30_metaG | ecosystem: Environmental > Terrestrial > Soil > Wetlands > Peat | place...
AGAAGAAGAGATTTTCCCCGAAGGGTGGGAAGAAGACGGAGCCGGAAGAAGATAACAATTTCAAATCGGCGGATTCACCCCAGTTTCAGACCGCCGCTGTCACTTTGTAGGGCACGACGTCAGGAGTGCTGCTTTTTGTGCTTCATCATCTAAATTTGTAGCTGCCCAAGTCAGCAGGCTCCCATTGACGCCATCAGGCTCCAACCGTCCTGTAGCGCACGACGTGAGGCGCTGCTCTTTGTAGCGCACGACGTCAGGAGTGCTGCTCTTTGTAGCGCATGACGTCAGGAGTGCTGCTCTTTGTAATGCATTCCGTCAGGAGGCCCCAGCGGGGCCGACCTGTTGCTTTCAGGAGTATTTTATGGCCGGCGGATTTTCCCGGTACCGGATCATCAAGGGCAGCAGCCGGCAGGCCCGCCAATAACGCGGCACAAATTTGCCCGGCTCGGCCAGGCAGCGGAACAGCCAGCCCAGAAAGTATTTGTCCGCCCAGGTGGGAATGTGTACCTGGTTGCCCGTGAGAAAACCAATGGCCGCGCCGATGCAGTGAATGCTGGGCTTGAAATCACAGCCGCGCTTCAACATCAGCCCCAGTCGTTCCTGCGTGCCGCCGCCGAGACAGACCACGATATGTTTCGGCCGGCGTTCGTTGACCAGCCGGATGAGGGCTTCGTCCCGGATGCGGCCGGCGGAATAATTCGGGGCCAGATAGCAGTCGCTTTCACTGAAGTCATAATCTTGCGCACGCAGCCAGGCGAGGTTTTGATCGCGGGCGGCGGCGTTGGGCATGATCCACAAGACCGATTGGTGCGGCTGGAGCGCCTTGATTTCGAAGAGCAGTTTGAGATATTTCAACCCGGAAACGCGCGTGATTTTTTTGCCGGTGAGCAGCCGCCAGATCAGCACCATCAACCCGCTGTCAGTGATGGCGAGATCGGCGTTGAAGACGGCCTCGCGGTAGTGTTCGTTGGTTTGCAGTTCAACCAGCGCCGGGGCGGCCGGCACCACAACCAGGCCGCCGCGCAGGCCGATCTGCACCGCTTCCTCGGCATTGCCCACGAAGAAACAGACGCCCAGGATTTGCTGGAACGGGGTTGGATTCATCATCAAGGAATCAAGCGGTTGTTTCCGAAGTAACATATTCAAAGTTTTTCCATTCATGAAAAGATGCACCGCCATGATGCAGGATCAATTCAGCGGGTGCTCCAGGCAGCCAAGGCGTTAAGTTCTACGTGGAGGTTTCCATCGCGCTTGGTTCTTAATCTGATTGAGCTGGGATCCAGTTCCTACCTCCCGATGGCTGAGCCGGTGGCGGTGGTCTCGCGGTAGGACGCACCAATGCTTGATGGCGCTGAAATGGAGGGGATGGGGAGGTCACGCGGCTGTGAACCCATCCATGACGCTCCTGATTCGTCTGCTTTTATATGTTCCTCCAGCCACCTTTCCTTGATCGGCAAACAGGGATAGCCGCCGCAGACCATTTTTGGGGGCTGATTCTTGGTCACCACCGAACCGGCGGTGATCACCGCCTCGGTGCCAATCGTGATTCCCCGGGCCACGAACACCTGCGCCCCCACCCACGCGCCATCTTCAATAACGATCGGCCCGTTTCGATAGGGCATGTTGGGCTGGCGATAGTCGTGACAGCCGCCGCAAAGAAACGCGCGTTGCGAAATACAACAATGGGCGCCTATGCTGACCGGCTCAAAATTCAAGATGAACACTTCTTCGCCAATCCAGGCAAAATCACCAACGGTCAATTTCCATGGGAAATGAATTTTCACCTGCGGCTTGATGACCACGCCCTTGCCGATGCGCGCGCCGAACAACCGGAGCATGAAGCATTTGAACCGCGAAGGCACCGGCAGCGGGGTAAGGAAGAACAGGCACTTGCAGAGATGCCAAACCGCTTCAACCACGAACGGTCTTCCGCGATCCAGTCCTCGCGTCCGATCAAACAAGTCGTTTCTTACGATGGTAACAGCCATAACAATTAGCCGCAGTTGGCGGTGCAGGCCGGTAAACACATTGAGAGAATGGCCGGCCATGCACAAAGGCTGTTCTCCGGTTCTCTTACGCGTTGTGCCAGAGAACCATTTGATGGGGAAATCATATCTGGTATCGTCGCCGTCATGTGAAACAATCAGGTGACTGTTTAGAAACAGAAAGCGGTGGCTCGGGAGGACTTTTGGCGGTCAATGGCCGAGTCCTCCAAGAGTTAATGAGGTGAAGTTGAATTTCGACCCAAGGGTGTAAAATCAATGCCCGGGAGCGCGCCCGCCCCGGGCGCTGTTTTCCGCGCCCTCGCGGAAAACCACGGACGTAGTCGGAGTTCCCAGGCACTCCAACCGCATCGCTCGTAGTCAGCGCCTGCTTGTCTATGGCTGCACTCAAACTTAAGCCGCTCCAGCAGCCATGCTCCACCACCGGCGTTTGTACAGCGGAAGCATGCCAACCAAGGCCGGTCACAGATCACAGGCTGGCTTTTGCCAGCCGGATCATTTCTTTTTCTTCGGGCAGCAGTTTTGCCGTTTCCGCCCGGGCAATGCAGTCCCGCGCAACCTCCTTGTGTCCTGCCTGGGCCTGGATGACTCCGTAATAAGCGGCGATGGCGGGAATTTTTAAATATTCCGGTTTCATGGTTTCGAGCACTTTAACCGCATCGCTGTTTTTTTTCTGCAAACACAACGAGTAAGCATAGGTGGAGATGAAAAAGGGGTCGTCCGGTGACGTTTTGTAAACTTCCTGGGCCATGAGATCTGCTTCCTCCAGTTCAGATTTGCGAAGCAGAAGTATGTTGGCCAGATTGTTTTTGACACGGACATCATCCGGATCGGCAGTATGAATTTTGGCCAGCAAGGTCTGCAATCCAATGGTGTTTCCCTCCGCATAGAGTTGTTCCATCAACTGGTTGGCGGCCCACTTTTCCTTTGGAAATTCATCGGTGATCTTCTGCAATATGGCGTTCCTTTCGGGAATCCAGCCCCAGACTTGGGTCACCTGGGCAAGCCGCGACAGGCGGTCCACCCGGTGGGCGGTCAAGGAAAGCGTTTTGCGCCAGGTATTTTCAGCCGCAGCACTCTCGTTAAGCGACCGCTGGGCCAGGGACTCAATGGCCAGCCGGTAAAATTCCGCTTCGCCCCAGTCCTGCCGGCCAATAAAAGCCAGCAGTCCATTCCAATCCTTGAGCGCAATCTGACAGTCGGTGATGATCAACGGCACCGGCAGGTTGGTTTGTATTCCCGGCGGCAGCCCTTGAAGCCAGCGCAGGGCGGCGTCGGGCTTTTCTGTCTCAGCCATCCACTTTCCCAGGGCAAAAGCATCCGGGGCCGAATGCAACGCCTCCGTCTTGAGCGAAGCCAGCCACGGAGTGTAATCATCGCTTTTGGTTTCCCTCAACAATTGAAGATAATTAATTTTGTCCGAAAAATTCGCCTTGGGATTGCCAACGACCTCTTTGGAATAGACCAGCGCCCGGGACCAGTCGTGGTGGCCGACGGCAGTGGTAAGGAGGTGCTGGAGCGCAACAGGCCGCAGGGCCGCATTGGTGATCGTTTGTTCCAGAGCCAGACGGGCGGCGTTGGCCACAACCTCATTGGTGGAGACCAGGCGGATAGTCTCCAAATTAAGTGCGTTCGCCTGATCCTCCGGCTCTAAACGCAACGCTTCCGCATATTGGTTTTCCGCTTCGGCTGGCTGCTTCAATTCCCACGCCATCGCCCCCGCGATTTTATGATATTCAGCCGTGCCTTTGTTTTTTTCATCAACTTTTGCGAGCGCTTCCGCCGCCGATTTCAGGTTCCCGGTTTTGATGGCCAGCTTGGCCCATAAAAAGCGATTGGCGATATTATTCGGCTCCAGTTTGGCCAGTTGAATCCGCCAGGAAAGCGCTGCCGGCGAGCCGCCAGAATCCAGCAAATCCGCAATCATCCGGCAGGCTTCCACATTTATTGGATCGATCTGGAGCACGCGGTCCAGACAGAGGTTGGTGTTGCGCCAGTCCTTTTTTGTCTCATATTGTCTGGCTTGGGTGAGCAGCCGGTTTTCCGCGAATCTTTTGTAGGCCTTTCGGCCGAACCAGCCGGCCGCAGCCACCAGCGCCATGACCGCCACAAAGATCAAAGCTTTTTGCAATAGACTTTTCATATTTTTTATTTAATAGCTCAAAAGCTATTCCTCATTCAGGGGTTCAATCTTAATCCAACAACCGATCGTTATGCGTGACGTTCGGGTGACGTTTTGGTAAAGAACTGGATGAGCTTTGCTTCGCGGGGAATCCATTCTTCTGGCGCTTGGCCAGAGGAAGATCGTTCAGGGAAATCCAGGCCCGCGGTTGTCGAAATGGTTACCGGCTGAAAGCCGGGTCTGCGGGGGCAGGGCTGGCGGGCAACTAAAAATTGAAGGTTTTGGTGGCGACCTGGATCACGTCGAATGGCTTCAGATAAAAGGGCGCATCTTCCCGGCCCCGCAATACGCGCTTCATATTCACCCGGTAGTTTTTCTGTCGTCCGTTCTCCACCCGCAACACCAGAACATCCGATAAATCGGCGCGATAAGGATCGTAGCCGCCGGCTTCCATAATGGCTTCCAGCACGGTCATGGGCCGTTCCAGGGGAATTTTCCCCGGATGCATCACGGCTCCCGCCACATAAACGGCTGATTCGGCCGCCACGATTTTGATGGTGATGGGATCGTCTTTAACCTGGTCTTTGTAAAGACTGGTCAAATCATTTTGCAATTGCAGGGTCGTTTTGCGAGCCGCCTGCACCTGGCCAACGCCCTGGAGATTTAAGGTCCCATCCAGGCCAATTTTCTGAACGGTGTTGAAATTGGTTGAATATTGGAAGGTGATGCTGACGACGTCGCCTTCCAGCAAATTATTCGTGGCATAAGCCGCCGCGCCGGGATCAACCTTCGCCTTTGAACCGGTCTGGCAGCCGGCCAGCATAACGCAGAAGACCGGCAACAGCACCAAGGCACCCCAGTAAAGCATCTGGGCCGGGCTCAGGAGGTGGCGAACTTCCTTTTTTTCGTTCCCATTTTGGAACCAGCGTGGTTTGGCATTCATAAATAAAGCTGACATCTAGCGGGTGGAAAGGCGCGAGCGCAAGCTTCAAACGAAAACGCCGCCGGAATTCACCCATTTGTAACAATAAAAGCTTCAAAACGTGTAATTCAACTGCACGGTCAGGGTGTTGTTCTGATAACTCTCGTTGAGATTCGACATTCGTTCCCAATGTGCGCCGGTCAGGGTGCCGGCCAGTTTGTGGGTGAACTGATAGGAAATGGCGGGACTGATCCCGACGCGGCTGTAATCCTCGGTCTGGCTGAAGAGCAGGGGGCCAAGCGGCGTGTTGATTTCGCTCGTCAGCGGCTGATTACCGTCTTCGTAGGTCAGGTTCAGAAGCAGTCCCAGATGATCTGTGGCCTGCCAGTTGACGGAATAACTGGCCGTGAGTTGTTCGGTATAATTGTTTCCCCGATTGAATCCCGGGCTGATGTCCCGCGCCACGGAAAGTGTTTGTGAGATGGATTGGGTCAGTTGATGCGTCAAGTTCAAATTGATATAGTAGGAATTCAGATTTTGCGCCGCCTGCCCCCCGCTGTTGGCATCGAACACATAAAGCGTGTAGCCGCCCCGCGCGCTGACGTTGAGGAAATGGGTCAACTGCCATTCCAGATAGGGTCCCGCGCTGAAATTACGGTTGTTGCTCTGAATGGCCTGTTCATAGGTGGTGAAGCCTGCACTGGCCTCCAATCCCAGTTGCGTATCCTCGACCAGACGGTGTGCGCCGCGGAGGAAAAAATATTCCGAAGCGCGGTTCAAATATTGATAGGCGGCGTCATCCGAAAAGAAGTTGTCATGGCTGTAACCCAGATCAAACAGCCAGCGGCCCGGCTGCCATTCGGCCCGCGTCCCGATGGTATTGTCAATCCGGGGAAGCGTGCCGACGCCGCTGACGGAAGCCTCGGTGATCACCGCTTGCGAATCGCTAAACTGATCAAAGAACGTCAGGCTGCCGTCTTCAAAGGAGATTTTCCAGGAGAGCACCGAACCGGGCGCAATGCTGGCCTGGTCGTTGACCGGATGGGCCAGATATTTGGCGTAGCCCGCCGAGATGTTAAAGCTCAATTCTGATTGTTCCGCGGCTGCCCAGACCAGGTTCAGATACATGCCTGCGTTAATGATCGTATCTGGCTGGGCGTCATTCTGCGTCAGGTTGATATTGTCATTTGCCTGCACGCCCGCCGAGGCGCCCAGCGTAAAGTCCACCGGCCCCAGATGCGATTGCGGCGGCAGCAGGCCGCCGGGTGGATTGTTCAATCCGTTGTTGTGGCCCAGGGCCGAATCCAGTCCCAGCGCGCTGACCAGGGCATCTTGCGCATGGGCCGACGTGCCGCTCAACAGCATTCCGGCCAGCAGGCAGCCCACTCCCAGCGAACCTTTTCCGGGCACAACACGCCGCCATTGGCAACCAGTTTGTTCAAAACAATCCAAAGTAATGGCCGGAGATAAAGTCCCGGTTCGTCATGGCCAGATCAGAACTTGTAGGTCAGGTCAATCTGAAACAAGTCATACTCGTTGATGGGATTCATCTGCGGAATGTCCAGGCCGCTGCCGCCGGTGCCCAGCTTGGGGTTGATGCGGTAGGCATGGCCGTAGCGGAAGGTGGCGATAAAATTTTCGGTCAAGCCATACGCTGCGGCGACATAAACCCCTTCCATATTTTCCACCCCTTCAAAAAAGTCTGTGTCAATCAGGTTGGGGTCCAGCGAATATTGCCCGACATACTGCCAGTAAGACCGGATCTCCCAGGCATGGCGCTTGGCGGTTGAGCCGTACACCAGTCCCAAGCCGTCTTTGCTGGCGACGGCCAGGCCGAATTGATAGGCCACGTTATCGTGGATCTGCGGAGTCGAAATGGGGGTAACGGCCAGCAGGGGTGAATGCGATGCCTTGTAGGCGGCCCGGGCCCGGTCGGCGCCTTCCAGATTTTGCGCGTAATCGCCAAACGCCCGCAGGTCAACTTTTTTCAACTTCACGGTGAGTTCAAAGGGGATTTCCAAAACCAGGAGGTCATTAACGCCCGTCTGGTTCGAGGCGAAGCCGTCATAAAGGCCACCGCTGTAGCCGCTGGAATAGGTCTGCCCAACAATTGCGCCCTGGCCGACGTAGGTGCTGCCAAAGCCCGGTGTGTCCGCTGCCCCAACAAGGGTGGAGCTGTCCACCGGGGTTCCTACGTATTGATACAAGACGGGGGCCGCCTTCAAATCAATATTCTTGAGCACATGATAATCCATACCGCCCTGCCAGGCCAGCAAGAAGGACGGGGGATAACCGTGGTCGGTAGGACTTAAGTTGCTAAAATAACCCGATGAAGTCTCGTTCGGATTGGTGTCCTGATAAAGGAACTGGGCGAAATTGGCAAAGAAATCCACCGGACCCACGGTGTATTTTAAATGTTCCGCCGCGCCTTCCGGATTGATGCTGGGATTCCAAACCATCGGTGTGGTGTAGAGCGGATTGGCCATTTTGCCAAACGTAATGTCAAACCAGGACTCCGGTCGCCAGCCGAGATAAATCTGGCCCACATCAAGGCCGGCCGTGGACTTGCCGAACGGGCCGTAGTACGGTGTACCGCTGCTCGAGGTGCCCATGGACACCCACGTCGAGCGCGGATTCGAGGAAGTCTCCATGCGGAAACCGTAATAGAAATCGTCATACGCATCCCCGCGCACACCGAACCGCAACGCGTAACGCAAACGATCCAGATCAATGTACCCTGGGGGCGAATACTTCGGGTGCTTGCTGGTTCCTTCTTTGAAGCCGCCCGGATCCAAGGCTTTGCGGTCTTCATACCGCAGGCGCAGGTCGCCAAAAATTTCCATGTCTTTGATGCCCGCACTCATCATCCACCCGGACTGGGAGGGGGGATATTGTGCCGCCATGTTGGTGCGCAGGGCGTCCGCCTGTGCTTGCGTCTTGTTCGCCTCGTCCTCAGTAATCATGCCCTTTTCCAGGAGCAGATTCAGGACTGGATCGGTGGGGGTAACAGCCGGAGAATTCGTGGAACCCCCGGTGGCTCCCCTGGCACTGCCCGCTGAACCGATAACGCAGGCCATTGCCATGATGGCGGTTAGACCATTCAAACCAGTGAAAGTGGGCCGGGAAAATAATTCTTCCGAACTTTGCATCGGCGGATGGTATAAACGGCAGGCAACGGTTTGGTGGCGCAATAGTTACGTTACGGTTACGAAAATCGGTATCTGCTGTGCAGCCTAGGCGGACGCTTCACGTCTTCCCCCTATGCCCGTGTCAAAGAACGGGCCTAAAGCTTACATCATAACTTTAATATACAAAACAAATCAATTTTTTAGTAAAAACTTATTAATAGACGCGGGAAAGGCTTTTGAAAGGACTGCGAACGCGGAGACGTCCGTCGTCGGCGACTCCGCCCGCATGGTTCAATGAAAATATTTTTACCGTTTGCCTGCCAAATCTTGCCGGCGGAGCGTCACCAGTATCCAAATGAGTGCTGCGGCGAAAAAACTGGGGCCGACCGGGGCCAGGGCCAGTTCTTCCATCCGGTTGGCGATGTCCTTCCAAAACGACGTCAACTTCACCAGCGCCAACAGGGTAGATTCATTCCAAATGAAGATGCCCAAGGTCAATACAATGAAGCCCTGAACCCATAACCAACCCCAGAACAGCGCCCACCACCGCCGCCGCCACGGAATGGGCGTGGCCAAAGTCAAGGCCGCCAGACACGCGGTCGGCGCCCATCCCATCTGCCACGCATCCACCGCCAGCATGAATTTCTGCCCCTTCCCACTCGAGTCAAGCAAGTCGCGATTGGCCAGGATGATTACCGTGTCAAAGTTTGACGGCCACTTGTGGTTAGGGTCGTTGAGGGGTTGAAAGTCAAGCAACCGGCGGCTGCCGTTGTCCTCCAATACCAGTCGGCCAAGGCCCCGGAAATAGCCGGCGTAAATCTGTTTCGCTCCGGGCCAGGGCGCAATGAGCAGTCCGTAAATCAATCCGAACCAACCGGCGAAAACCAGCATGGCTTTAAGTTTTGGTGTGAGAGGCATGGATTTTCAATTGGTCACGCCCCACGATCCATTCCACCCAGCCCACCCACAGGATCATGGCCAGAATAATGAAGACTGCTGGAAACACTGTGAGGTGCATGGTGTTGTAAAGACTGGGATGATCGTGCCCCACGAAAAACAGGGCGACGACACGCAGTTGATTGAGCCCCAATAAAAGTAACGTCCCCGCCAGTATCCCGATCAACTTCCGCCAGACGGGCGCGGAAAAAGCGATCACTGCCGCCGCCAGCAGGCAAACCGGTTCCGTCGCATCACATCCCCGTTTGATCACGAAGGCATACGTGTCAGATTTAATTGTGTCTCCCGCCACGGTAGTATGTTGTTGCAATTCGCAGAGAATCCCGTTGGCAACCCAGGCGTTTGCCTGCAAATTGGCGGGCCAAAACACCCGCTCGCAATAGGGCGTCACTGAGAGCACATAGAACAGCAACATGAGACTGCCAAACTTGAGCGCAAACTTGAAAATGAGACTTTTGCCCTCAAAGATGGCCGATAGTGGCTCTTTTTTCATGCCCCTCACTTGATACGTGGTTTACAACCATCCACGAATTACGAAATACAGAAACGGGCGGGGAAGCCACGGCTGACGCGGATGATACGGATATCGGAGCGGCGTTCTCCGATCCGACGCGTTGAAATTTTCCCCATCCGCGAAATCTGTGGAATCCGCGGTTACTTTTTCCTTGTTCTTTGTCACCTGTTTACCTCACCAGTGGACGCCGCCGCACCCGGGATTGGCGCGCTCCAATTTGAACCTGGAAAACTCGCCGAAAAACGCGCGGCTTTTCGCCAAGGCGGGTTCATGTTCCAAGTGCCGGGACGAATTGCTTGCGTTCCAGCCCCCGCTTGCCAATCACATAAAACATGATTACCAACGAAACATTGGCCCAGAGCGGCAGGGGACTTTCAAAAGTGGACGGGTTATAAGGGGTATAAAGTTCCGTCGGAATGCCGTCAAAGGTGGTGCCCCAGCCCGTGGTTCCAGCCAAATAGTACGCCGTTGCTGGATCAAATGCAAAATCATCTTCAAAAACGCTTGTATCATTGCTGGGCGCAGGGGCGTTTCCTTGAAAAAAAACACTAATTAGGTAGGTGCAATTAAGGAACGCGTTGTGTCCGATGCTGGTGACGCTGTTGGGGATCGTGACGCTGGTAAGGCTGATGCAGTCAGCGAACGCAGCATTTCCGATGCTCGTGACACTGCTGGGGATATTGACGTTGGCAAGGCTGGTGCAGTCAGCGAATGTAGAATCTCCGATGCTCGTGACACCGTTGGAGATCGTGACACTGGCAAGGCTGGTGCAGTCAGCGAACGTAGAATCTCCGATGCTCATGATACTGCTGGGGATCATGACACTGGTAAGTTTGGTGCAGTAAGCGAACGCTGCGAATCCGATGCTGGTGACGCTGTTGGGGATGGTGACGCTGGTCAGACTCTGGCAGACGTTGAACGCCCAGTCCCCAATGCTAGTGACGCTGTTGGGGATGGTGACGCTGGTCAGACTCTGGCACGCCGCGAACGCTTGTTCTCCGATGCTGGTGACAGGCAGGCCCTCGATTGTGGCGGGGATGGTAACCGCCCCGCCTGACCCAGTATATCCTGTGATCGTGACCCGACCATCAGTGACCGTGTAAGTGAACTGCGCCTGTACCGCAGCGGGCAACGCCAGCAGGAGTACAGCGAGCAAACAGGCTTGAATCAGGTTTTTCCGTTTAATTTTCATAATTGTTGGTTTTAGCTTGTTTGCGACGAGTGATTCTTTTTAATGGAGTTTAACAAACTCGGGCGGGTCTTGGGGAACAACTGAGTGACAAATAGGTAACAAACGCGATGGCTGGCGGTGGCTGTCGCCGCTCAAAATATCTCTCAACCTCGCGGCGCTCTACCGGATTTTGGAAAATCGGAGGTCCCCCCGGCAGAGTGCCAACTGGCTGTGCCGCCGGCCAGAAATTGGCCAATGCGCGAAGTTCCACAGGTGGCCGCCAACCTCCAATACAACGCAAATCCGAAATCCGAATCCCCGAAATCCGAAGGAAGCCTGAATTCTGAACTCCTAAACGTATTTCGTGCCCTTATGGAAAGGCAGGCCAAACCTGCCCATTCGGTTTTCGGGCCGCGCCAAATACGCGAAAACATTTTTTACCACGGATTTCACAGATTCCTTTTCCCCCCTCCGTGTCATCCGTGGTTCATTTCCTCGTTTTCTGCTTTCCGGTACACAGACCGCCAATCGGCGCCAATCCCTGTGTTTGCCTTGGTGGACAGAGTTAACAGCCCGTTAAAAAGACGACGTTTCCGCCTCGTCAGAGGACGCGGCCTACAAATTCGGGGCAAATGCACATGTTGCAGGCCCATTGCCCTCACCAAGCGTTTTTTAAACAGGCTGTTTAAGCTGGTGACGGGTTCTTCAACGTTTTATTGGGATAAAACGTCCAAAGTGCATTTTTGGCCGGGCGGCGGTCTTTTTCCGGGTTTAAATCGTCCATTTCCGATTCCTCCTTGTGTTACCTTCTGGTAACAACCGGTCGCGCAAACGGGGCCGGCGAATTTTATTATTTCCAAGTCATTTTACTTCAATTGTTTATAAAAGCAATTTCCAAGCCTTAAAACAGGTGCGACATGTCCTTGCACTTGAGGTTTTTGCGGCTGCGTTCGTTTAGAGTTTGCAGCACTTGATCATATGTGTGGTCAGGTAAAAACAAACTCAATCAAACTAAAGAAGAAAAAAAATGAAATCACAATTGTACAAAGCTGCTTTGCTGGCCGCCCTCGGTCTGGCAAGCGTTTCGGCTCAAGCATATACCAGCGGCGATTTGCTGGTGGGTGTGTATCAATCAGGCGACGCCAATACCACGGTAGTTGACCTCGGCTCCTTCAGTTCGCTGCAAAACGGCGAACAATGGAACCTCAGCAGCGCGCTCTCTGCGGCTGGCATCACGCTGACCTCCAGCTCACTGTTCGGTGTGGTCGGTTTTACCGGCGTCGGTCCGACTGCGTATGTTACCGGCGCGGGCGCCGCTAACGTTCCTAACGTTGAATCCAGCGCTGCTGGCATCAATGGCGACCTCGGAAACGATATCGCTTCGATC
>Ga0181520_10010725_pt1 | contig 12204 bp, 9 predicted proteins | sample PEATcosm2014_Bin_29_FD_132451 | JGI IMG/M metagenome (GOLD analysis project Ga0181520, IMG submission 132451) | Peatland microbial communities from MTU Mesocosm Facility, Houghton, MI, USA - PEATcosm2014_Bin02_30_metaG | ecosystem: Environmental > Terrestrial > Soil > Wetlands > Peat | place...
GCCGAATTCGGCAAGGCATCCTTCAGCCTGATGGGCGTGCTGCACGGCTTTCAATCCTGGCAAATGTTTGAAGTGCGATTGATTCTTGAGAGCAATCTCGCCGCTTTAGCCGCGGAGCGCGCCAAAGAAGAGCATCATACCGCACTGGCGGAGGAAGTAGCGGAAATCTTTGCTGCCATAGACAGCCCATCCGATTTTCTGATCCACGATGTGCTTTTTCATCGCATTCTCTCGCAGGCTTCCGGCAATCCTATTCTGGCCGCGCTGATGGAAACCATCACAACAGCCCTTTATGACAAACGCCGCAAAACTGTTGAGCGCTCGACCGACCTGCGAGAATCCGCGGAGATGCATCGCATGATTTATCGCGCTGTTCGAGCACGCGATCCCTTGGAAGCGCGAAGGCTTATGGAGCAGCATCTGCGCATGGCACAAGCCGCGCAGGGCATGGAACGCTTAGGTGCGCGAAAGGCGGCCAAAGCTGCTGCCCAGTCAAAGGCCCTTGCTCCGGACCTGGATTCTGCCCCCGTCTGACGATAAACGGGCAGTCGGCGGAAGCCTTCTGACGGTAGCGGAGCGGCCTAATATCCCATCCTGTGCGTCGTTCGAAAAGCCAGCAAGGTCTGACCATTGGCTTGGCAATGCATTACTTTGGTGCGCGTCAACTCGTTTGTTTTGTTTGTATTTCATGGACTTTTCCAGACATGTGCAATTCTGGCTTGACAGATTAATACGCTGTGCACGAAACTATTGTGGTTCAATAGTGGTCTGACCACCGTGGCAAATCCACCTGGGAGGACTATTTGTGTGGATCGGGAACCAAAGCGACAAGTGAACAATTTTATGGAGGCTTGAATGAGAAGTACTGCCGCAAATGGACGGTTGAGAATGAGCGAATCATTGACGAACCTGAAGCATGGGATCTTGCTGTGTTCCAGGTGGGTATGGCTGGTGCTTCTAGCCATTTCCCTAATGGCGCCCCAGGGCGCGAAGGCGCAGCTTGGCGCATCGGCAACCATCCAGGGCACGGTCACCGATGCCACTGGCGCTTTGGTTGTCGGCGCGAACGTAACAGCGCAAAACCTCGCGACGGGAGTGAAAATTTCGCGTATCGCCGACAGGGCGGGCTATTACGTGCTTTCTCCGCTCGACCCGGGCGACTACACCGTCACTGCCACGGCTATGGGTTTTGAGTCGCTCATCCGCAAGAACGTTCATGTGGACGGCATGCAGGTGCTGGGACTCAACCTCTCGCTGAAAGTCGGCACGGCGAGTTTGACCGTGACCGTCACCGACGCCCCGCCGCCTCTGGAAACAGAGAATGCGACGCTCGGCGTTGCAATGGAAAACGATGCTTATCAGTCGCTGCCGCTGGAGATGGGCGGCGCAAATGGCGTCAGTACCGATCAGCGCCGCTCCACCGACATGGCTATCCTCATGCCCGGCGTCGCCAACAACGAGACCAAGAACAACGAATCCGATGAGCCTATGGTGGTCAACGGCAACGCTCAATCTACCGTGATGTATGTTGAAGGCGTTCCGCTGGAGTCCGCTTCGGTCAGCGGCGACCCGCGCTACATCTCGTCTGCCATATCGGTCGAGGCGGTTGATCAGTTCCAGCTTAAGACCACGGCTTACTCGTCTGAGTATCAGGGCCTGGGCGTAGAGAACTTCACCATTAAGTCCGGAACCAACAAAATCCACGGTTCGGTCTACGACGTAATGCGCAACACCGCATTCGACGCAGCGGGCTTCGTTCCGGCTCAATACCCGGCTTCCTACCCGCAAAACCCGGCTCTGGCAGGCACATGGTACACACCGCCGGAGCACATGAACGAATACGGCATAACCCTCGGCGGACCTATCTGGAGGAACAAGATCTTCCTCTTTGCCAATTACATGGGCTTCCGGTATTCCACCCTCACCAAGCCGCAAGTTGAAACCGTTCCTACCGCGTCTGAGATGTGCGGCGACTTTTCTGCGCTGACCCCAGCTACCCCCTTCGTCAGCGGCTCTGGTCTCTCCAACATCTACGATCCGACAACAGAAAAATACACCGCCGGCGCTTACACGCGTTCGCAGTTCGGCACAACCGCCGCTCCAAACGAACAGTACAAGTGGGACTACAATGCCAAAACTTGCGTAGACCAGGGTACCAAGGCGGCGAACGTGATCCCGCAGAATGAGATATCGCCCATTGCCCTGTATATGCAACAGTGGTCACCCGCACCGAACATTACCCCGAGTTCTACCCTTACCAATGACTACGTCGGCGCCTATATGTGGGGCCTGAACAACTGGTCAACGACAGAGCGCCTGGATGTCAATCTTTCCGAAAAGCACAGGTTGAGCTTGATCGGTGCAGCGGGCCGTCAGGGCTTGGTCGGTTTGGCCGGAAGCCAGACGACGAACGTGGGTCCGATGCCCTATTTCTATGCGAAGACCTATGCCCCCGTTACCAGGCTTGCGATCGTCCAGGACACTTATGTAATCAGAGAAAATCTGGTGAACCAATTCAAGTATGGGGCTGCGCAATACCATGCTCCCGACGGCAACCCCAGCTTGAGCACTCCGGCATACGCGGCGACCGCGGCCGGCATTACCGGCCTGCCCTCCACCGGACAGACTCCCACAAGCTTCCCGATCGTGACGTTCAGCGGGGACGCGGCCCCTTCGACGTGGGGACCCAATACCGGCGCCTATGTGCAGAACACTAACACCTTTGTACTCACTGATAACCTGCAGTGGATCAAGGCCAAGCATGCGCTAACCTTCGGCGGACAGTTCGAGTTCCTCGAATTCAACAACCTCACTCCTATCGGAGGAACCAACCCGCTCACGCTCGCTTTCTCCGGTACGGAAACTTCGCTGGTCACCGGAGCATCAGGCACCAAGGGCTCGAACGGCACCGTTGGCGTGCCATACGCCAGCTACTTGATGGGCGCGCTCGATTCGAGCAAGTTCAACGAGTACGCGCCAAACGCCCAGGAGTCCGGTGCTCGCTACCATCCATTCGCTGTCTATGTTAACGACGATTGGAAGGCGACCGGCAAGCTGACGATCAACGTGGGCCTGCGCTGGGATTCGATGCCGCCGGTACGCGAAGCGCAGAACCGTATGTCATTCCTGAACCCAACCGCGACGAATCCATACACAGGAACCAATGGCGCGCTGGAATTTGCCGGCAATGGGACCAACAGTTGCAACTGCTCTACCCCAATCCATACGTACTATAAAGACTGGGGCCCCCGGCTGGGTCTGGCCTATGCAGTTAACAGCAAGACAGTCATCCGCGCTGCCATTGGCACGTATTATGCCCATGGCGGTGGCACCTCCGGCGGCTATACCTCGCTGCTGAGTACCGCGATGCAGCTTGGCTACGAAACAACGCCAAATCCGCCGAGCCCTGGCGCTTCGCTTCCGGCCTTCTACCTGAACGGCACTCAGCAACCGAACAGTCCCTTCACTAACGGTACGGTCGGTCCCAATAATTACGCCAACGACCCGAATAACACGGCCTTTGGAGGCCCCGGATATAGCATTACCGTACCGGGAGCCACGACGCTTAACCCCGGCTACGGAACCTACTATTCCACCGCGTCCGTGGCGCCCAACAATGTTTCCTCCTCACTGGCTTACCTCGATCCCAAGTATGGCGGCCGCACGCCGACCTTCGAGGGATGGTCGTTTGGCTTCCAACAGCTACTCACCAAGGACCTGACCGCTACCTTAAGTTACGTGGGCAACCAGGGACACTTCCTGCAGCCATACACGGGCGTTAGCGGCGCAACCTCCGTCCCGCGCGGCTACTGGGGCAATCAGTTGGATCCGCAGTACCTGGCACTGGGCATCACCCTTCTGGGCTTGCCTGTCTCCACCGCAGGAGCTTCTTACTCGCCATACCCGACCTTCAACAATGGCTTGAGCGGCGGTGTCGCTACCCTCGCTGGTAGTGGCGCAGTCAGCCAGGCGTTGCTGCCGTTTCCACAGTACAGTGGCGTCACCGATACGGTCGATTCGATGGGCAACTCCAACTACAACGCGTTGCAGGCCACCGTCGTGCAACGCCTGAGCCACGGCCTTACCATATTGGCCAGCTATACCTTCAGCAAGACCATCGACGACGTGGGCAGCTTCCGCACCGGCTATGCCATTCCTGCCGGCGCCCTGGCAAACAACCCGACAAAGAGTGTGCCGATAGACCGCATTGAGCGTTCGCTCAGCACACAAGACCAGAAGCAGAACCTCGTCATCACCACCACCTACGATCTACCCTTCGGCGCAGGGCACATCGGCGGTGGCAACCCAGTCGTGCGGAACATCGTCGGCGGGTGGCGCATCTCCGACATCGTCACCTACGTCTCAGGCAACCCGCTGACGATTACCGCGACATCGGGCGATTGCAAGGCTCCGGGGCAAGGCACCTGCATGCCCGCTTACAACACGGCCTTCACTCCAGCGGGATCGGGAGGAAACGCAGCACGCCAAAACGGAAAATGGGGCCAGGGTGCAACCAGAACGACCTTGTCTTCGATTCAGTACATCAACCCGAATGCATTCGTGACGACAGCCACTCTCTCAAACCCCAACTGCACAGCCTCAGCGGCGGCTTGCTTGGGAACGGTGATTGGCGACGTTGCTCGTACCGCTCCCTATGGTTTGCACGGTCCTTCCAACTACGACATCGATGGCACGGTTCGCCGGACCTTCGATATCTGGAAGGATGGCAGGGCGAAGTTCATCTTTGAAGCGAGCGTCTTTAACGCCGTCAACCACGTCTGGTTTGGCAGTCCTGCGGCCACCGCGGACGGCTCGATCGGCTCGCAACTTGGCGGATCACAGACCTTTGGCACAATTGCCGGCCAGGCAAACAACCCCCGTCAGTTCCAATTCGCGGGACACATCACCTTCTAAGACGCTCCTGCGCCTTAGCACACCAGGAGGGGTTGGGAAACCAGCCCCTCCACTTTTTTGCGAGCACATTCCCTACGGTTGAGAAGTTATATGCTGCCGCTCACAACAATCAGCGCGACCCGCTGCCTTTCCAATAGGAGACTTATGCGTTCCATTTTCCGTTTTTCGCTCTCTGCCTCGTCGCTGTTGTGTTTTGCTCTGGCGTTATCCGCTCAGGACACGCGCAAGGTCATCGAACCCCATGTTCCCGCCGCCTGCGTCACTCTGAACGCAAGCATCGGAGCAGAGCACGGGTTGGTCGCGCCTGAAGATGAGCAGAAATTGGATACTGAGCGCATTCAGCATGCCATCGATAACTGCGCTGAGGGCAAGGCCGTTGTCCTTCACGCTGACGGACGGAAGAATGTGTTTCTCACCGGCCCCATCGCCTTGCGCGCCGGCGTAACGCTGGTGGTGGATGCCAACACCGCGCTGGTGGCTTCGCGCGATCCGCGAATTTACGATCTCACGCCCGGTAGTTGCGGCATTGTCAGCGAACATGGCCACGGATGCAAGCCGATGATTTTGGGCGATGGCGCAAAAGGCGGCGGCATCATGGGCATGGGCTCCATTGACGGCCGCGGCGGCGCCAAATTACTGGGTCAGGACGTGACGTGGTGGGATCTGGCGCACCAGGCCAAAATTACAGATAAGCAGCAAAGCGTTCCAGTGATGATTGTGTTGCGTCATGCGGATGGCTTCATCATGTATAAAATCACGCTGCGCAACTCACCCAACTTCCACGTTGCGGTGAACGAGACAGACGGCTTCACCGCATGGGGCGTGAAGATCATGACGCCCAAGACTGCCCGCAACACCGACGGCATCGATCCGGGCTCTTCGCGCAACGTGACCATCGCTTATTGCTCCATTCATACCGGAGACGACGACGTTGCGGTTAAGTCCGGCAGAGCTTTGCCATCCTCGAATATTTCCATCCTGCATAACCATTTCTATACCGGCCACGGGATGTCTATCGGCAGCGGAACCAGCGGCGGAGTGGATCACATGCTGGTTGACGACTTGACCATCGACGGCGCTGACAACGGCATCCGCATCAAGTCCGACCGCAGCCGCGGCGGCCTGGTGCACGATCTTCTCTATCGTGACGTTTGCATTCGCGATACAAAGAATCCACTTGTTTTCACGCCGCTCTACACAACCTTCACCGGAGACCAGCTACCTGTTTATCGGGATATCACGCTCGACAATGTCCACATTCTGACGGCGGGGAGTTACACCTTTCTTGGGTTGGACGCACAGCACAAACTCGGATTGAAGCTGGACAATGTATTTGCCGACGATCAGGCGCACTCCACTATGTTGGTCAAGGACGCCGAAATCGTTATCGGAGGCAAACGAGGGAATCTGGAACCAAGCGGAGACGATGCAACCGTGCAACAAACGCCCGGCTCAGCGCCCGGCACGCCCCTGGCCTGCGAGTCGCGCTTTGTTCCCTTTCCGTCTCTTGCCACGGCTCCTGAGATGGCAGGGACGGTTCAGCCGGAAGATCAGACCTTGTATGTCGCAGCCGACGGCACAGGTGATTTTTACTCCATCCAGCGCGCTCTCGATGCCGCGCCAAAGGACGGAGCGCTGGTGCTGGTCGCTCCCGGAATCTATCGCGAAGTGTTGACCATCGACAAGCCTAACATTCGTCTGCGCAGCGCCAACGCTGATGCATCCAAAACAGTGGTAGTGAACGATCGCAGCGCGGGAGCGAATGGCGGCACGTTACATTCCGCTACTGTGAACGTTACCGCCGACAACTTTTTTGCGGAGAACATCACCTTCGAGAACGATTTCAATCGCACGCATGAGCAGGTTTATGCCGGCTCTCAGGCGCTGGCTTTGCTGATCACCGGCGACCGCGGCGTCTTCCACAATGTGCGCCTGCTGGGCAATCAGGACACGGTCTACGCGGGCAGCCGCAACTGCAGTCCAGACGGGCAAAACTGCATCCCCGCGCGGCAATATTTTTCCGATTGTTATATAGCCGGGAACGTCGATTTCATCTTCGGAGACGGCAAAGCTGTCTTCGATCGGTGCGAAATTCACAGCACCGCGCATGACGGCGGATTCATCACCGCACAAGCGAAACACTATCCGGAAGAGGACTCGGGCTTTGTACTCAACCTCTGCAAGCTCACTGCCGACTCAGGCGTAACCAAGCCAGTTTATCTGGGCCGGCCCTGGCGCCCTTATGCCACGGTCGTCTTTCTTGATACCGAGATGGGCAGCCATATCGATCCGGCAGGCTGGCGCGAGTGGCATCCGGGAGAGACGCATTCCATAGAAACCGTATTCTATGCCGAATACAACTCCACTGGTCCGGGCGCGCGGCCTGACCAGCGCGATCCGCATACTCATTTTCTAACTCAGGAACAGGCCAGGCAGTTCGCACCTTCTGTTTTTCTGCGCGGCGCAGATAACTGGGACCCCTTGCAAGCTATCAAACAGTGATTTGACCGTGTACCACTGTTGCCGCGAATTGCCATTAGTGACTGCCAGCGGGTTTTTCGGGCAAAGGAAAAGCCCGCTGATTGAGCGGGCCCTAACGTTCAATATCTGGTAGCGCTACCGGGAATCGAACCCGGGTTTTAAGATTGAGAATCTCACGTCCTAACCCCTAGACGATAGCGCCACAATTACGGGGAACAGCCGTTGCCGGCCACTTGTTTACTCTAACAAAAATAAAGGCCGCTGCCAAAGGTGAACCGGCCAGCCGCTCCGCTTCAGATGCCCAGCTTGCGCACTTCGTCGTTATAGTACTTGCGGTAAAGAATCTCCCATTCCTGCGAGCCTTCCTGGATGATCTTGCGCTGGTTGGCGATCTTCGTCCGGGCGGCTGTGTCGATTGCGGCCTCCTGCGTAAGCAGAACCGTCAGCGCCTTGCGCGCCTCCTGGCGGATGGTATTGCGATCCTCCAGGAACCCGACCTCGTCTATCTCGGCCAGGGTGTCGGCCACGGTGTGGGCCAGTTTATTGAGCTTGTCGGGGCTGATCCTCATAGCACCGCCTTGTACTTCTTGCTCAGCTCAGTCTTCACCTTTTTGAACATCTCGGCGTATTGCGCGCCCGACTTGCGCATCTCCTCGGAGTACGTTTCAAGAATCACGCGTACTTCCTCGTTGATACGGTCTTCCAGAGACAATTCCTCGACCATCCCCGCATTGACGCGCGCTTCGGTCACCTTCAAGTCGCTGGTGGTGATCATCTTGGCATCGACGAGGTGTTTGACGGTCCGGCGGGCAAGATACCCTATGTAATCGCGCGAAAAGATCATGGATTAGGCTTTAGAATATCCCATCGGACCGCAACCTGTACAACTGATTGCGAAAAGCGCTCAGAAGCTGCGTTCAAATGCTCAAATTCACATCGAGATTCGATCCGCCGCCGTTCGCCGGTAATGCCACTTCAAGGCCCTGCCGCGCACTGCCCGCAAGCAGCTTCGGCACGGACCCCTCGTAGCTCACGGCTTCGATCTCGTAGCTCAGCGAAACCCCGCCTCGCGCGCTCTCCACTGTCCAGGAAAACGGAATCTCCGCCACACAGGTAGCCGTCGAACCGGTCACCATGACTAGCCCTGCGGTAGCCACAGGAAACGCCACTGACCGCGAATTCATCAACTCCTGCCCGCCCTGATCAGGTGCAATTCGCGCTCTGCAGAGAATTGCACTCCCGGCAGGCAGCTTTGATGCCATGTTCAGATGAAATGTGACAGAATAGACCCCGCTCACAATCGTCAATGGGGCGCGCTCTCGCGGAACGCTGGCAGCCAGCCCATCCTGTGCCGCAAGCAATGCAAAGCAAAGCAGCAACGAAATGTGAAAACGCGCCATGGTGAGCCTCCATGCCGCGCTTATCGGCGCGCTCAAAAGAAGAATGAGGTGACCACATTACTAAAGGAAAGTCATATTCGGGTACAAAAGTCCCCCATGGTCACGCATTAGTTCTCACTCAATTGCAACACCGCAAATGTACTCGAAATTTACATCCAAATCCTCGTTTTTTCCCTTGCGCTCGTGCCACTCCCGGTGCGTATACTCGCGTTAACAACAAGCTTGTAGAGTCGATGCCCGTCAACGGCTGCCCTGAATTTTCTTTCATGGTTCAAGGCGGACGTGACCTCTGAATTCACGAGCCAGCCCCAGGCTCCAGGAGGTCCGAATGAGGTTTATGGGCAAAAGAGGCATGTCACCTTTCTAGGTATGCGGGGATGGTCTGCATCGCGGGCCCGCGCCTTGTCCGGGGTAAGTGAAGAGTTTTAGTCGCTTTCATGATTTGTATCTGACTTGAGCCATGCTGAGCAGTCGGGAAACCATTCGGAAGCTGGAAAGGAATCTCGGATGAATCGTCGGATTGTGTTGCTGTGTTTGGGAGTTTCATTGATAGCCGGTGCCGTGCGGGTTCATGCGCAAGCTGTGCCTCCCCCTCCAGAAGCTTTGTCGCCTGCCGTAAGCACGCCAGCTGTAAGTGCGCCTGCCGACAGTGCGCCGCAGGATGCGACGCCGGCTATGGCCGCGCCTGAGGTGCCACTGCCAGATCTCTCCAAAGACCAGTTGGCGAAGCTGGAAAAACGTGAACGCAACCAGTACAAAGACTGCACCTCTCCCAAAAAGAATCCCCAGTCTGCGGCTGCAGCCTGCGCAGCGGTAGCGGATGCGTTGCAGACCAGGCTGGGCGACCTCGCCATGGCAAGCTCAGCGCGGCAGCGGTCCTGCAATCTGGGTAACGAAGGCGGCTGCATAAGTTACGGCAAGGCCTTTGAGGCGTCAGGAAATATTGCCGCGGCGCGCAATGTCTGGGCCGGCGGGGTGTGCGCCGCTTCCAACGCGTGCAAGGAAGTGCTGTTTTATAGCTACGCGAACGCCCAACCGCCGGATATGGCCATGGCCGAGCAATTAGGCTTGCCCCTGTGCGAGCAATTCGACAACGATCCGGTATGCAAGCGCCTGGTCGAACTGGGCTCCACTATCGACTATGCGGCCATTCAGGAGCGGAGAAGGCAGAAGCAGATTGCGGCTCTCAACAGCCAAATTGGAACAAGCGACTTGGCCATCCCTGTGCTGACGGCGGAAGTCGCCGTGGCTCAGGCTGCCGTGGATCGGTGCAGTGGCTTTATAGGTTGCGGCATCGCCAATGTCGCGTTGATTACGTGCAAAAACAATCTGGCGTCAGCGCAGGCTTCTAACGCGGCATTGCACCAGCAGCGCGACGCGCTTGTGGCTGCCGGGCCAGGGCAATAACAATCTTTGCGAGCCGAATCCCAGGCCCTGAATTCAGTACCTGGGATTCGGCTTCCAGAATTCTCACTCCGAAGCGGGCAACTTTTGCGATTGACGCATTCGTCCGCGATGCGGAATCCTGAAAGTTAAGCCCGTCCAGGGAGTGAACCTCCACTCCAACTAGAACGAAACGGTTACGGCGATGGGATAATCCGGGTAATTGCGGTCATAAAGATAGTACCCGTCGCCAGTGTTGTCGAGGTACACGTCGTCGGTCTCATACCAGTCAGCGCCCCAGGATTCCGGCCACGGATCCATGATCGTAACCCAGTAGCCGTCGTACTGGAAGCGCGGTAATCCGCCCACGAATACCAGAGGAAGACCGGTGATGCGGAAGAAGTGGTCCCGTCCGAAATAAAGCCGGAAGCGTGCGTCTGGAATCCGATATCCGTTATAGCCACCTCGCTGACTCCAGCTTTGATGTTCGTCCTTCCATGAACCGGCGCGCGACTGTACAAAGCCGCTGCGCACCTGCGCCTGCTGCTGCGGAACGCCGCTGTGGTGGACCCCGCCGAATGTAAGGCCGTTCGGCTGCACACCGCCGTGATAAGCACCACCATAAGTCTGTTGCGGTCTTGCCTGACTTTGTGCGGGCCTGGCAGCCTGCTGCTGATGCATTTGCTGCGCGGGAGGCGCGGGCCGAGCCGATTGCGCTTGCGGCGCCGGTTTCGGTTCATGCTGGGCATTCTTCTGCTGATCGTGCTGGGCATTCGCAATCGCCGCAACTCCGAAAAGCAGCGACAGAATCGTTGCACTGATTACACTGGTTTGTTTCATTTGGGGAGATTCCTTTCAAGCGCGTTCAGCGCCTTAACGCTCATGTCTTTCACCTGTTTCAGGCAGGAGCAGGATACACCTGGTGCACGGCTTCGCGCTCCCTTCAGAGGAATAATTTTCGTCCCTCAGAGACGTCAATTTCCGGCGTCAGCCGCAGTGCGGGCAGTTTTTGTTGTTTAGACATTCCTCGGTGATGCGCAGCCGCTCCACCGGGCGTCCGCCAACCAGGTGCTCGGACACAATCTCGGCCGCGTCCTCCGGCCGCACGTTGCCGTACCAGACCACGTCGGGATAAACCACCACCGTCGGCCCATGCTCGCATTGGTCCAGGCAGCCGGACTTGTTGATGCGCACGCGACCGCCCAGCCCGGCCTCCCTGACCAGCCTTTGCAATTCGGCATGAAGATCACTCTTGCCGTCGAGCGTACAGGAGGGCCGCGGCGAGCCCTCGGGACGTACGTTATGACACACAAACACATGGCGCTCAAATGCAGGCAAGCTGGGCTCCTCTTGGTTCCGGTATGCCTTTAGATTAACGTTTCGCCCTCCATCCGTGGCGAAGTTTTTATGGCTTGCACAACCCACCCCGCGCGCGTCTGCGAAAATAGATATTGACTATGAGCACAGACAACCTCCTCCCGCTTAAAGACGACATGGTGGCCTTCATTGAAGGCCATGGACTCAAACGCCTGCCCGGTTACGTGACCGAGGATATCCCCTCCATTGTTTGGGAGGGCCAGGAAAACCCCGACGCATGGAAAGACTTTGTTGAGATGGCCAAGCTCGTTGGCGCTCCATTCGTAACCTTCAGCGAGATGACTCTGGAAACCGAGGAACTGGAAGCGCTGATCGAGGAAGCCGGCGAAATGAACTTCCCCGACGAGGAAGCCACGGAACTGGTTGAGGCACAATGGCTGCGCAAGTACGCCGGAAATCTCGGCTACATTCAACTGGGCTTTGTCTATCAGGGCCTGGTCTTCCTGCACGAGACCACCACCGAGTGGTATGAGCGATTCCAGGCGCTTCTTGAAGACATCGAGACCTTCCAGGAAATCGTCGTCCGCGATCACGAGCACGATCACGAAGACGAGGACGAATAGCCGCGGTGGGCGCGCTGGGCGTCGAAGTCAAAGGGGGGCTTCCGAGGCAAGGCGCGCCGCGGAGGCTCCTTCGCCAGCGCTGGACC
>Ga0181520_10010726_pt1 | contig 12204 bp, 7 predicted proteins | sample PEATcosm2014_Bin_29_FD_132451 | JGI IMG/M metagenome (GOLD analysis project Ga0181520, IMG submission 132451) | Peatland microbial communities from MTU Mesocosm Facility, Houghton, MI, USA - PEATcosm2014_Bin02_30_metaG | ecosystem: Environmental > Terrestrial > Soil > Wetlands > Peat | place...
CCAGGGTTCCGCTTGTAGGCGACGACGTGAGGAGTCGTGGGCCCGCGCCACCATCCACACCCGCAGCCCTCCTCACGTCGTGCCCTACAGACGTCTCGATCACACTCACCGTATCCGAAAAATAATTAGCCACGTACAACGTCGATCCCACAAACACCAGCGAACGTGGTCCCAGATCGCCGGCGGGCAGCTTCACCCGCACCCGCGCGCCCGTCAAAAACGGCAAGCCGGGGTCCATCCCCTCGTAATGTGAAATATACGTCAACACCCGCGTGCCGCCCTTGCCCCGATCCCGGGGCGAAGCGAGCCCTTCATGCAGCAACGTTGGAAAATCAATCAAACTCACCTCGTCCGTGCCCGCATGCGCCACCGCCAGCACCCGCCCGTCCCCCGACCACGCCAAGCCCCAGGGATTGGACGCGCCCCGCGTCGGCTCATCCAGCAGCACGCTGAACGCGACCTTCATCTCACGAAGATCAATGATCGTCAGCGCATTCGCATTCATCCAGCCGAACTGCACCTTGCTCGTGGCCCGACTGAAACTGGACACGATATGCGTCACCGCCGCGTGCCGGCCATCCGGCGAAACCCGTAAATCCTTCACCGACCCGCTCCCGTTGGGCAACTCGATCTCCTGAACCACCGTGCGCGCCGCCGTATCAATCACGCTCACCACCGCCGCCACCGTTTCCACATCCGCCCTGCCCGCCGGCAGTTCATTGGCCACGAGTAAAAATCGGCCGTCCCGGGTAATAGCCGCCGCCACCGGCTCCCGCCGCACGGGAATCCGGTATTGTTCTCTTGGAGCGCCGAGCATTGCTCGGCCAGCCCACTGATCTGTTGGCGACGATGTCAGTCGTTGACTTGTGCTGACCTCATCCACATCGCGGAACAATTGCAGCTTGGCGTTGTCGCTGTCGTGATCCTGAATGAGCCGAATCTCGGAAGGAGGGAAGCCGCGCGCGATGAGTTTGCCGCGCATGTCCTCATATACGGAAAATCCCCTGCCGCCGGTGGGGATGGATAGATCACAAAAGACAAGCTGGGCGGAGCGATGGTGGGCGGTGTCGCGCCAGACGCGCTCGACTTGGGCGACGGCTTGGTTGACCTTGCTGTCCGGGTGATCGGGGAGGGAAGGATCATTTAACCTCAGGTCGAGCGCGGCTTTGCGACCGTCCGTGGTGACCAGCAGCATATTGTCCTCGCGCGGATCAACCCGGCCCGTTTTAAGGGCCTCCGCTCGTTCGACCAACGACTCAACGATCTTCGCCAGTTCCGGGGAACAGGGTGCGCCGACGACCGCCGGCTTGCCGCCGCGCAAATCCGGCACGGGGAGACGAAGCATTTCCCGCGTCTGGATGTCGGCGACCTGGCGAAACTGCTGCATGAGTTCCGGGACATTGATGAACCGGGCAAACCGGGTGTTCAGGCGGTAGCCGGAGCCGTCCGGGGCGAGTTCCATGGCGGTGACCGGTTCGCCGAAAGTGGCGGCCCACGAATCGAAATGGTCGAGCTTGAGGGCTTTGAGCGCGCACATTTGGAGATAGCGTTGCATGGTGAACATCTCCGCAACACTGTTGGCGATGGGCGTGCCGGTGGCAAAAACCACCCCGCCACCGGCGTTCTGGCGCTGCACATGGAGCACCTTGAGGAACATGTCGAACGCCCGCTGCGAAGCGGTTTGAGGCAACCCGGCGATGCGGGTCATCTTGGAGACATAGAACAGGTTCTTAAAATAGTGAGCTTCATCCACGAATAATCTATCTACGCCCAATTCCTCGAAAGTCAGTCCGTCATCCTTGTGTTCGACGGCGGCGAGTTCCTTGAGTTTGCCTTCGAGGCGTTTCTTCGCCCGTTCCAGCATCTTGACGATGCGCGAGTTGTGCTCCTGCATCTGTTGCTCAATGGCGAGGGACAGTTCCCGCATCTCGCCCTTGATGAACTCCTCCTGTGCCGCGCGCGAAATGGGAATCTTCTCGAAGCCGGAATGCGTCATGATGACGGCGTCCCAATTGCCGGTGGCAATGCGACTGGTGAGCGTTTTGCGTTTGTCCTTCGCGAAGTCGTCCTTGGTGGCCACGAGGATGTTCGCGCCCGGATAGAGCGTGAGTAACTCAGAGGAGAATTGCCCCAACATGTGGTTGGGAACGGCAAAGAGGGGTTTGCGGGCCAGGCCGAGACGTTTCAATTCCATCGCGGCGGCAACCATGGTGAAGGTCTTCCCGGCACCGACGACATGCGCCAACAGGCAATTCGGGGTCTGGAGGATGCGCCAGACAGCGGCGCGTTGGTGGGGGTGCAGATTGATGGCGGAACTCACACCCGGCAGGCGGAGATGATCGCCCTTGAAAGAACGCAGGCGCACGTTGTTGAACTCGTCGTTGTATTTGCGGGCGAGGCGTTCCCGGCGCTCGTCGTCCTGCCAGACCCACTGCTTGAAGCGTTCCTTGATCTTTTCCTGCTTGTCGCGGGCGGCCTCGGTGGCAGGGGCGTTGATGACATCACGGTCGGCGACCGGGTCATGGTCATAGACGGTGGGGGTGCGGAGATTCAGGGCATCTTCGAGCAAATCGAGTGCGCTCCGGCGGTCGGTCCCCCACTCGGTGGTGTTGGCGACGCTGAAACGGACGCCGTAACTGCCTTGGACCGTCCAAAGTCCAAGCTGGGGGGCGTGGCTCACGGAAACGCCCTGTTCACCGAGCAAATCCCCGGCAAACCGGCTAATGTCCTCGGCGGGAATCCAGACGCTCCCAAGCCGCGCGTCGATCTCCGTGGCCGGCAAATCAGCAGGCTGTACCTGCCTGAGCGCGTCCACATTGGGCCGGAATTGCTTGTCCGCCAGGGCGGTCGCCTCCGCCACGGCGAGCTTGGCCCGGACATTTCCAGACAGATACTCGTCATCGGTTTCCCATAGATCGGTCTGGGGATTGAGAAAAATGGTTCCCTTGAGGTCGGGCAGAAACTGCGATGGCTGGCGGTGCAGAAGGTGTGAGAGAAGGCCCAAGTCCACGCGTCCGCGTTCACCGAGCGTGACCAGTAGGGCATCCAGCGGAGTGCTGACCTGGGGCGGTGCCCGGCCCGGCTGGACGGTGCGCTCCCGAAAAATGGCGGCTTTGGTCGCACGGCGCGTGTCGGGGTCGTAATGTTCCAAGGAAAGCAAAAGCGGTAGATCAGGATCGCCCCGGAAGGCGGCGGTGTTGGCGCGTTCCGAGACCGGACCGTGCGTGGCGACAAACCGGTCGTAGGTCCGGTTGAGTTGCTCACGCGTGGCCAGAATCAGGTCTTCCTCCGCGCCCTCAACCTGCGTGTGCAGACAGCGCCGGACGGCATCCCGGAGACGAATCATACCACGGATGCGCTGGGCGCGGGCCGGAGACAACTCTTGCATGAGATGCACCTCGTCGCCTTCGCGGATGCCGATGCGCTCGTTGACCAGCGTGTAAGCGTTGGGTTTGACGTGCTCCGGCGCGGGAAAGGTGTGCGCGAGCGGAGCGTTATTGACGGGGGCTTTCTGTGACCGGAAAACATCGGATGGCAGCCGGGCGACGGCCTCGGCCAACCGCGTTTCCAGCGGGACGCCGTTGCCCACGAGCGTCGGTTCGGCGCGGGCATACATCCGGCCCTCCAACCGCATCTCCCCGAGCATCATTTCGGGGTGGGCGGCGAAGTATTCATTCACTGGGATGGTTTCCCCGGCGGAGTTGGTGATCTCGGCCACCTCTTTCCAAGCCGGGCCGGAAGGCAGTTCACCGGGCAGACGCTTGCGTAGCATGACAATATCGGTGGTTACTTCCGTGTTGGCGTTTTTCTTGAAGGCGTCATTCGGCAACCGGATGGCACCGACGAGGTCAGCTTGCTGTGAAACGTATTCGCGCAGCACCGTGTCGTGTTTATCCAGCGTGCCTTTGGAAGTGATGAAAGTCATCAGTCCGCCTGGGCGCACTTTGTCCAGCGTCGCGGCAAAGAAATAATCGTGGATGAGGAAGTTCCAACCCTTGAATCGCGGGTCAAACGGCTTGTAATCGCCAAAGGGGACGTTGCCAATGGCCACGTCGAAGCCACCGTCGGGCAAAACGGACTTCTCAAAAGACTTGTGCCGAATATCGGCGTCGGGATAAAGCAGCTTGGCCAGGCGAGCGGTGACCGAGTCAATCTCGATCCCGGTGATCCGCGAATGGGCGAGCATGTCGTCGGGCATGAGTCCGATGAAGTGCCCCAAGCCTAGCGCCGGTTCGAGCACCCGGCCTTGCGAGAATCCGAGCCGGCGCAGGGCGTCATACAAGGCGCTGACCACGACGGGCGCGGTGTAATGGGCATTGAGCGTGGTGGCGCGGGCCGACTCCAATTCTTCGGGCGTGAGCAGTTGCTCCAACCGTTCCCGTTCCTCCACCCAATCGTCATTTCCGGAATCGAAGACCTGGGGCAATCCACCCCAACCGACATACCGGACCAGCGCGCGCTTTTCCGCCGGGGTGGGCCGGCGGTCGTCGGCTTCAATGCGCTTGAGCAACTCCAGGGTGGTCAGGTTGTCCCGGCACTTGGCCTTGAGCGAGCCGGAGCCAATGCAATCGGCATCGGTGATGCGGTAGTTGTGCTGATTACGTGGCGGTTCGGGTTCGGTCACTGGCGCGCCTGGCAGGGGGATTTCCGGTAACGGTTCCGGCTTGGGTGGTTCTGATGTCAGCGGCTTTGCGGTCAACGGTGCCGACACGTCGGCTTGGGGCGGGTGAATGATGGGGGCGCTCCACTGCGCGAGGCCCGGCTGCGGAACTCGGCCAAAGAGTGAAGACGCAGCAAGCGGCTCTTGCGTTTCTGACGCAGGAGTGGCGGTGGCTGAGAAATCGAGGGTGAGTTGTTGCCCGAGGCGGGCGGAGGTCATGGGCTTCCGAGGCTGCCCATGTATTCAATGACGCGATGGGCCGGAAAGGCAAGCGCAGAATCGCATTGCATTCACTCGCGTCACTCGCACTGGCCCTGACGCTGACGCGCACTTTCCGCAGGTTGGAACGAAAATTGTTTAACCCGCCGTCTGCCGAAAACTCACTTTTTGGGTTGCCTCATTTCAGCTTGAGCCTACGATGGTTTTCAATCAATGTGTTCAAGAGCAAGCGAAACCACTCTTTAGGAATTTGCTATGTGGTCTGACCGTGAAACCCGCCAGGACTGCCTCGGATACAGCGCCTATGTGACGGTGCTGGCGAACGTCTGCACCCACAGGGATTTGGCCCCGCTCACATTGGGGATTTTCGGGCCGTGGGGGAGTGGCAAGACAAGCCTGATGCAGATGATGATGGCGCATGTCGAAGCAACCAAGGGTGAAAGAAAGCGCGGCACGCTTTGGTTTAACGCGTGGATGTATGAGGGCCGGGAGGAGGCGCAAAGCGCCCTCATTCACGCAATACTCGCCAATCTCCAAAAAGATGTGACGCTTGTGGACGAGGCTAAACAGCTTGTTGAAAAACTCAAAAAAGGCGCAAGCGTCCTTAAACTTGGCAAATTTCTCATGAAGAGCGCCATCACGATGACGCCTAATGTCGAAGAATTTGCAAAATGTTTCAAAGATGAGTCTGACAAGGTCACTGATACGATGGAATCGTTTGAAGGCGATTTCAAAAAGCTGCTGGAACTCGTCGGCGTTGACAGGATTGTCGTTTTCATCGACGACCTTGACCGTTGCTCCAGCTTCAAAGTGATTGAAACATTCGAGACCATTAAACTTTTTCTCAACACCCCCGCTTGCACGTTCGTCATCGGTGCCGACGCTGAAAAAATTCAGCACGCCGTTGGCGAGGTTTACAAAGTCACCAACGACCTTAAACGCCAGAAGGATTACCTTGAAAAAATCGTTCAAATCCCATTCAGCATTCCCGCCCAGGACATTCGCGACATCGGCTGCTATGTGGGTATGCTTATCGTTGGGCGTCATTTGAACGAACACGCATGGTCGAAACTCAGCGAAGCCCGCCCCGGATTTTACAGCTATACTGGAAGTCTCGCAGACGCTTTTTCCAAGTGGGTTGAAGACAATAGATCGGTTCTGACGACAACCAAGGATTCAATCGACCGGGAATTAAACGGAGTGCTCCCTCACGTTGACACATTGGCTCGCGGGTTACGTGGAAACCCCAGGCAAATCAAACGATTCCTGAATATTCTTTCGCTACGCCAACAGTTGGTCGAAGCCAACAGGCTCGCAGACGTGAAGGCGGAACTGTTGGTGAAGTTTGCGGTGCTGGAATATGTTTGGAGCGAGTTTTTCAATATTCTGGCCGAAACTATCGACCCCGCAACGGGGACCAGCGAATTACTTGCGCAGATCAGCCAGACCGCAGATGGCAAAACCGTCACGGAGCAATCCCCCACTCTGAATTCTTTTTTAGGGGAAGCCGGTCTTTGCGATTTCATTCTTTCGGAACCTAGGCTAGACGGAGACACTAATCTGGCTCCCTACCTTTTTCTTGCCCAGACCTCGCTCAGTCATGGGCAGCCGGTTGGAATCATATCAGTGGACGAGAAGACCAAGCAGCTTGTCCGCTCCATCGAGGGCAGCGATTCGCTCATGTCGCGTTCGGCGGCTAAGCGAGCGGCGGCGCAGGAGCCGGCTTTGGCTTCAGCCGTTGTGCGTCAACTTCTGGCAGACTTGCCATCCGTGGCGGATATAACCGCAATTGCGAACATTCTTGGCGGTTTATCGCAAATTGGTGCCGCACATAAAGACCTGTTTAAAACCATGATAAAACCTGTCGGCGAACTTGATGGCAGTAAAGCCGCAGTGGCCCTGGCTGCGCTGACACTTTTGCAAAAGGCAAAAGACGCAGGAGTTGAGGTGCCCGAAGTTGTGACTTCCAAGTTTCAAAAGGCATCCTCCATAGCCGACGCTCTCAGCAGACCACGCCAAAACTCCCGCAAAGGAGGCAATCACTAATGGGAACATCAAAGGGCAAACCGACACCGAGCGGTGGCCAATGGACGCCGGTTAAAAAAGAAATCACACAAAATTTAACCGGCAATAGCAAGGCCACACCCGAAAGCATTGTCGGCGGAACGGTTCGTGCATTGGGTGGTCTAGGGCTTCCATCGTCAAGCGTGCGTTCGCCTGGCGGCGGCGGCGGCGGTGGTGGTGGCGGTGGCAGTGGCGGCGGCGGACGCGCTATCGGTGGGGTAACGTCTCGCCTTGGGGGATTCGGCGGAGCCTTTCAACACGGAGGACTGGACGAAGCGTTGGGGGCGTTGGGCTTGGGCGACCTTAAAGGCAAACCAGCCTCGGAGGTCATTGCTAAAATCGCGGAACATCTCGCCGAAAGCGATGACCCCTTACAGCGGGACATTTTATGTGACGCACTTAAGGACACGCTGGTCGAGGTGGCTGCACTCGAAGAAGGTGGAGCATATAATGATTTAGAAGCCGCGCTTCAGGCCTTTTTCGACCAAAACGGCGTCGAAGGTCTCGTTCAGTCGTTCCTGACAAATTATGTGTTTGACCGTGTTTGGAACGCGGTTGAAAGCCACGCGGAATTTAAGGCCCAGGGAACGGGCGCAGAAGCCCTCGGCGTAGCCGTGGGACAAGCCTGTCGCTCGCATGTTGAATCGTTGATTAAGGATAGCAAGGCAGCAGGCCGATTCGACAAAACGGATTGGTTCGGACAAGGCGGCATCAAGTTGGGAAATGACCTTGTGGCCGAGCTTGAAGGAAGGCTCAGGTCGCTGTGATGAGGAAATTCAAATGAAGGCCGTGCGCTTCGTCGGCAACGCAGCAAGTCTGCCCAAAGCATATCTTGAAAGTCTGGCGCCCGACTCCGGCTACGCCATAATAGACTCCATTCCAGGCGGAGCGAACGTCACCTTGAGATTGACCATCGATTCACAACCGCTGGAGATAAACCATGATCCGCTAACGCGAGATTTTCTGGACCTCGCGACGCTGGTTTACATCGTCGATGAAATTGAGAAGCGCGGGGATGATTGGACACGCGAGTTTGACGTTCTTTTTCCCGTCAAAAACCCGAAAGTGTGGGCAGCAAATCAGTCGGGCCTGAGCCAGATGCTTAGTACCCTGGCCGGTGACAAATACCGCTTTACCTGGTTTGAGAGGCCTGCTTTGGTCGGGTTCGGTGCCCACCGCCAGCACTTGCCGGTTGGATATGATGGAGTATGCCTTTTTTCAGGCGGAATAGATTCGTTTCTTGGGGCATACCAATTGTTGTCACAAGGTAAAAAACTTTTGCTGTGCGGACATCAGGCAGATGGCACAGCCGCTTCCGCTCAGACTGAGCTTGCAGAAGTGCTGCGCACCATGTTTCCAAAACAGTTGAAACTAATCCAGTGTCGCGCGGCACGCGCTTTCACAGAAGCACACCATTATAACTTGGCTGAAAAATGCGAGGAAACTCACCGTCCGCGATCACTGTTATTCCTTAGCCTTGCCATAGCCTTGGCCAATGACGCAAAAGTAGAAACGGTTTACATACCGGAGAACGGACTGATTTCATTAAATCCACCGCTTACCAAAAATCGGCTCGGAACACTAAGCACGCGCACCGCACACCCCAAATACCTGATGGAATTGGCAGATTTTTTACAGGCCACTGGTATTTTTACTGGCAAAATAAACAATCCATTTCTGTTTGAAAGCAAGACCGATATGCTGAGAAGTCTCGATCCGAAGCTTGCCGAAGCAATGCGCCGGTCTGTCTCCTGTGCAAGGCCCAGCCGCTACAAGAATTTGGGGGTTCGCCACTGCGGATATTGCGTTCCCTGTATCTACCGAAGAATAGCGATGAAAGAGGCCGGTCTTGATTTAGCAAATGACTATGCGTTTCAACTGTTTGAAAAACTCGGTTCCGCAGACGCAACAAAGCAAATGGATTTCAGGGCGCTTGTCTCCTTTGCCCGCAAAGTGACAACTTGCTCGCCGATCAACAGGGAAGTCATGGTGCTTTCGCACGGCTTTTTTCCCGTCATCACGGGCGAAAGATTCGGGAACAAGACAATCGCATCGCACTCGCCTTGGGGAGACATGCTTTTGCGATGGGCAGATGATTTTATGAAAAAACTTGGTGTTATGGCGTCAGCCGAAACAAAACGATTGCTTGGAGTTTGAACGGCAAGATTCCATGAAAGCAATTTCCATAAAGCAACCTTGGGCTAATCTCATAGCATCAGGTCAGAAAACAATAGAAACGCGGGAATGGTCCACATCATATCGTGGGCAAATCCTTTTGGTGTCGTCAAAAATTCCCAAGATAGAACCCGCCGGGTTTGCCGTGGCAGTGGCCGATTTGGTTGATTGTCGGGTGATGACCAAAGCCGACGAAGATGCAGCCCAATGCTCAATTTATCCGAACGCTTTCGCTTGGGTTCTCCAGAATGTTCGGGCCATAGAACCATTCCCTGTAAAAGGACAGCTTGGACTTTACGAGGTGGACATAAAACCAGAGTCTCTTTTAGCCAAAAAAACGTCGAAGCAACCATCATTGTTTGATTGAATCAAACATGGATGACCAAGCCAAACAAAAACATAGACGCCGAAAGCGAGTTGTATAAGCTGTGGCAGCGGTTGCGCGCAGCCTGGGCAAAGACGAACCCCGTCCCGGATCAAAGCTTTGAAACGGGCGGCCGGAATCAGCAGTTGACACGTCCTTTCGCGCCGTAAATCGGGGAAATGGGCAAGCCGTTTTGTTGCCAGCCTTTGAAAACAAACGACTCAAATGTTCATGCCGTGGGCAATGATTTTGGGGTGATGTGGGCGTCTGTCCCTCACCCATTTCGCGGCGATTTGCCGCGCGCTGCGGTCGGACTCGCCGCCGCCGGTGTCCCACTCTGACCACCTTGTGCGTCAAGTAAAGCACGGGACCGAACCAAGTCCAATTCGAGTCCATGCGCCTTTTCAATCGCTTTTTTCAGTTCCTGGTGCGTGCCTTGGTGGGAGGCCTGTTCAGCGGCGAATTTTTCGAGCGCCGACTGGGTCTCCTTGTTGGCCTGAATCAGGGATTCCTGGCTCCTGGCAAGCTGGCGCTTTACGTCGTCCAATGCCGCCTCGGCAATCAGTTTTGCTTTTTGAACCTCACTCGCTTGGTTCGCCGAAGCGGTAGCCTCACCTTCAAGCCGTTCGTTCTCCCGTGCCAATGTCTGGATGTCTTGTTGCAGCCCGGCATTCACGGACTCTTGTTGCCTGCGGCCCTCTTCGCGCGCCAGTGCCCAAATCTCCCGGAATGCTTGCAATCCCTCCTCGGAATCGTGAACGGGTTGTGCCTTGGCCTCCAATTCCGCTTTTATTTTGACGAGCGTGGACATGGAGCCTCGATGGCCTAAAGCCCCGCGCAGCGCCATCAAGGTCACTTTTTTCCCGCTGGCCTTTAGATCGGCAATCGCCCTTTCCACCGATTCTTTATCAATGATTTGTTTCATAGACGTACGGTACTACGATACTACTATAATTCAAGGCGTTTTTTGGGCGCAAGAGCGATAGAGATTACCCCTACGCGGTTCGGCGGGCATTGTCAGGTGTAGTCGCTCAAATACCCATGCCGTCGCCGATCATAATCTGGGCGTCGCGAGATTTCTGCCAAGCCGCCTGCCGGTCTTCGGCGTAAATTTCGCGGATTTTGGCCTGGCCGTTCTCGTCAAGTTGGTCTGCTACCCGGCGGGCCAAATCATAGAACAGATGCCAGCGAGCGCGTTTGTAGATGCGGGGCCTCTCTTCATGGAGCCAGACAAGGACGGCCCGGAGTGAGTCCGCAGTGTCGTGGGTCAGTTGGTATCGGGGACAGGCGGTCCCAAGTTTCATTTTGGCGAGCGCGATCTCGTCGCCGGGGAAAAGCTCGGCGGCGAGTCGCTGCGCCTCGGTCTTGGTGCGAGTCAGGGAGGGGAGGTTTGGCAAGGTGACAGGCGGTTACTGTTAATGTCTATGCCATACCCGGTTGCGATTGCTGCCTTTGTTCAACAATCCAACGGAGCGCCTCCTGGGCCACGAAACCGAGCGTTAGCAGGTCATCGCGTCCGAAGGAGTCGGATGTTTTCCATTCCTCGCCATCGCGGTAGCTGCGGTCGAATGTGGTGTTGAACCAAGACCCTTTGTCGGTCTCGTTTTTCCAGATGGAGGCACGAATTCCGCCAACGCGGATTTCATGCACGGGTTTGGCTGGGGCAGGTTTTTTGCTGGGTATTTGTGGCATGGTGATTCGTCTATATTGTTGGGAGATTTTCGTCAGAGTCCGAAATCTTCAAGTGTGGCGGCAAGGCCGTCCTCGTCGTCGCCGAGAAGATGGGCCAACTCAGCCTTGATAATCGCCTTTTCCGGGTCGGGTTTGCCTCCTTTGGGACAAGCTGGACAGTGCAAAAGCACCATGATTGAGGGGCCAAATTCATACCCCACTGCGGCGAATTGCTTTCGGAAATGGTCGGAGAGCCGTTTCTTGGGCGGGAGTCTCTCCCATGCTTTGGCTTGATCGGTTGTCAGTCCGGTTTCGTAAATGGCGTCGTGCTGGAGATGGTAGGCATCCCAAGGCTCGCCGCAGGTGGTGCAATGAACATCCATAAACTATTCGATTCCGTCTGGGGCAACGGTTGTTGTCGTGGAATTTTCACCCCCCGAAGTCCCTCCTTGAGTCGCTATTCAAAAACAATTAGCGTCGCGGACGCAACACAAAAATAATCGGTAAAAATGTTCTATCACTGCCCGCGATTCGCCCCCAACGGAAGTCATCTCGGTGAAGACTGAGAATTTACGGTGAAAACAAACGGGTAATACTTACCGATTTAATGATTCCTGATTTGTATCACATTCCCAATGGAGAAATCCATTTATTGGGAACCATTCATGGGGGATGGAAGTAGCAATTCCAGTTCTGACGGACTGCCAGGAATTTGCGTGATTTTTCGAGCTTCGGCTTTTCTTAATTGTCCACACTTTTTGTCCTGCGTTTCTTAAATGTCCACACGCCAGTTCGCCGCTTTTCTTAATTGTCCACACGTCTTTACCTTGCCAAAGGGGAAAAAATCGGTGCCGATATTGCCACTTTAATCCGCCAGATCAGCCGTGCCGTCGGGTTCTTTCTGGCCGCCCGCCCCTCAAGTTCGTCACCCTTTGCCTCGGCCAGAAGGCTGACAAACTGCGCCGGGGCCAGCATGGCCTTGGCCAGCCTGAAAAACCGCTCGTTTCCAGCCAGCCGGACGGCGGCTTTTTCGAGCAATTCGCTTTCGTAA
>Ga0181520_10010727_pt1 | contig 12203 bp, 11 predicted proteins | sample PEATcosm2014_Bin_29_FD_132451 | JGI IMG/M metagenome (GOLD analysis project Ga0181520, IMG submission 132451) | Peatland microbial communities from MTU Mesocosm Facility, Houghton, MI, USA - PEATcosm2014_Bin02_30_metaG | ecosystem: Environmental > Terrestrial > Soil > Wetlands > Peat | place...
AAGCGGCCGGCAACGGCGTTTCGGGAGGACGATATACCTGTGAAGATTGGTTTGATGGCAATGGCGCTGGCGGCGCTCCTGAGTTCGAGCCCGTTTATGAACCCGGCTCTGGCGCAACAGCCGGTTCCCGATGCTCCTACGCCCCAGGCGCCCGAGCCGCTGTCTGGCTTGAGCGGCCCCATTACTCCCGGCAAAGGCGTTGCGGAGGAGCCGGCAGCGCCCTCCTCTTCCTCCATCGCTCCCGGACAGCAGCAGGTTCCGTCCAGCAGCGCTCCGATCTCCGGCCAGGCCAAGGACGAGTTCCAGACTACCCCCCCGGAGATGCCTGCTCCTGGCGAAGGTTTTGCTGCGACGACCAGGATCGTTCTCAATGTCAACTTCGTCGAGGTTCCGGTCACCGTGAAGGACGCGAAGGGGAATCTGGTTGCCGGTCTCACCTTCCGTGACTTCAAAGTCTTCGAGAACGACCAGCGCGAACCCTTGCGCTTGTTTACCGTGGACCCGTTCCCACTTTCCATCGCGTTTGTCATCGATCAGAGCCTGACCTCCGACGTGATGGCCAAGGTGAACAACTCCCTGGGCGCCATCCAGGGCGCGCTCACGCCCTATGACGAAGTGGCCGTATTCTCTTACAACAATGGAGCCCAGGAGCGTACCGGCTTTACTGGCGCGCAGAGCGGCCGCTTGCCCGCCATTCTGGCCCTGACCAAGGAAACCGGCAGCGAGATGGTCGTGCCGGTCAATAGCGGGCCGCTGGCGGGCTGCAACATCCGCGAGAACGGCAGTTGCGTCGATCCCAATCTCCAGCCCGGACGTTCCGCCGGCAGCGGCAGCGGGGTCATGACCATCCCCAAGGAAATTCACACCCTCAACGATGCCATTCTGGCAGCCGCTAAGGAGCTTTCCACCCGTCCCAAGGGACGCCGCCGCCTCATCTACGTCGTCTCCGACGGCAAGGAATACGGCAGCAAGACCTCCTACAAGGAAGTGCTCCGTTATCTTGAGACCAACAAGATCGCGGTTTACGGCACGGCGGTGGGCGACTCGGCGCGCTGGGGTGAAGGTTACATCAGCCGCATTCACCTGCCCTTTACCATGTACGACAACATTCTCTCCAAGTACACGCTGGCCACCGGCGGCACGCTGGACTCGGAGCGCGGCACCAACGGCATCGAAAAGAGCTACGCCAAGATCGCCGAGGAGGCTCGCACCCAGTACACTCTGGGCTACCTGAGCCACCAGCCGGTCATCGACGGCAAGTTCCGCAAGATCGATGTGCGCGTCGACCGGCCCGGTCTCGAAGTGATCGCCAAGAACGGCTATTACCCCTCCGCGCAGGATATGCGCTAAGAATTGACTCCTTCGGGCGCCGCTGCCGGCTTCGGACTCCTGTCAGCGGCTACTTGGGGTGGTTCGGACTTTGCCGGGGGCATGGGAGCACGCCGCGCTCCCGCCCCCCTGGTGGTTTTTTCCGGCCACTTTGTCTCCCTGCTCTTTCTTCTGGCCATCGTCCTGGGATTGCACCTGGCCGTGCCCGGCGCCCACGATCTGTTTTATGCGGCCTTGGGCGGGTTTGAAGGGGCGCTGGCGCTGGCCGTCTTCTATCGCGCCCTGGCGATGGGGCCAATGGGTCTTCCCGCGACCCTCGCAGGTCTGCTCACCGCCCTTGTTCCGGTCGTCTTCTCATTTTTTCAGGATGGCCCGCCCACTCCTCTGGGTGCGTTGGGATTGGCGATGGGCTGCGGGGCAATCTGGTTCATCACCCATACCCCCGCCAGTCGGGATTCCGGAACGCCACCTGCCGCGCTGTTGCTGGGCGCCCTGGCCGGAGTCGGGTTCGGCGCGCAGTTGATCCTGTTCAAGATGGCCAGCGGCGGCGGCCTCCTCTGGGAGATGACCTCGGCGCGCGCCGGGGGAGGAGCGGCTTTGCTTCTGTTCCTGGTGGCCATGCCGCCGCAAAGACCGTGGCGTCACTTCTGGCTGACCGGAATTGCCGCGGGCATGCTGGATACGCTGGGCAGCATGTCGTATATCCGGGCTACTCAGTTTGGGCGGCTGGACGTGGCGGCGGTGGTGAGCTCGCTCTATCCAGGCGGCACCATCCTGCTGGCCACTCTGGTGCTGCGCGAGTGGCCAACCCGCCGCCAGATAGCCGGTATGGCCCTCGCTTTGGCCGCCGTGATGCTGCTCAGTGTGTAGGCCCGCTCTTGCCCCGGGAGGCATAGAAAAAGCCTGTGCGGCAGCACAGGCCTTTTCGCAATATCTCTCGTATCGGACGTGGTGAAACCAGATTCCGAAATCGATCTCCAGTTAGGTACGCGTCTGGCAGGCCTTGCAAACGAAGTCTACGACCTTGAAACCATTTGGGTTCTCGAATCGGCTTCCGCAGCGGGTGCACACGATATATTCCATGTTGGCCGCAATGGCGCTCGACGCGGCAGGCGTTGCGACGGCTGCTTGCATGGGGGGTGCGCTCTGCTGAACGGTTGGCGCGGGAACGGACGGCTCAGTGACGCCCTTGATGCCTTCCCGGAAACCCTTCAACCCCTCGCCCAATCCCTTGCCCAACTCCGGCAGCCGCTTGGCGCCGAACAATACCATAACCAGAACCAGGATAATAATCCAGTGAGACGGTTCACTCATGAAGCCCATTGCATTTACCTCCGCGCCCGGCGTTCGCGCCGTGACACTTGCACAAAGGTGATTATCGCACAAAGGCGAGTAGCCGCGGGGCATCGGCTCATCGGCAGCGGGCGCCCTGGGGCTCAATTCACCTGAGCGGGCTTACCCAGACGTTCCGTCACCATCGAGTAGAAGGCGCTCAGGTCTTCTTCTTCGCCTGCCGTGAGCCGGCGGTAGACCTTGGTCAGGGGAAACAGGCGCGAGCCGCGCACATCGACCGCTGGAACCGCTGTCGTGGCGCCGGGATACTGCGTCATCTCCCAACTGCCGGCGTAGCGGCGCCGCACCACCTCGCCCAGGTAGCTGCCCCACAGCCGCACTTCGAAATCCAGCTCGCGCTCTGGGCTCTCACCCACCAGAACCAGAATCTCATCCAATACGTCGATGGACTCAGAGGTGAAGTCCAGCTTCTGCCGAAACTCGCGCTGGGCCAGCTCGGCAGCTGCCTGGGCGTAACTCTCCATCATGGTTCCCAGGTCGGGGAACTCCGTGGACTCCAGTTGCTTGCGTAAATCTTTTGCCACATAACCAGAGTAAATGCAGAAGCCTGCGATGGGCAGGCCATTGGTATTCAAGGGCGCATGTGGCAGACTGTGAATGGTTCTCAAGAGGTTCCACGTGAAGATGCTTAAATATGTTGCTTTAGCCGGTCTGCTGGCTCTGGCAGGCTGCAAGACCCAGCCCGCGCGCGTCAGCCGCGAACTCTATCCCGATCCGGCACAGGCTAAGGCCGACCTTTCTGCGGCTCTCAAGACTGCCGCTGAGACCCACAAGCGCATTCTGCTGGATTTTGGCGGCAACTGGTGCGGCGATTGCATGGTCCTGGATATCTACTTTCACGACGCCCGCAACCGGGAGATTCTGGAGTCCAACTTTGTCCTGGTTCACGTGAATATCGGGACGATGGACGCCAACCTGGACATCGCCAAGCAATACGATGTGCCCGTGGAAAAGGGCGTCCCGGCCTTGGCCGTGCTCAGCGAAACGGGAGCGCTGCTCTACAGCCAGCGGGGCGGCGAATTCGAGTCCATGCGCCGTATCGAATCCTCGGCCGTGACCGGTTTCCTGGAGCAATGGAAGCCCGGCTGCTCGGCGAACGTGGTGAGTTGCTGAGACGCCGCGCAGGGCCAGGTTTCGAGCGCGGGGCTCAGCTCTGCGGCGTGAGATGCTTGGAGTTCTGGTAGGTGTAAATGATGCGGTGGGCCACGGTGATGGTGGAGAGTACAGCCAGCACCCAAAGCACCGGGGCCATGGCGCCGGCCCAGAAGAATACCGAGCCAATGATGATCAGCACGATGCGCTCCGGGCGCTCCATGAATCCAACCTTGCACTGGCCGATCAGCGCCTCGGCGCGGGCGCGCGTGTAGCTGACCATCAGCGAGGTCACCATGACAAAGGCCGATAGCACCACATAGCGAAGATGGTTGATGCGCGCGTAGTAGACCAGCACGCCGAAGAACAGCACCACATCCGAATAACGGTCGATCACCGAGTCGAAGAAGGAACCGAAGACGGTAACTTTGTTGTTGCGCCGGGCCACGCGTCCATCCACCATGTCGAACAGGCCTGCGCCGAAGATGACACAACCCGCATAAAAGAACATGCGTCCGGCGTTGCTGGCGCTGGCGTGCCCAAAGAGAAACGCGGCAAGGATATTGATGACCAGCCCGATGAAGGTGAGCACATTGGGTGAGATCCGGGTCAGCGCCAGGCCGTGCACAATGTGATTGAGAAGCCAGCCGCAAGCGCGGCCAAAAGCGCTGGTCCAGGTCATTGCATTTCTTCCTTACTGCTGTTGCGCGCCGGCGGCGTCTGCTGCTGCGGCCGGTTCGGCTTCGTCGTGAATGGTGGTCAGTTTCAGAATCTCGAGTTCGCGCTTGCCGTTGGGGGTAACGATCACGGCCACATCGCCGACGCGCTTGCCCACCAGGCCGCGGCCGATGGGTGAGGTGGTCGAAATCAGGCCCTTGGTCACGTCCGACTCTTCGCTGGTCACCAGGCGGTAGACAATCTCTTCGTCCTTGGTGGTGTCGTAGACGACGATCGTGGAGCCGAAACCTGCTTTGTCCCTGGGAATATTGGACAGGTTAACCAGCGATAACTCAGCCATGCGCCGCTTGAGCTGGCCCAGGCGCGCATCCACAAACGTCTGGCGCTGCTTGGCCATGTGGTATTCGGCGTTTTCCGAGAGGTCTCCCATGGCCACGGCTTTCTTGATCTCAGCGGGAAGCTCATGGGAGAGTTCGTGCTCAAGGATTTCGATCTCGGCAAGAAGCTGCTTTTTGATGTGATCTGGCATCCGGGGTCCGTGGCGGCGAGCAGGGTGCTCATTCCGCGTGAGATGAAAGAGCTTGATCTCCCATTATACGCGGGGGAGCGGATGCAGAGCGAACTGCGACCCCAGGGCCATTGCATGAACATCGCAAATCACTCAGTGAAACTGTTTTGAAAGGGCACGGCTTCAGCCGTGCCTATTTCGAGGCTTGATTTGCATCGGCTTTAGCCGCCGAGGGATGTTTTGGCCGATTGGAACCATCCCTCAGGGGCTGAAGCCCAGAATTCTTGGCGCACGAGCGGCACGGCTGAAGCCGTGCCCTTTCAAGACCTCAAATCCCGCGCTCGGAACCTTCATGCGACTGCCCTGCCCCTTACCGTGCAAGCCAAGCCGCGCGGGAGCGCAGCGGGCTGAATTGGCCCGCCTCGACTTGCGCAGGCTATTCGTAGCGCAGCGCTTCGACCGGCTCAACCTTCATCGCCGCCCGCGCCGGCAGGAGGGTGGCCGCCATAGCCACCAAGCCCAACAGCAGCGTCACGGACACAAAGGCCGCGGGATCGTGCGGTTCCACGCCAAACAGCAAGCTTTTGAGCATTTGCGCTGCCGCGAACGCGCATGTCAGACCAACCGCCCCGCCCAGCACAATCAGGCGCACGCCCTCCCCGGCGATGAGACGCAAGATGTCGAGCCGCGTAGCGCCCAGCGCCATGCGCACTCCAATCTCCTGCGTACGCTGCTCGGCCACAAATGCAATGACTCCGTAAAGCCCGATGACTGCCATCAGCAAGCCGCAAAACGCGAAGAAGGCCAGCAAAGCAGTTTCGAAGCGGGGCCGGTCGGCCAGTTGGCTTACTTGCCCTTGCAGCGTCTCGATTTCTACTGGCGCGGTCCCGTCCAGTTGCGCGATCTGCGAGCGCACCCACGGTGCGACTACCCTGGCCGGGAGCGCGGACTCCAACAGTAGGACGCAGTGTCCGCGCCACTCCTGCCCGCGATTGCGGCGCAGGGTGTAATACTCCGGGTCGTCCTGGCCGGTGAGCCCGGCGTTCTTCACATTGCCGGCCACGCCGACGATGGTGTAGACCGGACCGTTCAGGGCAAAATAGGGCTGGTACGTGGGAAGCTGTATATGCTGTCCGACGGCACCGCCTTGCGGAAAGAGCCGCGCGGCCAGCAGCTTGCTGAGAATCATGAAATCGCTGCTGGAACTGCGTTCCTCTTCGCTAAAACCCTTTCCTTCGACGATGGGAATTTGCAGAACCCGAAAGTAGTCTGGCGTGACCGAGCGCTGAACCACGGTTCCTCCAGTTCCCGCTGGGGCATGCGGGCGGCCGGCGACAAAGAGGTCGTCGAAACGCCCGCCATTGTGCCAACTGTTTCCGTCCGGAGGCAGCGAGTCGCTCAGGCCTACGGCGGAGATGCTGGGCAGGCGGCGCAGAGCTGTTTCGGCGCGATCAAAGAAATCGATGTAGGCCTGATCCGTCGTGTAACGCTCCCAATTCAACGGAACACGGACCGTGAGCACGTGCCGGGTCTCCATTCCCAGGCTCTGTTGTTCGAGATTCCAGAAGCTCTTCACCAGCAGGCCCGCGCCGGAGAGCAGAACCACGCTGACGGCGATTTGCGCCGCTACAAGGACGCGCCGTAACCGGGCGTGCGCGGCGTATCGGGTCTGGCGCGCCGCCAATGCTGCCGCACGCGGCCTCTCTAGCGCGGGCAGAATACCGAACAACGCCGCACACAGCAGCGCAACCAGGATCGTGAACAGAACGATGCGCAAATCGAGCCGGGCCTGGGCCAGAAAAGGGACGCCCGTTGGAGCAATGGCGACGAAGACGCGCAAAAGGATCTCGGCCAGTGCAAGACCCGCGGAGGCTCCGGTGACTGCCAACAAGCATGCTTCTGTCAGCGTTTGGCGGATCAGCCGTCCGCGGCTGGCGCCCAGCGCCGAACGGACCGCCAGCTCCCGTTGCCGCGCGGCGCCGCGCGCTGAAAACAGGCTTGCCACGTTGGCGCAGGCAATTAGCAGCACTGAGAACACCGCCCCCAGCAGCATCCACGCAACCAGATAGGCCTCCTGCATCTGCCGATCGCGTATGGAACGTACCTGGAGATGAAAATCCTGTCGGATCTGCGGTGGAATCCACTGTTGCGTATGCAGGAAGAGCGGCTCCATCTCGGCCTTCGCTTCGGCAACGCTGACGCCCGGCTTGAGCCGGGCAAAGGCCCACAGCGGAGAGCCGAGGCCGCTATTGATGGTGTGCTGCGCGGCTACGTCCAAGGCCGCTGGAAGAACAATGTCGACCGGCTGAAGGCGGGGCATCTCGAAGTCCCTGGGAAGCACGCCCACAATGCGCACCGGATGCCCGTCTAGATCGATGGTCTTCTCCAAAACGCCGGGATCGCGGTTGAACCGATTGAGCCACAGCCCATCTGAGATCAGCGCGGCCTTCGGTCCGTTTGGCAGGTCTTCTTCGGCCAGAAAATTGCGCCCCAATACTGGCGAGATGCCCAGCGTGGGCAGAAAGTTCTGCGCCACCTGGGCGCAACTAAGATGCACTGGATTGGTCTCGGTCAGATTGCAGGCGCTCGCGCCGCGCTCGAATGTGACCTCCGCAAAAGGCCTCTGGCTGTCGCGCCATTCGAAAAAGAAGGCGCCCAGAGTGAACTCCTGCCGCTCCAGCGATTGCACCAGCCCAAACGAGACCAGCCGGTCGTCGTGCGCATAAGGAAGGCTGCGGAAGAGAATCCGGTCCACCACGCTGAACACCGCCGTGGTCGCGCCGATGCCCAGCGCCAGAGTGGCAATCACCGCGACCGTGAAGACGGGATTGCGCCGGAATCCGCGCAATGCGTAGCGCACATCCTGCATCACCGTGCCCCACCACCACCCGGGCCGCTGCTCATGGCACTGCTCCCGCGCCCGTTCCATGCCGCCGAACTCGATCATCGCTTGGCGGCGCGCCTCCGTCGGCTGCATGCCGGCCGCGAGATTGGCGTCTATCGACTGTTGGAGATGAAACTGGAATTCCAGGTCGAGTTCGCTCTCTCCACTGCGCCGAGCGAGAGTCTGGCGAACAAGAAAACGGAGCCGGGACAAAAATTCCGGAATCATGCCGAGGCCTCCGGAATCTGGCCAAGAATCAGAGCAACAGCGGAAGACAGACGGTCCCAAGTCTCCCGCTCGGTTTCAAGTTGTTTTCTGCCCGCATCGGTCAGCGAGTAGAACCTTGCCCGCCGGTTGTTCTCCGAATTGCCCCAATCCGCCTGAATCCAGCCCTTGTACTCCAGCCTATGCAGCGCGGGGTAAAGCGAGCCCTGCCCAATCTGCAAGACGTCGGCTGATACCTGTTGAATTCGCTGAGCAACTCCCCAGCCGTGCATTGGTCCAGGCGCAAGCGTTTGGAGGATCAGCAGGTCGAGCGTTCCCTGCAACAGATCGGTGGATGGCGGCATCGTGTTCCCCTTGACGTTCGACAATAGAACTACGCCGACACTTGTCGATTGTCAAGGGGAGGGAGGCAGGGCTGGAATTCAGGCCTGGAAGGACCCTAGCAAATTCTGTAGACCGGAATTTTGCTGGCCTCCCACCCATTCCGCTGGAATACGCGGAATACACGGGGCACAGGAGTCCATAGCAAAAGCAAAAGTGATCTAAGTGAGGTGAATTGGAGAGAGTACGAGATCCGAGACCGAAACGCGCTGGAGGCGGGAAGGGCGGCGGAGTGGATCCGCCGCCCATTGAAAGAATTGCGGGAGTTACTGGTTGACGCCGCTGGCCAGGAAGCCGCCGTCGACCACCAGAGTCTGGCCGGTAACGAAGGAAGCGGCATCGGAGGCGAGGTAAATCGCTGCTCCAACCAGCTCTTCGGTCTTGCCGAAACGGCCCATGGGGGTGCGCAGCAGCAGTTCCTGCCCGCGCGCCGTTCCGTCCAGAAAGTCTGAGTTCAGGGCGGTGCGGAAGACACCGGGAGCAATGGCGTTGACGGTAACGCCCTTCTTCGACCACTCGACGGCCAGCGAACGTGTGAGCGAGCCGACCGCGGCCTTGCTGGCGGCGTAAGCAGCCACTTCAGTGAGCGCAACAAACGCATTCAGCGACGAAATATTGATGATCCGGCCATAGCCGCGCTCCAGCATGGACTTGCCAAAAACCTGGCAGGCACGCAGTGTGCCGGTCAGGTTGGTGTTGATAATATCGGTCCACTCTTCTTCAGGCTGGGTCAGCGTGGGCGTGCGCTTGATCCTGCCGGCGCAGTTGATGAGGATATCCACCTTGCCGAACTTCTCCAGCGTCGCGGCCAGCAAGGCATCCAGGGATGCGCGGTCACAGACATCCGAGGCCAGGCGCAAAGCCTTGCGTCCCCGGGCTTCTATCTCGGCGGCAGTTTCGTCCACTTGTTGCTGGCGGCGCGCCGTGGCCACGACATCGGCGCCGGCATCGGCAAGTCCAAGGCTCAGGGCACGTCCGATCCCGGAAGTGCCACCGGTTACAACTGCGATTTTCCCTTCAAGATTCAGAAGCTGAGTGGTCACAACTTTCTCCATTTCCTTAGTGCGCGGGCCTGTCTGGCCTATCCGCGCGTTAAATCCGGCTACGCCTTGCGCCCTAGAAAGACAGGCGCAATGTGCCGGTCAAAAAGATTCTCGGTAACATTCTTCGCAATCACGGCCTCGTTGGATTCGAGCAGGTCGAGATAGCGGCGGCCCATCTTGGCCGCAACCTTGAACCCGACATGAAGCAACTGGCGCAAGCTGCTATTGTAGTCCGCTACGCTCTGCACGTGGCGCAGCGCCGAGGTGTACTGCTCGGAGGTCCAGCCGCGAACCTCTTCGGGTGAAGGCAACTTCTTGGGGTCGATGTCGATGACCGTGGCGTAGGGAGCGCATAGCTCATCGCAATGCGCAAAGGCCTCGGCGTAGATCTCCTTGGCCAGAGCAAGCCCGTCGCCCCCGGCTTCCGCCAGGCCGATCAACTCCTCAAGCCAGGTGGTTCCGGCGGTCTTCAGGTGGACGCCAGCGTCGAATTTCTTCATGGTGGCGTGAATCGCCCGATAAATAGAGAATTTGTCGCTGCCGGAGTGGACGCTCAGCTTGAGGTTTTCCGGCAGGCCAAAGTGCTTGACCGCGTAGGCAATGGCCGCCACGTCCAGTTCAAATTCGCGCGCGAACTGCGCCACATCGCCGATGTAATCCACGCCCTTGTTGAAGCGCCCGCTGAATTTTGGCGCGATGGTCTGCACCGGGATGCCTTCATCGGCAATGGCGGCCAGAATCAGGAGCAATTCCACCGGACTCTGTGCGCTGTCGGTCTCGTCCATTGAGACCTCGGGGATGAAGTTGCCCTCGCCCTTGGTCTTCAGGATGGTGCGGTAGACCTCGCCGGCCTTCTTGACCGCGGTGAGATATTTCTGCGCAGTCTGGCGGAGGCCTTCCTGTGTGACTTCGAAGGCCTCGTCCACGCCTTCGAGTTGAATGTGGCCCAGCAACTCAGGATGCCGCTTCACAAAGCTCTCGATCTCTTCGGCGGCGGCGGGCTGGCCGATGAAGTCGGCCACGTCGAGGGTGAAGAAATCGCAGGCATCGAGGAAGCGCCCGACGGTTTGGAGGGTGATGTGATCGGCGTCGAGGAAGTAGGGGAGCTTCCAGCTGAGTTCCTTGACAGCCGCATCGGCCGCCTGGCGCGTGACGGCTGGCTCGGAGCCGATGATGGTGTGTTCGCGATTCGACTTGTTCCACACGGGGATTACTTCGATGCCGGCTTCGAGAGCCTGCACGCAGGCCTGCAACTGTGCCTTGGCCTGGTGCGCAAAGCGGTCACCGGTGCCGACGGAATACTTGGCGAGCTTCAAACCTTGATTCTTCATAAAACTCCTGACTTAAAGCCGGCTGCGGTGTGCCCACAGCCCCAATCCTGGATTGGCGATGAAGAATATCTCTTCGCCTTCGACTTGGTTGCACCCGTGGGCGAGCTTTTGCGGGTCGTAGTGTTCCAGCATCGCGTTGAGGTCGCCGTAATTGAAACCCACGCCCTCGACCTCATCCTTGCTAAGGTGCCCGGGACACCAGGTGATTTTGAAGCGGCCTTCCGACGAGCCGTGAATCAGATGCGCGGCCGCGCTCAGGTCGCGGGCAAGATCGTCATTGGCCTCGACCGCCGCGAGCGTAGCCGGTGTGCCGTTGTAACCGTACTTGCGAATCAATCCATCGATGGTCTTGTCTTCGCCGAATTCCTTCACGCCGGGAGCGAGGATGATCAACTCTGCGCCGTCAGCCAGCGCCATGCGGGTGCGATAAACAGCCTTGTTCCCCAGCCAGGTAGAGTGAAACTCCTGCGGATCGAGGTAGACGACCGCCTTCTTAATGGGCTCGTCGAGTGTCTCGAAGTTGACTTTGAGGCTCAATTCGGCGGCCCGCTGGAAGCACTCGATATCGTCCCCGATGAACAGGCCGCGCACCGCCAGCTCGCCATCCGAGCGGCGCCCAACCACGGTCTGAACGTAAACGATGGGCAGGTGCTGCAGGAAATGGTCTGAGGCATAGTTGAGCACGTTGCGCACGGGATTGATGGCGCGGCCCATGATCCGCTCCATCCCGTAGACAGCGCCCAGGTAGTGGCTGCGGTTGATTCCCTCGCGGCCTCCGGTGCCTACCAGGATGTTCTTGTTGTAATTGGCCATGCCGATCACTTCGTGGGGCACGACCTGACCAATGGAGAGAATCAAGTCGAAGCCGCCCTGAGAGATCATGCGGTTGACCTGCGCCGGCCAATCGTAGCTCAGCTTGCCTTCCGACTGCTCGCGAATATATTCGGCGGGAACCACGCCAACGGTCTCGATATCCGTGCGCCAGTTGTGGGCATGGAAAAGCTCCAGCGGAACGTCGGGAAACATATGCGCGATCTGATCGGGGCGCATGGCGGTGTGCGTGCCAAGCGCGGGAAGAACTGCTTTGAGCCGCTCACCATAATGCTTCCACGCATAGCTGGTCAGCTCTCCGGCGCGCGAGTGTTCACGCGTCTGATCGGGTGGGACGGCGAGAACGTTGTTTCGCGGACCTAGCTTGGCAAGACCCTCCACCAGAAGATCGTTCAATTGCTGGGGAGACAGATCGGTATCGATACTTCCAACCTCGCAAAAGAGGCTCATGCGGTTAACTCGGCTTTCTTGAGTCCTGGGGCGAGCAGGACGTTGATCAGCAGCGAGAACAGATACACGCTGGCGGCGAGGATAAACAGAATCGAGTA
>Ga0181520_10010729_pt1 | contig 12202 bp, 9 predicted proteins | sample PEATcosm2014_Bin_29_FD_132451 | JGI IMG/M metagenome (GOLD analysis project Ga0181520, IMG submission 132451) | Peatland microbial communities from MTU Mesocosm Facility, Houghton, MI, USA - PEATcosm2014_Bin02_30_metaG | ecosystem: Environmental > Terrestrial > Soil > Wetlands > Peat | place...
CTGGCGGTGACCTTGATGTTCATTGTCTCTTCAGTGAAAAACACGCGATTGATCAGCAGGTCGCGGATCCGGCGCACCACCACCAAGGCATTGTCTTTGGAGGTCTGGGGGAGCAGGACCACAAACTCGTCGCCGCCGAAGCGGAAAGCGTAGTCGATCATGCGGAGGTGGCCCTTGATGCTGTCGCCGATCATCCAGAGAAGTTTTGAGCCCACCAGGTGTCCGTGCACATCGTTAACCTGCTTGAAGTGATCCAGGTCGATGAATATGACGGAAAACTCGTAGCCGTAACGGTTGGAGCGGTAGATTTCCGTGTCGAGGACAAAGTTGAGATGCCGGGCATTGTAAAGCGCGGTGCAGTCATCCGTAATGGTGAGCTCGTGGATGCGCTGCACATAGCGGGCATTTTCCAGCGCAATGGCGGCGTAGTCCGCCAGGCTCTTCAGGATGGGAATATCGTCAGTGTTGAAACTGGGTTTGCCAAGCGCGTTGACGAGTTCAATGACCCCCAGCACGTGGCCATGCGCTTTGATCGGCACACACACAATGGAGCGGGTCTCCGTGTGGGTCAGTTCATCGACCTTGGGCGTGAAGCGGGGATCAGTCGCCGTGTCTTCCACAAGCAGAGGCTCGCCGTGCTCAGCCACCCATCCCGCCACTCCCTCACCGAGCTTTAAGCGCACATCGCGGAGCTTTTCCGCGCCGCTGCCAATGGCGATCTCGAAATACAGTTCCTGCGTGTCCTCATCCAGCATCAGCAGCGACCAGGTGTCCGGCTGGAGCATGTCGCTGATTTTTTCCATGATGGTCTGGAGAATCTTCTGCAAGTCAAGGGTCGAGAATAGAGCCTTCCCCACTTCATGAAAGAGTGAGAGGCGTTCCACCTGACGTTTCAGTTCGCCGATTTCTTCTTCTGGACCCATCACCTTCCCAAACGGATGCTGGAAATAAATGCGTATAGACCTTTTAAACCATTGAGCGGGGGTTTTCAACCCTTTTGTCGTGGCGCCCCCGCCCGGTGAAACCAAGGGGCATCCTGTTAAAGCATTTGACACTGTTATGTGCGGGAAAATATGATGAAGGCGGCTTGATTGGTCAGGAGCGTACCAGACCCCCTATGCCCGCCTTCGGTGAAAATCTTCGACGCGAACGTGAGATGCGAGGCGTAAGCCTGGAAGAGATCTCTTCCGCTACGAAGATCAGTATGCGTTTTCTCGATGCCATTGAACGGGAAGATTTTTCCAAGCTCCCCGGAGGGATCTTCTCGCGCAGCTTCATTCGCAGCTATGCGCGCTATCTCGGCTTGGACGAAGAACGCGTGGTGGCCGAATTCCAACTGGCCGCGCACCCGCAGGTGGAATTTGACCTGCATCGGATGGCGGCGGGCAAGAACGGCTCCGGGCGGCAAGTAGGAAGAACTCCGCTGATTGCAACCCTGGTGGCAGTGGTTTTATTCGCCGGCGGCTATGGGCTTTTCCGTTACTCGCGGCGAGGCTCTGACACGCCGATTCCACCCCCGCCTGCTCCGGTTGTGACTCCCAAGGTGGAAGTCCCCGCGCCCCCGCCACTCCCCACAAATTGCGCTGATACCGGTGCGGTTCCGGGCGCGGCAGTGGGCGAGGCGGCGCCGGGAACTGCCGTTCCGCCACAGCCCAGTTGCGTTCCTGGTGCGCCATCCGCCTCTTCCTCTGCCGGCGCGGTGGCACCGCCCCCAACCCCCGGCACGGGCACTCCTGTTTCCAAGGGAGGCTTAGCGGCAGGCGCGAACTCCGCCGCGCCGCCGAGTCCGGAAACGGCAGCCCCCCCTGAGACCAAACCCGCCAACGATTCGGAGTTAATACTCCAGGTGGCCGCCACAGACCGCGCCTGGGTGGCCGTGGATTCCGACGGAAAGACGGTGCTGCAGCGCGTGCTGAATCCCAACGAAGTGGAAACCCTGAAGGCACACAAGTCTTTCGATATAACGACAGGAAACGCGCAATCCGTTATTCTCACGCTGAACGGCGAGACACTGAAGCCGCTGGGCAGGCGCGGCGAGGTGAAGTCCCTGCACCTGACGCGCGATGATGTGAAAACTTCCGCTCCCTGAGGTCCTGATATTCCCCCACGCATCGTGGATCTAATCCGCGCTGGCAAGGCGCCCTAGATCATCCGTCGCAAGGGTGCGGAAGGCGCTCTGCCTTTGCCGCCGGAAGATAAAATAGAAATCCTGACCCTGCTCGCAAGGGCGCCGGAAGCGGGCTTGCGGGAGAAGGCGCTGGAAACGCTGCGGCAAGTGAACGGGGCGGAGCTTCGCCGGGTTATGGCCAACCCCCAGACGGCGCACGATGTCCTGCGTTTTGGGGCGGAGCATCTCCTGGCAGAGCGCGAAGGTCTAAGGGACGCGCTGCTCTGGAATCCCAGCCTTCCGCCCGACGTCCTCGAAAAGCTGCAACCGAAGCCTGCCGCCGATCCGATCATTGTGAAGGCCGTCGCTGCGGAGCCGGTCCTGACTCAGCCGGAACCGCTCGCTGAACTTCCCAAGCTTGAGGCCGCGAAGGAATCCACCAGCAAACCTGAGGCTGTCCCTCAAGACATCGACGAACAAACCGCCGTTGAAATAATGGCCAGGATTGCGTCCGGCGAAAAGGTTGAGGATGGGACGGGCGCGGCCATAGAGGCTCCGCCCGAAGTCACCAAGCATGACAGCGAGCTTACCCAGAAGGATCGGGAAACCTTGATTGAGAAAATCAATCGAATGTCGGTGGTGGAAAAGATCAAGGCGGCACTGACGGGCAACATGGAGACTCGCTCGATGCTTATTCGCGACTCCAACAAAATCATATCGCGCGCGGTGTTGCAGTCGCCCAAGATTTCCGATACGGAAGCCGAAGGCTATGCTGCCGCCAAGAATGTATCGGAAGAAGTGCTGCGCCTGATTGCCTCGAATCGTAAGTATATGAAGACCTACGTGGTGATGCGGGCCCTCATCAATAATCCCCGCGCGCCCATTGACGTCACCCTGCGTCTTATTGCCCGAATGAACGACAAGGACCTGAAGGGGCTTTCCCTCAACCGAAATATTCCGGACGTCATCCGGAGCATGGCCATTAAGGTGATCAAGCAAAAGGAAGAGGCCAACAAACCCAAGCTAGGCAAGCACTGATCCCGCTCACGCCCCGATTCGCTTGCTACTTCGCCCGCTCAGCCAGGACTGAAGCGAAGACTTTCAGCATCTCATCGTGAACCAGGCCGTTGGAGACAAACACGTCGTCACCGAGCAATTTGAATGCTCCTCCCCGCACATCGGTTAAGCGTCCCCCCGCCTCGGTAACCAGCAGCGTGCCCGCCGCTTTGTCCCACGGATTCAGCTTCAGCTCCCAGAAGCCTTCGAAGCGCCCAGCCGCCACGCAACACAAATCGAGCGCCGCCGAGCCTGCGCGCCGGATGCCGTGGGATTGTTCCGTAAAGCGGAAATAGAACTGAATATTCAAATCGTGATTGGTCGCGAAGGGGGGGAACCCCGTTGCCACCAGGCTTTCGCTCAGCTTCTCCGTGGGGGAAACGTGCATGCGCTGGTCGTTCAAATATGCCCCGGCGCCGCGCTCAGCCGTGTACATATCGTTGTGCGTGGGATCGTAAACCACTCCCGCAACCACTTCACCGCGATACGCAAGGCCAAGGGTGACGCAATAAACAGGGAAGCCGTGGGCATAATTCGTCGTCCCATCCAGAGGATCGACGTACCAGCAATAGTCGGAAGACGAATGATGATTGCCCCCTTCTTCGGCAACAATCGCGTGGTCGGGAAAGCGCTCACGCAGGTGCTTGACAATCAACGCTTCCGACTGGCGATCCGCCTGCGTCACCAGGTCCGAGCGGCGCTTGTAGCTGATTTCCAAAGGCTGGGTAAACAATTCGGCCAGAAGCGCCCCGGCTTCCCTTGAAATCTCCACTGCGGTATTAAGGTAATCCGTCATAATTTTCATCCACCTAAGTTGAAGAGCAAGTTAAAGGGCAATGCCGGGCTTTAAATCCACGGATGACCGCGTTCTTTTACTTTTGCACTTTGCCTTTTGACTTGTAACTTCGGTTGAACAGCTCTCTAGCGGCCCCGCTCAATCACGACGTGCCCTTGGCCTTCCCCTTCCGACCAGACGGCGCCATCCGCGAAGTATTCCTTCTTCCAGATGGGAACAACCTGTTTGAGACGGTCGATGCTGTAGTGACAGGCCTCAAACGCCTGCCTCCGATGTTCAGCGGTGACGATGATGGCCACGCTGGTTTCGCCGATCTCCAGGCGACCCAGGCGGTGGACAATCCCCATGCCGTCGATGGCGAACATCTTCTTCGCCTCGGCTCCCAGTTCTTCCATCTTGCGAATCGCCATGGGCTCGTACGCCTCGTATTCCAGGTAGAGCGTGGCGCGGCCGCGCGAATGATTCCGCACAATCCCTTCGAATATCACCACCGCCCCATCCTCCGGAGCGCGGAGTTGCTTTGAGAGGTCGGAGGCGAAGATCGGATCGTGGGTGATGCGGAAGAAATCCCTGCCGGCGCCGCCACTTACCGGAGGCATGAAGGCCACCTCATCGCCATCGCGCAAAGGGGTGGAGCCGTTGGCAATCTCCTGATTGACAGCAAGGAGCAGGGCGCTTCCAATCGATTGCAGGCGCGGGAAACGGGCCTCGTAATGGCGTCGCAACCCATCCAGGTGCTCTCCTTCGGGCAGTTCCACCTGCTCTTGCGCGCAACCCGTCAGGTCATGGGTGATGCCGAAAAACAACACGTTGACTTTCATGATGGCCTGAAAACCCCGCTTCCGCACGGCAATCCCTGCATGCAACCAGTATACACGCGGGGCAGCCCGCAGGGGTTGGATTGGGTTTATTTTCCCAGCACGTGACGCAAAGCGCCCGCGAGTTCAGGAAAACGGAATTGATAGCCGCTCGCCAGCAATCGTGCCGGCTCCACGCGCGCGCTGGCCAAAAGCAGGTTGTCCGCCATTTCGCCGAACATCAGATGAGCGGCAAAGACGGGCAGGGGGAAAATTGTGGGGCGCCGTAAGACGCTCCCGAGGTTTTTGGTAAATTCCCGATTGGTCACGGGATGAGGCGCCACGGCATTGACGGCGCCGCGCAGGCCATCAGAATGGATGGCCTGCGAAAAGGCACCCACAACATCATCCAGGGCAATCCAACTCAGGTACTGACGCCCGGTTCCCACACATCCGCCGAACCCCAATTTGAAAGGTGTGAGCATGGCAGCCAGTCCACCGCCCGCTTTGCTGAGGACGAAACCGATGCGCAGGTTCACGACGCGAATGCCGTTGCCACTTGCGGGTGCAGTAGCGGCTTCCCAGGCTTTGGTGACCTCCGAAAGAAACAGCGAGCCCGCGGAACTTTCCTCGTTCAGCACGTTGTCATCGCGGTTGCCGTAGTAACCGATCGCCGACGCGGTTACCAGCACCTTGGGGCGACTGCGCAGATGGGCCAGGGTTTCGCAGAGCAACTGTGTGCCCTTGACCCGGCTTGCAAGAATGCGTGACTTCTTTGCGGGCGTCCATCGTCCAACAATGGACTCTCCGGCCAGATGCACAACGGCATCGAAATCTTCAAGATCTTCTGCCTCAATGGAGCCCGCTCCGGGATCCCACAAGATATGCCGGCCAAGGGCAGGCGACCTGGTGAGGCGGACAACGATGTGGCCGTCTGCCGTGAAGGAGGCGAGAAGTGATTGGCCGATCAATCCGCTGGAACCTGTCAGTAGAATGCGCACGTGAGAACCTCCAAACGGCTGGCGAGAGGCGCCGGGGATAATGGATCAGCAATCATCGCACTCCAGCGCAGCCTGACGCGCATATTACCCCTATAACCTCTGCCCTGTCCCCTGTAACCTAAGTTGGCTGTTGTTGGGTGAGGCAGTGCAGGGTTCCCAAACCCCACACTAAATCGACGGCATGGATTCCAATCACCGGACGATCGGGAAAGAGGTCACCGATCGTTCCCAAGGCAATGAGGTCGCGAGGGTCGTTGAAAGTCGGGACCAGAACCGCGGCATTGGAGATATAGAAATTCGCATAGCTTGCCGGCAGGCGTTGGCCGTCCAGATAAACGGGCGACGGCATCGGCAGCGGCACAACTTCCAGCTTTGAGCCGTCTTCCAGGCGCATGTCCTTGACGCGTTCCCAGTTTTCCTGAAGCGCGGAATAATTTGCGTCGTGCGGATCTTTTTCCCAGCAGAGAACCGCCGTGCGTGGCCCCACAAACCGGCACAAGTCATCCACGTGACCGTGCGTGTCGTCGCCGGCAATTCCCTTGCCCAGCCAGAGAACATTGGTTACACCCAGATATTGCCGGAAGACGGCGGCAATTTCCTCGCGGCTGAAGCCCGGGTTGCGGACTTGCGTGGCCGGATCCAGCAGGCATTCCTCGGTGGTCAGCAGCGTACCGCGCCCGTTGACGTCAATGCTGCCGCCTTCCAAAACAAACTTCCGGTTCTTCACCACGGCATCGAACATCCGCAGATGCAACGCCCGTGCGGCGCGCTCCGGCACCTGGCAATCCTTTCGCCAATTCGGATACTTCGCCCAACCCGTGAAGCCGAAGTGCGCAACGGCAACATCGGCGCGTGGGGCATCGCGCTTAACAAACATCGGGCCAAAATCGCGTGTCCAGCCACGATCGGTGGGGAACCGGAAGAACTTTACGCGCGCCAAATTTACGCCGATTCTCTTGAGGATATGGCAGGCTCGATCCTCATGCGCTTTCGAGTTGACAATGATCCGCACGATTTCACCGGGAGCGATTCGGCGGACGATCTCACCGTATACCCAGGGAATCGGCGCAAATTTCCCTGGCCAGTCCGTGAGGTTGGGCGGCCAACCTATCCAGGTAGCTTCGTGAAGTTCCCACTCGGCGGGCATGCGGTAGGGAGGGGCGGGGGGGTTGGGTCCTCTTTTGGGGTTCTGGGGCCGGGGGGCGGGGGGCTGGGGCTTCGGGGCTGATTTCTGGGGGGCGGAAGCTGACTCCTGGCAACTCGAAATCAGGTGCTGAGAAGCGAAGTTGGGTTTTCCCCGAACCCCGAATCCCGATTCCCCAGCCCCCAGCCCCCAGTTCCCAGTCCCTAGTCTCTTTTTTGCCACGGATCCTCGTCCAGGAATCGGTTGGTGATTTCAGCGTAAGCATCAATCCGGCGATCGCGGAGAAACGGCCAGTTGCGCCTTACGTCTTCAATGCGTGTCAGATCGATTTCAGCCAGAAGAGTTTCCTCGCCCTCCGTTGACGCCTCAGCCAGCACGATGCCAAAGGGATCACAGATGAACGAAGAACCCCAGAACTCCAGGCCCGCACTGGCAGTGGAGGCTCTCTCCAGGCCCACGCGATTGACTGCGGCCACGTACACTCCATTGGCGATAGCGTGCCCGCGCTGAACCGTCCGCCAGGCGTCGCGCTGAGCAATTCCATACTGCGCCTTCTCTGCCGGGTGCCAACCGATGGCCGTTGGGTAAAACAAAATACTGGGACCCTTCAAGGCCGCCAGGCGCGCGCCCTCCGGATACCATTGGTCCCAGCAAATCAGCGTTGCGATGCGTCCCACTTGCGTGTCAAAGGCGCGAAACCCCAGATCGCCGGGTGTGAAATAGTACTTTTCGTAGTAAGCGGGGTCGTCGGGAATATGCATCTTGCGGTAAAGACCCACCACTTCGCCGCTGGCATCAATTATCGCGGCGCTGTTGTGATAAACGCCGGGGGCGCGGCGCTCAAAAAGGGGCGCGATGATTACCACCCCTCGCGCCTTGGCCACCTTCCCCAGCGTTTCCGTAGTGGGACCGGGAACCGTTTCAGCAAGATCAAACAGTTCGGCATCCTCGCGCTGGCAGAAGTATTGAGATCGGAAAAGCTCCGGCAGGCACACAACTTCCGCGCCACGTTGCGCCGCGTCCTCCACCAGGGCGGCAGCTTTTTGCAGGTTCTCGTCCGGGCTGGGTGAACACGACATTTGCACCAGTCCGGTTAGGTATTTCTGCTTGGTAGGCATCATCATGAGACTACACAAATCACCGGGTTTTGCCAAGATTGCAAGCGCTCGAAACATGATGCCGGGAAGAGCCCGCTTCCTCTAACGATCTGATTCCGTGATAATGTCGAATGGCGGGAACTTCCTGGATTTCCCTCTCGTATCTCAAGGTGGAGGGTCAGCCGTGCGAATCTTTCTTTTCGACCTTGTGGTTTCGATTATGGGGACGCTTGTCCTTTGGCAGTTTGGCTTGGCCGCCAAGATATGGCCTGGCCATCCGTTGCTTGCCACCTCTGTCATCATTGCCGGTTGTGCGATCGCAGTTCATGGGATCTTATCGCGTGATACGGCCAACAAAAGGTCAAGGCCGCCCAGCCAGGGTTAGCTCCACAACCGGTCCCTGGATTCCTCCTTGTCCCACTCCGGCGTGGGCGGGAAGTAGCTCGTTCCCGGCAGCAGGTGTTCTTTCACCGCTTCTTCGTTGAGGGTGATTCCCAGCCCCGGCTTATCAGGCACGGTAATCCAACCGTGATTGACGATGGGCTTCGATATGCCCTCAACCAGGTCGTTCCACCAGGGCACATCCAACGAGTGATTTTCCAGCGCCAGAAAGTTTTGCGTCGCCGCCGCGCAGTGCACGTTGGCCATGCAGCTTACCGGTGAGCCAGCGAAGTGCATTGCCATCGGCACGCCAAATTCCTCTGCCATATCGCCGATTTTATGAGTTTCAAGAATGCCGCCGGCGGTCGCAAGGTCGGGGTGAATCTTGCCAACCGCATGGTTCTCACAAAGAACCCGGAAACTCTCCTTGAGGTAAATATCCTCGCCGGTCAGGATGGGCGTGGGACTCTCAGCGGATATTTGTTTCAGCAGGTCGGTATATTGCCAGGGAATCACGTCTTCCATCCACGCCAGGTTGTATTTCTCATACGCTTTTCCCAGCCGAATGATCGATTTCACACCGAGGTGGCCGAGATGATCCATGGAGAGCGGGATTTCCATGCCCACGGCATCGCGCACCGCCGCGACGTAGGTCTCCAGCATTGCAATGCCTTTGTCCGTGACCTCCATCGCCAGTAAGGGATGAGGGGTCAAGGCCATTTCCTCCGGGCTCAGGTCGGACCGCCGCGTGACCGTGCCCGGCGTGCCGGCGACCATTTCGATTCCCAAATCCATCTTGAGCCACGTGAGCCCCATTGTCTCCTTGCGCTCTTTCATCCGTTGCGCGTAAACCTGGGGATCTTTGGATTCCGTGGTGTCCGCATAGATGCGAATCCGGTCACGAAATTTGCCGCCGAGCATTTGATATACAGGAACGTTGTAGGCTTTGCCGGCAAGGTCCCACAGCGCCATCTCCACACCGCTGACGCCGCCGCCCTGCCGCGAATGGCCTCCAAACTGTTTGATCTTACGGAATAGCCGATCGACGTTGCAGGGATTTTCCCCCAGCAACCGGCTTTTCAGAATCAAAGCGTAAGTGGGACTGGCGCCATCGCGAACTTCTCCCAATCCATAGATACCCTGATTCGTGTCAATGCGGATCAGTGGGCAATTCATCGGAGCATGGCCGACATGCGAAATCCGCAGGTCTGTGATTTTCAGGTCGGATGGCCGCGACCGCGTGTTGGTGTTTTGGACTGCGCCTTCGGCCACTTCATTCCTCCACAACGCGCCACCCAGCACCGCTGCGGCGGATGACTTCAAGATGCTCCGTCGATTCATTCCCGGCTTATCGTTTTTCGGCATAACCCTATCATCTCCCCGTCTTACTCCACCTTCATCCTGACCTTGGCGCCCTTCTGTTCCGCGAAGCGGTTGAACTCTTCAATCATTTCCCTGGTCCATTTGGCGTCGATAACGCCGGGCGGATATTTCCCTTCACGCAGCATCTGGTGGCCCCAGTCGTCGCGGAGTTGCGTCAGCTCGGAAAAATCCGCAACCTTTTCCGCGAGTTGTGGCGGAATGAAAGTAAGACCCTCGGGATCGCTAACCACAACGTCACCGGGCATCACCGTGACGTGACCAATGCGAATCGGTACATTGATTCCCATCAGCGTGACGCCGGCAATCGCCGAAGGATCAACACCGCGCACGTAGCAGCGGAAGCCCTTGATTTCGGAAATTCCCGATTCATCCCTGACGGAGCCATCCACGATAAGGCCGGTTCCGGTCTTGGCAAAAATCGAGGTGGAAAGATTATCCCCGGCAAACGTGCCGTCTTCAATTTTCCCAAACAGGTCCACCACCAGCACATCGCCCGGCTTAAGGGTATCGATAACCCAGGCGTTCTGGCCTTTTCCAACGCGTCCTTCCTTGTTTCCATGGTCGTTGATCACGGCGTTGACGTCAGGCCGCATGGGCATGAAAACCGCAGTGACCACACGCCCCACCAGCCTGTCGCCCGGGTTTATCACTTTCCAGCTGCCCTCAAACTGGTGAAGATAACCCGCGCCGCGGAGCACGGACCAAGCCTCTTCCGCGCTCACGGTCTTGAGGCGGGTGACAACGGATTCCGGCACATTGGGTCGCCCGTCCGGAAAGCGGTCGCCCTTCCACTCGCGCGTCAGGTCAAGGCGCTGTTCGTTCGAAAACATTCCGATCTGCGCAAAAGCCGCCTCGGTGAAGGAAAAAATCAGAATTGCAGCAAATACGATTCGAAGGGGTGCTCTCATCTTCATTCTCCTATAATGGGAACTGGGCAACACTCTATTAGACGATCCTGCCGGTCTTACCTGCCTTGATGATCCTATCCACCAATCCACCGGCCTTGCATGGGCCGGAAAGGTCCTGATTAGCCAGAGCAGCGGGGGCCGCCCAAATGCATGCGTCGAACCAATAGTCCCACCCGTAAGTTACCTCGCCATTGTCTTCGAACGCACTGCGGGCGCATGGGCCATCCCACACGTATCCCCACTGGCAGGCATTGATCTCGCAATACTTGCGCAGCAACTCCAGCCCAAAGCCCCTTTGGCCTTCGTAGGCGAAGGTCAACGCGTTATAGATCACTTGAAAGTCGTTCCAAGTGTACTTCCCGGTCATGTACCTATTGACCTCACCGGTCCATAGGGTGCCATCGGGGTTGGCAAAGGTCGGCGGCATGCCCAGCTTGCTGATCGCGCACACCTTGTCTTTCAATACCGCCAGCACTGTGGCTACGTTCTGCTTCGGAAAGACCGGCGTTACTCCATGCAGCCGCGCCCAGAATTGCCCGTTCAGTTGGGCGGAAAAGAAAGCATCCAATTGCTTGCCGTTCTGAGGATCGTTATAGACCAGATAGTGGTCGCCCCTCCAGAGGTATTTCTCCATGGCTTCTCTTCCCGCCTCCAGCCGCGCATCCAGTCTCTTCACATGCTCGGTGTCCCCCATCTCCACTGCCCATTCCCGCAGCATCTCGGCGGCCGCCATCCGGTAACCACCCGGGTGGGCCACATAGCCCCACATGCGGCGATCCTCATACCATTCGAGCTCATTGGCTGTGCCCGACTCGTAGGGAGGCATTGCGATGATCTGCGCGAGACCCAGATCCGGACGCCGGTTAAACGAGTACTCGAGTGCTTGCTTGGCCGAAGGATAGAATTCTCTCAAGAACTCCTCGTCGCCCGTCACCTTCCAGTGACAATCCAGTTGCAGCATGTAGTTGGCCCCGTTCATGACCTCCTGGTAGCCGTAGCTCGCAGGTGTAGCCGGGTCTGCCCAATGGCCGGCTAGACAAGGCACATTTCCGTTTTCTTTCTGAGCAGCCTTGAAGGATCGCATGATCGAGACCGCCAAATCAGGGAAAAAGTACTCCATAAATGGACCCATCATGGTGATGTTAGGCAGGGTTGAGACGTTCGGGCAGGCACGGGGGGACTCGATCATGGCAAATAACCCATCCTCCGGTTTGCACCAATCGCCAATCGGAGGCTTGGCCTGCGCCCACAGGGAGCAAGGAGCATAGTAGTAAAAGGCGTTGATGAGCGAATCCGCCAGCCAGCCTGGAAGCTCCTTGTCGTTATAGATCACCGACTGCCAGGCAATGACCCGGTCCAGCAGCGACTGATGATTGCGGGCCAGGAAGTCAGCCACCTCCCCCGCATTGGCAAACCGGGAAGCATACATGTGGGTGAAACGCTTTCCGGTCGAGTAAGAAACCAGGCGGCCGCCAGACTTAGTTAAAATCGGGGGACCGCCTGTCCCGGGATTGCCGTTCCCCTCCCACTCC
>Ga0181520_10010730_pt1 | contig 12201 bp, 11 predicted proteins | sample PEATcosm2014_Bin_29_FD_132451 | JGI IMG/M metagenome (GOLD analysis project Ga0181520, IMG submission 132451) | Peatland microbial communities from MTU Mesocosm Facility, Houghton, MI, USA - PEATcosm2014_Bin02_30_metaG | ecosystem: Environmental > Terrestrial > Soil > Wetlands > Peat | place...
AGCCCGCTGTCGCAGGTCGCGTCGTTCGTCAACACGACGTGCCCGCAGTGCGGCGGCCCGGCGCAGCGCGACTGCGACGTGATGGACAACTTCCTCGACAGCGCGTGGTATTTCTTCCGCTATTTGTCGGCGCACGACGACACGCAGGCATTCGACCCGGCGCTGGTGAAAAAGTGGCTGCCGGTGGACATGTACATCGGCGGCAACGAGCACGCGGTGCTGCACCTGATGTACACGCGCTTTCTGACGATGGCCTTCAAGGACATCGGCCTGATCGACTTCGAGGAGCCGTTCAAGAAATTCCGCGCGCACGGGCTGCTGATCCGCGACGGCGCGAAGATGAGCAAATCGAAGGGGAACGTCGTCAACCCGGACGTGTACCTCGACCAATACGGCGCGGACACGTTCCGCACGTATCTGATGTTCCTGGGCCCGTACCACGAAGGCGGCGACTTCCGCGACACCGGCATCGTCGGCGTGCGGCGCTTCCTCGAACGCGTTTGGCGGCTGGCGACCGAGACGCCCGTGCACGACGCGCCGCTGACGGACAAGGCCGAGCTCGGGCCGGTCCACCGCGCAATCAAGAAGGTCACCGAGGACCTCGACAAATTGCGCTACAACACCGCCATCGCCGCGTTGATGGAGTTGACCAACGAGCTGTACAAGTGGCCGGCGCAGAAAAAGGAAGCGCTCGAAACGCTGCTGAAATTGTTGCAGCCGTTTGCGCCTCATCTGGCGCACGAACTGTTCGAGATGCTCGGCAACGCGACGCCGATCGCCGACGCCGGCTGGCCGATCTGGAACGACGCCTGGTGCGCGGTCGAAGAAATCGAGTTCGTCGTGCAAATCAGCGGCAAGGTCCGCGCGCGCGTCATGCTGCCCGTCGACATCGACGAAAACGCCGCCTGGGAAGCGTGTAAAGACCTCGACGCGCTGAAGAAGCACCTCGAAGGCAAGGCGATCGTCAAGAAGATTTTCGTGCCGAAGAAGCTGCTGAATATGGTCGTGAAGGGTTAGGGCGACAGGATTTTGGACAGATCAAGGATAACAGGATATTATGGATCCTGCTGATCCTGTTGATCCTGTCGATCCTGTCGATCCTGTCAATCCTGTCAAAAAAATCCAATCTAACGCTCGCTCGGGCCGGCGTCCGGCGCTTTTTCGGGGACGGTTTCCGCGTCGGCGCCGCGGCCACGAACCAGCACTTCCGCCAGCGCCTGCATCAGGAACAAGCCGACCAGCGCGCCGAAGCCGGTCATGAACCACGGGCTGGATTTCATCGGACAGCCGTTGGCGCAGCCGATGAAATGTTGGTACGCCAGGCCGGCGCCGCCGCCGAACGCCACGCCAAGAACCGAGAGAATCCGGTACATCATTGCTAATTTCCCCCCGAGTCGATTTCGTCGGCGTGCACGCCGCCACGCGTGTAGTGAAATATATAACTAGCTAGTTGATATTACAAGGCCGTCACCGATTGCGCCGGTTCAGCAGGCGCCGCACAAACGGCACGCGCGGCCCAAAGCGCACGGCGGCGAGACGCGGGCGGCGAGCGCGGCCGTGAATTCGCGTTCGAGATAGCCGCGCTTGATGCCGGCGTCCACGCGGTCCCACGGCAGCGCGGCGGCCAATTCGCGCGGGCGCCCGAGCATGGCCCGCCAATCGAGCGGCCAGGCGCGCAAACCCTGGCGCACGCCGCCTTCGCGGTCGACCAGCGCCGCCAGCGCGCCGGCGCGGCGATCGCCGGTCGACAAGAGCGCCTGCAGCGTCGCGTCGCGCATCGACTCGGCCTGGACCTCGACGTTCGCGTCGCCGCGCAATTCGCGCTTGAGGAATTGCAGTTTCTTTTCGATCGCGCGCGGGTCGCCGAACGCGGCCCACTGAAACGGCGTCTGCGGCTTGGGCACGAACGGATTGACGCTGACCACGAGCTTGCCGGCGCGGCCTTTCTTCTTCCAGCCGGCCATCGCCGCCTCGCGGCAACGGCGGACGAGCGCGACGATGCCGTCCAGGTCGTCCGGCGTTTCGGTGGGCAGTCCGACGAGGAAATACAGCTTGAAGTTGCGCAGACCGGCGTCGGCGGCGAGCTTCATTTCCGCGAGGATTTGCTCGTCGGTCGCCGGTTTGTTGCAGACGGCGCGCAGGCGGTCGCTGCCGGCTTCGGGCGCGAGCGCCGCCGAGGCGAGGCCGCCGTCGACCAGCCGCGCCCATTGCGCGGCCTTGAGCGTGCCGCGGCGGATCGACGACAACGTGATGCGGCTGGCGCCCGCCAATTCGATCCACGCGTCAAGATCCGGATGCCCCGACACGTTCGAGCCGACCAAACCCAGCGCCGTTTGGCCGAGGTCGGGCAGGCTCGCCGGCGCCGCGGCCGCGCGAAACGGCAGGAACAAATGCCCCGCCGCGCAAAAGCGGCAGCGGCCGATGCAGCCGCGCGCGGTCTCGACCAGCAGCGCCTCGCCGAAGGCGGCGTCCGGCGCGCGCAAATGAAGACGCGTCCGCCACGGATCGACGGCCGCTTCCTTCTGCACGACGACGCGCTCGGGAAAGCCATCGCGCGGCTCGACCGCCAGCAGGCGCCCGTCGCCGGCATAGCGCGATTCATAGAATCGGCCGACGTACGCGCCGGGAACGTCTTTCAACGCGCGCAGAAAATCGTCGCGGCTCTGCGAGGCGTCCGCGAGAAAACGTTCAAGAAACGGATTGAGGGCGGCGTGCCCCTCGCCGAGCAGGCAGACATCGACGAGTTCGGAAACGGGCTCCGGATTCAAACTGGGGACGACGCCGCCGGCGACAATCAGCGGGTCGCCCGCGCGGCGATCGGCGGCGCGCGGCGCGAGACCGGCGAGGCGCAACAAGCCGGCGAGATCGGCGAGATCGTTTTCGAAAGAAATCGACACGAACCAGGCGTCCGTCGCCTTCGCCGAGCGGTCAACGTCGAGGTCGGTCAAGCCGTCGCGTTCGACCTCCGCGAGCAATTCGGGTTCCGGCGCCACCAGGCGGCCGACCGCCAGCCCGGCCCCGCCCAGCGCGTGAAACAGCCATTGAAAACCGAGGTTGGCCATCGCGACGTGGCGCCGCCCAGGATACACGGCGCACACGCGCCGCCCGGCTTGCGGCAGGCGTTCGCCGACTTCCCTGCTCCGCCACGCGGCGTGCTGCATCGCGGTCTTGCGGCCCATGGCGCGCAATGTAGCGCATTTCGCGCGCGACCGCGAAACGGGCTGCGCAACTTGACCCGCTTTCGCGACGCGTGCTAAATTCGCGCCCGGCTCGAAACATCGACATGACTGCGGTTCTTTGTGTTGCGGATGGGGCAACCTCCTTCTAACGCTCGCCTATCCTTGCCTGGAGGGTCGTTCGTGTTTGAAGAATTGGCTCCGGAGTATGAAGAGTTGCGCCGGAACGTCCGGCGGTTCAACGAAGAAGTGCTCGGCCCGCTCGGGCCGGAATTGGACGAAAAGGGGCGCTTTCCGCGCGAGGTTTTCGATCGGGCGGCCAAACTCGGTTATGTCGGCGCGCATTTGCCGACCGAGTACGGCGGTTCCGGCGATCTGACGGCCAAGGCGATCATCTACGAAGAAAACTGCCGCGTGAACCTGGGCTTCAACGTCTCGGTGAACGCGACCGACCTGCTGTTCGGCAACAACCTCGCGAAATTCGGAACCGCGGCGCAGAAAAGCCGCTACCTGCCGCCCATCACGTCGGGCGAGAAGATCGGCTGCTGGGCGTTGACCGAGCCGAACTCGGGCTCGGACGCGCTGTCGATCAAAACCAAGTGGGAGCCGGCGGGCGACGGCTTCGTGCTCAACGGCCAAAAGACGTTCATCACCAACGCGCCGATCGCCGATTTCTTCATCGTCATCGCCCGGCAGCCGGGCTCGAAGGGCACGGAAGGCGGCACGACGTTCGTCCTGGAACGCGGGATGAGCGGGCTGACCACGAGCGCGCCGATGGAAAAGATGGGCTGCCGCACTTCGCCCACCGGCGAGATCTTCATGGAAGACGTGAAGGTCGGACGCGACCAGGTGTTGGGCGAAGTCGGCAAGGGCTTCAAGCAAATGCTGGCCTCGCTGGACGTCGAGCGCTGCCTGTCGCCGTTTTCCAGCATCGGCGTGTCGATGGCGTGCCTGGAAGCGTCGGTGAAGTACGCGCACGAGCGGGTCCAGTTCGGCAAGCCGATCGCCACGTACCAACTGATCCAGCAAAAAATCGCCGAAATGGCGATGAACCTCGAAATCGTCCGCGCCTATTGTTATCAGTTGTTGGAGATGGTGAAGCAGGGGCGCAGCGTGACGCGCCAGGCGGCGATGGCCAAGCTGTTCGCCTCGCGCATGGTGTCGAAGACGACCCACGAGGCGCTGCAGATTTTCGGCGGTTACGGCTACATGCGGGAGTACCCGATCGAACGGCCCTTGCGCGACGCGCGCCTGCTGGAAATCGGCGCCGGCACGAGCGAGATCCAGACGCTGGTGATCGCCCGCGAAGTGTACAAAGAATTGGGATATACGCGCAAATAACCGGGAGGGGTCGACATGAGCCGCCCGATCATCGTCACCGTCGCCTTGACGGGGGGCATGCAAACCAAGGCCGCGAACCGGAACCTGCCCGAACAGCCCGACGAGATTATCCAGCAGGCGTTCGACGCGTACAACGAGGGCGCGGCGGTGGCGCACATCCACGCGCGCGAGCCGGACGGCCGCATGTCGGGCGACAGCGCGATTTACCGGCGCATCCACGAAGGCATCCGCGCGCGCTGCCCGCTGGTGCTGCAGGACACCACCGGCGGCGGCGCGAACCTGACCGTCGAGCAGCGCATTCAGGCCGTGGTCGAAGCCGGGCCGGAGATGGCGTCGCTGAACATGGGCACGCTGGTGCGGACGCGCGCCAAGGGCGAATATCGCAATACGATATTCCGCAACACGACCGACGACATCGAGACGTTCGCCAAAGCGCTGGCCGAGCGCGGCATCAAGCCGGAGATGGAAGTCTATGCGCACGCGATGTTCCGCGACGTCGAAAACCTGATCGAGAAGGGGCTGATCTCGCCGCCGTATTGGGTCAACATCGTGCTGGGCATGGCGCATCAAGGCGCGGAGCCGGCCAATGCGAAGACGCTGCTGTCGCTGATCGACTTTCTGCCGCCGAACGCGATGTACAACGTGTGCGCGGTCGGCTCGGCGCAATTGCCGTTGACGACGATGAGCGCGCTGCTGGGCGGCAACGTCCGCGTCGGCATGGAAGACAACATCTACTACCGCAAAGGCGAGCTGGTGCAATCCAACGCGCAGTTGGTCGCCCGCTCGGTGCGCCTTTTGCGCGAGCTGGGCCTCGAGCCCGCCTCGCCGGACGAAGCAAGAACGATTCTGGGCCTGAAACCGCTCAGCGAAGCAACGGGGAGCAAGCATGCGTGACGTGGCGATCATCGGGGTGGGCTGCACGAATTTCCGCGCCCGCCATCCCGACAAGAGTTACTTCGAATTGGCCTACGACGCGGCGAAGGACGCCTTCGCGGACGCCGGCCTCAGCCGCACTGACGTCGAAGCCGCCGTGTACGGCATCTACAACGATTTCTTCCAACGGCAATATCAGCCCGACGCGTTCGTCCACGATTACCTCGGCCTCGCGCCGGCCCCGGCCGTGCGCGTCAACACCGGCGGCGCGACCGGCGGCAGCGCGCTGCGCATCGGCTACGCCGAGGTGGCGTCGGGGCTGTACGACATCGTCATGGTGCTCGGCGTCGAAAAGTGCGCCGATTGCTTCGATTACGCGACCAAGAACCCGGTCCCGGAGGTGTTGCGCGCGATTCTCTACACCTCCGATATGACGTATGACAATCCGATCGGCCGCACCGCGGCGTCGGGCTTTGCGCTGGCGGTGCTGGCGCACATGGAGAAGTACGGCACGCCGACCGCCGAGCAAATGGCCAAGGTTTCGGTGAAGAACCACGGCAACGCGCTGAAGAATCCCCGCGCGCAGTCCGGCATGAAGATCACCGTGGAAGACGTGCTGAATTCGCCGAAGATCGTCGATCCGTTCAAGAAGTTGGACAACTGCCTGTACACCGAGGGCGCGGCGTGCGTCATCCTCGCCTCGCGCCGCAAGGTCGGCGAAATGCATCTGAAAAAACCGCCGATCTGGATCGCCGGCCTGGGCGCCGCGCTGGATTGGGCGTTCCCCGGCAACCGCGAGTCGATCTCCGAATTTCACGGATGCCGCGTCGCCACGAAGAAATCGTACGACATGGCCGGCATCAGCAATCCCCTCGAACAGTTCGATGTGGCCGAATTGCACGACGCCTTCACCGGCACCGAACTGATGTCCTACGAGGATTGCCTGTTCTGCGAGCCGGGCTGCGGCGGGCGCTTGATCGACGACGGCACGGTCTGCGCCGGCGGCAAGCTGCCGGTCAACCTCTCCGGCGGCCTGATCGGCTGCGGCCACGCGGTCGGCGCGACGGGCCTGATGCAAACCGCCGAGGTCGTCTGGCAACTGCGTCACGAGGCGGGCGACCGGCAGGTTCCGAATGCGCGCCGGGGTTTGGTGCAATCCATCGGCGGCACGCTCTGCGCGTGGACCGTGTCCATCGTGCTGGAAAGGAACGACTGATGGCGACGAACGACAAAGCGAAGAAGGATGCTTTCTACGCCTATTACGCCAACAAGCTCCGGCTGCCGGAAGCTAGTCTGCGGCCGGTTTACGACGCCGAACTCGACGGGAAGAAAGGGCCGGACGAGCCCTTCGAGATGCCCGACAAAATGGAGGTCCTGTTCAAGTATTCGTACGGCGGGCAGTCCCGCTTTTTCCGCGAGATTTTCCACCACAACCGCCTGCTCGGCAGCAAATGTCCGAAGTGCGGGAAAGTGTATTGTCCGCCGCGCCACGACTGCCCGCTTTGTTACGAAAAGACCGAGTGGGTCCCACTGCCGGGCACGGGGCGCGTCGAGGCGTTCACGATCCAGCACTATTCGACTTCGGTATTCGTGAAAAAAGTGCCCTTCCTGGTGGCCTACGTGAAGTTGGACGGCTCCGACTTCCTGATGATGGCCAACATCGAAATGGACGACGTCGGCAAGGCGAGGCCGGGCATGCCGGTGAAGGTCGCCTATCGCGCGGAAAAAGCCGGCGCGATCACCGACATCTACTTTGAACCGCTCGAGCAATAGGGGAACAACATCATGGCCAACACGTTCTACACGCCGGCGCAAAAAGAACTGCAGTTGATGTACCGCGCGGCCGCGCGCGAACATATCGCGCCGCTGGTGCGGCAGATCGACGAAACCGACCGCATTCCCATGCCGCTGGTGCAAAAACTGGTGCAGCCGCCGTTTTCGCTGCCGGCGCTGTCCGTGCCGAAGAAATACGGCGGACTCGAATTGGACAAAGTGTCGATCGGCATCATCACCGAAGAAATCGGCTATGTTTGCCCGGCGTTGATCCCGTTCCTGGAGATCGGCCAGCTTTACGTGCACGTCATTCTCCTCGGCGGCACGCCGGACCAGCAAAAGCGGTTCCTGACGCGGATCGGCAGCGGCGAGATCGGCTGCTACGCGCTGACCGACGAAGGTCCGGGTTCCGATCCGTCGATGATTCGCTGCACGGCGAAAGCGGACGGCGACAGCTTCGTCATCAACGGCAAGAAACGCATTATCACCTTTGCCGATATGTCGGACCTGATCGCCGTGTTCGCCTCCGAAGACCTGACCAAGGGCCCGAAAGGCATCAGCGCGTTCATCCTCGAAAAGGACACGCCGGGGCTGACGCTCGCCAAGCACTGCGCGGCCATGGGTTTGAAGGGCCATCGCGCGTACGATCTCGTTTTCGAGAACATGCGCGCGCCGGCCGAGAACCGCATCGGCAAGACGGGCGAGGGCTTGAAACTGGCGCTGAAGGTGCTCAGCAAGACGCGCATCAGCCTGGCGTTCGGCTTCGTCGGCCTGGCCCGCGCCGCGTTGGACGCCGCGGTGGCCTTCGCCAAAGAGCGCGATCTCGGCGGCGAGAAATTGGCGGACAAGCAAAACTGCCAATTCGCGCTGGCGGAATTGGCGACGCGGATCGACGCCGCGCGGCTGCTCGCGTATCGCGCCGCGGTGCTGAGCGACCGCACGGACAGCCACCGCAAAGAGACGTCGATGGCCAAGTATTTCGCCGGCGACACGTTGATCGCCGCCGTCGATCTCGCCAACCGCATCTACGGCGGGTACGGCAGCGACGTCGATTACCCGGTCGAGCGCTATCTGCGCGACGCCTACACCTGGATCGCCGCGCAGGGCACCGCCGAGATACAAAAACTGACGATCGCCCGCGAAATTCTGAAAGGCTGAGGGAAGTGGAGGAGACAGGTGGGCGCAGATTGCATACGAACAGTCGTTTATCATGGCTTGTGTCCTTACTGGCAAGCAAGGTTGAACCTCAACCATCGGAAAGCGCCAAAGGCGCGAAATATTACAGCCTGGGGCAACGCCCCAGGTTTTGGGATCGAAATAAAACACAAGGGCTGAAAGCCCGAACTAATGGGTCGTTATGCCGCAATCGCTCGCGAATGTCATTATTCATTTGGTGTTCAGCACCAAGGACCGCCGCGGTTGTTTCGACGCGGCCATTTCCGCCGAACTCCACGCGTATCTCGCCGCCGTCGCGCGAAGCGCGGGTTGCGAAGGCTCGCGCGTCGGCGGCGCGGCCGACCACGTTCACGTGGCCGTTCGCATCGCCCGCACGTTGACCATCGCCGGACTCGTCGAGGATCTGAAAACCTCGTCGTCAAAATGGCTGAAGACGCGTTCGCCAGAATTCGCTGATTTCGCCTGGCAACGCGGCTACGGCGCGTTTTCGGTCGGACCGGCGGATTTCGTTGCGTTGGTCGCGTACATCGACGGCCAGGAAGCCGCGGACCTGGGGCGTTGCCCCAGGCTGTTATAGAACGGGCCTTTGGCCCTCTGTAATGAATAGTACTGGGGCTAAGGAGGAACGGAACAATGGATTTTTCTCTGGCCGAAGAACACCGCATGTTCGTCGACAGTTTCGGCAAGTTCCTGGCGGGCGAGGTCGCGCCGTTGGTCGGGCCGTGCGAGGCGGAACACCGTTTCCCGGCCGAGCTGTTTCGCAAATTCGGCGAAATGGGATATTTGGGCATCTCCTATCCCGAGCGCCTGGGCGGGCTGGACCTCGGTTATCTGACGCTGACGCTGTTCGCCGAAGAATTGGGCAAAGTGTGCTCGGGAATCGCCGGCGGCATCATGGCCCACATGTCGATCGCGACGCTGCCCATCTACTTGCTCGGCAGCGAAGCGCTGCACGAGGAATTTCTGAAGCCGGCGATCCGCGGCGAGAAAATCGGCGCGTTCGGGCTCACGGAGCCCGGCGCCGGCTCGGACGCGGCGTCGATTCGCACGCGCGCGGCGAAGGTGGACGGCGGGTACGTGCTCAACGGCCAAAAGACGTTCATCACCAACGGCCCGTTCGCCGACTATGTGACGGTCGCCGCGCAGGCCGCGCCGGAGAAAAAGCACCGGGGCATCACGTTGTTTCTCGTCGAGAAAGGCACGAGGGGCTTTACGCAGGGCGCGCCGTTCGCGAAACTCGGCAATCATTCGAGCGAATGCGGGGAGTTGTTTTTCGAAGACTGCTTCGTGCCCGACGCGCGGCGTCTGGGCGAGGAAGGCGCGGGCTTTCACACGCTGATGGAGGCGCTGAACGGCGGGCGAATGGTCGTCGGCGCGCGGGCGGTCGGCATCGCCCAGGCGGCGTATGAGGCGGCGCTGAAATACTCGCAGGAGCGCCAGCAATTCGGCCGGCCGATTTTCCAGTTCCAGCTCACCCAGGCGAAACTGGCGCGCATGCGGATGGAAATTGAGGCCTCGCGGCTGCTTTGCCAGCGCGCGGCGTGGCTGCGCGACAACAAGCTGCCGTGCGTTCTCGAGGCCAGCATGGCCAAGCTCAAGGCGACGGAGACGGCGGTTTATGTGACCGGCGAAGCGGTGCAGATCCTCGGCGGCTACGGGTACATGGAGGAGTATCCGGTCGAGCGGTTTTTCCGCGACGCGAAGGCCATGACGATCATCGAGGGCACGAGCGAAATCCAGCAGGTGGTCATCGCGCGCCAATTGACGGACTGAATGATTTTACGCGGAGACGCGAAGGCGCGGCGGGAAACCGGCGTCCGGCGCTTGACTTAACCCGCGATTCTTCTATATTTCGGCGTTCTCGCGCATTGGCGGGATGCGGCGGCGGTTTGCCCTTTCGGGCGGGCGCTGCCGATTGGCGTTTTTCGTGGGGCGGCAGGCGCCGGCGGGAAATTCATGTTCGACAATTTGCAAAATAAATTCGCGAAAGTTTTCAAAGACATTCGCGGACACGGGAAGTTGACGGAGGCCAACGTCCAGGACGCCCTGCGCGACGTGCGCATGAGCCTGCTGGAAGCCGACGTCAATTTCCGCGTCGTGAAGAATTTCCTCAAGCAGGTCCAGGATCGGGCGATGGGCGCCGAGGTCATGGGCTCGCTGAGCCCCGGCCAGGTGTTCGTCCGCATCGTCCACGAAGAACTCGTCAACCTGATGGGCGACAAGGCCAGCGAACTCCAACTGGGCGGCAAACCGCCGATTCCCGTCATGTTCGTCGGCCTGCAGGGCTCCGGCAAAACGACTTCTGTCGGCAAGACCGCGGTGCTGCTGCGCAAAAAAGGGCGCCGGCCGCTGCTCGTGCCCGCCGACGTATATCGGCCCGCGGCGATCACGCAATTGAAGCAACTCGCGGCGCAAATCGGCGCGCCGGTCTGGGACACCGATCCGCAGATGGATCCGGTCGAGATTTGCCTCAAGGCCTACCGCCACGCCGAGACCAACGCGCAGGACATTCTGCTGATCGACACCGCCGGCCGGCTGCAGGTCGACGAGCCGATGATGGCGGAACTGGTAAACATCAAGAACGCGCTCACCCCGGCCGAAATTCTGTTCGTCGCCGACGCGATGACCGGCCAGGACGCGGTGAACGTCGCGCAGACCTTCAACGAGCGCCTGGGCATCACCGGCGTGGTGCTCACCAAGATGGACGGCGACGCCCGCGGCGGCGCGGCGCTGTCGATCAAGACGGTCACCGGCAAGCCGGTCAAGCTGGTCGGCGTCGGCGAGAAGATGGACGCGCTCGAGGTGTTCCATCCGGACCGCATGGCCGGGCGCATTCTGGATATGGGCGACATTCTGACGCTGGTCGAGCGCGCCGAGTCGGCGATCACCGAAGAGGAAGCGCAGAAGCTCGAAGACAAGCTGCGCAAGAACCAGTTCACGCTGGAGGACTTCCGCGATCAGTTGAAGCAGTTGTCGAAGATGGGCAGCCTCGAGTCGCTGATGTCGATGCTCCCCGGCATGGGCCAGATGAAGGCCTTGAAAAATATGGATATCAACGAAGGCGAAATGGGCAAAACGATCGCGATCATCAATTCGATGACCCCCGGCGAGCGGAAAAATCATCAGATTCTCAACGGCAGCCGGCGCGCCCGCATCGCGAAGGGCTCCGGCTCGTCGATTCAGGACGTCAACAGCCTGCTCAAGCGCTACGTGCAGGCGCGCAAGATGATCGACTCGATGGCCCGCGGCGGCAAGATGTTCGGCATGTCCATTCCGGGCATGGGCGGCGCCGGCGGCGGCGGCAAGCAGCAGAAAAAAGGCAAGAAACATAAAAAGGGAAATTCGCCGGCGGCCAAGTTTCCGTTTGGGCGGAGATAATGCGCCGGCGGCGCTGACAACCAATTTCAAGAGGATACACGGACGATGGCTATGAAGATCAGACTGGCCCGCTTCGGCGCCAAACACAAGCCGTATTACCGCATCGTGGTGGCGAATTCCGAAGCGCCGCGCGACGGCCGTTTCGTCGAACAGATCGGCACGTACGACCCGAAACTCGTCGCCAACAAAGTGACGGTGGACGAGGCGAAGGTCGTCGAGTGGCTCAAGCGCGGCGCGCAGCCGACCGACACCGTGCGCAGTTTCCTGAAGGAAAAGGGCCTGCTGCCGAAGAAGGCGTAGCGGCCGCGTCGTTCGCACGCCCCGCCCGTCCCCGCCTCATCCCGGGATCGGCGGAGGCCGGGCGTGCGCGCGGATTTCGCCCCGCCCGGCGGACGAGCGTGCGGGCGCGGGCGCCAAAAGGCTGGTGACATGAAGACGTTGATCGAAACGATCGCGCGCGGATTGGTCGACAATCCGGAGCGTG
>Ga0181520_10010731_pt1 | contig 12201 bp, 10 predicted proteins | sample PEATcosm2014_Bin_29_FD_132451 | JGI IMG/M metagenome (GOLD analysis project Ga0181520, IMG submission 132451) | Peatland microbial communities from MTU Mesocosm Facility, Houghton, MI, USA - PEATcosm2014_Bin02_30_metaG | ecosystem: Environmental > Terrestrial > Soil > Wetlands > Peat | place...
ACCGCAGGTCGTGCGCGCTGCCGGGAGCCAGCCCCGAGTGCACCCCGACGGCCGCAAAAAGGTCGGGGTAGGCGCCCGCCAGGATGGCGGCCATCGCTCCACCGGCCGACAGGCCCGCTATATAGACCCGGCCGGCATCGACGTGGTGCTCGGCCATCACCTGGCGCGTGACGCCGGCGATCAGCGCGGGTTCGCCTTGCCCACGCTGCTGGTCTGCCGACTGGAACCAATTCCAGCACCGGGAGCGATTGGCCGTGGCGGCCTGCTCGGGATAGACAACCAACAGCCCCTCCGCCTCCGCCAGGAAGTTCATGCGGGTGCCGGCGGCGAAATCGTCAGCGCTCTGGGTGCAGCCGTGGAGCATCACCACCAGCGGCAGGCCTTGGCCGTCGTATCCGCTGGGCAGGTAGAGCTTGTACGCGCGCCTGCCAGCCTCCCCGGTGTATGCGCCGGCCGTCCACTGGCCGGCGGCAGGAGCAACCACCTCCGCCGGAAACTGCCGTCGGGACAGGCCGCGCCCCGGGAGCTTGCTTGAAATGTCGGGTGTCGGCAGCCCGCCCAGAAAGCTGAGATCCAGCGAAGCCAAAGGAGGGGCGGGCACCCGGTGGAAGGTGCCGCCGCGGCCGGTTTCGGGTTGAGCTGGCGGCTCCTCGGCGGTTTCTGCCCCACCCGCCGGCGGCGGCTCAGGTGCAGGGGGCTCGCTGGCGCTGCGCGAGGTGACGTCAATTGCCGGCGCCTCCACCACCCCCTCGCCTCCAGCCGGAGCCGATCCCAGGCCCAGACTGCGTCGGATGAGTGCCAGGGCCTCAGCCAGGCGTCCCTCCCGTGTCAGTCGCGCAGCTTCAATCATTTCGGTTTTCATAAAATCTCTCTTTGGCTTCCCGGCCCGCCGCTCCTCGAATCTCGCCTCCCCCACCGAGCCCGCGGCTCTTCATCGCAGCCGCTTGGCCAAGGCCCGCTTGACCGCGTCGCTGGCGTGGAAAGCTCCCAGCACCGATATTTCGTCGATGGCCGCCAGCGCCAACTTCGGCGACACGTCCTCCGCAATGGTGGCCAAGCCCAGAACCCGGATCTGCAGCTTTTGCCCGGCGGCCAAGACCGCCTCCAGGTCCTTGCGGGTGTACTGCTGCAGACCCAGCACCAGCGTTTTGCGGGCGACGGCCTGCTTGAGCACATCGGCGTGTGCGAGCAATTGGTTGCGGATGGCGGTGCGCATGAAATCCGTCCGGGTCGAGTAAAAACCCTCCTGCACCAGCAGATCGATCTGTCCTAGATCAACCGGGCCAAGGTTGAGTGTAATTTTTTCGGTCTCGATCGCCATAGGTTTTAAACCATCCCATTACCATCCCACCGGATGGTAGAAGATGGCACACCTTCAATGAGAGTCAAACGGAGTCCTCCTCGCGGCTTGTCTTTCGCCCCTTTTAGTTGCGTTGCGAAGTCATGGCGGAGTGCGATATAATTAGGGTAGCGGTTGTCTTACCGATTAATAACAATTTTTGAATCGGCGCAGAAAGGGCCGGGAAGGGCTTGCTGCCGCCGGTTCCATGTGAAGGGCGATGAAAAGGTTGCCGAAACCGAGGCGGTGTAAAGTTTGGGTTCGATGAGGCATGTCAATTGCCAAGGATGGTTTGTTAGATTCTTTAACCGGATGTTGCCGTTGCGTTTGGAAATTCTAGCGGAATGAGACGAAGATTTCGAGGTTTTGTTTGCGAGGAGGGCAACGACAGCCGGTTTTGGATCGAGTTCCGGATGGGCGAGCCCGGCGCGCTACTGCCACGGAGTTTGAGTGACACTCGAAGCCCTTCGGAGTAGCGCAGACTTCCAGTCTGCACCGGTCCCCAAGGAACAACGAGGTTGGGCATTTCCGAGAGCCGCCGGTCTTCGGGTGCCTGTGCAGGCCAGAGGCCTGCGGTAATGCAACCCTGATAATGCCGAGTCGTGAGCATAAAAAACGGGCGATACCTTGAAGATCACACCATCTCACAGACGTGCTTCGTCAGCCGGATACCGTAGTTTTTCAACAGGCTCCCAGGTGCTCGGCGATAGGCGTCAACCAACAGCTTTTGGCCTGAGGTCGGCCCGAACCAAGCTATGAGCTGAGCCCCTTTCAAGACGGTGCGGGCGCTATCGATGTGAGCGTCTGTGAAAGAATCCCGCCGAGGCCGCCACACTGGCCGATGCCGTCGCCGAAGCCTACTGCGCCCGGCGCAACCAGGCTGCACAGGCTGGCCAACCCCTCCAGCCGGACGTTCCCGCTGTCAAACCCACCTTCCGCTCCCAACCCCTCCTACCGGCTTTTACCGTCGCAGCCGGGATTGCCTTGGGCCTCCTTCTCGGAACGCTTTCGCGGAGGACCGCCTGGTCGTTTGCGGGCCTTGTTCCAGTTGCCCTACGACAGGCCTTGCGCTGAATCCATAGGGATCGCAAGATGGAGGAAACAAAGGTCATTCGATGATATTTATAAGCTACAGTCACGGAGACGACGAATGGCGAAAGCGTTTTCAGAAAATGGCACGCCCGCTCGAGCGTTACTTGGACATAAAGTTCTGGTCGGACAGGGATATCAAACCCGGCGAGAATTGGCGGGAAGAGATCTGTAGGGCAATGAGTCGAGCGAACATCGCCGTATTGCTTGTTAGCGATAACTTTCTGGACTCAGACTTTATCGCGAATGAGGAGTTGCCGTTTTTCCTGGGCGAAGCAAGGAAAAAAATGGTCACGGTCCTTTGGATTTTGATCACGCCCTGCTTGTGGGAGAAAACCGGGCTCAAAGACATTCAAGCATCCTGCGTTAACGGATTGAATCCGCTCTTGAAGATGAGTGAATTCGAGTGGAGAGAAGAATTGTGCAAGCTCGCGCGGCGAATAGATGAACTGGAGCGTGTCGCTGAAAGGCCTGTAATCAACTTCTCGCTTAATGGCCGTGCGCTAAGCCAGAAAGAGCCCGAATTACAGATTCTGGCTAAACCTGCACGACGCCAAGTTGAGGTCCTTGTTTACTCTGGCGATGGAAAGTGGCACACGCAGGGCAGGGTGGCGAAGGGATCAATGATGGCCAGCTGTTGGATCGGTGATAATACTCATACGAAAAGGGGCGATAAATTCAAAGTCATCGCAATCACTAGGGACGGCGCTCCGCTGAAGGGAGGAAGTAGTCACTTGAATATTCCTCTCTATCGCTCAAAGTCGGACGAAATAACTGTTTCACGAGCATGATCCGCTGAAGACTTTTTCTACAAGATAGGGCTCCATGAACGGCGTCTTCCTCCCAAATAGGCGCTGCCCTGTACGTCCAGGTTTCCGAAAAAGTGTCGGCCACACGATCAGTCCTTGAATTCTTGCTGTTTTTTGGGCTGCCTGGAAGCCTATTGGCAATAATTCAAGGACCAACCCGTTTTCCGAGGCGGAGACCGTGCCCCTCTTTGGACCCGGGAAAGCTGGACAAGCCGATGTTTGCAGGTGTTTTGTGGGGTCGGACCCGGGACATGTCTTGGGACAGAGGTGGGACAAGCAGCGGGACCCGGGCCGCAAGGCTCAGCGTTGCGCGATAGGCGTCGACCAAACCTGATTTTGGCCTGAGGCCGGCCCGGACCAAACTATGGGCTGACGCTTTCCCTTTTCCTTGCGAACTCAGTTCCAACGAACCGGAAGAAGAAGGTGATAAATCAGAAACACGCCATCGGGCCGTTGGTGCTTCGTGATGCCGTGGAATTCATGACTGTTAGCAAGCTGGAGTCGTCGGAATTCACCGTCGGTGGTCAATAAGAGAACGACACGCTTTGCTCTAATCGCCCTGCAAACGGCGGAGTGGGCACGGCGAACGTTTCCGTCAAGCACATAACCAAGCATCGCCCCACAGGGTAAACCAGCGGCGTACTTCACGGCAACTTTCGCGGCTGGCACGAAACGCATCATGCCTCCTGCGCCGACGTACTGTGCGGCTTGCGATGCTGGGGTATTGAGGCGCTTGCCTTCTAGAACGAGCGAGATACTGCGACGTTTTCTGCCCGGCGGATACAGGCGGATGTCTGTTCGCGAAATCTCCTTCCCTTCCTCGTTCCAGTCGGGCGACTCCGGCACGCAAAACCAGTCACGTTCTTCCCGCTCGTATCGGGCGATGAGGGCACCACTGAGCAGTTTTGTAATTCGTGGCTCAAGCCGCGCGGTCCTGGGAATGGTAAGATTGTCCCAGACATTATTGACGAACTGCAGGACTTCGCCCACCCAGCCGTCTGGAAATAGGCCCCACCCTCGCTCTTTTCCTGCGCCGGAAAATTGCATCAGCCGACAGCCTCCATGTCGGCTACGTAGTTAGCCAACTCGTCGGCGTCGTTCAGTGCCGCAGTGCTTGTCCAATGCCGTCGAGTAAGTGGCTTGAGGATGTGAACACGATCCTCCTCGAAATGAGCGTAGCCACGCAGATACGTCAATCCGCCCGCTCCCTGTTTCACACTAGCTCTCGCGATGCGAACCAGGAGCTTCCGGACCTGGGGAGAGACGTCGTAATGCTCCGGACACGCCGGCAACAGCGCACGCTGAGGTGTCTTGCTAATTGTGAGTAAACCCAATCCTTCGGGTTTCGCAACCAGAATGCTCGGAGTCAAAAAGTAACGTGAGTGTTGTGCCCAGCGGTTGATCGTTCGGCAGAGGAGCTCGGCGTATGCCTGCCGATCCTCGGCGCCAGACTCTGCGAGGGTAGGAATCGGCTTCGTATAAGTCGTCGGTGTGGAGCTTGGCCGGAAAATCCTGGCTGTGTCTTCGACCAAAGCGCGCTCCCAGCGGGTCAAGTCGTAGTAGCGGTATACCAGTTCGGTGACTTCTCGGATTGCCTCTTCCCGCGCGGCAGTGCGGCTGACGTCATTTATTCCCGCTGCCAGCATCTCGTCTCTCGCCCGCCGAAGCCGCCTGGCCACCTCGTGAATAATCTTGCCGCTTTCTGCAGGATTCTTCGTCTGTTCGGGCAGCGGGAACGGCAATTGAAGCAGCTCCTCGAAATGTACCTTGTCGCGCTCCACCCCGAGATTGGCAGCGGTGTGAAACGTGTAGTAGTTGGTCAGCGGCGTGTTGAGTAGTGCGGTCAAGAAAAGCAGCAAATCTTCATCCTCCTTTGGACCGGCAATCGATTGGATCGCATGTTGAAACAAAACGTCGAAGTCACCGTAAGCGAACCGCGAGCACCCTTGATTCACAAGCACCATCGGCGCTGTGAAAAATGCCTTATCGGGCAAACGATGCAGCTTCTTCGGCTCCGGTCCGATTTTCGCGCAGTCCCCGGTTTCCCCTCCAAGCAATACCAGCCCCCACGTTTTCTTCCTGGCGTTGAGGAATAGAGCGGTGTCATCCCACCAGCGGCTTTTCGGCTCTCCGTACCGCTCTGGATTCGCGTCGTATTTCGCCTGGTAGAATGGTTTGAAGCCTTGGCCCTTTGACCATCTCTTCTTCCGGCCTTGGGAATCGGTTTCACCGGTTTCCCCGGCGACGTCACTCAGGGGCGGCATTCGGCGAAGGCGGTCGAGCAGGCGGCGGTCTCGATCCGTCCCCCAAAACGGCATTTTCCAGAACATGTATGCGCGGTCTTCGGCGGCAGCGGTCAGCAGATCCGTGACTGGAAGCACTTTCATCTCTTGTGCGGAAACTACAATCGAAGCTCGACGCGGATCGAGGTGTTCCACTTTCGGTGTGAAGTAGGGGATGTCAGCCGTTCTCGTGTCGGGCTTCGTGGCCTTGTACTTTAGGACGATTGCGGGACACTTTGCTTCGGGAAAGAGAATGAACCTGTAATCGGCGAACTGCCACACAGCCTCGACCGTAAACTCGCTGAACCAGGCAGCTTGAAACTTGTCTGTGCTGTTGCTCAGGATGACTCGGCTGGGCAGTAGCAGGCAAGCGTGTCCGTTAGTGGCAAGATGTAGGGGGACCTTCCACATGAACGCGATAGCGGATTGCTGCTCCGGGAACAATCGGGTCTCCCGTTCGGACTTTGGAGTGTTCGGCAAATAGGGATTCCGCTTCTCGTCGAAGAGCCAATCCCGCATTGCAGTGTCCGGTGACTTGCCGTCACTGCCGGTTGATTGGTTGCGACCGAGCCACGGCGGATTTCCTATTACCAACTGAAACTTCCCTGCAGCGTCCACTTCGGGGCCGAAAAAGTTCTTTGTCAGCACGACCGGACAACGGCTTGGTGCTTCCGACCGATCCACCAGCAAAGGCGGCAGCACCTTCTCATCCCCTAGCTTTTCGAGCGCTTCTTTGAGTTTCCAAATGTCCGGCGGTTGAAGTTGATCGAGAAAAGCAAGGTAGAGACTGAAACATGCAACCATGCAGGCTGTCGGATCGCTATCTACGCCCTGCAAGTTCGTGGTCAGCAATCGGCGAAGTTCGATGGCGCGCGTGACATTGTCAGCGGAAGGATTCTTCAGGCTCCACTCAGCCACCATCCGCTGGAAAAGGATGACGAGAAATACACCGGAGCCGCAGGCGGGATCGAGGCAGCGCTTGTCCAGCAGCGTGTCCCAATTCTCGGTAGCAATGTCCACGACCAGTTCGGCAAGCCGAAGCGGTGTATAATATGCACCGGCTCTCCGGCGGACGCTTTTCGACTCCCCTTCGTTTTTCGGCGTTTCCGTCTCCCCTTCGCCCGCCGAAATGAAGTCTTCGTAGATCGCACTGATGAGTTCGATAGGGACGAGCCGAAAATCGTAGAAATCGAAGTCGAGAACGCTTTGCTTCTTAACGAAGTCGTATCCAGCCAGCAACCGGATAAGAACGTCGATGTGCCGAGAGCGGAGGCTTGATTGCTCTTCTGTGAAGCTCCCGCCAAACATGCTGCCGTTGAAGTCGCCATCGAGCAGACGAAACAGTTTGAAGAGGACAGTGACCGCATCCCGCTTGTTGGGGATCGCCCTCAGCACGTGGTGAAGCTTCGTGGCAAGGGGGGCGCCGACAGCGTTTAACTGCTTCTTACCGATGACTCCACGTTCCAGCAAATAACATGTGAACAGGCAACGGCCAAGAAATGCGTGGGCCGCCGCAATGTTCAACGCGTCGTCAAATTGCTGGCCTACCAGCTCGTCACGAGCACCGCTGAGGTTGTCGAGCAGATACTTGTCAATCGCCACATCAGGATCAAACCTTCCTGGGTGTTCGCGATAGAATTGACCCGTCTGGACGCTGAAAAGAAATACGTCCAACGCGAACGCCGCGGTACCTAGCTCCGTCACTAGACGCGCATCCTCGGAACCTTGAACCGGACCTCGCTGGGGCCGAGCGAGAGCAGAATAAATCCGCGTCCTCGTCGGATCTTGCACAACGAGCATCGATGCCGTTCCTTGGTTCCACAGCATCTTCTGCCATTCTGCTTCTTTTTGGAGGTCCGCTCGCGCAACATTCTTGAAGTAAATCGTTGGCTTTCCCTCAACGCACAAAACACCGCACAGGTCAAATTCCTCCCATGCGCGCTGGAGGTGATGCCGATAAGGCCGCGCTTCGGGAGCGGACTCCCAGTCACTCGGTTTTCGGAAATACCCAGGGAAACTTACAGGGCGTTGACCCGCGGGACCTTTTGTTGTTCGGGAGCCGTTCACGGTTTGCCGGGAATTGTCATGGCAGGGATTATGGCGATGCCGGAGTTCCTGCGCAATGGCTCTTGATGCGGTCCGTGGCATGTCGGTGTCATGATCCTCATTTGCGCAGCTTTCTGATAAGACCACAGAACACACCTTGGATCGTCAATTCCTCGCAAGGCATGAGGTCCGGATAGTCTGGATTCTCCGCTTTTAGGAAGCGCTGACCGTTCCTTACGACAAGCGTTTTTAACGTGCTCTCGTGGTCAATAAGTGCCGCTACAACGTCGCCTGGACGCGGCTCAAGACCCTGGTCCACCAGCACGATGTCGCCGTCGCAGATGTGCCTGCCAACCATCGATTCACCGCTGACGCACAGAGCAAATGTCCGCGGCGACGGCTTAAATCCGATCGATTCAGCGGTGACAGGTATAGACTTTTCGCTCTCCTGTTCCCGCTCCTGCCCCAGACCCGCTGGTACGGACCCCAGAATTGGGACCTCCACAACTTCCCTCCGAACAGGGACCGCTGCGGGGCCCAAGCGTAATGAACGTGCCTTTCCCTGCTCACGTTCGAGCCATCCGATTCTTATTAGGCCCGCAATGTGGTATTCGGCTGCGCGCTTGCCACGCCAGTGAAAGGCAGCAGCGATTTCCCGAGACGTGGGAGCTGGCTTGCCGGCTGCTAATGCGTCCCGGACGAACTGAAAAACCTGGCGTTGGACCGCGGAGGGTTCCATCTATTAGCCGTATGGCTAACATTTAATCGTTACTTCGTCAATGGGTGAATTTCACGTAGAATCCTAGCTGGACTTTGTCCATTTGGTCACTCTGAAAAACCCCTGGAAAATCAGGGTTTTTGAAGGTGTGCGGAGGGCTTTTGGCACGTTTTCCGCATGTCAAACACTGGAATCGACAGGCAAAACTCTCCAAAAGCACGCAAAACAGGCGCTTTTCGCAGGATCGATGTAACGCAACATGGACAAAGTCCAGCTAAGGTCCGGAGACTTGCCAGCTTTCCGTGTTTCAATAGTGAGCACTGAGAGAGCGTCCATATTCGCCGGCGGCCAGATCCGAACCCCGGCTTGCCATACGAAACCAGCCCCAGCGGCAAAAAAAGTGTGCGATCCCCCTTGACACGAATCTCATAGTGGTATATACTATGAATAGCAGTATGGATGACAATGCCAAATGGCCGGCCAAGCGGGACAAAACACACGATCCCATCCGCGGACGTGACAGAGGCCGTGGCTTGGACTGCGGCGCACAGCCCTTCCCCTTACGTTTTACTCCTTACGTTTCCCGTCTTGCCGCGCCGGAGCATCAGAGCGAAGGCGGGTTCACCCCCTTGTCACCACGGAATTGCACCATTCCTGCACCGTTTCTGCACCGATTTTCGATTTTGCTTTTTATTACCCACTACCCCTCAACCACTTGCAAAAGCCGATCCGAAAAACGGTGCAATTCCCTGTTGACATTGCCTGCCGCGCCACCCTGTCCGCCGTCCAGTCGGGTTCACGCATCACGCATCACGCATCACGTTTCACGCATCACGTTTCACGCATCACGTTTCACGCATCACGTTTCACGCCAATGTCACCGCAGAATTGGACATTTTCTATACATTTTCCCCTTCACATTTAAAAAACACACACCACCGACCGTTGCCACTCAACCACTTACGCAAAATGCCCGACAAAACTGTGCAATTCCCAGTTGACTTTGGCCGAAAAAGTGGCACCGGCGTCCCGCCGCTGGTCTGCGCCACGTTTCACGCCTTGCCGCGCCGAAGTCCGACGAAGGCGGGTTCACGCATCACGCACTTGCCGCGCCGGGGCATCCGAGCGAAGGCGGGTCACGCACCACGTTCTAACGTTCTAACGTTTCACGTTTTAACGCTTCTTCAGCAACGTCACCGCAGAATTAGACCGTTTCCGCACCGTTTCTGGACCGTTTTCGAATTTGCTTTTTACTATTCCCTGCTCCCCAACCACTTGCAAATTCGCATCCGAAAAGCGGCCTAATTCCATGTTGACTTTGCTTGCCGCGCCGACTTGTCCCACCTTTGTCCCGGGTCCGACCCCAACAAGATCCCTGCAAACATTGGCTTGTCCCGCTGTCCGCGATATCAGCGTTTATCAGCGCCGATGAGCGGTTCGTTTTTCCCGCATTGAACCAGGGGGCGCACGGTGAGGACTTGCACTTGCATGCAACCTTTTAGCCGCCTCGAGCATTATACTCTCAGACAGATGGACTCGAACCAGCAATGAGCGATGATGCTGCCACAATGAGCCTCGAACCCCTGGCCGAGGGAGCGGAGGAGGATCGGGCCTTGGTTCCCGCTGCCCAGAGGGACGCAGCCGCAGCCGGGCAGTTATTCGACAAATACTACCCGGAGATTTTTCGGTATGTCTATCACAGCACCCTGGATCATGCGGTCACGGAGGATCTCACCTCGAATGTCTTCTTTTCCGCGTTCCGCTACCTGGGGCTTTTCAGGTGGCGCCGCGTCCCCTTTCGCGCGTGGCTCTACCGCATCGCCACGAACGAGCTTCGCATGCATTACCGAAAGCAGAAGCGGAGGTCGGCGGCGAACGCCGGGTTGGTTGACGCCGAGTTCCCGGGAGCGGTCCCCTCCGCGGATACCGTAGCGGCCGACTCGGATGATTACCGGCTGTTGCAGCGGGCGCTGCTTGATCTCGGGCAGAAGTATCGCACGGTCATCGTGCTGCGCTATTTCGAGGGCAGGTCTCTTTCGGAAATCTGCGAAATCACCAATAAACGAGAAGGCACCATCAAGTCCCAACTGCACCGGGCGCTGGCCCAGTTGAAGGACGCCCTGGTCCGGGCGGGCCTCACCTTGCCATAAACCGAAGCCGATTATGAAAAGCGACAACGAACGAATCGAAGCGTTCCTCAAAGGCATTGTGCTGCCGGAATACACGTCCGATGGGCACGCGCGGCAATTGCGCACCCAGATACTCTCTCGCCTCCAAGCCACTTGCGCCGGCAGCGGGCCCTCCTCCTGGTGGAAAACCGCCGCGCTGCTGCTGGGCCTGCTGGGGGCCGCTGCCGTGGCGACGGAAACCATCATTCAAGTGCGCCATTATCACTTGGAGGGCAGAACCAAGAACGGCTTTTACTATTTCAGCACAACGCCGGAAAACGCGGGGACCAACCAGGTCGATAGCATTGGGGTTTTCGTCCGGGGCGATTTGGACGCCGCAGGTATCGAGCAAAAACGCAAGGACCTCGAGGAAATTGACGCCTTGAGACAACGGAACGCCCGTGAACTCGTCGGAGTGGCGGACCATGAAGTGAAGGGCAATCCGCCCCACAGGACATTCATTTTTAACTATGTGCTTGCGGATGGGCGCACGGTGGGAAACGCTGAGGGTGAACTGGAAGGCGACCAGCAGCAAATCCTTAGCCTGCGCCAACGAGGTCAGAGCGAGATTTTGCAGGTCATCGAAGACGAGTTCGGGGGCCAGAGGATACGCAGGTTCACTCGCCGCTATGTTCTCAGCGACGGCAGGGCAGTCAGCGTGCCGGAAACCGACCCGGAGCAGCCTGGTCCACTGCCTCTGACAACCGAGCAACAAATGGAATTGGCGCTCCTTGGGTGGGGCGATCACGAGAAGGGCAAGTTCCTTGGCAGCGCACCGGTCCAGATGCTAGGAAGAACCGTCACCCTTCAGAAGTACTCCTTCACACTTTCCGATGGAACGGTCGTGACCCGGTCGGAAGCCCAACTCGATGCCTCCAAGCGCGACTTGAGCGCTGCCCAATTGTACGAGGTGAACCGCCTGGCCGCCGCGCACAAAGGTGAGACGCTGGCGTCTTATGATGAAAACGTGATGGGCAAGCCGTTCAAGTTCACCCGGGTGAAGTACGTCTTGAGCGACGGCACCGAAGCCATACAGTCAACCGGAAAGCCTGACGGCGAGCGGTAGTTCGAAACTTGAACGGGGAAATCGGCAAAGTTGAACCGAAGGGAAACGAAGTTAACAAAGGCAGGGGAAGGACGGGTTTTGACGGGATTAACAGGATTCACAGGACTGTTGGGCCCGTTTGGTTCGAGTTGCGTATGGCAGAGCCCGGCGTGGTGGATGGCAGCGAGCAAAGCCCGATACCCTTGACACAGGCGTGACCCTGTGTCGAAAACCACCTCCTCAGCGCGCTGGCTGGACGATCATTCGCAGGCCGAAGCGGGCGTTCTCACGGGCCGCCGTCCGCTGCGCCTTGCGGATGGCCTGTTGCGCCTTGGCAACAAAGGACGATTGCGCTTTTTGTGACCTAGCAACTGGTTTCGATTTGCTTTTGGATCCGCTCATAAAGTTTGGGTTCGATCAGCAGGGCCGACCGGCCTTTCCACCGGGCGATTAACCGTGGCGGACTTCCCGCCGCGTTAAACAGCAGCGCTTGATCCGCCAAGGGAAGATACAACGAAAAAAAATTTCGCAAACTCGGAAGGAAGCGCCGTCGCAGATCCGCTTCTGGCACGTTATGGCCTCCCTTGCGCACGCGCTGGCGCACCCGGCGCAGGGACATGCCGATGCCCGGCAGCCAAAGGTAACAGAGGCGCACGCCATAACCTGCCGCGCGAGCCTGACGCAGCATCCCGGCGTAAGTGCGTC
>Ga0181520_10010734_pt1 | contig 12197 bp, 9 predicted proteins | sample PEATcosm2014_Bin_29_FD_132451 | JGI IMG/M metagenome (GOLD analysis project Ga0181520, IMG submission 132451) | Peatland microbial communities from MTU Mesocosm Facility, Houghton, MI, USA - PEATcosm2014_Bin02_30_metaG | ecosystem: Environmental > Terrestrial > Soil > Wetlands > Peat | place...
AACAGCAGCGCTCGAAATCGGCTCCTCCGGCTCTCCAAGCGTCTCTTCAAGATCCTGGCCGAGATAAGAAAGCTCCACACCACCTGAATGAAAATGGGCACCGATTGGCCGCTTATGGCGATTATGCACTCACCCAGATCTGCATGCTCCGATGGCGTTACACTCACACAAAGGGCCGAAATGTTCGAAATATCCGATCCGCAGCGTTCCTCCATCCTGACCGATACCACATCAATGCTTGGGGAGTTGCATTGGTATCTGCTCAGATCGTCAAAACTCATGAGCGATAAGCGGAGTCGGGTTTTGGAGGAACATTCCCTCGGACTCACATTCGAAAGACACGAGCTGACTGACTTCGGTCATGAAGTCGGACGCGATGAAATCGACTGGTGGGTCAACCGCAATGAGCAGGACACACCCGAACTCCGCGAGCGGACCGAACAGGCCATGGCTGCCGCGCAGACCCTCAGAACTAAAGCGATAGCGCTGCGCGGGTTCGAACCTGCCAGCTATGACGATCTGATGGCGAAGTTCCAAGGCTTTGTTGAGAGCTTTCGTGCCGAGATCGCCGTGCTACATGAGTATGTTGTCTGGCTCGACCGCAAGAGCGTGCTGGCTCCGGAAATCCTGTTTACATATAAGATCTGGGGCTCCACTCGGATGGCAGATCGCAGAATCGATATAAACTTCGCGCTTTCGACACCGAAGGAGGAGGAGCCCAACACAATTCTCAGGCTCACGGAGATCGTTCTGGGATTATCAGATAGTCAGTTTTCAGCGGTCGAGAGAGCACAAATGGACCTTCTCGGGGAAGCCTATGAATCGGGAGCTGAAGACGACGAAGAAGAGCCACTGCAGATCCCGATGGACCGCATTCTGCGCAGAACCGCGAACCGTGCCATTGAGGAATGCATCCTCTATTTCTCCGAACTACGAGATTCTCTCCGGGACATCGTCATCCACGTCGGGAAACGGGAAGACACGGAGGACATCGTCAACAGCGACGCTTTCTGGCGTTCCTTTATTTCCAAGGCGACCGTTAAGGGCCGAATCGAGCACGAACTCTGGGATTTCAAGGAAACGCTGGCAATGTGGCACGCGGCGAACGCAGATGGACGAGCGCGAGCGAAGGTGACAACCGCAGAAGACATTGCCGCATTTGCCAATGCCGACGGCGGTTGTCTACTCGTGGGTATTTGCGATGACAAGACCATCGCTGGCATCGGAGACACAGAGCGCGACAGAGAGAATCGTGTTAAGACACTGAACGATGCGCTGGCGGAACTCATCCAATACCCACGGCAGATCTGGAAGGTTCATCAGCTATTGGCAAATGGCATCGATGGTAAGGAGAAGCTGTGTCTTGTTGTCATCGCGGCGAGGGCTTGTGAACCCGTCGGGGTGAAGGGCACCAACGGCAGCTACACCTATCCCGTGCGCCATGGAACGGGCATTGCCCGTGAGGATCCAGAAAAGCTGCGGAACGCCCGCATTCACGACAAGAATGACAATTTCGATTTTCTCGAGCGCCTTCGGCAGTTTGTACGAGACAATTGACTGGCATTACGTGGCGTCGGCCTCTGTTCTTTGCCGCAGGTTCTCAATTTACCCATTCAGGCCGAGGCACTCCTTGACCTACATGGTCAACGGCTTGCAGTTCAATTTGATACTCGGCAATTCTGCGCAAACTGAGCGTCATCTCGGACGACAATTCTGCAGATGAGGAGCTGTCGTAAAATGATGCAGACGTTGACGATAAACCAATGACTTGCCCTGTTCCCGGTAAGGGATCCGAATCTCTGCCAAATTCGAGGCTGGCGGTGACGCGACCGGTTGCGAATGGGCGCGTCGGCAACTCCGTGCTCGAGGCCAAGCTTAGACTAGCCTTCTTCACGGGTCTGTTCAGAAGCGGGAATCCACACGGAAAGCTGAGATTTGAGAAGTGAAAATCGTATACGTTGGTGCGGATGCAAAGAAGCGCAGGAAGTATTTGGACGCCAAAGAGGATGTATTACTTCTGCTGCACGACAGATGGGATGATTACACTTTCAAGACGACATTTCCTACGAGCTGCAAAATCGACGATTCACTGGTCGACCTCGGGGCGATTCGTATCCTTGTCGAAGACGAAAAGGTTACCTTCGAGTATTTCGACGCCTTGCTTGAGGATGGATGGGACGGTACTTTTCCGCCTCCTTCGAAACCTTTCATCTCCACGCCCAACTCGCTCGCCTTCTATGAGCAACTCGATGGGATTCAAGGATTGCAATCGGCGATCGAAGTCGCGCGAAGCCTACACGACGCGAGCCTACTGACGCGAATTGACGAAGATAAGGATGCTCTCAGACTTATCAGAGCACATGGCTTTACGAATTCTCTGCAACGGGAGAACGGCTCCATTAAGGCGTTTCTCGATGGCTGGAAGCTGTTTTCTGGCCAAAGCATCGCGGTCGAAAACCAGGTCTTCAACTTTCGCACGAGTAACGGGCAGATCTCAGAGCTTGAGCTCCGTTTCATTTCAGAAAGCATCCTACCGCACGATATCAACGTATTGATCGGCCCGAACGGGATCGGCAAATCCCAATTGCTGTTACAGATTGTCCGAGATTGGCTGGCCCCCGCTGAGGAACGCGAAGAGATCATCGGGTTCAAATCCAGACCCAACATCAATCAGCTCGTTGCTGTTTCTTTCAGTCCCTTCGAATTGTTCCCTATCAACAGCTCGCCCGAAGCAGCGATAAGGGATGAGGATACTTATCGGTATTTCGGTTTTCGAGGAAAGCGGGCTCAGCTGAGTGCAACCGGGAAGTCGGACGAGGTAGTTCTATCGCGCAACATCCCGAAGACGGATGCTGCACGTTCTCTTCTCTCGTGTCTGGCAGGTGATCAGAAGTTCGTGGCCATCAAGGAATGGTCCAATCGTTTGCGAACTATGGAGAAGGTTCTTCAGACGTCGATCGATTTCGATGCCGCGGCGGTGTTCGTGGATTCTGGTGTCGATGTTACCGAATTCTATTCCGAAAATTTTAGCGACGGTGAGCCAAACGTATATACCGGCATCTCAGTGGAAGGCAAGTCCGATCAAGAGCGGGTACGATACATACCTATCACGTCTTTTCGCACGGCCAATCTCAAGCTTGCGGCACTCCGTAAGCATACTCGGTATGCCCAGGGCATCGAGTTTTTGAAAGACGGAAAGAAGGTCTATCTGAGTTCTGGGCAGCGCTTGTTTTCCTATATCGTGATCAATATCCTAGGCACTATTCGGCGAAACTCCCTACTCTTGATTGATGAACCAGAGCTATTCCTGCACCCCACGCTAGAGATCGCCTTCGTAAGTATGCTCAAGACAATCCTGCAGAATTTTGGATCGAAAGCTCTGATCGCGACGCACTCGGTGGTTACCGTCCGCGAAATACCTCGTGACTGCGTACACGTACTCGAACGGACCGACGAGGGGCTGATCGTAAAGAAGCCGCCATTCGAGACATTTGGCGGCGATGTGCAGAGAATCTCCTCATACGTATTCGGGGATAAATCAGTTTCGAAACCATTTGAGCGATGGTTGCAGTCACAGCTAATAGCAGTTGATGGGAATGCTGCAGCACTGATTGAACGACTCGGCTCCGATGTGAATGAAGAACTATTGATCCAGATCAATGCAATGGGGGAGGGGAAATGGTAACGCGCCTCCCTGAGCCCAATATCGACGAGGTCGTATATCTCGACTCTGTTGTCGAAGAGCGCCAAAGTGGCAAGAACGCCTCATTTTTCGCGCGTATCCGGAATGAGTGGAAAGCACGAGCGTCACACTACCGGCAAAATTTGGGAAATCCGGAGTTGATTACTCCGTGGACTGCCGTCGCTCCACGTAGAGACACCTTCAACAATCTGTATAGCTCTCCCGCCGACAATTCGACGCAAGGAGGTGTGATTGCCACCCTCAGGGCTAGGACCCTTCAGCTATGCCCATCATGCGGTGAGGACGGCACGCCGAACACCCTAGATCACTACCTGCCCAAAGACCGCTATCCAGAGTTTTCCATCCTCCCTCAAAACCTATTGCCGATGTGCGACGCGTGTCAGGCCAGCAAAGGGACAAAAACAGTTGATGCCGCCAACCGCAGGTTGTTCATACATGCGTATTACGATACTTTTGTAGATCAGCAAATCGTGCTCTTAACTATTGATGCGCCCTATAATGCTCCAGCGTCGATCACACTTGAACCGGCTACAACCCTCAATGCGGCCGACGCCGACTTGGTGCGTCGACATCTGTCGGAATTGGAAATCATTAACCGTTATCACCGCTTCTTTCGCTCGGAATACCTTCATTTGCTTCGCATCGTGAACATCCTGCGTAGGACCGAACAAGATGTGGAACAGAATCTCCACAATTTCCGCGCGCTTGAACGATTAAGATCCGTCAACGGCTGGAGACACATTTTTTACAGTGGAGTCTTGGCCAATCCAGATTTGTTCGCTTACCTTTCGCAGGAACAATTACCCGAGGTCTAACGCACCGAACCGAATCGGTATCGAATCGGTCAAAGTAGAGGAAGCACCCGCCCTTTGCCGCGTGGCTGTCGCCTACAGGCCGATTCGCTCATTGATATCCGTACCGCTCCGACTGAAATGCCCGTTGATACCAATAAAAATGCTGTTCTGTTGAACTGACATTGCAAAACGGTCCGTGCGTCGCGCCCGCGTCCACGATACGAAGTAAAAACGCAATACGTTTTGCGATACGCTGGTTCTCGGAGCTTTACGTGCTTACAAGGACTTAGGGAGCCACCGGGGTCTTGTAAGTTGTTGAAAAACCTAGCGTTGGGTCAATGGCATGGAAGAGGTCGTCGGTTCGATCCCGACCAGGTCCACCAATAAAATCAACAACTTGAAATCTTCTCCTCTCCGCGATGTTGTCGCATTCTTGTCGCAAATTCCAAAACCACTCCGCGAACCGGTTTCGCAGATTGATCCTGTTTTCGAACGCTGACGTTTCCTTGGCGGAAGCAATCGTTGCAGCACTCTGCCCTCGGCTTGCATGAACGGACTGCGACGACCTAGCGGGAATTTACTGCGAATGCCACAATATGGCATGTGAGGCGTATCGGCGGATTGAGTTCCTTATCACTACTTGGCGTCAATCGCCACAACTTTGTTCTTTCGCAGGGCACTAATGTCTCGTATCGGTGGCTTACCGAAAAAGCGTTTGTATTCACGGCTGAACTGACTTGCGCTTCCATATCCGACTTCAAACGCCGCACTCGCAGCATCGAGTCCGTCATTGAGCATTCGCTCACGAGCAGAATGTAGTCGAAGCTGCTTCTGATATTGAAGAGGGCTCATTGCGGTCAGGGTGCGGAAATGACGATTGAAAGTCGAAGTTCCCATTCGCGCCATGGTTGCGAGTTTCTCTATATGCAATGGCTTGTCAAAGTTAGCCACAAGCCAAGCGATCGCCTTCGCAGTTCTGTGGCTCTGGTCCCCTGTGGTGGCAATCGCACGCAGCCTCTCTCCTTGTGGGCCGCGAAGTAAGCGGTATATGATCTCACCCTGAATTGTCTTGCTCAGGAACGGTATGTCCTCTGGCGTGTCGAGTAGATCCAGTAACCGCGAACATGCACCTAACAACTCGGCAGTAGTTATTCCAACGGCGATGCCACGAACTTGGGATGACACTGGGGGCTCAGGCAAGTCTTCCCGGCTGATGATCTCTCGCACCAGTGGCATATCCAGGGCCAGCCGCAATGCGAGGTATGGCACCTCTTTGCTGGCGAAGATTTGACTGACGACAGGCACATCGACCGAAGTCAACAGAAATGCCGACTCGTCGCACACATATGTCGCTCCCCCCATGGTAAGACGCTTTCGGCCCTGCACGAATACCGATAGGTTCGGCCCATAGGTTGCCGGGTTGCACGGGGTTGGGGTGTCATGCCGATGCAGAGAAAGCGATGAAATATCGGTTCTCTTTTCACCCTCCACTGGAAGATATTCAGCGATCCTGTGGGCAAGCTCCGTCCGAAGTTCAACCAGTCGTGAAGTATGCTCGCGATTCGTACTGTGCCGATTGCTTGTCAGCGCCACGCACGTGCTCCTTTGACAATTGTACTGTAACGCTAAATTCAGGTGGCAAGTACCCGAAATCACCCATGATGATCGGATTAGGCAATGATTTGAAGGGATCAGGCTACCGCCAAGCTCCAAGAGGGCGGTAGTGTCGAGACATTGAGATCGTCATCAGCGGGATAGCACCGCAAGAGAAGACGAAAGCAACTATGAAAAAGCGAAGACTGGGAAAGAGCAATCTCGAAGTCTCGGCCATCGGATTCGGCTGCATGGGGTTCAGCCATGGATACGGACCTGGGCCGAACGATGACGAGGCGATTGACCTGATGCGAAGGGCATTCGACTTGGGATGCACATTTTTCGACACCGCGGAAGTCTACGGCGCAGGTGAAAACGAGCGGTTAGTGGGTCGTGCGCTGGCGCCCATCCGCAACCAGGTCGTGCTCGCCACGAAGTTCCATTTGGCCGGTCCCATGTCACGCGCTCAACTCGGCAAGGATATCCGGGCACACTTGGATGCGTCCCTGGCACGGCTCGGGACGGATCACGTGGAACTGTATTACCAGCATCGGGTGCGGGATTCGATTCCCGTCGAGGACGTCGCCTCCGTCATGGGCGAGTTGATTGCCGAGGGCAAGATCCTCGGCTGGGGTCAGTCCCAGTCGACTGAGAAGCAAATCCGCCGCGCGCACGCCGTTACGCCCCTGACAGCCATCCAGAGCGAATACTCAATAATGGAGCGCATGTTCGAAAAAGACGTCATTCCCGCGTGTGAGGAACTCGGGATCGGGTTCGTGCCGTTCAGTCCGCTTGCCAGCGGATTCCTATCCGGAAAGGTCACTGCGAACGACACGTTCACCGGCGATGACGTCCGGCGCGTGATCACCCGTTTTGACAAAGAAAACATCCGCGCGAATCAGCCCCTGCTCGACCTGCTCAACGCATTTGCGAAGGACAAGGGGGCCACACCGGCGCAGATCTCACTTGCCTGGATGCTGCACAAGAAGGACTTCATCGTGCCAATCCCCGGAATGCGCAAAGTCGAGCGGATCAAGGAGAATCTCGGCGCTGCTGACGTCAATCTGACCGAGGAGGAATTCGAGCGCATCGAGACGGAGTTGGCCAGGATCGAGATCCACGGCAACCGTACCGACGAGGACATTGCAAAGCTGCGCAATGTGATCAGCTAGTGAGCCGCTGAGTGCCAGCCGCCAGGGAGAATCGAAAATGGAGCTTTTGCGTTCTGGTGCAGGGATCGCAGTTGCGGCAATCGTTGCACTTGTGCAGCTTCAATCTGCAAACGCTCAGGCACCAGGCAATGCATTCGACAGAGAAAGACTGATCGGAGCGTGGCATCTCGTGCGCATCGAGTCGCCAGAAGCAGATGGCAAGTCAAATGATTCCCCGCAGCCGGAAGGCATGCTGATCTACACGCGCGACGGCCACATGTCCGTGCAGCTCATGTACCCGAAGTCGGCCCGCGCTCTCTCTAACGAGTATGTCCTGAACGGGTATGAGGCTTCTTTCGGAAGCTATGACATCGATGAAACAACACACACGTTAACTCACCATGTGCAAGGATCGGTTACAGTCGACCTGCTCGTCGGCAAGGACCTTCCCCGTGTCTATCAGTTCACCAAAGCGGGGTGCCTGATTATTCGCTCGGTTCGGCCAGATGAGCACTGGTCGGTGACGTGGGAGCACTACTGATCGATTTGCACCGGCGCTTGGCGATTGCGCGCAGAAATCTGTGTAGAGGATAAAAAATGCAAAAACGGAAACTTGGAAAGAGCAACTTGGAAGTGTCGGCCATCGGATTAGGCTGCATGAGGATGAGTGCTGGTCACGGTCCGGTCGCAGGAACCAGGCAGGAAATGATTGCGGTTATCCGGGGAGCGGTTGAACGCGGAATCACGTTCTTCGACACGGCTCAAGTGTACGGTCCGTTTCTGAACGAGGAGCTTGTTGGCGAATCCCTCGGTCCTGTGCGTGATCAGGTTACGATCGCAACGAAATTCGGGTTTCAATTCGATGGATCAAATGATCCGCATCCAACGGGCCTGAACAGTCGCCCGGAATACATCCGTCAAACCGTCGAGTCCTCGCTGAAACGACTCCGCGTCGACACGATCGATCTGCTCTATCAACATCGAGTTGACCCCGAAGTACCAATCGAGGACGTGGCGGGAGCTGTGAAGAATTTGATACAGCAAGGCAAGGTGAAGTACTTCGGCTTGTCGGAAGCAGGGGCGAAGACAATTCGCCGGGCACATGCTGTTCAGCCTGTGACTGCCGTTCAAAGTGAATATTCGCTGTGGTGGAAGCGCCCGGAAGAAGAGATCTTGCCGACGCTTGAGGAACTCGGGATCGGTCTGGTTCCGTACAGTCCTCTCGGCCGTGGATTTCTCACCGGGACGATTACCGAAAATACTCAGTTCGACAAAGAGGACAACCGCGGTAGCTTCCCTCGCTTTTCACCGGATGCTCGCAAAGCGAATAGGGCTCTGGTTGATCTGATTGCAGCTTTCGCAGCGCAGAAAAGGGCGACCGCAGCGCAGATCGCCCTCGCCTGGCTGCTTGCGCAGAAACCCTGGATCGTTCCAATCCCTGGCACCACAAAACTGGAGCGCGTCGAGGAGAATATCGGAGCCACTGCCCTGGAACTTGCTCCGGATGATCTTCGTGAACTCGACAGCGCCATTTCAAGAATCGCGGTGCAAGGCGATCGTTACCCGAAAGAACTGGAAAGAATGACATACCGCTAGGTCTCTGACCGCTTGTTCTTGTACCAATTATGGGTGCCCCAGGTCTCGATTTTGAGACCTGGGATACCACGTACCCAACGAACGAAATTATGCGGTCAGAGACCTAGCGACTTCGCTAAAACGGCAACCCCTTCGAAAATTGAGGAGCTCGTTATGAATATCTCTTTTGAAAACAGGGTAGCACTCGTCACAGGCGCCGCTTCTGGTATTGGCCTTGCGACAGCGAAGGCGTTTGCTGAATCGGGCGCTTCGGTGGTGCTGGCGGACTGGAATGAACAGGCTGCGCGTTCAGCAGCCGAAGAATTGATTGCCCAGGGTCATAAAGCACTCGCTATTCGTTGCGATGTGTCTGATGACGCACAGGTAGAAGCCATGGTCGAGCAGGCAGTTGCCACGTTCGGACAAATCGATGCGGCCTACAACAATGCCGGCGTCCAAAATGTTCTCGCCGAGACTGCTGATACGACTCGCGAAGATTACGACCGGGTAATGGGAGTCAATCTTCGCGGCGAATGGAGCTGCATGAAGTTTGAATTACGGCAGATGCGCAAGCAAAAAGGTGGCGCCATCGTCAACTGCTCCTCCCTTGGAGGGCTGGTAGGAGGCGCCGGGCGCGGAATCTATCACGCCGCCAAGCACGGTGTAATTGGGTTCACCAAGAGCGCGGCTCTTGAGTACGCAACACGTGGTATCCGTGTCAACGCCGTATGTCCAGGACTTATTTCGACGCCGATGGTCGATCAGATGGTGGAGGCCGGCCAAGGCGAAGCCATGAAGGCGATGGAGAAGAGCGTTCCGATGGGGCGGCCTGGGCGCCCTGAGGAGATTGCCAGTGTGGTTCTGTGGCTCTGCAGCGAAGCTGCAAGCTATGTGACAGGTCAGTCCATTTCTGTGGACGGCGGCTTCATTATGCGCTGATCGTAAACCGAGGGCAGGAACGGAAGACAAGACATGCGAGGAGCTGTTCTTTGCGGACCACGCCACGTGCGCTTCGACGAGCGTGCAATGCCAAAGATTGTCCGGCCGGCGGATGCCATTATTCGAATCTCGGCAGACTGCGTGTGTGGTCCTGACTTGCGGCCGTACCGAGGCATTCAAAAGATCGAGCAACCCATCCCCATGGGACATGAGTATTGCGGCATTGTCGAGGAGATCGGCAATGCGGTTAGATCCATCAAGCCTGGACAATTGTCATCGGTTCGTTCTTTGCCTCGGACAATACTTGCCCGGCTTGCCACAACGGATACCAATCCTCATGCCACCACAGGGAGTTCGTCGGCGACGCTCAAGCACCGTTCCTGCGTGTCCCGCTTGCAGACGGCACTTTGGTCAGCACGCCGGATAATCCTCCGGAGGACATAATTCCAAATCTCCTGACGGTATCGGATGTGATGGGAACTGGCTGGTTTGCCGCTCATGCCGCGAATGTGAAGCCTGGTTCAACGGTGGCTGTGGTTGGCGACGGCGCGGTTGGGGTACTTGGTGTGCTTTCCGCGAAGGAAATCGGAGCCGAGCGGATCATTGCGATGACCCGCCATGAATCGCGACAAAGTCATGCGCCAACTGCTGGGTGCAGGGACCCCGCGGGAACTGAAAAACCGCGCCCTACAACTCGTTTTGCGCCTTTTGGTGATGCTCACCGACCAGAATCGACCCAACGGCACGGTTCAACCCCGCACGCCTTTGACCCTCGGATCAACCGGAATCTACCGCTCCATCAGACCTCGATGCCGGACATTCTGGAATTCAGCTACTTGCACCACGGACTGCTAGGGAAGCATAGCATAAGCATCCGCTCGGACAGACACTGATCGTTACGGCGGGCACTGGCTGGATTCAGCAATGGGGAGGTCCAATTGAGGAGATTCGAAGGGGCGACGTCATCTGGATTCCAGCGGGTGGGAAACACTGGCACGGCGCTACACCAAATACAGCGATGCCCCATATTGCTATTCAGGAACAGCTCAACGGAAAGAATGTTGAGTGGATGGAAAAGGTCACTGACGAGCAATACCACAAATGATTCTGACTTTTGCCATGATCGAAAGGAGATCACGATGAAACTGATGGCCGTGGTGATCGCTGCTCTCTCTCTGAACACCGTATCATGGGCTCAGGGTGATCACACAAAAGATGGGAGGAAATCGAAACCGATGCAGACAGTGGATGATGGCAAGATGGTGGCTCCTGCGCTTGGGAAATATGCAGAAGGCCCTCTCGCCGAACTATGGAACCGCCCGGGGCTCACGCCACGGGATCGTAGCATAGTTACGATCGCAACCCTGATCGCCCGCAATCAGACCGTTGAAATGCCCTACTATTTCAACCGCGCTCTCGATAACGGCGTTAAGCCGCGCGAGATCTCTGAGATCATCACGCATCTTGCGTTCTATTCCGGTTGGGCAAATGCGATGTCGGCCGTTGCGATCGCAAAGGATGTCTTCGCTGCTCGAAACATTGGTATCGATCAACTTGCTCCAGCTTCGCCGGTGCTGCTTCCGCTCAACAAAGAAGCAGAGGCAAAACGTGCAGCAAGCGTTTCTCAGCAATTCGGAGACGTTGCTCCTGGAATCGTGCAATACACCACAGACGTTCTGTTCCGAGACCTCTGGCTAAGGCCGGACCTGTCTCCCAGAGATCGCAGCCTTGTGACGGTGAGCGCCCTGACCGCCTGTGGTCAAGTTGCGCAGATCACGTATCACCTCGATAAGGCGATGGATAACGGCTTGACGCAGGAGGAGGCCGGTGAGGTCATAACGCACTTGGCCTTCTACGCCGGTTGGCCTAATGCGTTTTCGGCGCTTCCGGTTGTGAAAGATGTCATAGAAAAGCGAGCACACTGACCCGTCGGACAAAGTGCGATTTGCTCTTGGATGTTACACCAGAAAGTAGGGAGATCAGGAATAGAAGTCAACAGAATCAGATCGCAACCATCAGGAAAATGGCCTGCGGATTGGTTCACTTGCACAGTGCGGATTGACCCGCTATTCCAGGCACCGGACCCGGCTCGGGTAAGCGGCGGCCTCGTCACTTTTGAGCCAGGAGCACTCACGGCATGGCATACCCACCCGCTTGGACAGACGCTCGTCGTAACGGCAGGTTGCGGTTGGGTGCAGCGGGATGGCGGTTCAATCGAAGAAATTCATCCTGGCGATGTAGTCTGGTTTCGACCTATGGAGAAACACTGGCACGGGGCGACACCGACCACAGCCATGAGCCACATAGCCATTCAGGAAGAGCATGGCGCAAGGGCGCGCCGCACTTGGAAGAAGTTACACCTGGCTGTGGATGCCGACTCCGGAATGATCATGGCCTCGACCCTGACCGGGAACGATGTCGGGGATCCCTCGCAAGTGGCAC
>Ga0181520_10010738_pt1 | contig 12196 bp, 10 predicted proteins | sample PEATcosm2014_Bin_29_FD_132451 | JGI IMG/M metagenome (GOLD analysis project Ga0181520, IMG submission 132451) | Peatland microbial communities from MTU Mesocosm Facility, Houghton, MI, USA - PEATcosm2014_Bin02_30_metaG | ecosystem: Environmental > Terrestrial > Soil > Wetlands > Peat | place...
CCGGAAACTGAACCCAGCGGACGATCTGCGCCTCGGGGCGTTCGGCCAACCCGCGGCTGGCTTCGTGCAGGCTGACGGTTCGCTCCAAACCGAGATCTTCGAGTGTGAGGATGGGATTGGCGGTGAATGCCGCCGACTTGCGAGTTTGCATATTGAACCTCCAGTGTTCAAACGGTTATGTCCCGAGAAATGCCGGACGTGTCAGACTGTACGGTGTCGCTGCCGGGGAACTCAGGACAGAAGTTGCAGGTTGGCCAATCGTTCCCGATTGGCTTGGACGCGGACTTGCCTATATATAACGATGCGGAACATCTCCTTTCTGCCGGCGGCATCTGGCAACGAGCCGTTTAGACGATTGCGCTGCCCGCGACACCACCTTGCCTGCATCCACCCCTCCGTGCCAACATTGATGAGACAGTTCTCCCGGTCATAATTAATGAGCAGGGCGAGAACAGAGATCAATGTGAAGAACAACGGAATATCTTCGACTTCTCCCACGGTTTTGCCTGCCGCTGAACGGGGGGAGGACGAGCGAAGCGAGACCGACCGGAGTACAGCGGCAGGCAAAACCGTCTCGCCCCAGCCGTCTGCCCCACCACGACCAAGCCCGGAGATTGTCGCCGACGCCAGACGCCGATCCTTTACCGGCGAGTACAAACAGCGCATTTTGGCAGAGGCCGATTCGGCCGCCGATCAACCGGGCGCCATCGGCGCTTTGCTTCGCCGGGAGGGGCTTTACTCCTCGCACCTGTCCACCTGGCGTCGGGAGCGGCAGGCCGGCATTCTCAAGGGGTTGACCCCTCTCAAGCGCGGCCCAAAATCCAAACGGACCCCGCAGGAAGAGGAAATGCAGAAGCTCCGTCGGGAGAACCAGCGCCTGACCGAGGAACTGCGTAAAGCCGCTATCGTCATCGATGTCCAAAAAAAAGTGGGCGCTCTGTTGGGGTGGCCTCTGCCGAAGGCGGACCCCGAGGAGCAACCCTGATGGACGCGGTCGCCCATCTCGCCCCCACCGTTGGGATCGTGGCCGCTTGCGATTGCCTGGCGGTGGCCCGTGCTTCCTTCTATCGGCAGCGTCCGGTCTTGGGCCCATCTGCATCGCCGGCCCCTGAGCCGGCGACGCCAGCAGAGCGGCAGGCTCCCGCTCGCTCCCTCAGTGAGGCCGAACGCGCCGAGGTGTTGGCTGTCTTACATGAAGAGCGGTTTCAGGACCGCTCCCCGGCAGCCGTGCAGACCACCCTGCTGGACGAAGGCCAGTACCTCTGCTCGATTCGCACCATGTACCGCATCCTCGCGCAGGATGGGGAATCCGGCGAGCGCCGCGATCAACTGGTTCATCCGGCCTACCAAAAACCCGAGTTGCTGGCCACCGCGCCCAACCAGCTTTGGAGTTGGGACATCACCAAGCTGCGCGGGCCAGTCAAGTGGAGCTACTTCTATCTCTACGTCATCCTCGACGTCTTCAGTCGCTACGTTACCGGTTGGATGATCGCGTACCGGGAAGGCGCCGAACTGGCCACGCAATTCATCGAGGAGGCCATCGGCAAGCATCAGGTTCCTGCCGGCCAACTCACCATCCACGCCGACCGCGGCCGGGTCATGAGGTCCAAACCGGTCGCCTTTCTGATGGCCGACTTGGGTGTCACCAAGAGCCATAGCCGACCTTATGTCTCCGACGACAACCCGTATTCGGAAAGCCAGTTCCGAACCATGAAGTACCGGCCGGAGTTTCCGGATCGGTTCGGCTGCATCCAAGACAGCCGTGCCTTCTGTCAGCAGTTTTTCCAGTGGTACAACGAAGAGCACCGCCACTCGGGCATTGCCTTACTCACCCCAGCCGTGGTTCATTTCGGCGAGAGCCAGACCGTCCTGGCCCACCGCCAGGTTGTGCTCGACACCGCTTACCACGCGCACCCGGACCGCTTCGTTCGGCGGCCGCCCAAACCGATCTCCTTACCCTCTCAGGTTTGGATCAACAAGCCAGTGCCGTCCGACGAAAAGACAGAGAAAGGTAGTCAGTAAACTCCCATGCCGGGTGTCTCAAAATGCTTGACACGCGCCGGTGTTTCGATCGATGACTCGTCCGAGAGTGGCGCTCTCCGTTTGAAGGAGCGAAGGTGCGGCGCTAACCGCGATTTGCTCCTTTGCTCCACTGAGCACAAGTTGGATCTTCAGCTTGCTCACTTCGGTGATTTGAACCTGAACACCTGTCAGGGTGAGTGGCTCGAATCCTGCCGCACGCACCGTAAGGTCATAGTTGCCGGAAGGCAGAAATTGAACCGAGAAGTTGCCCTCGGCATCCGTGTCGAGATCGCGCTTTTCTCCAGTGGCGCGGTTGTTGATGGCCACTGCCGCACGTGGAACCAGCGCTCCACTGGGATCGCTCACGACGCCGGCGATCGCTCCGGTGTTGGCTGTCTGGCCGTGCAGCGGCAGAGTGAAGAGCGCGAGCACAGCGGTCCGCAACAAGGTGCGGGAGGCGTGGGAGATGTTCCACATCAACTCGTTCCTCCAGATGACGAAAGGACGGCGAACGACGAGTCTTAGTATACTTCGGATCGGTCAATACGCCAGTGAATTCGGCCGAATTGTCAAGATTCTGCCTCGATCCTCAAATCCTCGCCAGGGTCGAGTCCAACCAGCGTGCGGTTCACATTGCGTTAGCAGCACGACCCCGCGAACCCGATTCGGTATCCGGTTGACCCTTGGCGGACTCCCATTTTTCGGAACAAGTCGTCTCACGGACAGTCAGTGTCGCAGCAACGACGCTTCTTGAAGCAATAGGTCCCGGAAATCAAGACCTTACGGAGTTTAACTGAAGGCACGGGACGTGCAATACAGGCGAGCGATGCCTGCCAATCCAGCCGAGACGCTGCTCAGCCCGGATAATCATTCACTGCTGATGACCGACCACCAATATCTACAGATGCTCACCATTCGCTCGCACGACGCGAGCGAGCTCATCAACCATGCCGTGGCCCTCGTGGAGGCGGCAGCGATCTTCAAAGTGCCCATGCTGACCACGACGGCCTTCCAGGAGCGTCAGGGGCTGGTCGCACCTCTGGCCGAGGCGACTAAGGCAGTCAAGCCGATCGACCGGACCACTCTCAATTCATGGGAAGACCCGCGTATCGTCGACTGGGTGAAGAATACTGGACGGAAGAAACTCGTGATCGCCGGGCAGTGGACTGAGGGTGCGTCGCGCGAGGCGCATGACATGGCGGTGGAACGTATGTTCCAGGCGGACGCACAGCCGATCACGACTCGGGCCTATGTGTCCGAACTGCAGCGCGACTGGGCACGTGCAGCAACCGCCGAACAGGTCACCAAACTATTCGCACGGCGCGGCGGCGCTTTGGGACAGGGGCAGCTGTGGGAGTGGACCTGCTGAACCTCAAGGTGGGTACACGCTAACGCCGGTGCTTGGACGTGGCTACAACGTTGTCAGCAAAGGAGCAACGTATGCGTGAGCAATTCGAAAATGTCTTCGACTACGTAGTCGTGGGGGGCGGCTTGGCCGGCTGCGCGGTTGCAGCTCGCCTGAGCGAGAATCCCGACGTTCGCGTCGTCTTGATCGAGGCGGGCGGCGAGAACCAATATGAACCATCGTATTACTCGACCGGTGCGCACGCGATGTTCGAAACCGAAGCGAACTGGGCCTTCAAAACGGGGCCCCAGTCCGCCCTTAATAACAATGAAGTGGCGCAGCCTCGAGGAAAGGTGATCGGCGGATCGGCCGCGATCAATATCGGCTCCTGGTCCAGGGGAATCGCCGCAGACTACGACGCTTGGCAAGCAGCAGGAGCTGCCGGCTGGAACTGGAAGGACGCCCTGAGCTACTACGAAGCTATCGAAGCCAGCAAGAGGCCAGACGGCGGCGGCCGCGGGCGTCGCGGGCCGATGATTCTGGAAGATACACCGGTGGTCAGCCGTATGACCGATCTTCTGCGCCAAGCTTGCATCGAGGCGGGCTATGGAACGACGGAAGATCACAACGGGGCGAAATTCGATGGCTTTGATCTTTGGGAGACGATCTTCCCGTACGGTCGACGGCGAAACTCTGCCGAAGCATATCTGAGACTCGCGCGGGTACGAAAGAATCTCAGCATTCTCACGCGCTTCATGACAACTCGGATCCACATAGCGGGCAATCGCGCGACAGGCGTCGAAATCAAGAGAGACGGCCGGACTCAGACAATTACCGCCGCGCGTGAAGTGTTGCTTTGTGCCGGGGCGTTTGGATCGCCGCAGCTTCTAATGCTGTCGGGTATCGGGCCTGGCGACCACCTTCGCGCACATGGAATCAAGGTTATTAGAGATCTTCCCGGCGTTGGCGCGAACTTGATCGATCACCTTGCCACGCGGCTGGGCTGGGCCGCAGAGACGTCCGGAGCTACCGCGCCGCTATACAGCGATCCATCCGATCCGTCACCACTGGAAACATGGCGGCATAGCGGTACGGGTCCCCTGGCCGCCAATCCGTATACGTCCATCGCTTTTGTGCGCTCGACCGATGACGTGGCTCTACCCGATATCGAACTGCTGTTCGGTGTCAATCCGCCAGACAGTCTCGTCGTCGACAAAAGCGCAAGTGGTTTCACAGTTTTTGTTGCGCATGTGACACCCCGAAGCCGCGGCACTGTGCGACTCAAATCTGCCGATCCTCTCGATCCGCCAGTGATCGATCCGGGATACCTAACCGATCCCAATGACCTGCCGGTGCTCATCGCAGGTGTTCGGAGGGCGCTCGCACTCGCAGCCACCCAAGCCCTGAAGCCGTACACCGGAAAGTACGAAGTGGATCAGGGCGCCACCGACGAAGCGATTACGGCCTGGATTCGCAGCCATCCTGTCTCGATGTATCACCCGGTTGGTACCGCACGAATAGGCGCGAGCGATGATAAGCATGCGGTGCTCGATCCGGAGCTACGCGTGCGAGGCATAGACGGGCTGCGTGTCCTTGATGTCTCTGCCATGCCGGACATCATTCGCGGCCACACGATGGCTCCCGCTCTCTATATCGCTGAACGGGGCGCGGCAGTTATGGTTTCTGAAAATGAAAGGGGCAATTCAATCCTCACACGCAACGAATTTGTCGCTGCCCCGGCCAAGGAGATTTCAAATGGAGTCTAGTTCGCACCGTACGACCAACCACCCACTCCCCTCTTGGCTCGTTGATGATCTAGGGCCATTGGGTGTTCCCTACAACAAGCCGGAAGACTTTGCGGTTCCACCATCAGAATCCGACGGGATTTTGTTTACCGAAGACCACATCAATAAGGGCTACAACGTTAAGGAGATCGCCCACGGCGTCTACTGGGTCACATCAGGCTGGTATGACTGCATGTTCATCCGTACCGGCAACGGTGTCGTTGCCGTCGATGCACCTCCGGCTCTCGGGGAGAACCTGCTTTCCGCAATCGAAGAAGTAACGGATGAACCGGTCACTCATATGATTTACAGCCACTGGCACGCAGATCACGTGGGGGCTGCCTCGATCTTCGGATCAAAGATCAAGCGTATCGGTCATGAGAAGACGCGCGAACTGCTTGAGCGCTTTCCCGATCCAGACAGAATTCCTCCAACCGAGACCTTCAGCCGCGATTCAACGCTAGATGTCAACGGCGTGAAGATCGAGCTGTCCTACAAAGGACAGAACCACTGCGAAGGCAATATCTTCATCTACGTCCCGGAACCCAAGGTTCTGACCGCGATCGACATCGCAAGCCCCGGATGGGTCACCTTCCGCGACTGCGACTCTTCAGAGAGTCTGAACGGCTATGTGGAAGCCTTTGATCACATTCTCGCCTATGACTTCAAAACGTTGATCTCCGGCCATGTTTCCAAGACCGGCGGACGCGCGGACGTAATCGAAGGTCGCGAATACCTTCATGACTTGGTGGGGCTCTCGCGCGAAGCCCTGGAGACGATTCCCGTCCAGTACTTCACCAAGCAACTTACCGGCAAGCAGAGAGCAAACTTCCGCTGGGCAGAAGAGAACTACTTCAGCGCCTGCGTCAATTGGGTGACCAAGCGCATGCTCGAGAAAACCGATGCGAACGGCCGGACGTGGGCGCAGCGGTTGAGTGGCGCTGACGTAATGACGAAGCACAATGCCTATTTCACGCTCGAAAAGACCCGGCTTGAGAAGAACCACAACGGATACGTAAAGCGCGGCAACATTCACCCGCCGAAATACTTCGTCTAGGAGCAGTGGTTATGAGTAATTTGCCGGTTTCCAGGCACTGGATCGATGGCGCATGGCTCGAGTCGGGCCAGCCCGGCGATAGCATCGATCCGGCTACGGGCGAAGTCATCGGCAGGCAATTCGCCGCGGGACCTGAAGAAGCACAGAAGGCAATTAATGCCGCCCGGAGGTCCTTTATTGAGGAGAATTGGCGCCAGGACCGCAACCTGCGAGCACGCGTCCTCAACCGCTTGGCCGATGCTTTCCAGGCGCATACGGAAGAGTTGGTCGATCTGCTCGGAAAAGAGAACGGCAAGGTACGTCGTCATGCCCATCTCGAGGTAGATGCGGTTCCGGAATGTTTCCGGTTCAACGCAGCGCTAGCTCTGACCGAGTATGGACGAGCTGCATCAGTAGCTCCGGGCTCTCTCTCGCTGGTTCTACGCGAACCCGCCGGCGTGGCAGGAGTGATCGCCCCCTGGAATTCGCCGGTCGCGCTAGTCATCCGTTCGCTCGCTCCGGCGCTCGCAGCTGGCTGCACGGTAGCAGTTATGTTGCCCACACAGACGGCTCAGGTAAATGCACTGATTGCGCGCCTCATTTCTGAAATCGGGGAACTGCCTCGGGGAGTGGTCAACATCTTCACCGGCGGCCGCGAAGCAGGCAACGTTTTGGTTACTTCCCCCGATGTGCCGGTGATCAGCTTCACGGGAAGCACCACGACAGGTCGCACAATCTCCGCAAATGCTGCGCCGAGGCTCAAGCGGCTAGGACTTGAACTCGGCGGGAAGACACCGATGATTGTTTTTGGCGATGCTGACCTGTCCGCGGCTGTACCCACTATCGTCGATGCACTGACTGTCTTTGCCGGGCAATTCTGCATGACTGGAAGCCGGCTGCTAGTGGAACGGAATATCGCCGACCAACTGATCGAGCAGCTGAAAGATCGGCTAGCTGCAGTAAAGCTGGGACCAGCAGCCGATCCATTGAGCGAAATGGGTCCTTTGATCGATAAAGCAAATGTTGAGCGAGTCGATCAGATGGTGGAGAGAGCGATCGCAGCCGGAGCCAAAGTGATCTTGCGCGGTGGGCCTGCAACGGAGGCGCCGCTGAATAAAGGCGCGTTCTATCGGCCAACTTTGCTTAGGGTTGATGATTCCGCGCTTGAGATCGTCCAGAAGGAGGTGTTTGGCCCCGTACTGACCCTTCAGCGCTTTGATGACGAAGCGGAAGCAATTCGCCTCGCGAATGACAGCGAATACGGACTCAGTGCCAGCGTCTGGTCTCGAGATTCCGATCTGCCCCTACGGGTTGCGATGGCGCTTGAGTCCGGCACGGTATGGATCAACGGCTGGGCAGCCGTGGCCGACCAGTTCGAGGAGGGCGGAGTCAAACAGAGTGGCCACGGCCGTATGCGAGGCCTCGCCGTAATCGACGACTTTATTGAGTACAAGCACATCGCGCTTCGGCCGGGTTAGGAGAAGCCCTAAACGTCTTCAGATGTGAATTGGCGGATAAACGAATGAGAGCAATTAGGTTTCGAGAATACGGAAGTCCGTCGGTGCTTGCGCTAGAAGAGATCCCGACGCCTCAACCGGGGCCGGGCGAAGTCCTTGTCAAGGTGAGCGCCGCGGGAATAAACCGAGCGGATGTAGCCGCTGTAGCCGGCGCTTTCAAATCAAAGACTCCGCGAGTGCCCGGACATGATTTTGCAGGTGTGATCGCTGAGGGTACCGACTCTGGCCTGGAAGTGTGGGGCAGCGGTGAAAGCATGGGGGTTAATCGCGACGGTGCACATGCGGAATATGTGACAGTCCCGCGCGACTGGCTGGTCCCGAAGCCGCACAGCCTATCTATGCCTCAGGCTGCTGCAAGTGGAGTTCCGTTCATCATCGCTTATGAGGCGCTCATTCGAGTCGGTCGCCTTCAGGAGGGCGAAACATTGCTTCTGACGGGGGCCGGGGGGGCGGTGGGGCATGCAGCGACGCAGCTTGCTCATCGCCAGGGCGCAAGGGTGATCGGGGTACAGCGGAGCAGCAATTCTGCAGGCACAGACTATGTGATTGACGTTCAGAAGGAGGCGCTGCACGAAGCGGTCCAGACACTCACACGCGGGGCGGGAGTGGATATTGTCTTTGACGCCGTTGGAGGTGATCTTTTCGAACCGGCATTGAAATCGCTTCGCCTTGGTGGACGTCAGATCGCAATCGCCAGCCTCGGGAAGAGACGCGTCGAGTTCGATTTGATTGACTTTTACCACAATGTCGCCACGCTGCACGGCGTGGATTCATCCAGTTTTACTGGACAGCACGCAGCAGGCATCTTGAACGAACTTCGTGCAGCATTCGACGGGGGTGAACTGAAACCTCTTCCAACCGACGAGGCGCTGCTTGACCATGCGGCCGAAGCCTATGAAACGGTAAAGCGCGGAACGCATCAACGCCAAGTTTTGATCCTGAAGAAATGACGGTTCAAACTTCAAACTAAAAAAAGGAGACCTGAGATGTCAAATCACTATTCCACGTCGAGCCTTCAGGCCCATGATCCCTATGAATTGGGAGCTGCCGGCGTGCCGTATTCGACCCAGGCTGACTATCTGCCTATTCCGGCGGGGGCGACGGGGACACTGTTCGATCCTGAGCGGCTAAAAAAGGGCTATGTAAGACAGGAGATTGGCGACGGAATTCACTACGTCACCAGCGGGGCATACGACGCAATGTTCGTTCAGACCGGCAATGGGGTAATTGTCGTTGACACGCCGCCTCTGCTCGGAGAAAACATGCGACGGGCAATCGCAGAGGTCACCAAGGAGCCAGTAACCCACTTCATCTATAGCCACTGGCATAAGGATCACACCGGCGCGTCAGGCATATGGGGTCCCACGGTTAAATACATCGGCCATCAAACGACTCGAGATCATCTACTGCGCTGGCCCGACTCTTCACCCGCTCCGACAGAGACGTTCGAGACGGAAACGACGCTCGACGTGAACGGCGTCCAGCTAGAGCTTTCATACAAAGGACAGAACCATTGCGAGGGCAATATCTTCATCTATGCACCAAAGCAGAAAGTACTCGCGGCCATCGATATCATTAGTCCTGGCTGGACCCCCTTTAAAAACTGCGACGCTTCTGAGAGCTTTCGGGGCTGGGTCGAGGCGCATGACCAGATTCTGGAATACGACTTCAACGCGATCGTAGCCGGACACTGCAACCGTTGGGGAACGCGAGAGGATGCGATCACCTCGCGCGAATACGCAAACGATATGGTTGCATTCTCACGAGAAGCAATTGAGCAATGCGGATATATGGATCTCCTGGAGCGTATCGGCTTCAGTAATCCCTGGGTGCTGTGGGACAACTACTTCAACGAGATGACCAATTACGCGACCCAGAAGGTCCTCACAAACAAATCCAGCAACGGCCAAACGTGGGCGCAACGCCTCGCTGGCGCGGATGTGATGACTAAATACCATGTCTACTGCATTCTTGAGGCCATGCGGCTCGAATGGGGAGTGCTCTCCAGGATGGAGTCGGAGATTTTCATTCAAAAGTAATTGACGGTTGAGGGGAATCTAGTAGCAGTGTTGCTCTCGGGAGGAGAAGCGCTATGCCGCGTGCAGTGAGATTCGATAAGTATGGTGGGCTCGAAGTTCTGCAAGTGGTAGAAGTCGACCGCCCAACCCCGGGGCCTGGGAAAGTCCTTGTCCGGGTCAAGGCCGCGGGCATCAATCCGGGCGAGGCTTCGATCCGGAAAGGAATGTATGCCGACCGGTGGCCTGCAACATTTCCTTCAGGGCAGGGCAGCGATCTCGCGGGCATCGTGGACGAGGTCGGGCAGGGCGTGACGAATGTTGCGATAGGCGATGAGGTCATTGGATTCACCAATGACAGATCCAGCCAAGCCGAGTTCGTGCTCGTCCAGTCCGGCCACCTCGTGCAGCGTCCTGCAAATGTGTCGTGGGAGCAAGCCGGTGCCCTGTTCGTGGCCGGCACCACGGCTTACGCTGCGGTGCGGAGCGTTGCTCTGAGCGCGGGTGACACGGTGGTTGTCTCCGGTGCCGCGGGTGGGGTGGGCTCGATCGCGGTGCAGTTGGCCAGGAATGCCGGGGCCAAGGTTATTGGCTTGTCCAGCGACGCGAATCACAAGTGGCTCGCCGATCACGGCGTAATTCCTGTTACCTATGGTGATGGGGTTGAAGATCGGATCCGCGCTGCCTCCGGAGGGAAAGTCGATTCCTTCGTTGACACGTTCGGTGGGGGATACGTCGAACTTGCACTCAGGCTGGGCGTCTCTCCGAATCGAATCGACACGATCATCGACTTCGCCGCCGCGGCTAAGTATGGTGTGAAGACGGACGGTAACCATGAAGGCGCGACTGCAGACGTGCTCGCGCAACTCGCTGGGCTGCTGGCCGCCGGCCGCCTTGAGATCCCGATTGCTAAGATCTATCCTATGGCAGAGGTTCGCGATGCCTATCGGGAGCTCGAGCAGCGTCATACGCGTGGCAAGATCGTTCTTGAACCCTAGTATATAAAGGGGGGAGCAATAAACTGAAGCCGGTCGAAGTGGTTTCGATCTACCGGTTCCGCTCTGAGCCCGCAGCACAGCCCTTGGCAGGCGGGTTCGTGCTGTGTTAAACGGCTCGGGCCCGCCGATGTGGGGGAAGCCGCGCGTCTACGATAGTGTCCGGACGCGACCGGGACTGGATGCACCGGATGGTCTTCTTGCCGATCACACTCCGCCGAGGAATTCTCACTTCTCTTAGACGCCTCGAAGTTGACCGTAGTTTCGAGATCCATAACCACGGCGGTCAGCCGTAGCAAGTGAAGGCTGCAATGAGTTCGCGATGCGATCTGCGCGCCGGAAGTGAAGAAAGCATAAAGGGTGGCATCTCTTTTGAGCAGGCCACCCTTTCGCTGAACAGGTCCTTGATCTAGCTCCGCGCTCCAACTAATTCGGCCGCGGTTTTTCGCGATCTTACGATCCCGTGCGGGTCCAGAACGAACTTCTTTGGCACACCCTTATCAAAGTCGCTGTAGCCTCTCGGCGCCTCTTCCAGCGGCAGCACCGTGACATTTACGGCCTTCGCAATAGCGATCTTGTTGTGCAGGATGGCCATCATGAGCTGACGATTGTATCGAAGAACAGGGCATTGCCCGGTACCGAAGGTGTGGGATTTTGCCCAGCCGAGTCCGATCCTCAGGCCCAGCACGCCCTGTTTCGCATTGGCGTCTTTGGCGCCCGGATCGTCTGTGACATACAGGCCCGGAATGCCGATCGCTCCGCCCGCCCGGGTCAATGCCATTAACGAATTGAGCACGGTAGCGGGTTGCTCTGTTCCGGCTTGCTCCGCTTGACCCTTGGCTTCGAAACCTACGCAGTCAACCGCCGAATCGACTTCGGGAACGCCGACGATTTGGGCTATGCGCTCCCCCAGCGGAACCCGCTCGCGCAGGTCGACGGTCTCGCATCCGAAACTTCGCGCCTGCGCGAGACGTTCTGGAATCATATCGCCCACGATAACTACCGCGGCTCCCAACAACTTGCACGAGGCGGCACAGGCGAGCCCTACGGGACCCGCACCGGCAACGTATACTGTGGACCCCGTCGTAACGCCTGCCTTCACCGCTCCGTCGTAACCGGTCGGGAGTATGTCGGAGAGCAGAGTCAGGTCCTCGATCTTTTCCAGCGCCTGGTCCTTGTCCGGGAATTTGAGCAGGTTGAAATCTGCATAGGGCGCCATCACATAATCGGCCTGGCCGCCAATCCATCCTCCCATGTCGACGTACCCGAAGGCGCCCCCGGCGCGATCTCCATTGACGTTCAAGCAGATGCCGGTCTTGCCTTCCCGGCAGTTCCGGCAGCGTCCGCACGCAATATTGAATGGTGCGGAAACAATGTCCCCCAGGTTCAGGAATTCCACGTCCCGGCCTTTCTCCACGATTTCGCCGGTGATCTCGTGACCGAGGACCATACCGGCGGGAGCCGTGGTCCGGCCGCGTACCA
>Ga0181520_10010739_pt1 | contig 12195 bp, 6 predicted proteins | sample PEATcosm2014_Bin_29_FD_132451 | JGI IMG/M metagenome (GOLD analysis project Ga0181520, IMG submission 132451) | Peatland microbial communities from MTU Mesocosm Facility, Houghton, MI, USA - PEATcosm2014_Bin02_30_metaG | ecosystem: Environmental > Terrestrial > Soil > Wetlands > Peat | place...
AACGACAAGCCCAAGCCGTTCGTGTGGACGGCCAGAGCCAAGGACATTCTTGAAAAGGTCAAGCGCGCCCGCACCGTGCTGGATAATGGTTAATCTGTTCGCCGCAGACCACTAGCACATTCGCTACGAGTACCATCGGACGCCTATACTCTACCCGTATAATCTTACGGCCCTTGGCTGGCCTGCCTCTCTGCAAAGCGAGGTCGCGTTCCCTGTCGCACCGGAGCCAATCGTCAGTGGATACGATCCCGACGGCTTCTTTGGGAGCGCAGGCATGAGCTCCTTAATCAATGCCGCCGACGACACCGCTCGCATCGCCGGCAGCCTTACCAAAATTGTCGGATCGCATACGTTGGGTATTGGCGGAGAGTTTATGCGGCAAACCCACAACTTCGTGCTGAATAACGGTGGCACCGGCGCCTTCAACTTTAACGCGGGTTTCACATCCAGCCAATGGCCGGCGAACCCGAGCGGCGGGTCGGGATGGGCTTCTTTTCTGCTCGGGGACGCGGCTAGCGGCTCCTCTTTATCGTCATCGTCCCCAACCGCTAGCGAGCAATTGTACTCCGCGCTGTACTTCAATGACGACTGGAAGATGACGAAACGATTGACGCTGAATCTGGGGATCCGTTGGGAGCGGGACGGCCCTTGGACCGAGCGATTCAACCGCATGGCGTACTTCCAACCGAACACCCTGAATCCCGTTCTCCAACAGGCGGGTCTGAGCTACCCCGGCGCTCTCGGCGTCGTCGCTTCCTCTACACGTTCCAGCCGTTACGGTATCAATCCTGACAATCATCAGTTTTCTCCCCGCGTGGGCTTGGCTTATCAACTGTTTTCGAAGACTGTCATCCGTACCGGTTACGGCTTCTTCTGGATTCCAAACAGCCTGACCTTTTCGGATGCGCCAGACGAGAACGCCGTCAACTCCAGCTATACATCGTTTGCATCCAGCATCAACGGAGGTGTCACGCCGTACGACACCCTCACCAATCCGTTTCCCAGCGGTATTGTCCAGCCGCCGGGTCATAATGCCCAGTTGGTGCAGCAGGCTTTGCTGGGCCAAAGTATCAACGTAAGCTTTCCGAACAGCCCTTACGGATATGTTCAGCAGTGGATCTTCGACATTCAGCAACAAGTAGGCAATGGTACCCTGGTTGATGTCGCGTACGCGGCATCGAAGGGGACCCACCTGGTGATGCCCTCGTTCCTGACACCGCTGGATCAGCTCCCGGATCAATACCTCAAGCTGGGAACTCAGCTTACTCAATCCGTTCCGAATCCTTTCTATGGAATCATCCAGACCGGCAGTCTGTCCGGACCAACGGTGGAGGCCGGCCAGCTTCTTACTCCATATCCGCAATACAGCGCTGTAGGAAGCGCGCAATGGAACTTGGGCGTGTCAAACTACCAGTCTTTGCAAGTAAAGTTCCAGCAGCGCTTCGCAAAAGCCGGCACGATTGGAGTGGCTTACACGGTCTCGAAATTGCTCAGTAATACGGATTCACTGGACACCTGGCTGGAGAGCGGTGGAGTCGCGGGCATCCAGGATGCCAACAATTTGCGTGGCGAGGTGTCACTGGCCTCGTTCGATGTTCCGCAGAGGCTGGTCGCCAGTTACGTTGTCGACCTGCCGGTAGGCAAAGATCGAAAGTTCCTGCCTAATCTTTCCGGCGTTGCAAACGTAATGATAGGCGGCTGGGGCCTTGAGGGGATCACGACCTTTCAGCGTGGTTTCCCGATTGGCCTCACAACCGCCGAGAACCTGACGAATTCCTTCGGCGGCGGTTCCCGGCCAAACGTCACTCCTGGTTGCATCAAAGGCGTTTCGGGCAGCGCTGAGCAAAGGCTGGGTCAGTGGTTCAACACGTCATGCTTCAGCCAGCCGCCTGCGTTTACGCTTGGCGATGAAAGCCGGACCGATCCGACCATCCGAACCGATGGCATAAGCAACTTTGATGTGTCGTTGTTCAAGAACTTTAAGTTTGCTTCGGAAGGCCGGTATGCTCTGCAATTCCGGTCGGAGTTCTTTAATATCTTTAACACTCCGCAGTTTGGTTACCCTGGCCAGACGTTTGGCACTCCTCAATTCGGACAGGTAACCAGTCAGATTAACAACCCGCGGCTGATACAGTTTGCTCTGCGGTTTAGTTTTTGAAGATGCTCGGAAAGAAGGGGTGAAGAAAGCCGTTTCCCGCCGAGACCTGCTGTTTGCCGCTCCGTTTGCGGCCACTTCGGTGTTCGGGCAAATGGCAACGCGCGGTATTCCCGCGCGGCCAAGGCCGGAGCCTTCTCATCGCCCCTACGCCGCGCGGTTCACCGATGTCGCCGCCGCCGCGGGCCTCCGGGAACCAGTGATTTATGGGGCTGCGGATCGCAGTACGTACATTCTAGAGACCATCGGGTGCGGCATCGCCCTTTTCGACTACGATAACGACGGTTGGCTGGACATGCTGGTTCTTTGCGGCACCCGCCTGGAGGGCGACCCTCCGGGCGCCTCGAACCGGCTCTATCGCAATAATCGCGACGCGACCTTTACCGACGTTACCGAGCGCGCCGGGCTGATACGGACGGGTTGGGCGACCGGTGTGACTATTGGGGATTACAACAACGACGGATACGAGGATGTCTTTATCACGTATTGGGGAGAGAACGTGCTGTATCGGAATAACGGAGATGGTACGTTCACCGATGTCACCCGCCAGGCGGGACTTCTTAACCATAGGCGCCGCTGGGGAACCGGATGCACGTTCGTCGATTACAATTGCGATGGCCTGCTGGACTTATTCGTATCTCACTATGCCGCATTCGACCCCACCCGCGTCCCTCCCGCCGGCCGCGATTCCCGCTGCAATTTCAAGGGCGTACCCATCAATTGCGGCCCCCGCGGCCTGCCCGCCGATGTCTGCGCCTTGTACCGGAACAACGGTGACGGCACCTTCACGGATGTCAGCGCGGCCTCCGGCATCGCGTCTGTGGATGGCAGTTATGGCTTGACCGCCGTAGCTGCCGACTTTAACGGCGACGGCTGGCCGGATATCTATGTCGCCGGCGATTCCACGCCCAGCTTGCTGTTCCTGAATCGGCGCGACGGCACATTCGTCGAGTCCGGCACGGAGTCCGGTCTGGCGCTCAACGAGGACGGCAAGGAGCAGGCCGGCATGGGGATAGGTGTCGGAGATTTCAATCTGGATGGCCGGCTGGACATTCTGAAAACCAATTTCTGCGACGATACAGTGAATCTTTACGCGGCTCGCGGAAACGCGAATTTCGCGGATGTGACCTCAGCCTCAGGCCTCGACGTGGAGACACGATATGCCGGTTGGGGCGCCGGCGTCATGGACTTCGACAACGATGGCTGGCCGGACCTCTTCTGGGTCACCGGCAGCGTATTCCCTGAGGTCGAGAAGACTCTGCCTCAATACGCGGCCCGCAGCCCGCGCGTACTGTTCCGCAACCTGGGTAATGGCCGCTTCGAGGAACTACTTACCGAGGCCGGCCCGGCCATTGGACAAGCGCACTCCAGCCGCGGCTGCGCCTTTGGCGATTTCGACAACGACGGCGATGTAGATATCGCCATCATCAATTTGAACGAGCTGCCATCCCTGCTGCGCAACGACGTCTCCGGCGCCAATCACTGGCTAAAAGTCAAGCTCATCGGTGCGAAGTCGAACCGCAGCGCCATCGGAGCCCGCGTGTGTTGCTTCTACGGAAGCAAGAAGCAGCTACAGGAGGTGTGCGCACAATCCAGCTTTCTCTCCGTCAACGACCGCCGTCTGCATTTCGGTTTGGGTTCGGAAGCCAGCGCCAGCCTGGAAATTGTCTGGCCATCCCACATTACCCAGAAGTTCTTGCGAGTACCCGCCGACCGGCTCGTCACCATTGATGAAGAGCGGGGAATCGTCGCCGCTACCCCGATGGGCAAATAGTCGCCTTACTGGTCGGGCTCTCCTTTTGGCGGAGGTTCGCCCGCTGCGTTACCTAGCTTGGCGCCCTCGGCGTTCACGGTTTTCTTCCTCATCTCCTTTGAAATGGCCAGCGCCTTCTGCGCCCCAGCCGTATCGCCCGTCGCCAGGCGAGCTCTGTATAACTGGAAATGCAGGTCTCCGTAATAGTCGAGTGCCAGGGCCTTCTCGAATTCGGGAATCGCCAATGCCGGTTGGTTCGCGTGCAGGTACGCCTTGCCCAGCAGCGCATGCGCCTCCAGCAATTTCGGCGAGTAGTGAACCGCTATTTTCAACTCAGCGATGGCGGCTTGGGCTTCGTTGTGGTTTAGCAGAACCTGGCCGAGAACGTAGTGATCCCGGCCGTTTCCGGCGCCCAGTTTGACAGCTTTCTCCAATGCCGATCTCGCTTCGTCCATCCGCCCCAACGCCAGATCCGCTTCCCCGAGTTTCTCGCGGATCTCAGCGTCCTCGGGTAATCTGTCAGCGGCAATCGCATACTCGGCTGCGGCCTTCGGAAAATCACGGCGTAGCGCGGCCAGGTCGGCCTCCAGTTCGTGCGTGCGTCCCGAGTCAGGAGCCGCGCCGATCAAAAATGCAAAGTTCTCGCCCGCCAGAAACGTGTACGTCCGGATCAGGTAATACCGCGCCTCGGTCGCGGTATCGGCTATTTCCATTGCCGCCGCAAACGCGTCGGCTGCATCCGCCAGCCGGTACCCCGCTAACTGCGACAGCCCTGTAGCGAGATCCCCCGCCGGCACATGCTCAAGGCTGGCGCGTGATTGGTCGCCGACGGTCTCGCCGTCGCCGGATTGGCCCGCCTCTCGCAATGCGATCGCGAGGGAGGCGCGCACGCCGGGCATGGTGGGATCGGCCAGAACGGCTTTCCGGTATTCCTCAATGGCTTCCGTCCAGGCCTTTCGGTCCGCTGCGAGATCCCCGGCCAGACGAAGCGCCCATTGCGAGGTCCCACCGTTTTGAGCCAACGCACCCGTCAGGTCAGTCACCATTTCGACGTAGCCTCGAGCCGCCCGATAGTGGCCATCCAGCGGATCGCCGGTACGGGCAATCGCCTCCAATCTTCGGCTGGCGGCCCGATAGTTTCTCAGAGCCAGCTCGCAGGAGAACAGCGCGCGCATGGCTTCGGGATTCCTGGAATCGATCTCGAGCGCCAGCCGAAGTGGTTCCAAGGCCCTGTCCGCGCGGCCAATCCGCAGGTAACTGATGCCCAGGAACAACTGCGCAGGTAGTATCCCGCTCGATCTTTGGGTGACCTTGGATAGCTCGAGAATCGCCGTCTCGTACTGCCCCAAAAGATAGTACATAAGGCCCAGATTTGACCGCGCCTCGATCGAGTTTGCATCGAGTTTCAACACTTCGCGGAACTCCGCGATCGCCTGTTCGTAATGCTGTTCCGCGGCAGCCGCCTGGCCTTTTCGAAAATGGCTGACGAGGGTATCCTGAGTCTCTTGCGCGTGGCCCGGCAAGACCGTTGCAAAGGCGATCGTCAAGCCGACCGCGGCCCGAACCCAGCTCACCATGGTCTTATTATGGCCGTAAACTAACACTGTAGGAGGGGTTAGCCGGCGGAGTGGAGCGAGCGATTGTACGGGGCCGCGCAGCGCTAACATTAACCTCTGGAGCCAATCGATGCCAGCCAGGAAGATATGGAGTCGCTCTCTCATAACGATCGCGTCCGCAGCCGTTGCGCTGGCGGCCGTCCCACCCGAAAACAAAGTCTGGCCGAGACCCGTTCTGGTCCCCGTGCCGGCCGCGGTTGCAGGCGTGGTCCGGCCGGTCGTCTCGCTGCAGGGCAAATGGAAATTTAACGCCGCGCCGCCGGCGGATTTCTGGAACAACTCCGTGGATCCGGCCGCCTGGCGCGAGGTGACGGTTCCTGGACAGCTCTCCACCCAAGGGATCGATGCGCAGGGGGCGCCCGGCGGTAGGGGGCGCGGGTCGCAGGCGGCTCCGCAGGGGTTGCAGATTGCCTACAAGACGAAGATGGCGATTCCCGCGGACTTTGCGGGTAAACGCGTCGTCTTGAAGTTCCAGGGCGTGACCGCTTACGCCAAAGTGTGGGTCAACGGCGCGTATATTCGCGACCACTTCGGCGGATTCACCGCCTGGACCTGCGATATCACCGACCATGTAACCGCGGGGCAGGACGCGTGGCTGACGGTGGGCGTCAGGAACCGGCGCGAGGGCATCTCCGGGTTCAACGACGGCAGCATTCTGCGGGATGTCAAGCTGATGGCCGTGCCGCAGGACCACCTGGTGCGATTCAATCTCGAGACTTCGTTGGATGCCAACTATCGCGACGCGGTCCTGAAGGTCTGGACGGCGATGGCATTCCGCCAGGGCGCCGCCGGCCGCGTCACATTGACGCTGAAAGATGGGGACGGAAAGGCCGTCGCGCTGAATCCTTCGACAATCGAGCTCACGCGCGCGAATCCGGAGACCATCGTGGAGATCCCCGTTGCGGCGCCGCGCAAGTGGGACGCCGAGCATCCAAACCTGTACACGCTGGAAGCCCGTGTGGGCGGCGAGACCGTTTCCCGCGCTTTCGGCTTCCGCCAGATTACGCGCGCGGGGCGGCGCCTGCTGGTGAACGGCAAAGAAGTCAAGCTACGCGGCGTGGACCGGCACGACATCTATCCGCTTACGGGCCGCGCGATTCCTCCGGAGCAGTGCGATCGAGATGCCAGGATCTTCCGCGCGGCCAATATCAACTTCATACGGACGTCGCATTACCCTCCCATGGAGGAGTTTCTGGACGCGGCCGACCGCTACGGGTTGTATGTGGACGACGAGGCGTCGGTGGCTTTCGCCGTCAACGGAGTGCAGAACGACCCGGAATACACGCCGGACTTTCTCAATCAGTGGTCCGAGCAGATCGAGCGCGACCGCAGCCATCCTTCCGTGCTGATGTGGTCCATGGGGAACGAATCGGCTTATGGAAGGAATATCCGCAAGCAGTACGATTACGTCAAGCTCGAAGACCCCACGCGGCCGGTGATCTTCAGTTGGTCGGACCTGGCGCCGTTCGGCACCGCGCCGCCTTACGAGATCTACAGCCTGCACTACGCGTATTACGATAGCGACCCTTCGGCCTTCAGCGACCTGTGGGGCGGTACGTGGTGGAACCCCGGTTACGCCAAGAATTTCAGCGCCGCCGGCCAGGAGCAGGCGCAGCTCGACGTGCCGGTGCTGCACGACGAATCGACCCACATCCCGGCTTACAACCTGCACGAGCAGATGCGCGACCCGGGGGTGCGAAACTTCTGGGGCGAGACCATCAAGCGTTTCTGGGAAAACATCTTCCCCAAGGAAGGCGCGCTCGGCGCGGGGATCTGGGCCGGTATCGACGACACCCAGATCGACCCGCGCGAGGGAGTGCTGCGCGGCCGCGAGTGGGGCATCATCGACGGCTGGCGCCGCGAAAAACCAGAGTACTGGCTGACCAAGAAAGCCTACTCGCCGGTGCGGGTGGACGACAAGCCGCTGATCAATGTCGAGCACGGCGCGCCCATCAAAGTGCCGGTGAAGAACTGGTTCGACCATACGAATTTCAGCGAGCTGACGATTCGCTGGAGCCTCGGGAGCGGCTCGGGAACCGCCAGCCTCAACCTGGAACCGCACGAGTCGGGCACCCTGAGCGTCCCGGTTGGCGGCTGGAAGGATGGCGACGTACTCAACCTGAAATTCTACCGGCTGGGCGACCTGCTGGTGGATGAATTCAATCTGCCGCTCAATCCGCGGCCGCATACGCTGGCGCCGCCGGAAGGCCCCTCACCGGCCGTTCAGGATGCGCAGGATCGCATTGTGGTATCGGGCCAGGATTTCAGCGTGGCGTTCAGCCGCCAGACCGGCCTGATTACGTCGGGGAGCTACCAAGGCACGGAGATCATTAAGCGCGGCCCGTATCTGCATCTGGAAGGCGTGACGCTGGCCGATTGGGCGCTGAAACAAGTGAGCGCGAGGCGCGAGGCGAAAGAGGCCGTAGTGGATGTCGCGGGCACCTATGGTCCCGTGCAAGTGAGCTTCGAAGTGCGGATCGACGGGCACGGTCTCATGACCACGCGGTACAAACTGGATTCGCTGCCCATCGCGCCGCCGCTGCCGAAGGCCTGGGTGACGCTAAGCTCGGACCTGGGCGGATATCGCGAAGTGGGGGTCTCGTTTGTGCTCACTGGCGCGGTAGACCGGTTGGCCTGGCAGCGTCAGGGATTGTGGTCCGCGTATCCCGAGGATCACATTGGCCGGAACTCCGGCGTAGCCTATCGGGACGGCAAGGGCGCCGGAGCGCGAAGCGGAATCCCGCCCGCGTGGCCCTGGGGAGCGGACGAGAAGAACTATGTGCTATACGGCAAGTACGACCTGGGCGGCCGCGGTTCGAACGACTTTCGCAGCATGAAGGAGAATATCTGGTTCGCCTCGGCCATCGTGGGCGGCACCGAGAAACGCCTTCGCGCCGAATCGGAGGCGAAGGACTCCGTCCGAATTCAGGTGCTCGACGACCCGGCCACGCTGGTGGACGACCGCGATCCGCGCGTGAAGCTGGTGGGATCCTGGGTGCCGATGGACGACGACATCCGCAGCTACAAAGGCACCGAGAGTTACAGCAAGAAGGCCGGCGATTCCGCCGAGCTCGCGTTCCGGGGAACGGGCATCGCCTGGATCGGGTCGAAGGAGCGCTTTCATGGACGAGCCGACGTCTTCATAGACAACCATCTCGAAGCGGCGGATGTAGATCTCAATAGCGGCCCCACCGGCGACAACGCCGAAGGTTGGGACAAGGAACCGCGTGTGGCGCTGTTCGGCAAAGAAGGCCTACCGGACGGGCCGCATACCATCAAGATCGTGGTTAAGGGCGACAAGAGTCCGGGCTCGAACAACTCCTGGGTATCGGTGGACGCGTTTCAGGTGCTGGGATCCAAAACGAAGCCGGACGTTCTGTTCATTATTAACAACGAATGGAACTACCCGGAGGTGGGCTGGCTGCGTTGGGGCAACTACGCCAAGGACGCGGTGGTGGTGACGACCGGCTATACCAACCAGGTACGGATGCGCCTGGCCGGGCCCGACGAAGCTAAGTAATCGGCCGGCGCATCGTCCGAGTTCAACCGCTGGGTGGAGCAGCAGAAAGGCAAGGGGAATCGATGAACGGAACGACGATGAACATGGGGCGGCGCTCTTTCGTGAGTTCCGCGGCGTCCGCCTTGACCGCGGGCCTGGCTGCCGAGACGGAGGGCGCGGCTCAGAACGTGAACACGAATTCGCGCCCTTCCGACCTCAAGATCACCGACCTGCGGGTCGCCAACCTGGGGCCATCGCCCGAACCTATCGGCAGCATCTCTTTGATCCGCATCGACACAAATCAGGGTATCTATGGCCTCGGCGAGATATACACCGGCAGTAGCCCGACTTATCCGATGCTGTTGAAGAGCCGCCTGCTGGGCGAAAACCCGTGCGACGTAGACCGGCTATTCCGGAAGATCAAGCAGTTTGGCGGCCCAGGCAGACAGGCCAGCGGCGTCACCAGCGTGGAGATGGCGCTTTGGGACCTCGCCGGCAAAGCCTACGGGGTGCCGGTCTACCGCATGTTAGGCGGTAAGTTCCGCGATCAAATCCGTATCTACGCCGATACGCCGGAGGCTGGCGCGGCCAGGGAATTCGCCGCCCGAGTTAAGCAGCGTATGGACATGGGTTACACGTGGGTCAAGATGGACTTAGGCCTTAACCTGGTGGAAAAGACCCCCGGTACCGTAATGCACCCGCTGGGCTCGGCGCAGAACTATAACTCCACCTTCGGCCACATGGGAGGCTGGGAACTGACCGCCAAAGGGATCGCGATGATGGGCGAATATGTCGCCCAGGTGCGCGACGCTATCGGGATGGAGATTCCGCTTTCGGCGGACCATTTCGGGCATATCGGGGTCAACTCCTGCATACGGCTCGGCAAAGCGCTGGAGAAATATAACATGGCGTGGCTGGAGGACATGATCCCGTGGATGTATACCGACCAACTGAAGCAGATCGCCGACGCCGTCGATGTGCCCATCGCCACCGGGGAGGATATCTTCTTGAAAGAGTCGTTTGAGAAGCTTTGCCGCGCGCACGCGGTGGATATCGTGCATGTGGACATAGCGTGCTCGGGAGGCCTGCTGGAGAGCAAGAAAATCGGTGATATGGCACAGGAGTTCGGCGTGCCCATGGCGATGCACTCGGGCGCGACGCCGGTCGGCCATATGGCGGCGTGTCACGTAGCGGCGGCGACTGAGAACTTCCTGGCGCTCGAACACCACAACATCGACTGCCCGTGGTGGGAGCAGATCGCCGAGGGAGTGGAGAAGCCCATCGTGAATCGAGGTTTCGTACGGGTTTCGGAAAAGCCGGGCATCGGCGTCACGCTCAATGAAGATGTCGTGAAGAGACACCTTCGCGAGGGCGGGTACTTCGAGCCGACGCCCGGGTGGGACAAGGAGCGCTCCTGGGATCGGCAGTGGAGCTGATCGTGGCACGCGCGCGGAGGCCTCGGCCTTTTGCCTCCGCTTTCCGCGGAATCCACCTGCGCTATCCCAGATACATCACGTGTACGTAAGTGCCCAGCCGCGAGTTATAAGCGAGGTACCAGCCCGGGTGATCGGGGTCGTCGTAGATGACGATGGGATCGGAATCCCAGAGCCAGTCGCTAACATAGCCGTAATCGGCCGGAGCGACCGAAAAGTAAAAATTATCGAACCAGAAACGCTCCCGGTTTCCGCCCTGCAGGCGAAAGACGTGCTGAGGCCCGATACCGCCGGCAAAGCGCCCGTGTTCGAAAGGACGATCCAGGTGGTAGCGCGGGTCGTTAGGTCCGGTGTCGTGTCCAACCCATTGGCCGTTAGTGTGGACGTGCGGAGCTTCGGGGTGGTTGGGCTCATCGCGGAACGAGGCCTGGGGCGCTTCGCGAGCAGCTCCGTGTTGTTCGGGTGCGTGCGGCTGCGTCTGCTGCTGCGCGTGCTCCGGAGTGGCAGGGGCGGCGTGTTGCTGATTTCCGCGCGAGGGAGCGGGGCCATGAGGTGGAACATAGCCGCCTCCGACATTGTGACCTGAAGTACGCGGCTGGCCTCCGCCGTGTTCTTCGCCGCCGCGCTCTTGAGCGTAGACTGGAGCCCAGAATAGGATTGTGAGAGTTGCCGCCACACAGGCGAGCTGATTCATAGACGCCTCCGGCCGCTTCGTTGCAATCGAGTCGCCATGGCACAGCTCTCAAAATGCAGGGGTTGACATAGAAAAGATCGCCGGCGCCGGGCAAGAATTGCACGCCGTCGTGTTAGTTAGTGCGCGGGTTGGGAAACGGGCGGCATGGCACTGGGCGGGCGAGACACCCGGCCCCCATAAGCCTCATCGATGGTGACGTCGTGATTCTCGAGTGTTTCGCCCAGAGCCCGCTCGAGTGCCGTGCGCGCCTTCGCATAAACTCCTCGGGCGGCGACCTCGGTGGAGCGCGCCTGCGCAACGAAGCTCTGGTATTGCATGACCAGGAAAGTCGTCGAAAGGCCGGTCTGGTATCTTTCCATTTCGATGGCCAGAGATTGCTCCTGCAGCTTCCGCGCATCGGCCGCCGCTTCGTAGGCGCTGCGAGCCTGGTTCAAGGCAATCACCGCGCCCTCGACTTCGAGCCGGATGGAGTTCTCCAACTGCTGATATTGAACTTGCCACTGACGCAGAGTCAGCTCGTCGCGGTCCACATCGGCCTGCGCGATGCGGTTTCTCAACGGCAGATTCAATTGAATACCCACACTGTAAGTGGGGAAGCGGCCAGTAAAGATCTGCGAGACGCCGCTTCCTAAACCTCCGATGTAGGTCTGATCGGTGGCCGCGGCCGTCGCCGCACTGCCCGAAGTGTTGACAGATGTTACGTTCAGAGCCGGCGCGGAGGCATTCGCCTGCCCGCTTAGCCCCGAGTTCTGCGCGGTCGCGAACAGATCTAACTCGGGCAGTAGCTCGTTACGCGATCCAATGAGACTGATGCGCGAGTTCTGGATCTGGAGGCGCGCTTCTTCCATCTCGGGCCTCTTGCGGAAGGCCTCCGCGACCATATCCTCCACGGGGCGCGTGGGCTCGGCGGCGGGAAGTTCGATCGGTGTGGTGGGCACGAGCCGTGCGCTGCGAATGGCGGGATCGGCGGTGGCTCGTTTGGTCAGAATGGTCTTGACGATCAGCTCCAGCTGGAGCTCGTAGCCCCGCGAGTTGGCCAGGTCCT
>Ga0181520_10010740_pt1 | contig 12195 bp, 13 predicted proteins | sample PEATcosm2014_Bin_29_FD_132451 | JGI IMG/M metagenome (GOLD analysis project Ga0181520, IMG submission 132451) | Peatland microbial communities from MTU Mesocosm Facility, Houghton, MI, USA - PEATcosm2014_Bin02_30_metaG | ecosystem: Environmental > Terrestrial > Soil > Wetlands > Peat | place...
CAATATTTATAACTGCTTCTAGAACCTGGGGATGAGTGGTTATACCTTCCTCTGGTGGTTTAGCTTGCAGCATATTCGGTTTAATTAAAACAGTATCCCCAGATTTTATAAAAGCAGATACTCCACCCAAATCATTTACAACGGATTGAACTGCTTTCTCTACATATTCAAGATTATAAGAAGGACATTCTCCAATAGAAACTACAGATTTTTTCATGATGATTCAATTCCTTTTTATAAAAAAATATTGATTTAACCTTTTTTTTATTTAAATTCTTCTTTAATTTTTTTTCTTGCTTCACCTATAGTGAGTGGGTAGGGTTTACTAAAGGGTAATTCATCCTTCTTCTCAAGGATCTCCATGAGATGAGCGATACGAGGAAGTCTTAAATTAGCTTCACGTATAGTTTTAACATCTTTAAATACTTCTTGAGGACTTCCTTCTTTTATGATTTTACCTTTACTTATAATATACATATTGGAAGCGTATAAGGGTACCATGTCAACGTCATGAGTAGAGATTATAATAGTCATCCCTTCCCGGTTGAGTTCATAGAGTAAACCCATTATTTGGGATGCTCCTTTAGGATCCAAACCAGATGTGGGTTCATCTAACACCATGATCTTCGGTTGCATAGCGAGTATACCTGCAATGGCTACTTTCTTCTTCTCACCACCACTTAAATGATGAGGTGGTTTTTTTTCAACTCCCTCCATACTCACCTTTTTTAAAGCTTCTTTAACTCTTAACTCAACTTCTTCAAGGGGTAAACCAATATTCATCGGTCCGAAGGCTACATCCTCCATTACAGTGGGTGCAAATAATTGATCATCCGGATTCTGGAATACTATACCAATTTTTTGTCTAATACTAATGAGATTCTTTTTATCATATTTAATCTCAGTTCCATCTATGAATATGCATCCACTACTGGGTTTTAAAATCCCATTGAAATGTAGGAAAAGAGTTGATTTACCTGCACCATTGGGACCTAATAAGGCAACAATTTTACCTTCCTCTACTTGGAAATTAACTTTATCTAAAGCTTGAGTGCCGTCAGGATAATGATAACTGATGTTTTTAGTTTCAATAATATTCATGATCCACCTATAAATTTCATTATTAATTCTATATTATAAATTCAAATGTTTAATGATTTCATTTTATTATCTTGTATAAACTAATAATCTTGAATTATAATTTTTTATATTCCTCTTAAATTAGTTGATTCGTACCTAAATTTTTGATGATAGTTGTTATATTAGCAGATTTGATGGTATAATCCCAACTAGACCATAACTAGATAAATAGTTTTATATAAATGATGACTCCAGTTAATCAATGGATTTATTTTACAGTTCTGATACTTAAAATATCTCTATTAAATTGTTCATATTTAAGAAAAACAGTAAATGATGGAAGAATAGATATTTGCAAGACTTAAGCTGAATATCAAAATGTTAAGACAATAGCTCTAAATTACATGTTACAAAAGAGAATTGGATATGACAAGTTAATGAATAAATATAAATTAAAAAAAAATAGTATTGGGAATTATTTTCTCTACTGATTCTCATTAAATGTATTTTAAATTAAATTCTGTTCAAGAACTCTTCTCCTAGCTTCACCAATGGTGAGAGGATATGGTGGTTTACATGAGGATAATCCATTCTTCTTATTTAGTATCTCCATGAGATGAGCTATGCGTGGAAGTCTTAAATTAGCATCACGTATGGTAGTAGCATCTTTAAATATTTCTTGAGGACTACCTTCTTTTATAATCGTACCTTTACTCATTATATAAACTTTCGAAGCATATAATGGAACCATATCAACGTCATGAGTTGATATCACAATAGTAATTCCTTTCTGATTAAGTTCATAAAGTAACTTCATTATCTGGGATGCCCCTTTAGGATCCAATCCGGCAGTGGGTTCATCTAACACCATAATTTTAGGCTGCATAGCCAATATACCCGCGATAGCTACTTTCTTCTTCTCACCACCACTTAATTGATGGGGTGCTTTTCTTTCAACTCCCTCCAATCCCACGCTTTTTAAAGATTCTTTAACTCTTTCATTAATTTCATTATTAGGTAATCCTATATTCAAAGGACCATAAGCCACATCCTCCTTTACAGTGGGTGCAATTAATTGATCATCAGGATTCTGGAATACGATACCTAATTTTTGTCTAATTTTAAGGAGGGTTTTTTTATCATATTTCACTTCATCTCCATCAACAAATATGGTTCCTTTACTTGGTTTTATAATCCCATTAAAATGGAGGAAAAGAGTAGATTTACCTGCCCCATTTGCTCCTAATAGAGCTACTTTTGAACCTTCCTCAACTTTAAAATTAACATTATGCAAAGCTGGGGTGCCGTCAGGATAATGATAACTAATGTTCTTTGTTTCAATAATATTCATAAATAATCTTACCCAATTTTATTTTTTTACTAGTAAGATGAGTATTTTTAATAATAATTTATTAATTTACAATCTTTTATTTAATTTTACAAGACCCTAAAACTTCCAGTGAGATAAACTCCAACGGAAAGCACAAACTCAAATAATAAAAGTACAACTAAATTTCTGACGGGTATACCTTTAATACTATCATGATCATCCATAGTATTTAATTTGCCATTATAACATCTTGATTGCATTGAAACATATGATTTCTCACCTATAGTCCAAGTTCTAATAAAAATATTAGCTATTAACATTCCCATAGATTGATAATACTTCTTCAAACCGGCAGAGTAACCAAGACGTGTTTGCTGAGCTTGATACATCCTAAGAGCTTCATCAATAGATATAAACACATAACGATACATTAGCATGGTAATTTCTAAAAGTTCTTCAGGGAACTTAAAATCTTCCAATACTGAAAAAATTTCTGGAAGAGGAGTAGTAAGACCTAAGAATGCCAAACATGCAAAACCACCCATCATCCTAGCAAAAACTAGAAAACCAAGGTTAAAACCACTCACAGTCACCCCTAAGTTAAATACACCTAGAGTATAAATGTAGGAACCAGTTCCAAACCAAAAAGCCATGAAAATAAATGTAATTGAAGCAAAAGTCAAAGGTACTGTAACGAATTTTAAATAGAATTTAGCTGGAATTTTAGCTCTAAATAAAATAATAAAAGAAACTAATATAAATATAGTTAAGGGTATGACTGGTGACGTTGAAACCAGACTCACTATCATAGTTATAATTCCAAATAACACTTTATAATAAGTATTCACATTTCTAATAGCATTAGATTGCGCATAACGATCCAGAAAATCTTCAAACATTTTTCAAATTACACCACTTAAGTACATTCATAATATTCTAAATAAAAAATTTAGAAAAAATGAATTAAAAAAGAAATTTTAAATTCTTTTTAATCTAAATTCATTTTTTTTATATATTTTCCTCTGTCCATTCCTCAACTTTCTTATGTTTTTTTATTTCTTGTCTTCTTATTCTACCTTGTACATGGAATATTCCACAGAAATATCCTAGAATCGCTCCACCAATACAAGCTTGCATAGCGAATAAACCACTTTCTATATCACTGTTTGGTGGTGTCCATAGATACGTGACCCAAGGATGATAACCATGTGCTAACATGTAAGCTGGTCCAGCATCATCTGACCCTAATCCGGAAACAGAGCTGGGATTGAAGAGTAGAGGGTATGCTACTAATCCACAAATAATCAACGCGAAAAGTATATTTCTTTTGTTCCATAAACCCATTTTAATTCGCCTCCGGTACTTTTTTTGGAGGTTCATCTGATTCTTCATCATCATATTTTGATTCATCTTCTGCTTTTATAACTTTTAAAGTTACTAATAGGTCAGGTCGTGACCTCATGATGTAATCAAATATTATAACTGTTAGGAAACTTTCTGCTATTGAAATTGGTATTTGAGTGTAGGAGTATATGATCATCATTTTAACCCAAGCTGCCGCAAATGTGGGTACGGGGAACGCCATTCCAAGTTCTGTTGCGGCAGTTACATAAGTCATCCAGTCACCTACAAATGCGGCTAGGAATATTGCTACTCCATATCCAGCGCCAAATTTTCTAGCTATTTTCCATGCGAAAACCGCGAAAAATGGTCCAACAATACCCATGGAGAAGTCATTAGCTCCTAGTGTGGTTATTCCACCATGAGCCAATATTATAGCTTGAAAAACAAGTATAGGTACACATATAGCACTTATAACTGTAGCTCCGAAAAATACCGCACCTAAACCGTTACCAGTTGGGTGAGAAGAACTTCCCGTAACTGACGGCACGTGTAAAGATGACATGATAAAAATAAACGCTCCACATACAGCTAATAATGGTGTCATCTCCGGATGTTCTTTTCTCAATTTTCTTATCTGAAGCACACCATGATAAACAAAAGGTATAGCAATAGCGTACCAGAATACACACCAATACCAAGGTAAAAATCCTTCAGCAATATGCATTTCTAATGCTCCTTAATTTCATTATTACTATTTTATTCAATTTTTATTCCTCCGATAAAATTTTAATTCAGTCTTATTTTTTCCTGTTTAATTGGTTTGAAAAAATAGCATATAAATGTTTCCATTTTACTTGATAAAAATTAAAGTAAAATTGAATTTTAAAAAAATTAGTAAAAAATATTATAAGGATGATAATTGAATAATAAAAAAAAACAGAAAAGTGAGAGTTTAATGTGATAATAGACGACTGCTTTGATGAGATGATAATTGAGTTTTGTTATTAAAGTTCTTTATATTAATTAAATTGCTGTTAAATAAATTAGCTAGTGAATTGACCTATTTTATGTTCTTCTTCTAATAAATGTAATAATTTATGATAATTTTCTTCACCAATTTCATGCAAAAGCTGATGATGATATTCATTTTTAACTAGATGTAACAAATTATGATATGCATCAATCCCTAAGGCATGTAATATCTCGTGATAAGCATCAACAACAGTAAACTTAATATCACATGAGAAACCATTACCATTAAGCAGATGTAACAGTGCAGCTGACTTGGGTATTGTGAGATTAGCCTTTTCAACAAGTTCCGGATTGTTGAATATTTCTTCAGTAGAACCTTGCCCAATAAATTTCCCTTCATGTAATATTAAAATTTTATCAGCAAATTGAGTTATAATCTCCACATCATGGGAAGAGATAATTATACTCATATCACGGTTTAATTCATAAAGTAAGCTCATAATTTGTTTAGCTCCCTGAGGATCCAAACCAGTAGTGGGTTCATCCATAACCATTATTTCTGGTTTCATGGCTAATATACCAGCAATGGCAACTCTTTTTTTCTGTCCGCCACTTAAATGATGAGGTGGTTTTTTTTCTAACCCACTCATCCCCACCATTGCTAAAGACTCTTTAACTCTCTTATCAACTTCTTCGATAGGAAGACCGAGATTCATAGGTCCAAATGCAACATCTTCCTCCACAGTTGGTGCAAAGAGCTGATCATCCGGGTTTTGAAAGACAATACCTACTTTCTGTCTAGTTCTTAATAATCCATCTTTTTTATAATTCAAGGGTTCACCATCAATTTTAATTAATCCCGAAGTAGGTTTTAAAATACCATTAAAATGTAAAAAAAGTGTTGATTTACCAGCACCGTTGGAACCAATTATAGCTGCTCTATCACCCTTTTTAATCTCAATATTAATATCCTGAAGAGCAGAAGTCCCATCCGGATAAGTATAACTCATGTTTTCTGTTTGAATGATCGTTTTAGTCATAATAATCCTACTATGATATTTTTTTTATAGTTAATTTGAAAATTATTTTTGTTAACTACATTTTTTGAGCTTTATATTCTTATTGAGCTCCCTATAAATCCCATTTGGGGAAAGACATAAATAGCCATTAATTGTAGACAGACGATTAATACCACAGTGGTAATAACAAAAGAATACTCACTTAAATCAATTTTTTTATTGGTTAAACTGTAAAGTTGGGATTGATCTGAAAATCCTCTACTGGCCATACTTAAATAAACACTTTCACCACGTTCATATGATTTTAAAAACATCATCATAACTGTGTAAGCCACCATTTTTAATCTCCACATATACGTGAGTTTTTTGTTGAATATGTCAAAATTTCTACTCGTCTGTGCATTAGTTATTTTTCCCAGTTCATCATAAAACAAGAAAAGAAATCTAATTAACAAGCTGAATATCATAGAAAATTCACGAGGCATCCCTAACCTTCTGAATGAGTCCGCAACCTCCTGCATTGGACTTATCGAAGATAGAAGCACTATACAAGTTAAAGTAACTAACAGCCGAGAAAACAGTAGTAATCCAAACATAATACCTTGATAAGTAACTTGTATACCTAAAGGTAATGTATAAATAACAGTACCGCCGTGAACGAATGGTTGTAGTATAGCTATGGAACCTCCAAATGGAATTATAATCAACACCCTCATAAATGAATGTTTAAGAGAATTACGTGACAATAAAATGAGAGCTATAAGATAAAATTCCAGTAGGGCCAAGACAATTAATTGAGTTGTGTAAACAGCAAATACCACTACAAATAATAAGGTTATTAATTTAACCCTACCATCTAAGGAATGAATAACACTATCCTTCATAGCAGTTCTTTCAACATCGGTAACTGAGCCACCAACATGCAAGGCACTTAATAATACATTGAAGTTCATAAAAGTTTTCTCCATTCCCTATTCTCGTAATTCTAATACTGTTATTAAAAATTTCAAACTATTAAAGTTCATAAATTTAATCTTTTTAAAAAAGAATAAAAAAAATTTTAAAAAATATTATTTAGCATCACTTTTTCTGGTTTCCATTTAGTTAACGTCACTTCTTTTTCTTCTTTTTATTATTTCAGAAACACCCAGTGCAACACCCATTGCTATGAAACATCCAATTACTAAAGCTACTATCCCAGCCAACTTCGTGTCACCTAATTGACTTACCATATAACCAGCGAAAGGAGCGTTCCAATAACCCGGATTTGTAAAATCATTAGAAGTACTATTCCATTTACTGGGGTTTAAATGTTGTGCAGTTGCACCGAGTCCGTCAGGATTGGTTGAAGCTATATATGGTGATAGAATTGCGATTATTAAAGCAACAGCCACCCCTCCAATTATAAGATTTCTAGTTTCAGTCTTCATTGTGACGGAGCCTCCTCGGGTGGAACCTTACCTTTTCCTTCTGGTGGTTCCCTTTCATCCTGAGTATCTGTACTTAAATCGAATTCATCTACATTTTTCTTACTGTTCCATGCTAGTAAGTCTGGTCTTACCCTTTGTAGGGTGAAAACTACAATTACAGTTATTATGGCTTCAAATATACCTATCATGGCATGGAAACCGCCCATATATAATAGACCTAATTGTATGGGGAATGTTCCTGCTAATGCCATTTCTACAGCTGCCATACAAGCGGCTAAGAATATAGCAATCCATGCTGCTACCCCCACAGACCAATATTTACCTAAATTCAACAATCCACCTAAACGGGGTTTTTTAAGTATTTGCCACATGTAAAATCCTACAAAACTACCAATTACACCCATATTAATTACATTCGCCCCATAAGTGGTTACTCCTCCATCTCCGAAGAATATAGCCTGTACCATTAGTACCATAGCTATACATATTACTCCTGCCCAAGGACTCATGAATATTATAGAAACCATTGCAGCGCCTACCATATGTCCACTTGATCCAAATGGCACGGGAATATTCATCGACATTATAGCAAATATACCTGCAGCTAAAACACCCATTAATGGTATATTTTTTTCATTAAGATTGTTACGTGACCACCGTAAAGCAAAGTACAAAAAAACTATTGCAATAATGTAATAAATTGCACACTGCCATAGTGGTATATATCCATCTGGTATATGCAAAATCATCCTCCTCCTATTTTTATTTATAGGGGCCATAATTATATATGTTTAATAAGGTATTACTAATACCATTCCAAACATATAATCCGTAATACCACTTTAAACATTATTTTAAACCCCTTAAACTCTTCGTTGAAATTTTAATCATATAAACCTTTTCCCCAGTATTACTTAGAACTAGTTTTTTTCAAGAAAAATTAATACAAATTTATTACTAAAACAGTTTTGAGGAGGTAAAGGTAATAAAAAAAAATATTTTATTCATTTTGAACCGAATTTATTCAGATTTCACTAAAAAATTAAAAAAATTAAGTTTCTTAATAAAAAAATAATTATTTAATCCTGTAAAGAATCAACCTTTATAATCCTCCCAAAAAAAATAAAAAAAATAAAATGGGATTTTAACCCGCTACAGCTGCTTCTTTTTTTGCCTTATTATTTATGAGTCCCAATGAGAGGATAGTGAGTGCAAGGTATACAACTGCCGTATATAAGAACACCGTACGAAATGAAACTGCTCCATAAGCACTTAAATCCGTGATTACAGTTCCTATAATGGCTGCCCCTAAAAGTGATCCTGCGTTAAGTAATATGTTCAGCAAGGCCTGGCCAGTAGCTCTATTTGATTTTCCGGTTTCATCTAAGAAGATATAATAAAGTGCATTTCCTGCTATTGATACGTTCCCAACTCCAACAACCAGCAAACCAAACACGAATATGTATATGTTTGTTGAGTAACTTAGGATAAGCACACCTACAGTCATAAGTGCTCCACCTATCACCATAATAGGTTTGGGTCCGATCAAATCCAAGAGTCTACCAACCACTAGAGTCGTTAAAAGTGAAGATACTGTAAAAGGGAGGATAATGTAAGCTGCCATTGAATATGAAAGAGTGAATGCGGTCGATGCGTATGTAGACAGGTAATAGGTAAAGGCTTCTGCCAAATAACCTACAAAGATAACAACACTGGCTATCAGGGTATTTCTTTTACTAAGTAGTTTCACAGGAAGGATAGGTTCCACGACTTTTCGCTCCATCCAACCGAACACAATAAGTGCTATGATAGAAATAGCTAGTGTGAGCCATTGAGTAGATGATAATGGATTCATACTGCTCAAGTTGAAGATGAAAATAGCTATGGCACCAATGCCTATTCCTAGAACAATCATACCTTTCCAGTCAAATCGACCGAATCTCTCAGCGACTTTACCTGTGGGTAGAAGTAAGAATCCTAGGAGAACCGTGGTAACTGCCACTGGAATGTTTATTACAAATATCCATTTCCAACCGTAAGTCACGAGGAAACCGGCTATTAAAGGTCCTAAAGCATATACTACTGCTATTATAACCCCATATACCCCCAGTACAATACCACGTCTTTCTGTAAAGTAATCTCCGATAAGTGTAATGGCTAAAACTGATAATACAGCACCTATACCTTCTATAGCTCTTCCAACAAGTAGCATAGAATATGATGTTGAAAATACTACTATTAACAATCCTATTAGAAATAGAACAGCATTTAAAACGTATATATTTCTCCGACCGTAGCGATCTGATAACTTAGCCATTATAGGAGTTGCCAACATCAAAGTCAGGACTTCAATGTTTAATATCCAAGTTATTACGCTTTCATTAACCCCATAAAATTGTTGAATACCTTCTAGAATAGGGCTAACAGTTGCTGCATCTATGGCTATTAATATTGCCCCTACAAAAATAACTATCAGTACTCTCGTTTTTAAACTTATTCTAGTTCTTAAACTTTCTAACATTATTAAGTTCTCCTCCATTAATTTTTAACACCGAATTTTTTATTTCTAAGTAAAATGAAGGAGAGTAAGATAATTATTCCGGGTGAGTTAATGATAATTGGATATTTATTTTAACTTACTCTTCTTCGAGAAAAATAAATGTTTTTATTTTATTTAATACTTTCTATTTAATTTTTATTATTACTAATTTTGGGATTTTATTAAAAATAGTAATACTACTTTCTCTTCAATTTTTATTATTACAAATTTTAAAGATTTTATAAAAAAAGTAATACTACTTTTACTTTGATTTTTACTATTACAAATTTTGGGAAAATATAGTAATACTTTTTACTAGTAAAGTATTTATAGAATGCTGATTACACAGTTATTCACAGAAAAATTGGAGGTATAAAATATGGATTACGAACTAAAATATTTGATTTTAGGCTACAGAAAATACACCAACACAACCCAAAAAGAACTTGCCGAAAAACTTGATATACCATTAGATATCGAAACAACATTAGAGACGGATTACAAACAACCCACAAAACATTTAATGAATAAAATAATAAAATTAACAGCAGAATTCAATCAAGATGATCTTAAAAATATAGGAAGAGGCTACAGGATAAAAGATGAATCCGGATCAGACTTCAAATATTTTCTCAAAGGACTGAAAAAAGAATTCGGATTAAACCCACAAGACCTTAAAAACATGACTAATGATGAATGTCTCCGAACCGTCGGAAGCGTAGATATAGACGAATTCATTGTTGAAAAATAAAAAGAAAAAAAACAATTAATAAGGATTTTATATAAAATTATTTTTTTTTTAGGTTTAAAAAATTTTTTTCTTGATTACTAAAAATCCTTTAATTCTCCAATGAAGAGTTTTATGTAAAAATAATATTTTTAAATCTTGAAATAAGTTTCTTAATTTTTATTAATGCATATATGCTTAAGAATAATATGAGTAATAATTTATTCATAATAAATAAAATATTAAATTTACATGTTTTTTTACAGCTTCAATTAGAATTTGTTCAAAAAAATTGTCTAATAATACTTTAAGGACCATAATAAGCTTATAAGTATGAAAAACAATCTATAATTCGGTATATTTAAATATCATGAATCTAGTTAATAATTTTTAGTGATAATATGAGTGAATTACCAATAGCTCTGATAGGAAGAATAATAAAAAATGCAGGTGCACAAAGAGTAAGTGGAAGTGCAGAAGAAGCTTTAAAAAATGTTTTAGTACAAAAGGCTGAAAAAATCGCCAGCTTAGCAGTTACACTGGCAAAATAAGCAGGAAGAAAAACAGTTAAAGAAGCAGACATTGAACTGGCTCTTAATGAATTAACTTAAAATTTTATAATTTTTTTTTATTTTATAATTTTTTTACAATGAAATTGCTCAAATACTATTATATCCGTAATATTTTTTAAGTTTTCAAATATGGAATTCAATTTAAAATTTAACATAAATATTAATATTTATTAAGATTCTAAATAATTTTTAAGAGGATTTTTTTGAAGCATACTTATCATTTCCCATTAATCCCAGTAAACCAGCCGCTGCAAGTAAAGCACCCGCAAAAATACCATATGAAGTGGGAATACTTATTAATAGCCAGATGGAACTGATAATTAAGATAATTCCGCCGATTTTAGCATTTAGATTAACACATACTGCTCCTAATAATCCAATTAGAGATGCTAGTAAAGCACTAACCCCATCAATTCCAACATAAGCAGAATTCATTACAAAAAATGCCCCTTGTAAACCCAATACTGCACCTATAACTCCTACTACAAATTCCAATGTTAAAAATTTTTTTAATTTCTTTATTATTAACATGTTTAAACCATTTACTTTTTCGATGCTTTATCAATTGATTTTATGATAATTTTCAGCTATTGAAACCATAATAATTCTATAATTCTATATTAAATTTTTAATTTGACATATTATTAATTTACATTTAAATTCTATTCTAAACAAATCATGAGATTTTTTTTTAATATTTAACATGAATATAATTACTATAGAGATTTTCTATTTACTTCATTTTTTTTAAGTTTTGTTGGTGTTAGCGTTCGCTATGTGGTGTTATTTTTTTGTAGGGTGTTAAGTTGTAGTAAATTGTAACAAAAGCATGTGAACAAGTTTTTGGTGTGAGTTCGCAGTGTAGTGGTGACTAATAAATGACCGGACTTGAATATGTTTTTAATCACAGCATAAGGCCGTTCAAAGGCTGATCTTTTACAGGCGATTCGCTTATTGCGCATTTTATCTCGGATTCCCCAAAGGATGATCACGCACTGCGCGTTTCATCGTGGCATCGTAGCCTTTGCAAGATGCTCCAAAATATCCCCGGTCCCTGTAAACAACTTCACCCGGTTCACTGAGGTCAACTTGGCTATCATGAACCTCAGCAGTTGTAGTCTCAAGTCTACGTATCAAACCATAATACATATCAGTTATAGTATGCAATTTATGACCATAATA
>Ga0181520_10010741_pt1 | contig 12194 bp, 13 predicted proteins | sample PEATcosm2014_Bin_29_FD_132451 | JGI IMG/M metagenome (GOLD analysis project Ga0181520, IMG submission 132451) | Peatland microbial communities from MTU Mesocosm Facility, Houghton, MI, USA - PEATcosm2014_Bin02_30_metaG | ecosystem: Environmental > Terrestrial > Soil > Wetlands > Peat | place...
CGGCGACCAACCTGGGGAATTTGTTCAGCCTGCGATCGGCAACGCGGATGGCGAAGTCGCTGCTGCCGGCGGCGGTGGTGATTGCGCTGGGGGTGAAGGCGCTGCGGGAGTTGATTCTGCCCATGCCGGTGATGAGCGTGGCGCGGCTGCCGGAGACGCTGGCTGCATGTTTCGGGATTGCGACCAAGGCCGCGTGGGTGATGGTGGCGTGGTCGGGTCTGGATTACGCGGTGGAGCGTATGGCGTGGAACAAGAAGCTGCGCATGAGCAAGCAGGAGCTGCGCGACGAGGCCAAGGAGACGGTGGGCAATCCGCAGGTGCGGGCGCGCATCCGGCGGATCCAGAATGCGCTGCGGCGCAGAAAGGTGAAGGCGGACATGGCGCGGGCCAGCGTCGTGGTGACCAATCCCACGCACTATGCGGTGGCGCTGGAGTTCAGCTTTGAGACCATGCTGGCGCCGACGGTGCTGGTGAAGGGCCGCAACCTGCATGCGCAGCGGATTCGCGAGGAGGCGCGCTGGGCGGGCGTTCCCATTGTCGAAAATCCGCCGCTTGCGCGATCGCTGTACAAATCGGTCGAGGAGGGCCAGCCGATCCCGTACGAGCTGTATGCGGCGGTGGCAGGAATTCTGGCGTTTCTCTACCGGCAGCAGGTGGAGAAGGCCGCGCGCGAGCGCAAGGCAGCGGAAGAGGCGGCGCGAGTGCGCAGGACGGCGGCGCTGGCCGGTGCGGGGGGCGGGTGGTGACGACTCAGACGGAAACGGGTGGATGGACCAGGGCCAAGCGCAACGCGCTGGTGCTGCCGATCGTGGCAATCAGCATGGTGTTCGTGATGCTGATCCCGGTGCCGAGCTTCGTGCTGGATATTCTGCTGGTGACGTCGATGACCGCGTCGGTCATTGTCTTTCTCAGCGCGATCCAGGTGCGGCGGGCGGTGGACTTCAGTGTGTTTCCCACCCTGCTGCTGTTGCTCACGCTGTTCCGGCTGTCGCTGAACATCGCGTCCAGCCGCAGGATCCTGCTGCACGGACACGAAGGAACCCACGCCGCCGGCAGCATGATCGAGTCCTTCGGTCAGTTTGTGGTGGGCGGGAACTATGTGGTCGGGTTTGTGCTGTTCCTGGCCCTGATCGCGATCCAGTTCCTGGTGGTGAGCCACGGCGCGGTGCGCACAGCGGAGGTGACCGCGCGGTTTACGCTGGACGCGCTGCCAGGCAAGCAGATGGCGATCGATGCGGACATGAACGCCGGGCTGATCGACGAGCACGGAGCGCGCAGGCGACGGGAGGCGATTGCCCGCGAGGCGGAGTTCTATGGAGCGATGGATGGCGCGGCCAAGTTCAATCAGCGCGACTCGCTGGCCACGATTCTGATTACCGCGATCAACATTGTCGCGGGGCTGGCGATCGGCGTGCTGCAACAAGGCTCGGACCTGATGACGGCGGTAAAGACCTACACCATTCTGACCGTGGGCGACGGGCTGGTGACGATGATCCCGAGCCTGCTGGTAACCATCGCGGGCGGGCTGGTGCTGACCCGGGCGTCGTCGTCCGGGCAACTGGACGAGGAGTTGCGGACGCAGTTGTTCTCCCGCAGAAACACGCTGTGGATCGCTTGCGGGGTGCTGGCGGGGATGGCCCTGGTGCCCGGCATGCCCAGGCTGGCGTTCCTGCTGATGGCAGCGGCGGTGGGGATGATGGCGCGGGGGGTGACGGACCATCCTGTGAATGCCGGCGCCGAGGACGCGCCTGTCTTCGGGAAGAAAGCGGCGGCTGCCGCGGCCGGAGCGGCGCCCGGCGACAATCTTGCGGGACTGTTGAAGATGGACGAACTGACCCTGGAGATTGGCTTCCAGCTGATCCCGCTGGTGGACGAGAAGCAGGGCGGCCAGATGCTGAACCGGGTGCGCGGACTGCGGCGCCACCTGGCGACGGAGCTGGGCTTTATCGTGCCGCCGGTGCATATCACCGACAATCTGCGGCTCAAGCCGCGCGAGTATGTGGTGTCGCTGCGCGGGATCGAAATTGGCAGATGGCAGACGGAGCAGAACTGCCTGCTGGCGGTGAACGGCGATCCCAAGGCGCGGGCCCTGCCGGGAACGGTGACCCAGGAGCCGGCCTTTGGCGTGGCCGCGCGCTGGATCCAGCCTGGCCTCGAGGAGCAGGCGTTGGCGGCGGGCTACTCGGTCGTGGACCAGACCACGGTGATTGCGACCCACATCGGCGAATTGATCCGGCGGCATGCGCAGGAGCTGCTGAGCCGGCACGAGGTGAAGCGGCTGCTGGACACGATGAACGAGAGCCATCCCAAGCTGGTGGAGGAGCTGGTGCCGAAGCTGCTGACGCTGGGCGAGGTGCAGAAGGTGCTGCAGCAGTTGCTGCGCGAGCAGGTATCGATCCGCGACCTGGGCGCGATCCTCGAGGTGCTGGTGGAGGCCGCGCAGCACTCGAAGAGTACGGTGCAGCTGGTGGAGGCGGTGCGCCAGGCGCTGGGACGGGCGCTGGTGCATCCGCTGCTGGATGCGGAGGGCGGATTGCGGGTGCTGGTGCTGGCCGCGGCGCTGGAGCAGGAGATTGTCGGAACCTTCGATCCGGAGAGCGCGGCGCGTCTGCTGGGCGACGGGACCAGGCCGGCGCCGGCAGCCTTCCTGCGCAAGATCGTGGATTCTGTGAAGCGGCTCACCGGAGGCGGTCCCGCAACGGCCCTGCCCGTGCTCCTGATTCCGAGTCCGGCACGATATCACCTGCGCCGCTGGCTGGAGCCGTTTCTGCCGGGAGTGACGGTCTTGTCGCCGGCCGAGATTCCGCCGGTGGTGCGAGTGAGGAGCGTGGGCACGATCGGCTGATGACGAGTTGGCAGTGGTCGGTTCTCAGCTGCCATGGAAGGCCACGAACCTCAAAGCTCTATCGCTGAAAACTAAGAACTGAGAACTGAGAACCAAGAACTGAGAACGGAGAACTGAGAACCAAGAACTATCGGAGGGGGTTGAATGGAGAAACATCTGGAGCAGGACGAGATCGACTCGATGTTTCGGGCGGCGCGCGAAGAGGCCGCCAAGCAGGAGGCGGCCAGCGCCGCCGAGCAGGCGGCCGGTGCGCGCCCGGGCGAGCCCTACAACTTCAGCCGCGCCGGGCAGATCAGCAACGAGCAGATGCAGGCCATCAGCACGGTAAACGACCTGTTTGCGCGCAACCTGACGCACAACCTGGGCGCGTGGCTGCGCACGCGGTTCGAAGTGGCGCTCGCGTCGGCCGAGCAAATGACGTATTCGGAGTTTACCGAGCGCATTCCTGAACCGGCGTACGTGTGCTCGGCGCGGCTGCAGCCGCTGGATGTGATCGGCGTGGTGCAGATGGATCTGACCATGGCGCCGCCCATCGTCGACCTGCTGCTGGGCGGGGTAGGGCGGGCCGGTGAACTGCGGGAGCCGACCGATATTGAGGACGCGATCCTGTTTTCCGTGATGGAGATTGTGCTGCGCGAGCTGAACCTGGCGTGGCAGCCGGTCGGGCTGAAGTTCGCACTGGACAAGCGCGAGCGGGAGGCGCAGGTCTCGCGGCTGATGCCGGGCAGTGAGAAGACGCTGTGCGTCAGCTTTGAGGTGCGCATGCCCGAGGCGCAGGGGTCGCTGAATCTGTGCCTGCCCGCGGTGGTGCTGAATACCATCCTGCGGCGGCTGATCGCGGAGCGGGACCGGCCAAGAAGGCAGTCGTCCGAGGCCCGGGCGCGCTTGAGCGTGCTGATGACGGACGCGCAGTTCGGCGCGGCGCTGCAATTTCCCGCAATGCGCGTGAATGCGGGAGACCTGGCGGGATTGGCTCCCGGCAAGGTGCTGCGGCTGCCGCTGGCGCGGAACGCGGCGGCGGAGTTGCGCGTGGGCGGGTTGCCGATCTTCCACGCCATGCCGGTGCGGAGCGGGGAACATCGCGGCGCGCAGGTGAAGGGACACACCGCCGATGCCGAGCGGTCGGCCGTGCAATAGCCGGCAGCAACGGTGGGTGACGGCGCGCAGGATGAGTTCGAGCGCGGGCGAGTGAGTTGGGAGGAGCAGGCGATGGACGAAGCGACACCAGGACAGGCGGAGACGAGTGCGCCGCCGCGGCCTTCGGCGCGCGATCTGCTGTTAGAGATCGAGCTGGACGCAACCCTGCAATTCGGCTCGCGCGAACTGGCGTTGAAGGATGTGCTGGGACTGAGTCTGGGCGATGTGCTCGAGCTCGACCGGCACGTGAATGAGCCGGTGGATCTGGTTGTCGGCGATCGGATTGTGGCGCGCGGCGAGGTGGTCATCGTCGAGGGCAACTTCGCCTTGCTGGTGACCGAAGTGGCAGAACCGCAGTTGCGGCTGGAGAGCATTCGCTCGCTGTTTTAGCGGGTTGGGAGGGTGAGCGGAGAATGCGGAGATTTGCGGCAGAGCGCGCAGCCGGATTGCCGGGCGATGGCTCGGAGCGGTGGATGGCGGCGAAGAATGGCCGCGAGGAATGCGGCAATGCGGCCTGCCCGGGAGGCTGGCGGGGTTGGTGGAAGGACCACAGACGGCCGATGCTGGAAGGCCGCTGGGGCTGCTCGCCCGGGTGCCTGGAGACCATGGCGCGGGCAGCGCTGCGGCGCGAGGCCGGCGGCGAGCAGCCGGCGGAGCCGGAGGGCGAGCATCGCCATCGGATGCCGCTGGGGTTGATTCTGCTGGGGCAGGGATGGATCACGCCGGAACAACTGCAGCGTGCGATGGAGCGGCAGCGGCGGGTTGGACGCGGACCGATCGGCGCCTGGCTGACGGAGGAGTGCGGGCTGGAGCCGAGTTGCGTCACGCGGGGGCTGGGGTTGCAGTGGGGATGTCCGGTGCTGTCGGCGGGGGAGTTCGATCCGCAGGCGATGGCGCTGGCGGCGCCGCAGGTGCTGGTGGAACGGCTGGGCATGGTGCCGCTGCGGGTTGCGGGCGGGCGGCTGCTGTATTTGGGATTCGCCGGCCGGCCGGATTGGGCGGCGGCGCTGGCGATGGAGCGCATAAGCGGACTGAAGGTGGAAAGTGGGCTGCTGGAAGAGATGGAGTGGACTGCGGCGCGGCAGCGGCTGCGCGCCTGCGAGTTTGTCGATGCCGGGCTCGAGCCGGTCGAGCGGATCGAGTTGCTTCCCGGCAGGATTGCGGCGGCGCTCGTGCGCATGCAGCCGCGCGCGTCGCGTCTGGTGCGGGTGCATGAGTTCCATTGGCTGCGCATGTGGCTGGATTCGCGGGCGATGGGAGCCAGCGGCCTCCCGCAGTCGAAAGAAGATGTGGCCGACCGGGTGTACGTGGTTGGCAGGGAAGCGTGAGGACGCTCTAACCTTCTCCAATTCTTTACGGCACTCTGCGTGCCTTAATCGACCGCATGGACAGTGGGCTCTATGCCGCGTACACCGGTTTGCTGTCGCGCACCCAGGCGCTGGATACGGCGGCCAACAACCTGGCGAACGCGGGCACGGTTGGCTTTCGCGCGCAGCGGGACTACTTCCGCAGCGTGCTGGCGGGGATTGGCGACGGCAGCGAGGCGTCGCAGGTGGGGGACGCGATCAATGATTTCGGGGTGCTGGGCGGCAACGTGATGGATGAGGGACAAGGCGCGCTGACGGCGACCGGCAATCCCCTGGACCTGGCTCTGAATGGCCCGGGCTTCTTTGCCATCCAGGCCGGCGGAGGAGTCCAGTACACGCGCGATGGAGGGTTTATGCGCTCCGACACGGGCGTGCTCGAGACCGCGCAGGGCGAGCCGGTGCTGGATCCGAATGGTCAGCCGATCACGATTCCTACCGGAGCGGTGAGCGTTGCGCCGGACGGAAATATCTCGGTCACCACGGATCAGGGCAGCGCCATTGCCGGCAAGGTTGGCGTGTTTGCATTCCCCGCGGACGCGGCGCTGGACGCGCTGGGAGCCAATCGACTGGTCGCAGCCGATGGAACGCAGCCGGTGGCGGTGGATACGGCGATCCAGCAGGGGACTCTCGAAGGGGCGAACCTGGATGCGGTGCATGGAACCATGCAGTTGATCCTGGTCCAGCGCCAGGCCGAGATGATGCAGAAGGCGCTGAGCGTCTTCAACAACGACTTCGACAAGACGGCAGCGGAGGACCTCGGGCGGGTTTAAGTGCAGCGGGTCAGCAGGGCAGCAGGTCAGCCAGGGAAGCAAAAGACCAGGGCAAAAAGGAGCGAGAGATGATTCGAGCGTTGTATACGGCGGCAAGCGGGATGAGCGCGCAGCAGGCCAATCTGGACACGGTGGCGAACAATCTGGCCAACTCGGCGACGGCGGGATTTCGCAGCCGCCGCATGCAGTTCGAGGACATGATCTACCAGAACATGGTGCAGCCGGGATCGGCGGCCAGCACGTCGACCACTTCGGCAGGATTGCAGATTGGCCTGGGTACGAAGTCGACGGCCAGCGAGGTGATTATGACCCAGGGCGACTTCAACCAGACCGGCAACACGCTGGACCTCGCTATCCAGGGCACCGGCTTCTTCCAGGTGCAACTGCCCAACGGGACCATCGGCTACACCCGCGACGGGAACTTCAGCATGAACAACGCGGGCACGGTGACGGACGCCAACGGCAACCAGTTGCTGCCGGCGCTGACCATCCCGGCGAACGCCACCTCGGTGACCATCTCGCAGTACGGGGTGGTGACGGCGACGCTGCCGGGACAGACGACCTCGAGCCAGTTGGGCACCATCCAGCTGGCGACTTTTCCCAACCCGGGAGGATTGAACTCGCTGGGCGGCAACCTGCTGCAGCCAACCTCGTCGTCGGGCAACGCGATTACGGATGTGCCCGGAGGATCGAGCGGAATGGGCACGCTGCAGCAGGGCTACCTGGAGAACTCGAATGTGGATGTGGTGGCCGAGTTCGTGAACATGATCCTGGCCCAGCGCGCATATGAGAGCAATTCGAAGGTGGTGCACGTGGCCGACGACATGTATTCGCAGATCAACGGAATGATCCGCTAGCACGGCGGAGCGAGGGCAGCGATGCGGGCCAGGCGAGTTGCGGGGTTGCTGGTGTGGGCGGCGGTTGCGGCGTATGGGCTGGCATGGTGTGTGCCGGCGCAGGCGCAGGCGGCCGCGGGTTGCGGCGCGAAGGGCTATCGCGTAATCGCCTCCGAGTGGGACGCGGTGCTGCGCCGAAGTTGGGAGCTGCGCCAGGACTGCATCCACCCCGATTGGCCGGCGCGGTTGGCGGCTGGGAGTGAGTCGCAGCAGGACAGAAATGCATGGATTCAGCAAGCCCCGCCCTCCCCGCGGCCGCTGGCAGTGCATGCGGGAGAGCCGGTGCGGTTGTGGATGCAGGACGGGATGGTGCGGATCGAGATGAGTGGAGTGACGGAACAGTCGGCCCGGGTGGGCGAGCGCGTGCTGGTCCGGGTGACGCGGCAGAGCGACGAGGCAGGCCTCACGGTGGAACGCATCGGCGGCGTGGTGCGGGGTGCGGGAGACGTGGAGATGGAGCGATGACGAGGGTGATTAGTCCGCTGACTGTGGCTGCGTATGACGCTGCGCTGGAGGAGTGCGGGGTCAAGGCAGACGAGAGAGCTGAGTTTTCTTGCCCCGCGCAGGTGCCAGTCGGCCTGCGGGCGAATCGAAGCAATTCGGGGCCGTGGGCCCGGCCGGGCACGGCTCCAGGCAGAATGACCTTGTCGCGGCATGCGGGACCGGCCAGCGGTGCGCGCATAGAGACTGCGGTTCGCGGCGCCGGCGTGCTGCTGCTGTTGCTGGCATGCTGGCAACTCAGCGCGCAGGCGCCGATCGCGCCGGCGACAGCCAAGACCAACGCGAATCCGAAGGGACTGGTTTCAGGCAGCGATCCGGCGGCCTCGTCGCTGGAGGCCTATTTGGCGCGGGTGCGGCTGGACAACAAGGCGGCGCAGACCACGCCCGGCGCGATCTGGACCGATGCGGGACGGTTGACCCGGATGTCGACCGATGTGCGTGCGATGCGGCCGCACGACCTCATCTCGGTGGTGGTGTCCGAGAGTCTGGCGGCTTCGACCGACGGCACGGTCAAGAACTCGCGCGCCTCGAATGCGAGCTCGGGCCTCTCCGGCCTGCTGGGCACGCTGCATGCGGGCAATGCGCTGCAGAATCTGGTGAACCAGTCGTCCTCGGCGGGGTTGAACGCACAGGGAGCGAGCGCAACCAATTCGAGCCTGACCACAACCTTTGGCGGGCAGGTGGTGGAGGTTCTGCCCAACGGGATGCTGGTGATCGAGGCGGCGCGGCAGGTCGAGTTTTCGCAGCAGACGCAGACCATTGTGCTGCGCGGCCTGGTGCGCCCGGAGGACATCTCGCAGCAGAACCAGGTCCTGTCGACGGCAATTTCGAGCATGGAACTCCAGGTGCGGGGCAAGGGAATCGTGAACGACTACACCCGCCGCCAGAACGCGCTGGTGCGGCTCATCGAGAAGGTGCTGGTTTTCTAAAGAAGTTGCAGCTTGCAAGTGAGTGGAGAGGTGCGGCGGTGCAGCGAATTGCAATGATCCTGATGTTGCTATCGACGTTTGCCGCAAGCGCGTGCGCGGAGGACGCGGCGCAGCGCCAGGCGCGCATCAAGGACATTGCGACGGTGGAGGGCGTGCGCGACAACCAACTGGTGGGCTACGGAATTGTGGTGGGGCTGCACGGCACCGGGGACAGCCAGCAGACCGGCTTTTCGACGCAGACGCTGGCCTCGCTGCTGCTGCGCATGGGGGTCAGCGTGCCGGCGACGGGCATTCGCGTGCAGAACCTGGCCGCGGTGTTTGTGTCGGCCACGCTGCCGCCGTTTGCGCGGCCCGGAGCGAAGATCGACATCACCGCCTCCTCGGCCGGCGATGCCAGCAGCCTGGAGGGGGGCGTGCTGCTGATGACGCCGCTCTATGGCGCGGATGGGAAGATCTACGCGCAGGCGCAGGGGCCGCTGGTGGTGGGAGGATATTCGATCAGCGTGAATGGCAACACGAAACAGTTCAACCACCCGACCACCGCCCGGGTGCCGTTGGGAGCGATGGTGGAGCGCGGGATCCCGATGCCGCTGGCGGGCGCGGACAAGGTGACGCTGCTGCTGAATGAGGACGATTTCAAGAGTGCGGAGGCGGTTGCCGCAGGTGTCGACCAGGAACTGGGCGGAAGCGTGGCGCGCGTGGTCGACAGCGGAACGGTGGAGATTCGCGTCACGCCGGGCGCGGATGTGCCGGAGCTGCTGGCGCGGGTGGAGGCGATCGAGGTGCCGTTCTATCCCCGTGCCAAAGTGGTGGTGAACGAGCGCACCGGCACGGTCGTGATTGGCGGATCGGTGGTGCTGCAGCCGGTGTCGATCCTGCACGGCGGACTGGCGGTCAATATCGTCAACGAGTTTCAGGTGTCGCAGCCGGGGCCGATGTCAACCGGGACGACGCAGACGGTGCAGCAGACGCGGGTGACGGCGCAGGACAAGCCGGTGAACCGGATCGAGTTGAAGCAGGGAGCGACGGTCGACGACCTGGTGCGCAGCCTGCAGACCATTGGGGCCTCGGCGCGCGACGTGATTTCGATTCTGCAGGCGATGAAGTCGGCCGGAGCGCTGGAGGCGGAGCTGGAGGTGCAATGAACTTTGCCATTGCGGCGACGGCTGCGGCAACCGGCGCCGGCGGAGCCGAGGCCACGGCGCTGGAGCATCGCAAGCTGACGGACGCCGCCCAGCAGTTTGAAGGCATGCTGCTCCAGGAGATGCTGAAGCCGATGAAGGAGCATGGGTTCTGCCAGGAAGACGGACAGGATGACAGCGGCCAGGAAAGCGGGGGAGGCTTTGCCGACACATTGAGCAGCTACGGAACCGAAGCTATGGCCACGGCCATCGCGAAGGCCGGAGGCCTGGGGATTGCGCGGCACGTGGTGGAGCAGGTGGAGGGAGAAAAAGCCGCGCATGCGAAGCAGGGCGAGGTCGCGGTGTCCGGGATTCCAAAATAAAACTGCCGCGGTACTAAAGTCCTCACCGAGTTTGCCGATGACCTGATGGAAGGCGGAGGTGCGAGATTGAGCACAATCAACGGAATTGGCAGCGCGCAACAGCTACCTGAGGCGACGGAGATGAGCGCGCCGGCGAGCTCGAGCCGGGCGTTGAGGCCAGACAGCCGGACCGCGGCAAATGCGTTCGAGTCGAGCACTGCGGCTGCGGCCGACCAAACGCAATGGAGCGCTGCCAGCGGAGTGATGGCGCAGGCGCTGGCTGGAAGCGACGTTCGCAGCGATAAGGTTGCGGCGCTGCAACAGGCCATCGCTGCCGGGACGTACAACGTTCCAGCAGCGGATGTGGCGGCCAAGGTGATGGGCTCTCTGATGGACTAGGGCGGAATCTGAAGCGGCCGAGGCGGTTGAAATGAACGAGAGGGCGGCACCAGGCGAATGGATCGGTCTGGCGGAGCAGACGCGGCAGGCATTGGCGAACCTGCGCGCAGACGAGTTGGAGCAATTGGCTGCGCGCGCGCAGCGGATGCTCGATGCTTCAGGCCGGGATGAAGCCCGGGGCCGGGGCGAATCGGATCGGCGCGGTGCGGCGGCGGGCGGCACTGCGCGTGTCGGGATGCTGCGCCAGCATCGCCTGTTGCGGGACCTGCTGCTGGCGACCGAAAAGAACATGGATGTCCTGCGGCGGGTGCGCAGCGGAGGAGCGCGCGCGCGAGAGACGAGTTCACCATGGGCACGCTGACCGCACTGCTGGACTTGTCGCAGAACGCGCTGGAAGCCAACCAGGCGGCCATCGACATTACGTCGAACAACGTGGCCAACGCGAACACGCCGGGGTACACGGACGAGGTCGCCACGTGGCAGGAGAATGATTCGGTGACCCTCAGCCCGACCAGCAGCGCGGGCCAGGGTGCGAGCGTGAGCGCAGTGTCAGAGCGCGACCCGGTGCTGAACCAGCGCGTCCAGCAGCAGACCCAACTGCAGGCTTCGAGTTCGACGGAGAGCGCGGCGCTGACGGACCTGCAGTCGATCTTTGGCATCACGTCCAGCTCCTCTTCTGCCGCGTCGACGACGATTGGGACTGACATCGATTCTCTGTTCAGCGCATTTGGCGCGCTGGAGGCGAGTCCATCGGACGGATCGGTGCGGCAGGGCGTGTTGAATGCTGCGCAAACTCTGGCGTCGGACCTCAACAGCGCGTCGAGCCAGATCGCGCAGCAGACGGCGGGATTGAACCAGCAGGTATCCGGCGCGGTGAGCGAAGTAAACTCGCTGACTGCCTCCATTGCGGCGCTGAACCTGCAGATTGAGAGCACCAGCCCCAACGCGGATGCGGGAACGCTGGAAGACCAGAGGCAGCAGGATCTGACGCAGTTGTCCCAGTACATCGGGTTCGATCAGACCAGGACGGAGAACAACGGGCTGACGCTGACGACGGCGAATGGGGCGCTGCTGGTGAGCGAGGGCCAGTCGTATGCGCTGAGCACGAATACAGCGAACGGCAACGTGGATATAGTGTCGAGCGCGGGGCAGGATATTACCTCCGGACTGACCGGCGGCTCGCTGGGCGGGATACTGCAGGCGCGCGATCAGGACCTGCCGCAGGTCTCGTCGGCCCTGGACGCACTGGCGTATGCGTTGGGGAACGCGGTGAACGCGCAAAATGAGCAAGGGCTGGATGCAAATGGAGATGCGGGCGGGGCGATCTTTAACTTGCCGTCAACCGCTGCGGGCGCTGCGGCTGCGATCTCGCTGGCGACGTCAGACTCGAATGCGATTGCCGCGGCGGCCGTGGGCGAAGGAGAAAGCGGCGGCAGCAACGCGACCGCGTTGAGCGGACTGGCCAATCAGCCCCTGGTGAACGGCCAGACGGCGGCGCAGTACTACGCGACCTTCCTGACCCAGCTGGGCAGCACGGGCTCGCAGGTATCGGACGAGAACACCACGCAGCAGGCGTCGCTGACGCAGCTGACGACGCAGCAGGGGTCGGAGTCAAGTGTGTCGCTCGACCAGGAGGCATCGAATCTGACGCTGTATGAGCGTTCGTACGATGCCGCTGCGAAGGTGTTCACGATTGTCGACGAACTGATGGCTTCGGCGCTCAATCTGGGCGAAGAGACGACGGTGACGTAAGCGGAACAAGGGCGGGATGGAATTGCGAAGGTGCAGTCAGCGCGCGAGCAGGAGCCGAGATGCGGGTTGATCCAAATTACGTGAGCGGTCTGGTGGACTCGTTGAACGCGTCCAC
>Ga0181520_10010742_pt1 | contig 12194 bp, 8 predicted proteins | sample PEATcosm2014_Bin_29_FD_132451 | JGI IMG/M metagenome (GOLD analysis project Ga0181520, IMG submission 132451) | Peatland microbial communities from MTU Mesocosm Facility, Houghton, MI, USA - PEATcosm2014_Bin02_30_metaG | ecosystem: Environmental > Terrestrial > Soil > Wetlands > Peat | place...
AGGCCATCCAAGTTACAAAGCCGGATGACGTGGCCAGAAGAGTAGTCGAGTAAATATATTAGCTATGTGTTGAATTAAGTCAAGAAGGATGCCCGCCGAGGCATTAAAGTATTTGCGAAGGCGGGCAAGGCTTTTAATGTTTTGAAAATGAGGGATATATACGAAATATATTTATATCATTCAAAGTCAAAACTTCCACGAACAATATTATACCGGTATTACGGAAGATGTCACCGCCCGTGTTAAAGAGCATAACGAGGGAAAATTAACGCATACAAATAAATTCAAACCATGGAATTAATTAACTGTTTTTATTTTATGGATGATAAGAAAGCTTTTGCTTTCGAAAAGTATTTAAAATCAGGTTCCGGACGCGCTTTTTCGCAAAAACATCTAAGATAAACCTCCCGCGTTTTATCGCCCTTGCAATTACCCGCTTGTCATTTTATTGGATTTATTGTATAAAGTATTGCTGTTATTTGTTCCGCTTTAAGCTGAAATGTTGCGGTTTATGGCCGATATAATAATAAATATAAGGAGAAATCAATCAAATGGTAGAAGCGATCCTTACTTCATTGGGGCAGTTCGTTGAATGGCTCTTCAGGCTTTTCGGTCCTCTGGGCGGCGGCATTGTCGTGGCCATGGCCATCGAGAGCGCCTGCATCCCGCTGCCGTCGGAGCTTATCATGCCCTTTGCCGGTTTCCTCGCGGTGCAGGGAGCGGCGCAGACATTTTATGTTTTTGGCTCAGAGCAGACAACGCTGCTCATGCTCGGCCTGATCGGCGCTTTCGGATGCCTTCTGGGTTCATGGCTTTCTTATTTTGTCGGGTATTACGGCGGAAGGCCGTTTTTGGCGAAATATGGGAAATTCATATTATTTTCGCACCATGACATGGATACCGCCGATAAATTTTTCAACAAATACGGCGAAATAACCATATTTTCAAGCAGGCTCATGCCGGTGGTAAGGACCTTCATATCCCTGCCTGCGGGCATATCAAAGATGAATTTCTGGCGGTTTACTTTTTATTCCGCGGTCGGGTCCATTCCGTGGTGCTGGGCGCTTGCCTGGGTGGGCTGGAAGCTCGGCAAACACGCGGCCGACATCAACGCGTGGAAAGAGACATTAAAGCACAGCCTGGGCAAGGGACTGCACGTCGTCGACGCGCTGGTCCTGCTGATTTTCATCGCGGGCGTGGCATGGTATGTAAAAAGGCACATCGACCACAGCAGAATGGTCCCGGACAAAAAGAAAAAATAAGGCAAACAGAGGTATAAAATGCATTTTCAGGACTTGATATTCACGCTTCAGGATTACTGGAAGAAGAAAGGGTGCATAATCGCCCAGCCATATGACATGGAAAAGGGTGCGGCCACGTTTTCGCATTCCACTTTTTTCAGGTCGCTGGGAAGCAAACCCTGGAACGCGGCGTATGTGGAGCCTTGCAGGCGCCCCAAGGACGGGCGTTACGGCGACAACCCGAACAGGTTCCAGCATTATTACCAGTTCCAGGTCATTATGAAACCATCGCCCGACGACATCCAAAGGCTTTACCTGGAGAGCCTCGAGGCCATCGGCATTAAAATAAAAGAGCACGACATAAAGTTTAACGAGGACGACTGGGAATCGCCTACGCTCGGCGCGTCGGGGCTGGGATGGCAGGTCTGGCTAGACGGCATGGAAATAACCCAGTTCACTTTTTTCCAACAGATGGCGGGCATAACGCTTAACCCGATATCGGCCGAGCTTACCTACGGGCTGGAAAGGCTTGCCATGTACATCCAGGGCAAGAACAGCGCGTTTGACGTGACATGGAACGAAAAAACAACCTACGGCGACGTCTTCCTGGAGAACGAAAAGGAATTCTCCGCCTATAATTTCGAGCATGCCGACACCGCGATGCTCCTTTCGACCCTGAACAGTTTTTACAGGGAGGGCGAGCGTATCGCGCTTTTGAACCTTCCGATACCGGCGTACGATTACGTCCTCAAGATATCGCACCTGTTCAACCTGCTCGACGCGCGCAAGGCCATCTCGATCTCCGAGCGGCCTTCGTTCATAAAAAAAATAAGGGACCTCGCGAAATTATGCGCGGACGGTTACATGAAAGTGACGGGAGAGACAAATGGCTGACCTCATACTTGAGATAGGAATGGAAGAGCTTCCGGCCGATTACTTAAGCCCGGCGTCGGAACAGCTGGAGGCCGACCTCAAAAAGCTCCTTGAGGAAAAACTCATCGAATTCGGGGAAATAACCTCTTTTTACACGGTCCGCAGGTTCACTGTGATAGTAAGGGGCGTTGCCGGGTCGCAGAAAGACCTTTCATTCGAGAAAAAAGGGCCGCGTGCGGACATAGCTTTTAAGGACGGGCAGTTCACCGAAGTTGGGAAGAAATTCCTGGCCGCGAATTCGGCGGCGGAAAAAGATGCCAAAATAAAGGAAGAGAAGGGGCAAAAATTCTTTTTTCTGGATATTTTCCAGAAAGGCATGCCGTCCGGAAAAGTTCTCGCCGAATCAATTCCCGGCATAATAAAAGGGCTGCGTTTTCCGAAATCCATGGTGTGGGACGACAGCCTTGTCGCGTTCGCAAGGCCGGTGCGCTGGATACTGTGCATGATGGACTCTCACGAGCTGCACTTTAATTTCGGAAAAGTGAGATCGGGTGCGCATACCAGGCTGCACAAATTCATACACGACAATAAGTCCGTCAGCGTAAAGGACGCGGACGATTATTTGAAGATAATGCAAAAGCACGGGATAATACTATCACAGCGGGAGCGCAAGGACGAGATACTGAAGAAATCCGCCGGGGCGCTTGCCGGCGGGAAAATGAAGCTCCTCGACGACGGGGTGCTGCTTGAAAGGCTGGCAAACTCCGTCGAATCGGTGACGGCTTTGTCCGGGACTTTCGACGAAAGGTTCCTGTTCCTTCCGGAGGAGGTCATAATCACAGCCATGAGGGAGCATCAGCGGTATTTTGCGGTATGCGGCCGGGACGGAAAATTCACGAACTGTTTCGTCAACATCCGGGACGGCGGAGAAGCAAACAACAATTTTATATCAAAACAGCTGGCAAAAGTGCTGTTTTCACGGCTTAAAGACGCGGAATTCTTCTTCCAGGAGGACCTTAAAGTCCCCCTTGAAAATAATAACGAGAGGCTCAAGGAAGCAATTTTTATAACCGGGCTCGGCACCATGCATGAAAAAATGGAACGATTGAGGGCGATCGCATCAAGGTCGAAGGAAATATTCAATTATGACGATACCGCGGCCATGCAGGAGGCGGCTTACCTTTCCAAAGCGGACCTTATGACGAATATGGTCGGCGAAAAGGAATACGTTGGCCTTCGCGGGTTCATGGGCGGCGTTTACCTGCAAAAACAGGGCAGGCCGGAAAAGATCTGGAAGGCGGTCTCCGAGCATTACCTTCCAAACATGGTGGGCGACAGGCTGCCGTCGACCGCAGAAGGGCTGCTGCTTTCGATCATCGACAAGATGGACAACATAGTCGGATTCTACATAGCGGGTTTCAAGCCCACCGGGAGCAAGGACCCATACGCGGTCAGAAGGCAGGCGCTTAACATAATTTACATCGTGCTGGAGAAACAGCTGGACATGGACCTGGCTTTTCTTATTTATGAGGATTCGCTGGCCTACAAAAAACAGCTCGGCAGGGACACGGACACCTCGGAGATAACGGATTTTTTCAGGCAGAGGCAGATAAATTATTTTAAGGATAAGGGCGTTGATTATGACATAATAAACGCGGTGGCGCACGGCAAGGCAATGAACATGCTTGACGACCTTAAAAAAGCGGACGTGCTCGCGCAGGAAAGAAAAACCGAAAAATCCTTCAACGACATCGTGTTCGCGATGTCGAGGGTGGCCAACATCATTCCGCCAAAACACGAGAAAAACGCCGTGGATAAAGGACTTTTTGACACCGCCGAGGAGAGCGCGCTTTACTCCAGGCTCGAGTCGGAAAGGGCTGCTTTTATCTCCATGATGGCTGAAAAAAAGTACGGGGAAGCGTTCGCCGTGATCGCTTCCTTCAAGCCGGCGATAGACGCGTATTTTGAAAAAGTGCTGGTGATGGACAAGGACCCGGGTAAAAAGAACAACAGGCTCAACACGCTCTCGGAGATCAGGGAGATATTTTACACTTTCGCGGATTTTTCAAAACTTGTCATCGACAGGAAATAAAAAATAATTCCGGAGGTTTCCCCATGGACTTTACCGACGCTAATTTTGACGCAGAAGTGACAAAATCAGAGATACCGGTGCTTGTTGATTTCTGGGCTCCCTGGTGCGGGCCATGCAAGATGATAGTTCCCATGTTAGACAGGATAGCCGCGGCATACGCCGGAAAACTCAAGGTCGGGAAAATGGACGTGGATTCCAACAGCGCGTCGCCATCTTCTCTGGGAGTAAGGTCGCTTCCAACGCTGATGTTCTTCAAGGGCGGCAAAATGGCGGACCAGATCATAGGCGTTGTTTCCGAAGTTCAGTTGAAAAAAATAGTGGACAAGATTATTGCCTGAAAAATCAGGTTATAAAAAATAAAACTGGTTCAAAATAAAAAATAATTTTATGAAAAATTGTTTATTGATTTTACTATACGGAATAAACCTGTTAATAGTATTTTGTAAGCTTATATAATAAAGTAACCCGGAAAAAAATCCCCCAAAATCAAAAATTTTAGGTCGTTCTATTTTATCCCATAAAAATAAGGCATTTCAACGATAAATTAGGCCTAAAAATATTTGACTAAAAATTGACAAAAAAACTGTCATTTGGTATAATTTAACCAGGGAAATAGGATAGAACACTAGAGTTTTCTAAAGAGTGGCAGTGGTGTCTAAAAATAAAAAGACTGCAGGCAGGAAAAGTGCGCCACCGCGCTTTTAGATGTTTTTTGTGAAGTAAATTTTAAGATAAAAAATGGATAAGAGGGATAAAATGGTAAAAAAAATGTTGAAAAGAAAAAAAGCTGAAGAGGCGGGTCCTGAAATTAAGGCGGCTGCTAACCTTGGCCAAAAACGGCCGGCTGGTTTTCTTTCCAAATTTTTTCCTGCATTAATATTATTTCTGCTCCAGTTTTCCGCCCTGAACGCGGTTTGCACGCCGCAGTCCGCGACGCTGTGCGCCGCGGTCGACGACATAGCGCAAATATACCTGAACGGAACCCTGCTCGATACTTTCACATACTGCGATGTCGGCTGGGCTTGCCAGCCAAAATGCATATATTTCACCCCGGCGCAGCTGGCGCTGCTCCTGCCCACGGGAAACATACTTGCGACATACGTGCAAAATACGAGTTGCTGCGAATTGTGGGGATCCTGGTCGCTTGATATCGGATGCAGCGACGGGACAACGGCAATTTCGTCAAGCAACGACGCGGGACTTGAAATGTTGTCGGACACCACCTGTGTAAGCCCGAATCCTTCGCCGACTCCCAGCGGCGGTTACCAGTGGTACCAGCCGCCTTACGTATTGAACGGCGCGTGGATCCCGCCTGTGATCATGACCGGGCATAAATACGGAAAAAGGATATACGACCCGGCAACCGGAAACCTTTGCGAGTCCTTAAGCTACGCGGCAACCATGTCCACCGCTTGCGGCGCAATATGGTTCAGGGCGCCTTTCACGCTTACGCCGGTGGTGACGCCCATACCGCCCGCGTTCACGATAACAAAATCCGCCAACCCTTCTACGAACGTGGGATTGAACGCGCCATGGCTCGTGACTTTTACCCTGCACATTTGTAATGCCGGCGGAGGGACATTCGGCAATCCCGTCGTCATCCAGGACCAGTGGAACGACGCGGTCGACGGCTGGTCGTATAACTGGCCCTATGAATACACGGACCCGATATTCGGGGACATCCAGTACTCCGGCAGCGGCAAGACCGCGACCATTACTTTCTCCAACGGATTCAACGCAAATTCATGCTATGATTACGTCTTCAGCGTCACCATGTACTCCGGCCAGCCGACCTATTGCGTGAACTGGGACAACGTGGCGGACCTGTCTTACCTGGCTCAGCCGACGGTTCAGTCGACGGTGACCGTGCACGATGAATGCCCGCCGCCTCCTGTTTTGACCCTTGTAAAATCCGCCAACCCTACTACGGGGATACAGAACGGCACGGCGGTGTCATATAACATGCACATATGCAACACGGGCGGCGGAGCATGGAACGGGACCATGACCCTTGTCGACGACTGGACAAACAATACCGACAACTGGCAATACGACGGCCCTTATTACATCGGAAATCCCGTGACGGGAATATCCGGCATCAGCGCGTCCAACAGCGGCCACACAACCACATATACGATCACACTCGCGCCCCCGGGGTTTACGGGATGCGTGGATGTCCCAATGAACATGCACATGACCACGCAAAACCCGAACAATTGCGCCTGGTATAACAAGGCGTCATTGACATATTTAGCATCGCCTGTCGTGGTGTCCACCGTCAATATGAACGACCTTTGCACGCCGACCTTTACGGTGACGCCGACATTGACGCAGACATTTACACGCTCGCCGACATCGTCGATCACCCAGACATCCACGAGCACCTGGACATTGACGCCCACCATGACATACACTAATACGCCGATATTCACCCCGACGCTTACTTCCACGCAGATAACGGGCATCACGCTTTCCAAGACCGAGAGCGAGTCAACGGCCGTATTCGGGGACACCGTCACATATTGCATCACGGTGTCAAACGGGTCGGGATCGCCGGTGGTCGGGTTCCATGTATGGGACACGATACCGTCCGTTTACACTTACCAGGGATGCGATAATTCATGCACCCAGGCCGGGTCGCTGCTCTTGTGGACGATAACCATCCCGGCAAACTCATATGTTACCGTGTGTTTCTGGGGGAAGATAACATCATATACCGACGACAACGAATGGAACCATGAGTTCCTCGCGCTGCTGGACCAGAAAAATTATCTTTACGGGACGGGGCCGGGCTCAGGCGGCGGGAAAGCGTATTTTGAGGGCACTGAGTTACCATGGGTAATGCGCGACAACGGTTGGCCGGCGGGGGAAGGGGGCAGGTTATGAAAAACTTCGTAATGAAGGAAATGTCCGGGGCCTGCCGCGTGATAATTATTGCGTTTGTCTTTATAGCCGGATTCACGGCGGCCATGCATGCCGCAACCGTCACAAGCGGGAGCATCACCATAGCTCCCTCGACAGTGGCAGCCGGGGCGAATATGTCGGTAAATTTCACCTATACCCTGGCCGGCAATAACGATACGCTCGGTTATTTTGTGGCTTTCCGCACAGGCTCAACCTGCTCCCTGCCGACGGCCGGGGCCGGGACCGACATTAAGGTATCAGAAAGCGGAAAAAACATTCTCTGCCAGGGATGCAATGTGAACGGCGGAAGGGATCTCGGCTGCGGGAGCCAGTGCACGTCGGGAACATCTTACCCAATTTCCGGCATTGAAGGAGGGCCACTTACCCTGACTGTCCCCGTGACCTACGCGCCCGGCACATACACACTTATAGTGTGCGTCAAGGAATGGAATGTTTACATGAACCCGGGCAATAACGCGGATTCCTACGCATGCCTTACTTTTACGGTGAGCGCGGCGGCGACCCCGACACCCACAGGCGTACAGAACCAGGCAAACTCGGATTCAAACACAACCAACGCAGTCGGGCTTATAATCTTTTCGCCGACCAGGACAATAACCCAGACCGTTACAATATCCCCGACGCTTTCCTGGACTTTGACAACCACAATGTCCCCGACCCTGACGCCGACTTTAACCTGGACGCTTTCCCCCACATTGACATCGACGCTGACCTGGACGCTGACGCCGACGCTTACATCAACACCCACGCCTCCCCTGATAATTTCCCTTACAAAAACCGAAGACGCGACCATAGTCAGCCTCGGAGACACGGTGAATTATTGCCTTATTTACCAGAATAACAGCTCTGTCCCGGAATCGTTTACGATCTGGGACACCATACCCGCGGTCACGGATTTTGTGAGCTGCACGAACGGCTGTACACAACAAACGTTCGGTTCAAACAGGCTTGTTATCTGGACCCTTACAAATGTCGGGGTCGGCGTGCAGAACGAGGTGTGTTTTGCCGTGCAGGTGAACAGGATGCCCACCATGCTTCCGTGGAAAAAGGAATTTTTTGCCCTGCTTGACGAAAGGGAAAAATATGCCGCCATTATGGCGGGAGTAAAACAGGAACATATCGGGGAATTTGGTTTTTAGCTTTGATTAAATAAGAAAGGAGATGCTTTTATGATCAAAAACAGGCCGACCACGGTTTGCCGACCCATCGGTCTGCCTGTTTTTATATTATTAATGATGGCGATGCCTTTTGCCGCGTTCGGCACCACCTGGACGGTGTGCACGGGCGGCAGCTGTAACTATTTGACCATTTCAGCGGCGTATGCAAGCGGTTCCGTCCTGAACGGCGACACCCTTGAATTGCATTCAAATATAACGGATAATGTCAGTTTTACCACCAACGGAAAAAATGTGAACGTGACATCCCAGGCCGGCAACACATACACCATAACCGGGACGGGAAGCAATCCCACCATTCTATACCAGGCAAACTACAGCGGCGGGACGGCCACTACCATATCAAATGTGATAATAGACCATTCTTCCGGCGGCGGCTATACTATAGAGATAAACAACGTCACCGCGAACGTCAATTTCCAGAACTGCACCCTTGAAAGGACCGACACGTCAACCACCAACAATTCAGTGGTGCATACCGACACCGACATTCATAGCGTGACTTTCAACCAGTGCTCCATAGTCGGGAACGCTTTCGAATACGGCATTTATAAGAACAGCGGCAACGAGAATAACGCAGGAATGTATGTTTATCTGACGAATTGCCTTTTATACGGTTTTACCGGGACAAATTACGCGGCTGTTTATTCCAACGACGGCAGCGGCATAATGGCCGTGGACCTGACGAACTGCACGGTCTTCAATAATTATTACGGATATTATGACGCGAACACAGGCACCAACGACAACGGCTTCTCGCTGGAGCTAAACGACCTTTTTATAGGAAACACGACGGACCTTCATCTTGACGCAAGCGCGCTCAACGTAAGCCAGGGTCATTTCCAGTATTGTGCTTTCCAGCAGCAGACAAATTCCGGCCATTTCGGGGCGGGATGCATTTTTGGCGTGACGGCGGCCGGTGAAGTTGTGAACCCGGCGACGAGCGGAACGCCGAACCTTCACCTGCTTTCAACCTCTACAAGCAGGAACCACGGGACAAACACAGGCGCCCCCCTGGTCGACTATGACGGAAAGGTAAGGCCGAACGAAGGGACGACGGACATCGGGGCTTATGAATTCTATGTCATAGGCTCGCCGACTTTCACGAGGACCCCGACCTTTACGGTGACATACACCTATACATACACCTATACATTTACAAACACGCCTGTTTATACGCCGACGCTGACGCCCACGGGCGTTCAGAACATAGCTGAAATGAACAACAATTATTCAAACCAGGTGGCGTTTATCGTGGTTACCAGGACGTTTACCCCCACGGTCACCCCGACTTCCACCTATACGCCAACATTTACCCCGTCCGTTACGCAGACGGCTTCGCCCACAATAACGCAAACTGCGACGCCGACGGTAACGCCGACTTATACTGTTACGCAGACCATTACCCCGACGGTCACTCAAACCGTCACGCGGACCATCACCGCGACGGTAACGCCTACGGTAACCCCGTCGGTGACGGCAACAATAACATCGTCAGTAACTCCCACTGTGACAATGACCGTGACACAAACCATTACCAACACTACAACACCTTCGATAACGCCTTCCATTACGCCGACCATGACGCCTTCCGTCACACGGACGGTTACACAGACAGTGACGCCTACGGTGACGCCGACGGTTACCATGACCGTAACGCCTACGGTGACACAGACGGTAACTATGACGGCGACACCTACGATTTCCAACACGACAACGCCTTCGATAACCCCGTCAGTGACACAGACGGTAACGCCGACAATAACGCAAACCGTAACACCGACAGTAACCATGACGGTCACTCAGACAACGACTCAAACGGCGACGCAGACGGTAACCGGGACGGGGACCCAGACGATAACGCCGACAATAACGAACACAACGACGCCTTCCATAACCCAGACAATGACCCCTACGGTCACAAAAACCGTTACGCCCACGGTAACGCCAACGGTGACCCAGACGGTAACGCAGACAGTGACCCAGACAACCACGCAGACGGTTACCCAGACAACCACCCAGACTGTCACTGCCACAATAGCCAACACAACCACACCCTCGGTTACCCCGACAGTGACGCAGACCGTAACGCCCACGGTAACGCAGACTGCGACTCCCACTATATCAAATACAACAACGCCTTCCATAACCCAGACAGTTACCCAGACAGTTACAAGGACGGTAACGCAGACCATCACCCAGACGGTAACGCAGACTGTAACGCCGACAGTTACCCAGACAGCGACGCAGACTGTAACCCAGACTGCTACGCAGACGGTAACCCCGACCATTTCAAACACAACGACGCCCTCGATAACGTCCACGGTAACGCCGACGGTGACACCTACGGTAACGCAGACCGTTACGTCAACTGTGACTAAAACCGTCACGCCGACAGTGACGCAGACCATAACACAAACAGTAACGCCGACAGTGACCCAGACGGTGACCGCAACAATAACCAACACAACGACGCCCTCGGTAACGCCGACGGTGACCCAGACAGTGACGCAGACGGCGACACAAACAATCACCCAGACAGTAACGCCTACGGTAACACAAACAGTGACACAAACGGTGACGCAGACTGTAACGCAGACCGCCACACAGACCGTAACTCCGACCATTTCAAACACAACGACGCCTTCGATTACGCAGACGGTGACGCAGACGGTGACGCAGACGGTGACGTCGACGGTAACACAGACAGTGACCCAGACAATGACGCAGACGGTTACACAGACAGTGACACAGACGGTTACGCAGACAATGACACAGACGGTTACACCGACAATTACAAACACTACAACACCTTCGATCACGCCTTCGGTTACCCAGACAGTAACGCAGACCGTAACCCAGACGGTCACATCAACGGCAACCAAAACAGTGACCCAGACAGTAACACAGACCATAACACAAACAGTAACGCCGACAGTGACCCAGACGGTGACGGCCACAATAACCAACACAACTACGCCTTCGGTAACGCCGACGGTGACCCAGACAGTAACGCCTACGGTAACCCGGACGGTAACGCAAACAGTAACACAGACGGCAACACAAACAGTGACCCAGACAGTGACCCAGACGGTTACGTCTACAGTGACCCAGACCGTAACACCCACAATATCAAACACAACCACACCTTCGATCACCCAGACAGTGACCCAGACAGTGACGCAGACGGTTACACAGACGGTAACATCGACGGTAACACAAACAGTAACACAGACGGCAACGCAAACAGTGACACAGACGGTAACGCAGACAGTGACACAGACCGTTACCCCGACAATAACGAACACAACAACACCTTCGATCACGCCGTCGGTTACCCAAACGGTAACGCAGACCGTGACGCAGACAGTGACATCGACGGTAACAAAAACAGTAACACAGACAATAACGCAGACAGTAACACAAACAGTAACACAGACGGTAACTCAGACTGTAACTGCCACAATAACAAACACAACAACGCCGTCGGTAACGCCAACGGTGACCCAGACGGTTACACAAACGGCAACACAGACAGTGACATCGACAGTGACCCAGACAGTGACGCAGACGGTAACCCAGACGGTTACGCAGACGGTAACCCAGACAATGACACAAACGGTTACACAGACAATTACAAATACGACAACGCCTTCTGTAACGCAAACGGCAACCCAGACGGTAACAAGGACGGTTACACAGACTATAACGCCGACAGTGACACAAACAGTAACACAGACAGTGACGCAGACAGTAACACAGACAGTGACGCAGACTGTAACCCAGACAGTAACTGCCACAATAACCAACACAACGACGCCTTCTATAACTCCGTCTGTAACGCAAACAGTGACACAGACGGTAACGCAGACGGTAACGCAGACAGTG
>Ga0181520_10010743_pt1 | contig 12191 bp, 7 predicted proteins | sample PEATcosm2014_Bin_29_FD_132451 | JGI IMG/M metagenome (GOLD analysis project Ga0181520, IMG submission 132451) | Peatland microbial communities from MTU Mesocosm Facility, Houghton, MI, USA - PEATcosm2014_Bin02_30_metaG | ecosystem: Environmental > Terrestrial > Soil > Wetlands > Peat | place...
CTGATGAGATGAACTGTTGCGAGTGGTCTCTCGCATACCTACGAGAACAACATTCATCTCTCAGGAGCGCCCGACTTCCCAGACTACCACAGAGGGCACAGAGAACGGCTGGGAAACGGCCCGCCTGCCTTACGATAGGCGTTACGGGACGTTGCCGTTCTCTGTGTCCTCTGTGTCTCAGTGGTCAATCGTCGTCCATTTCCCAGCAGGGCGTCTCATTGCGAGCAAGGCCGCACAACAGGCGTAGTAATACTGACCCGAACGGCAGGGGTTAGGCGGGGGTGAAGATGGGTGAAGGATGGCGAACGGGGGAACGGCAGGGATGCTGTCCCGCCGTTGCTCTGTCGTCTGCCTACCCGCGCATTCCGTCCTCGGGGTGTGTGTGTGCGGGTCCGTCACCTCTTCCATCAATATCACGACCCCCAGTCGCGTGTCCTCCGGACTTGCGAACTGGCTGCAGGTGACGCGACAATGGATCGGTCTCCCACGGCGGTTCGTCGCCTCGACGACGACCTCCTCATGGCTCGTCTCGCCGGCGAGAACCTTCTTCACGGGTAACTGCGATACAGGCAGGCCAATGTCGAGGTCGAGCAGCGACCGGCCCAGCGCCTCCTTCGCCGTCACTCCCCACAGGTCCACCGCTCCCACATTCCACACGCTGACCAGCATGTCCTCACCGATGACGGCGATCCCGAGGCGCAGGCTCGTCAGAATCGACTGCTGGAACACACTGGCGTCGTTGAGGTCGGCGGTCCGCAGTGCCAATTTGGTGTTGGTGGCCTCCAGTTTCTCGTCGAACGCCGGCGCTTCCAGGCCCACGGCTCTGGAGGGTGGTCTCAGGGCCTCATCTCCCGGCATAACGGGCATCTCAGGCACTTTCGGGTTGCCGGTCATGATGACGGCTCCTACAAAGATGCGAATCTTAAGATCAACGGGAATGAAGCCCTGAGAGTGCCTCGCCAGCGTCTCGGCCTTGCCCAGCGCATAGAAGGATTCCGTGTCGTATATGGCAAAATGATGCTTTTCAGGTACAATGCGTTCGATACCGAGCAGTAATCTGGCAGTCCCACGTCCGTCCATGAGCGTTCGAGCTCATCCGCCTCGCGCTGGTGACCGCGACCATCCCTCCTCTGGGCACGGGGAGCGGCCGTCCTGGTGTGTAGTGCGATTGTGCCCGACTGACTGATCCGCGGGGAGCCGCTGTGGCAATTGAGGAGGCCCCACGATGGGTGAATTCGATCTACACGACCGGCTGACCGCGGCCCAGGAGCATCTGGCGCTGATCCTCGATCAGACTGAAGCACCGCACGATCAGATGCGATTGGCGGCGCAACAGGCTCTCGAGGAGCTGTCCACAGCGCTCGAGGAACTGCAGATCACTGAAGAAGAGTTGCGCGAGCAGAACGACGAACTCGTTCAGGCGCGCGCCGGCATTGAGGCCGAGCGTCTGCGCTACGAGTATCTCTTCGAATTCGCCCCTGAAGCTTACCTCGTAACAGATCGGGATGGCACGATCACCGAAGCCAACAGCCCTGCGGTGAGCCTGTTCCGCTCCCGCCGCAGGTTCATAGTCGGCAAGTCACTGCGTCGGTTCATTGCTCGCGAGGAGTCGGCGGCCTGGCCGGCGTGGCTTGCAGCCCTCCGCGATGCCAAACAGCCCCAGCGCCGAGAGTTGGACATGGTGGACAAGGCGGGACGCACGTTCCCGGCCTCGGCAGTCGTCGTCCCGGTGCGCGATAACGCCGGCGAGGTCGTCGCCTTGCGCTGGGCGATTCGCGACATCTCCTACCGCAAGGATCTGGAGGACAGGCTGCGCCGCCTCAACCAGATCCATGCGCTGCTCACCAGTGTCAACGAGCGGATTGCGGGCACCTGCGACGCCGATGCCCTCTGCCAGGAGGCCTGCGACGTCGCGGTGTTCGCCGGGCGCTTCGATGCCGCCTGGATCGGCCTGCTGGAGACCGGCGCAGCGGAGGACACCGCCGGGCGTTTGTACCCTGTCGGCCAACACGGGACCCACGCGGAGGCGCTGGCCGCCGCTCTTGTCGCCGACGGGGATGAAGACGCCCCCCAGGCCTTGTCCGAACTGGCCCTGCGCGGGGACGGCCCGGTAGTTGTCGGCGGCGAGCAGGCAGCCCTGGCGGTCCGGGCGGCGGATGGCGTCTCACCCGGCCCGCGTTGGGAGTCGATTGGCGCTTTCCCTCTGCGCGCCGCCGATGAGACAGTCGGGGTGCTCATGCTTGCCGCGACAGACGCCGGTTTGTTCGGCGAAGAGGAGACGGCGCTCCTCGAGACTCTCGCGGGCGACATCGCGATGGCCGTTCATGCCCTGCGCATACGGGCAGCGCTTGATGAGCGGTCGCGGCAAATCGACGCTCTCTTCGATCAGGCGCTTACCCCTCTCGTCCTCCTCGACCGCGACTTCAACTTCGTCCGTGTCAACCAGGCCTGTGCCGACGCCTGCCAGATGCGCATTTCGGACTTCGAAGGGCGCAATCACTTCGAGCTGTTCCCGTCCGATGCGCAGGGGTTGTTCGCGCAAGCTGTCGAGACGAAGCAACCGGTCACCGTGCGCGCTTGGGCATTCGAGTTCGCAGAACACCCGGAGTGGGGGACAAGCTATTGGGATTGGACGCTGGCCCCGATCCTCGAAGGCGCCGGGGAGGTCGAGTTTCTTGTCCTCGCTCTCAATAACGTGACGGCGCTCGTGGAGGCCCACCGCGAAGTGCAGCATCACAAGGACCACCTCGAGCTCCTGGTGCAGGAGCGCACCGCCGAACTGCGCGCCACCGCGGAGCGGTACCGCAGTCTGTATGCGGCGGTGTTGGGGGGCGTCATCGTTGTCGACACTCGAGGCGTCGTGATCGAGATCAATGATGCGGCGTGCGAGTTTCTTGGGGTCGAGCGCAGTGTGGCGATCGGGGCGGACTGGCAAGGGCTGCACCGGGAGGTCGTCCATGAGGACGGTTCACCTTTTCCGGCGGAGGCGCGCCCGGTGACGCTTACTTTGCAGACCGGGGATCGGGTTCGTGACGCGGTGCTGGGCGTGTCTGTCGGCGATTCGGCGCAGCGTCGATGGGCGCTGGCCAACTCCGAGCCCTTGCTCGATCCGCGAACCGGCGAGGTGCGGGCCGCGGTGGTGACGTTCGCGGACATCACGGCGCTGATCGGGGCGGAGCACGAAGCCCGGCAGCGTGCCGCGGAGCTTGATGCCGTCATCGATTCCATTGCCGATGGGGTCATCATCCACGACCGCGCCCACCGCGTTGTGCGTGTCAACGACATGGCGAAGCAGATCCTGCAAGTCGCGGACGAGGACTTGCAGGCTGACCGCGCCGAGGTTGTGGCTCACGTCCGGCCCCATCGAGCGGACGGCACTGCGCTGCCCACCGCCGAGATGCCATCGGAGCGCGCGCTGCATGGGGAGATCGTCCTTGGCGTCATCCTGACTGTGGAGTCGCGCGAGGGTGAGAGAACGTGGATCTCCGAGAGCGCGGCGCCATTACGCGACGCCGGCGGCGAGATCACCGGGGCGGTCGCGACTTTCACAGACATCACCGCGCAGGTTCTGGGCCGGCAACGCTTCGAGGAACTGGCCCGGGAAGCCGAGATGCGGGCCGCTGAAGTGAGTACCGTGATCGACACGATGGTGGACGGCGTCACCATCAGCGATGCCGAAGGCGGCATTGTCCGCTACAATGATGCGGCGCGGCGATTATTGTGCTACGAGACCTGGCACGAGTCGGTGCCATACTCAGAGCGCCTGGAACGATGTCAGTACCGGCGCCCCGACGGGGCGGAGTTCGCGTTCGAGGACCTGCCGCTCAGCCGCAGCTTGCGCGGCGAAAGGGTCGTCGGAGAGACCATCCGGATGGTCTGGCCGGACGGGACCTCAACCTGGGTCAATAGCAGCTCGGCGCCCCTGTGCGATGGGGAAGGCAACGTGGCCGGCGCCGTCCTGACCACCGTCGATATTACCGAGCAAGTGGAAAGCCGCAGACGCATTGAGGAGCTGGGGGCACAGTCGCAGGCCAGCCTCGCGCAGCTTGAGGCCGTGGTGAACAGCATGTCGGAGGGCGTGGTGACCACCGACGCCACGGGCATGATCGTCGACATGAACCCCGTGGCCTTGAGGATGCACGGCTTTGAGACGGTCGAGGAATGTCGGCGGACGATCGCGCAGTACGCGGAGTTTCTTGAGGTCGAGCGCCTGGACGGCACGCCGGTGCCGCCCGAGGACTTCCCATTGGCTCGGGCCTTGCGCGGCGAGCCGAACGACGAGGCGACCCTGCGCTGGCGTCGCACCGACACCGGCCTCACCTGGATCGGCGTGTTCAGCTATTCAAGCATCCGCGACGCCGACGGCCGGATCATCATGACGATGAACACAATTCGCGACGTGACCGCCGAGGTGGAAGCCGAGCATCGGCGAGAGCAGCACCTGCAGCGCCAGGCGAAACTGCTGGAGATATCGCAGAGGCTGCTCGCCGAGCACACCGCCTCCGGGGTGTACCAGGTCGTGGTCGATGGCGCCCGCGAACTGACCGGCGCGAAGCTGGCTACGTCGGGCCAGAGCTTCGAGGACGGGACCTATCGCATCGGTTCATCGTCGCGAGCCGAGGGCATGCCTCCGTGTCTGCAGTTTGAGGTCTTCGACATGGCGCGCGGCGGCGTTTATACCGAACTCCTGGAGACGCAGACGTCCCTCCGGCTCACCCAGGAGGAGCTTGAGGCTCACCCGCGCTGGTGGGGCCTGCCTGAGGGGCACGCGCCGTTGAGGGGTCTTTTGGGGGCGACGATCGCACACGGGGGATATGGTGCGGCGTCGGGGCTGATCTTGCTGAGCGACAAGGCGGGCGACGCCGACTTCACCGAGGAGGACGAAGCTGCCATCACGCAGTTGGCAGCTTTGGCCTCTCTGGGACTGCGGCATATTCAGGTACGGGACGAGGCGGAGCGCCGGGCCGAGGAACTGGACGCGGTCATCGGATCGATGAACGAAGGGGTGGTCGTGTTCGGCCAGGAGGGCGTGATCGCGCGCGCGAACACGGCCGCTGCTGCGGTCTGCGGCTTCGACCCGACTGGAATGGACGCTGCTTCGCTCGCCAGCCGACTGGGACTACGCGATGAGGCCGGCAGCTTCGTTGACGTAGACGGCTTGCCGGGGGTCCGCGCCATACAGGGCGAACGAATTGCCGGCGAGCCGTACACCTTCGTCAGTTCGGAGAGCAGAAAGACGCGCGTCCTGATCTCCGCATCGCCTTTGGTCGTGGGTGGGCGCTCGGCGGGCTCTGTCGCCATCTGGCATGACGTCACCGAACGTGAAGCGCTGCTCCAGCAACTGGACCAGGAACGCCGCCTGTTGGACGCCATTGTGGCCCAGATGCCGGCGGGCCTGATCGTCGCAGAAGCGCCCTCAGGCAGGCTAATTCTCCAGAATCGGCAGATGGAAGCCATTTGGGGTGGCGATCCGGGGCGGGCGGCGGTCACCTGGCACGGGTTGCGATTGGGTTCCGGGCACGCGAGCGGCCATGAGCTGCGCCCGGAGGAGTGGCCGCTGACCCGCACTCTTCTCACCGGCGAGATGGTTCGCCACGCGGAGATCAATATCACGCGATTGGATGGTTCCAGCGCCGTGGTGAGCTGCAACGCCGGGCCGGTCCACGACCAGGACGGATACGTCATCGCAGGGGTGGCCATTTTTCACGATATTACCCAAAGCAAACGGGTGGAGGCCGCGCTGCGAGAGAGCGAAGCGCAAATGCGGGCGGTGGTCGAGAACATGCCGGTGATGGTCACCGCGTTCGGACGCGACCATGCCGATCGGGTGGCGTGGAACCGCGAGTGCGAGAGAGTGACCGGGTATTCCGCTGAGGAGATTCTCGGCAACCCCAGGTCGAACGAGCTTCTGTACCCCGACCCCGGTTACCGCGAGATTCGGGTCAGAGACCTACAGGAGAGGGGGCACCACTATCGCGGCTGGGAATGGGATGTCACCTGCAAAGACGGGACCGTGCGCACAATCGCATGGTCGGACATCTCCGAGCAGGTGCCCATACCCGGATGGTCGTCGTGGAGCATCGGGGTAGACGTGACCGACCGCCGCAGGGCCGAAGATGCGGAGCGGCTGGCGGCTGTCGGGCAGCTTTCGGCGGGTGTCGCTCACGAGTTCAACAACCTCCTGGCCGTCATGCTGCTCCAGGCGGAGTTGGCCGGAGAGACCAGAGACGTCGAGCAATATGAAACGCTTGTGGCCGTGGTCATGGAGGCGGCAGAGCAGGGCAGCGGCATTTGCCGGGATATGTCGCTCTTTGCTCGTCCCGGCGCGCCAAGCCGATACCCCGTGCAAATCGAGGAGGTCATCGACTCCGCTCTGAACCTCGCAGGACGCCAGGTCGAGAACAGCGGAGTGGTCGTGACCCGGGACCACCAGGCGGCGGGACGGAGGGTTTACGGCGACCCGAAACAGCTAGGGCAGGTGTTTCTGAACCTCATCATCAACGCGTGTCACGCCATGCCGCGCGGGGGCGACCTGTCGGTCAGCACGAGGTACGTTCAGACGGGGTCGGGGTCGGGCAACGTTGTCATTCAGATATCGGACACGGGCACCGGGATCACCCCGGAGCATCTGCGCCGGATCTTCGAGCCCTTCTTCACCACCAAGGGCAGGCTGGGCGACAGCGACACGCCGGGCACGGGCCTGGGGCTGTCCGTGTCACACGGCATCGTGACCGCGCATGGCGGGATGATCGAGGTCCGAAGTGAAGTCGGCGTGGGCACGACGTTTGAGGTGGCGCTGCCGGTCTATGAGGAAGACGCCGCCGAACTCGCGTCCCCTGAATGCGCGGGAGCGCCTCCGCAGAGCCGTTGCTGCAGCGTTCAGGTGCTGGTCGTCGAGGATGTCGGGGTCATGGCGAGTCTCATCCAGACGGTCCTGACCGCGAGCGGACATGAGGCGACGTGCGTGTCCGACACTCGCGCGGCCATCGCATCATTGACGGCGTGTCGTTTCGACCTGGTCGTCACCGATCTCCTGATGCCCGGTGGCGGCGGGCAGGAGGTGCTCACTTTCGCCAGCACGCTCGACGACCCTGTGCCCGTCCTGGTGGTTACAGGTGTCGTTGGAGAGCAGATGGAGCGCGAAGCGATGGCGATGGGAGCGGCAGGGTACGTTCGCAAGCCGTTCACGCGCGCCGAGCTGATTGGGGCGGTAGAGAAGATACTGCAGGAGCGGGGGATGGGGTAGGGGCGGCTTCATCTTCCTGGCCCGCCCCAATCAGTGGCCCCGACAATCCTGTCGGGGAGGGCCGTTCGGCACGCGCATCCGCGACAGGATTGCCGCGATAGCCTCAGGCACGACCGCCCCACCCCGGCCCTCCCGCAGACGGGGAAGGGATCTTGCCGTTGTCGTCGCCGTTGCCGTTCCTCCCTCTCCTGGACGCGCAACGCGCGGTCAGGAGAGGGCCGGGGGCATAGGCGCTGAGTTAGGGCCAGACGCCGTCCAAGGAGGGGCCGGACTACGAGAGCGCCAGTCGTATCGGCGGTCGAAGTATCCGGCCCCAGCCGTCCCGCGGGTGAACGGCAGGGCCGGATACTTCGCTGCGCTCGTAGTCCGGCCCCTCCACACGGCCCGCGCGGCCTAACTTAGCGCTTATGGGGGCCGGGGGTGAGGCGCCGTCCCCCTCTACTTCACCCTCCCGTTCGGCGCCAACGGCAGCGACCGCAGGCGGACTCCCGTCGCGCTGAAGATCGCATTGCCGACCGCCGCCCCGACCGCGCAGGTGGGCGTCTCGCCGCCGCCTGCAGAGGGCAGGTCTCTGCGGTCGATCAGCACGCTTTCAATCTCGGGCATGTCGCTGAAGCGCGGCACCCGATACTGCGTGAAAGCCGCGTTGAGAATGCGCCCGTCCTCGAACTTCACCGCCTCGAACAACGCCGCTCCGAGCGCCATCGCCGCCCCGCCCTCGACCTGAGCGCGCATGTGCAGCGGGTTGATGATCGCGCCCGGCTCGAAGGCGCTGAGCAGTCGCTCTACCTTGACTTTGCCGTCGGCATCGACGCGCACCTGCGCGCAGGTCGCGATGTAGCTCCCCTTTTCGGTGCCTGCCGCGATGCCCAGTCCACGCCCCGGGCCGGGCTTGTCCCGCCAGCCGAACCGCGCGGCGGCGGTCTTGAGGACGGCTCGCAGACGCGGATCAGTGGCGTTCCGCAGGCGAAAGGTGACCGGGTCCATCTTCACAGCGTAGGCCAGTTCGTCCATGTGGGTCTCGCGCGCCCAGGTGTTCACGGGCGCAGCCAGCGCGCGATACGCCCCTTGCGGCAGGGGGTACTCGCACTGGTGTAACTCGATGGCCTGGTGCGGGACATCGTAGGGCGTGCCCATCGCCGAGGGGCCGGCGTTGTAGTTATCATACTCCCACGCCACCAGCGCCCCGTCGCTTGCCGCCCCGCTCGCGATGTCGATGATGCCGGCCGGTCGGTAATGATTCCAGGCCTGCTCCTCCTGCCGCGTCCACGCCACCTGCACCGGCTTGCCGGCCACCTTCGCGAGTCGTGCCGCCTCGACAGCCGCGAGGCAGCGCGTCTTGCCGCCGTATCCAACGCCCGTGTCCAGCCCGATCACATGGACGCGACTTTCGGGGATACCGAAGGTCTGCGCCAACTCGCCCCGAACCCCGAAAGGCGACTGAGTGGCACACCAGACCTCCAGGTTGTCCCCGTTCCATTCCGCGACGGCCGACCGCGGCTCGATGGCCGAATGCGCGACATAGGCGACGGTATAGGTCTGCTTGAGCGTCACCGCCGCCCCGGCCATAGCCGTCTCAACTGCCCCGCGGGATGCGCTGCCGCCGGATGGCTGACCGGCGGTCTTGCGCAGATGCTCGAAAAGCTCCGCCTGCGAGATTTGGGGCGTGTGGTCCCACTGCGCTTTGATCGCCCGCAGGGCCTTCTCCGCCCCCTCCTGCGTCGGTGCGGCGACACCCACGAATCCCGGCTGCCGGCACACAACCACGCCCGGCAGGACCTCGGCCCCGCTCGTGTCGACCGCTGTCAGCTCCGTGTGGAGCGCCGCCGGGCGAAGTACCTTCCCGTGCAGCATCCCCGGCTGCCTGAAGTCCGAGGCGTACTTCTTCCGCCCGGTCACGATGTCACGCGCATCGACTTTATGCGCCGGCTGGCCGACGACCTTCCACTGTGCCGGCGGGGTGGCCTGCACATTGGCAGGGATGACCTGGGCCAACTCCTGCCCTTTCGTCAGCCCTCCGAACCCAAGCGACCGACCCGTTGCGGGGTCGGTGACCTTGCCCTCGGCGATCTTCAATGTAGCCCGGTCCGCGCTCAATTGCGTAGCGGCCAGGTCCAGCAGCAATTCGCGCGCCGCCGCAGCGGCCTGGCGCATCGGGGGCACGGTGACCGGCGTGCTTCGGCTGCCGAAAGTGCCCGCATCGAACGGACACAGCGCGGTATCCGCCAATACGACTGTCACCTGCGCCGGCGCGAGCCGCAATTCCTCGGCCACCACCATCGCCATCGAGGTCCGCACATTTTGCCCCAGTTCGACCTTCCCGGCATACGCCGTCACCGCGCCGTGCTCATCGATATGCAGCCAGCCGGCGATGCGGTCGGGCACTTCACGGCCGGCGCCGCGGCCCCGACGCCCCGATCTCGGCTGGGCCTCGGCTTCCAGCGCCAGCCCCGGAACGGTCAGGAGCACGACAATGCCGCCGCCGAGCGCCCCCACGAAACTGCGCCGGCTCATCATCGGCCCGGAGAGCATCTCAGGGCTGATGCCATGATCTTCAACAATCTCGGCAAGCGTCCGCTCGGTCATCGCGCGCCTCCTCTCATCATCTCACCTGCGCGCTGAACCGCGGCGATGACAGGCTGGTAGGCCCCGCACCGGCAGATGTGCCCGTTCAGCGCCTCACTGACCTGCTCGGCGGTCGGGCTGGGGTTCCGCGCAAGCAAAGCAACCCCGGCCAGGATCATGCCGGGGGTGCAGTACCCGCACTGCATCGCCTCCAGTTCCAGGAACGCCTGCTGCACCGGGTGTAGATGGCCGTCCTTCTCCAGTCCCTCGATGGTCGTGATCTGCTTCCCCGCCACACTCCCAACTTCTGTCTGGCACGAGAGGGTGGCCTTGCCGTCCACCAGCACCGTGCAGGCCCCACACGCGCCCTCACCGCACCCGTACTTCGTGCCGGTGAGGTCGAGGTCCTCGCGCAGGACGCTCAACAACGCGCGCTTCGGATCGACATCGACATGGTGTCTGACGCCATTGACGGTCAATTCGATCACGAGTCTCGACACCTCCTTTCATCTGGCTCGCATCGTCTATTGAGGCGATTTCAAAAGCCTGTAGGAGCGCTCTCCAGAGTGCGACAACGCCCCATATAGTGTCAAAATAACGTCTATAAATACGAAAGTATGTCTTTATGACGGCGTATTAACGGCAATCGCGGTCTGGAGACCGCTCTTACAGACGACGCAGCGACTTCTTCCATTGCCTCACTGGGCATCTTTGCTGCGCAGCGTTATCTTGCCGGTCTGCTTGTTGTGCCAATAGACAAACGAGATGCACCCTTCCATCGCTGAGAAGATGTGGCCCAGGCCGGGGTGCTCGCCTCGTTGCCTAAGTATGTCGCGGACGCGGTCTTCATTGCGGAAGGACTTAGGTGAAGGGGTAAGCGCCATCGATGTGCTCTGCCAAGTTCAGTAGCGACTGGTACAGATCGTCTTTCTTCGTGTTGTTGCCCGCGTACTTAGCGGGCGACGATAAGATCGCATCTGGGGGCTTCGCCCGAGAGGGAGCATCATAGGCGCTGGGGTCGAGGCGCGCGCAACACTGGTCACCCGTCAGAGCCCCGTGGTACTTGGCGTTCGGAATGCCCGACTTATGCACCAGGATGTGCCTGAGCTGGAGAAGAATGCGTACGTCCGCGATGGCTTTGTCTTTGGCAGGCTTGTCAGCGAGGGGAGACGCGAGCAGCTCCTGGTCCAAGAAGCCGGTGCCGAACCACTGGCGGAAGTAGCCGCTCGCCTGGTCCAGGTTGGAGAATGTCTCACAGGTTGCATCGACGCAGGCAGCGATGCGATCAGGCTGGTCATCCGCGGCGCCCAGTTCGAGAGGCATGCCGAGATGGAGGCCGACGCGGTTCTGGAGGAAACGCTGGACCGATGCCTGATCGTCGGATGCTTTCTCAATGACGAACTCCCGCAGGAAGACCTCAAATGCGGTGACAAGCCGCAGGACGTACACCCTGTCCACATCCTTCCTCCACTCCAGCTTGGCTTGCCGGGTCTTTTCCGCCTCAGCCTCCTGTTCATCGGCCTGTAAGCGTTCGAAGTCCGCTTCGTCCGGCGAAGCCCCAGGGGCATCGGCCTTGGCGCGGGCCGCCATGGCGCCACTTTCTGTGTCGACGGCCTCCTGCTCGAGCATGTCTGCAACCAGTTTCGCACGATCGCTGAACTGGTCTATGCGATTAAGCTCGCTACGGAAGCTGTCCAGCGCCGTCGGCATCCTACACAACCTCCACCCGCACGTTGCCCGGTCGCAGTGCCTTCCTGATCCGGTCCCCCTCCGCTTTCTCCCCGTTGGCGATTAGAAGCACAACTTCCGGGGGCGTTCTCCCCAGACGCTCCATGAGGCGCGTGCTGTCCAGCAGCCGCCTCAAGTTGCATTCCGCTTGCTCCCCAGTCTTGCCGGGGGTCTTGACCTCGAACAGCACCAGTGGGAGCCCGTCCTTGGGGTCCTGTAGGACGAGGTCTGCCCGATAACGTGCCCCATCTCGGTCAGGCATCAGCCGCTGCGTCTGGACCTCAAGGGCGCGGCCCAAGCGCTTCTCCCACCGGGACTTCATCAAGCGCGCCCGGCTCGTGACGTAGGTGTCCTCTGTCGGAACCGACAGCCTGCTTGCCATATCACACCACCCATTCTTGGCTCCCTTATTGCGACCATTATCACCCGCCACGACCGCACCGTCAACACGGGACTGCAGGAGCATCGTTTTGGGATGTGGCACTGTCAACGGTCAAGGCGCGGGGTGTCGCGGCCTCGTTCCGGCCCGGAAGCGGGATGGAACGAGGCCGTGACGGGGACCCCGCGCCGTCCTGGCAGCCACCCGCTCTAAGGTCCCCGTCCGTAGCCGCGCTCTGCACGGCTCGCGACACTCCAGGGCTTGGCGTGGTGC
>Ga0181520_10010745_pt1 | contig 12189 bp, 12 predicted proteins | sample PEATcosm2014_Bin_29_FD_132451 | JGI IMG/M metagenome (GOLD analysis project Ga0181520, IMG submission 132451) | Peatland microbial communities from MTU Mesocosm Facility, Houghton, MI, USA - PEATcosm2014_Bin02_30_metaG | ecosystem: Environmental > Terrestrial > Soil > Wetlands > Peat | place...
CTCAGATCGTTCTGGCCTCGGGTGGGAACGGCCTCTCCGCCGAAACGTAACCTATCGTTACGCCTCAGTTCGCAAGATACAAGGGTGGGAAGCCACGAACACGCGTATTCCGCGCCTACGCCAACTCAGTCATCCACCGCTGAAACTCACCAACCGGGTTTGCCTGACGGAAGATCCCCCCAGCAACCGCCACAACTGAGGCTCCAGCAGCTAGCGCTTCAGCCGCCGTGGCCAGCGTAATACCGCCGATGGCCACCAGTACCGGCCCAGAACCAGCCTCTTGGCGCAGGCGCCGGATGCCCTCCATGCCAATCAATGGCGAACTGACCTGCTTGGTCCGCGTCGCGAAGACCGCGCCAATCGAGAAGTAATCCGCCGGAGTCGCGAGAATACCCGGAACCATTCCCGCCGCACCACCGCCAAAAGTACCGATAATGCGATCTGCTCCAAGCAGCTTTCGAGCTTCGCTTGGATTCAAGTCTCCCTTATCTACATGTGCGCCATCAAAGCCAATCTGTTCAACGAGATCAGCTCGATCATCGAGAATCAACTTCACCTTTCCTGCGGGTAGCGCAGTACGCAGAGCCTCTGCGTCCGCCAACAGCTCTGCATCTGAACCGGTTTTGTTGCGGTATTCGAGCAGAGTCACTCCGGCATCGGTCAGCTCGCCGCCCAGCCGCTGCAGAAACTGCACCCGGCCATCAGTTGGAATAAAAGAGGAATCAAGAATGGGATAAATCTTGGGAAATGAGACGGTCATGAAACTAGGATAGCTGAAGAGAGAATAGGGAACAGGGTATAGCTGGCGCAGTCCGTCGAACAGGCAATCGCTCTTTCTGTTCCCTAGTCCCTATTCCCTGCCCTTCTACATCTCGTCCGCTGACGGGCCATATGCTCCGGGGATAGGTTTGTCGAGCAAACGCAGGTAGACGCCAAGTTGCGCCCGGTGGTGGATCAGGTGGTCCATCACCCAGTTGCGGAAGACGCGGTACTTCGATTCGTCAATCCAGGCTTGCCCGCCGGCGACGAACTTCCAGTTCTCGTCCCACTTTGCCGGAGCAAAGTCGGCAAACGCCTTTTTGGCCTCGGCGGTCTCCTTGTCGAAGCGATCCAAGAGTGCGGTGGTGGATACGGGGATGTAGGCCTCAAACTTGTGGTCTGGCGGAAACTCCAGCTTGTCGGTTGTAAAGGTCGTCTTGGCCCACTCGCCGGCTGTCTCCGCCAGGTGCCCAGCGAGTCGACCCAGACTCATCGATTTGGGATGTGGCTTGTAGGTGAAATCGGCGTCCGCTGGAATCGCCTCAAGCATCTTGCGTGTCTTGGCAATCTCGCGGTCGTATTCGGCAACCAGTTCTCGTTGAAAGTCCATCTGGGCAACCTCCTATGTTGCGAACCCAGCATACAACAGCCTTGCTCTAAAAAGCGAAGAAAAAGCGATAAATTATTTCAACTCCGAAGCCCCGGCGTTCACCCCTACCGAAAGCGCGTTGACACGAAAGACGCCGACCAGGCGGGCTGCCATCCCGGCAGGCCGCTAATCGGAAGAGGCAAAGCGTTTTGGGGAACATCGGTGGGCGGAGGAATGACCGCCGGAGCCGGTGGGTTGACTTGCAGGTAATTGCCGTGGCCAAAGTCCCACTCATCCGGAATCTGGCATGGGCCCAGATAGTGGGCAGGACGTTGACGCGCGCCCGACCGCCCTAGTGCCGACTCCCACCATGGATGATCGTGGTCGACAATCTCGGAGACAAAATCCCCAATAGGGAAGGCCCAGCGCAGCACCTCGTCCTCTTTCGAGGCAAGCAGCGATATTGACTCCACCTTGCCCGGCACTGAAGAGAACTCACCGGTGAAGCAATCGTCGCCCACCGCGCCCGCCATCAGGATGAGGCGACGCAGGGGGCGGCTCATCTGACTGGCGGTTTGGAGCACGACACGCGCTCCCAGGCTGTGCGAGACCAGGGAGATGCTGGCTGCATCCTGAAAGTTGCTGTCGATGTATTGAGCAATCATGCTGCCCGCCGCCATGGCGTTCTTCGGCTCCTCGGGATAGCTGAGAGCGTGCAGAGACTCCGAGTCGCCCGGCCAAAGCAGCCCTAAAAAGGCAGGAACATCCGATCGAGAAAGCAGCTTCTCCCAAGAGCAAAGGGTTTGAATGCCATCGGCCCGGTTGACATTGAAACCGTGGGTGGCGATCAAAACGTGTTTGCCGTGGGTGTAGCTCAGCAAGTCAGCCAACGCAAGGTCGATGTACTGGGAGTGGTCAGCGTAATTAGCGCCGCCCGCCCACTTCTTGAGCTGCACGCTATTCGAAACGCAACCGCTGCCCCACAATGCGCGAACATCGAGGAATCTTGTCATCGCCGACCTACTTCTTGATCATCTGCATTGTGTTGACTGCCGTTGCCAGGGCGCTGGAAATATCCTTGGCGATTGGTGCCAGCGGGGTGGCCAGCAGGCCAACGAAAATGGCCTGGAGTAACTCCTTTGACTGCCAGTACGGCGCTCCTGCCGCGGGGGTCACATCCGCCGCCAGAGTCCATCCGCCCACCACGGCCAACGCCACGGCAATCACGGCTGCCAGCCCGCGAGTCCAGTTGCGATAAACCTGGTCAGCGTGCTGGTAGGCCTCGTCGAGTTGCGCCGTTACGATCAAGTCAAAGCGCGAGAAAACGTCGCTCTCGTTCTGGGCAAGCGATATCCCTGCGAGGGTCTTGCTGGCAACGGAGCCAAGCAGATCTGCATCGACGTTGGTCGCGGCTGCCAAGGCCTTGGCGTTCGCCTCGCTCAAATGAAGCTTGATCAGCGTCTTGGCAATTGCCTTCTGGCTCTTTAGATCGGTCCCATTCACCCAGTTGGCGAGTAGAGAATCTACGACGTCTTTCTGAGGCAAAGCATTAACCGGCAGTTTTGCCTGCGCGCCTTCCGGCGTCAGGTTGGAGACAGTGCTGCGGATTCCCCCGAATCCGATGTGATTGATCCAGGGAATCACCGGCTTGACCGCTTCCAGCAGCCCAAAGGCAGCAGTTCCCAATCCACCGATGGCCGTTACAACCTGTGGAAGATTCTGAAGTGCGCTCATTTGCTTCCCCTCAACTTTTGCCGAATCGGGCAAATTCCTGTTGCTCAACACTATAGGGCATAAATAGTCAAAAACGTGACAACTTTTTTGGCACCGACAAAAAAAGCTGGAACCCCGTGCAGGATTCCAGCCCTTTGTCTTTGAACATCGGCGGAGTATGCGCCTAGGTCTGCCTCTTGGCTAGAAATTTCTCCATAAAACTGGTATCGAATTCGCCGCCACGAAAACCAGCGTCGGCAAAGATCTCCTGATGCAGTGGAATCGAAGTCTCAATTCCCTGCACAATGAATTGACTCAGCGCACGCTCCATCTTGGCAATCGCCTCTGCCCGGTCGCGTCCATGCACAACCAGCTTGGCGATCAGCGAGTCATAATACGGCGGCACAATACCCTCGGCATACTGCGCCGTATCCACGCGCACGCCGTTGCCGCCCGGCACATTGAAGGCTGTGATCTTCCCCGCCGACGGTGTGAACTTCACCGGATTTTCCGCATTGATGCGGCACTCGATCGCGTGTCCGCGTATCTCTAGCTTCGGCGGCAAGATCGCATCCAGCCGCTCGCCGGAAGCGATGAGCAACTGCGCCTTCACAATATCCACGCCGGTGATCGCCTCGGTAATCGGGTGCTCCACCTGCACACGTGTATTCATCTCGATAAAGTGGAGCTGACCATTTTCGTCCATCAGGAACTCGACTGTCCCGGCGTTCTGATAGCCGATCTCGGCCAGGCAGTGGCAGAGCGTACGGCTGATCTCTTCGCGCATCGCGGGTGTCACGCGCAGGCTCGGCGCTTCTTCAATCAGTTTTTGATGGCGGCGTTGAATGGAGCAATCGCGCTCGAAAAGCGTCCTCACGTTTCCATGTTCATCGGCCAGCACCTGGAACTCAATGTGCCGCGGGTTCTCGATGAACTTTTCCATATAGAGTTCGCCGTTGCCAAATGCATTGGCCGCCTCGCTATACGCCGCATGGAAAAGGTTGGGCAGCTCTTCCAGCGTGCGCACTATCCTCATGCCGCGTCCGCCGCCGCCTGCTTTGGCCTTCAGAATCACAGGGAGGCCAACCAGCTTTGCCCACTCTTGCGCCTCCTCGGCTGTCGCAATCACGCCATCGGAGCCCGGCAAGATCGGCACATTGGCGGCCTTCATCGCCTGGCGCGCTTTGTCCTTCTCGCCCATCAGCCGCGTAATCTCCGGCGGAGGCCCGATGAATTTCAGATTCGAAGCGCGGCAGACTTCGGCAAAGTTGGCGTTCTCGCTCAGCAGTCCGTAGCCAGGGTGGATCGCGTCTACATCGGCAATCTCAGCCGCCGAAATCACCGCCGGGACGTTCAGATAGCTCTCGGCAAGCCGTGGCGGGCCAATGCAGATGGCCTCGTCGGCAAAGCGCACATGCAGCGAGTTGCGGTCGGCCTCGCTATAGACGGCGACCGTCCGAATGCCCAACTCCCTGCACGCGTTCAACACGCGAAGCGCGATCTCGCCGCGATTGGCAATCAATACCTTACGAAACATGGAAACCTACAATTCAGATGTGTAGCAAGTCAGCTGGTCGGCTAGTTGGTTGGCTCGGAGCAAGGCTAGATGTGCCAGCCAGCTTTTGGCTGACTCGCCGACTGGCTGACTCGCTCAAATCCTATCCCACCCTGATGGAATAAAGCGGCTGCCCAAACTCCACAGGCTGGCCGTTGGCTACTAGGCACTTCACGATCTCGCCGGCAGCGTCGGACTCGATCTCGTTCATCAACTTCATCGCTTCAATAATGCCGATTACCTGCCCTTTTGCAACATGATCGCCGGGAGAGACAAACGCCTCCGCACCCGGCGCAGGCGAACCATAGAACGTGCCGACCAGAGGTGACTTCACAATGTGCAGGCCGGAGTCGTCAGCTTGGACCGTCGCCGCCGCAGGTTCTTGTGTTTGGGCAGCCGCAGCCCGCGCTACCGCTGGAGGTGCAGTAGCCAAAGCCCGCGCCAAGTCGTCCAGTCCGCTCCCTGAGGCCTCCGGCGGGTTGAACTTCAGCCGGATCTTCAGATCGCCCCGGTCCAGATCGAACTCGGCAACCTGGTACTGCTTCAAAAACTCGATTAGTTGTTTCAGATCTTCAATGTCTTGTGGTTTCATTCGTTCCTTGACTCTCTTGTGACGGGTTCGATCAAAGTTCGATTAGTGCCTTGGGTGCTGGGGTGAGCACCTGGCCTCCGTTGCGTGTCACAGCCACCATATCCTCGATGCGAATGCCAAACTTGCCGGGAAGATAGATTCCCGGTTCGATTGTGATGACCATGCCGGCCTGAAGCCGGACCGTTTGTCCAGCGCCAATACGCGGTGGCTCGTGAATCTCAAGCCCGAGAGCATGGCCGGTGGAGTGGGAGAATGCCTCCGCCAATCCTGCACTGCGCAGTACGCTGCGGGCTGCCTCGTCGACCTCTCCGCCGCTCGTGCCCGAAGCTACTGCGGCAATCGCAGCCTGCTGAGCCTCTAGTACCACTTCGTAAGCCGCCCGCTCTTCAGCCTTCGGCTTGCCCAGGTACACTGTGCGCGTCATATCCGAGCAGTAACCTTTGAGAATAACACCGAAGTCGAGCGTCACGAAGCCGTTCCGGGGCAGCTTGGCGTCAGTGGCTCGCCCATGCGGCAGAGCCGATCGAACACCCGAAGCGACGATGGTCTCAAACGACATGCCCTCCGCCCCCAACAGGCGCGCCTGATACTCAAGCTCCGCAGCCACTTCAAACTCTCTGAGGCCCGGCTCGATGAACTCAAGGATTCTCTCGAAGAGCTTGCAGCCGGTCAGCGCCGCCTCGATCATAAGCGCCAGCTCGTTTTCGTCCTTGACCACACGAAGCGGCTCAATCAAAGAAGCAGCCAGCGGCGTTAGAAGACTCCTGCGTAGGCGCGTTGGCAGTGCTTCCCTCCAGCGAGCCAGATCGGCCACACTGGTCCTCGCTGGATCAAATCCGGCAAAGACAACGCCGGGCTGGGCAGCCAGCCACTGCACAGCGGAAACTGCCGGGGCGCCGGAGACAATCTCGACCTCGGCGTCGGCAACCTCTTCGGCGGCCTGCGTCCGGTAACGGCTATCTGTGTAGAGCCGCGCGCTCCTGCGCGTAATGGCCAGCGCGGCACTCGAACCGGTAAATCCACAGAGGTAACGAAGATCGGGAAGATGGGTGACCAGCAGGCCATGAAGCCCAGCTTTGGTGAGACGGCGGCGTAACAGCCCGATACGGCGAAAGTGGTCCACGAGCTAAGAATAACAGGGGCAGGATTAGGGATGAAAAAGTTAAAGCGCGAGAATTGGATAGCTTGAAATGTGTTATCATGGTTGTATATCAGAAGGGAGGTCCGATATGCGCACGCTTGTAGACATTCCGGCAGAGGATTTGAAGCTCCTCAACGGAGTTGTGAAAACCATGGCCATCTCCCGCGCTGAGTTTGTCCGCCGCGCCATCGCGAAGTCTCTTGAGCCGCACCGCATCAGCCAAAAGCAACAAGCCTTCGGGCTCTGGGCCAACCGTCCCGTAGACGGCCTGAACTATCAGGAAAGGATACGCGAGGAATGGCAAGAAGGAACGTCCTCTTCGACACCAACATCCTGATCGACTACCTTAGCGGTATCCCCCAGGCGCGCGCCGAGTTGGAACGATATTCCAACCGCGCTATCAGTGTCATCACATGGATGGAAGTCATGGCGGGAACCGGTCCGTCCGATGAACAGCAAGTCCGTGCCTTCTTGCTGACCTTTACGATCCTGCCCCTCAATTCGGAGATAGCCGAGCAAGCTGTCACCTTGCGCCGGGAACGAACGATCAAGCTGCCCGACGCCATCATCCAGGCCACTGCGCAAGTCGATGACCGGCTCCTAATCACCAGAAATTCCCGCGACTTTCCAAGCCGTGATCCCGAGATTCGGATTCCGTATAGGCTTTAATGGTGACCTGAGTTAAGCACCTTGCCTCTACATCGCTGGCCGGACTGGCTTCCTCTGCTCAGGGTCGACATTCAGGTCAGCCGCATGCTGGTCGCTCTGACGGTCCATCCACTCATCGAGCCGTGAACGCTTGAAGCGCCAGCGGTTACCCAGCTTGAAGGCGGGCACAAAGCTCTCGGAGGCATATTTATAGAGCGTGTCGGGCGAGATGCCCAGGTAGTCAGAGGCTTGGCGAATGTCCATGACTTCGCGCACTTCGGGCACGAGAAGATTCGAGCGGAGAGCATTGCTGCGCATGATGTCTCCTGGGGAGCGGGGAACCCCGGAAAAGATTCCGGCAATCCTGCCGGTACTCTTGTATATAGCGCGGATTAACCCGGCATTTCAAGGGATTTCAGGTAGTTGCAGGAAATTAACGGCAGTTTGCTGCCCTTTTTCGGGAAGCTATCGCCCCTCGCGACTAATAGAGACCCCGCCCATTGGGATGTGCTCTCGCCCATCCCCAATCCCTTGGGTCATTATGCCGGATGGTGCATCAAGCTTTAATTCGAGTCGTCACGCCGGTGCAGAGTAGGTTTGTCGTCACCGTTGGAGTTGCCATTGGGGTCAGACGCGTTCGGAGTACTGGTCGGGTCTCCGCTATCGGTGCTGGCACGACGTAGTGACGGTTTCTTCTCCTTCGAGTCGGTCAGCCTGCGCTTGTTCTCGATTCGCGCCAGCCGAGCCTTCACGTCGTCAAACTCCGAGGTCGTCACCGTGTATTCATCCCTCGCCGGCAGTATGCGCGCAATCTCCTCCTGCGAGTGCAGGATGCGGTCGGGGGTCTGAGGATGATCGCTGAAGGTCTTGGCCACAAGGCCGGGCTTGCGCTTCTCCAGAGCCTGCACCTTTTCAAAGAATGTGATGAAGGCCTGCGGATCGTACCCTGCCCTGTACATGTATTGCACGCCCAGGTAGTCGGCCTGCGCCTCGAAGTCGCGCGAGAACTTCATAAACGTGATCGGCACGGCGAAGTTCGCCGCTTCGTAGATGCCGTACCCCGTCCATCCGCCAATGAAGATCAGCGGGATCATGCCAATCTGCGTGTAGTTCAGGCGCGTCTGCTCGCGAACCGCGTGATGGGCGCATACATGCGCCGTTTCGTGCGCCATCACCCCAGCAAGCTCCGCTTCTTCGTCCGCGTTCAAGATTAAACCCGAGTTCACAAAAAAGAAGCCGCCCGGCAGCGCAAATGCATTGATTTCATCCGAATCGATGACCTTGATCGTGAACGGTACCTTGCAATCGGAGTTCTTGACGATGTTTTGCCCGATCCGGTTGACATACTCGGTGACCACCGGATCGTTAATGAATTTCGTACTCTTCTCGACATCCATTGCAACCGACTTGCCCATTTTGATCTCGGTGTCGGTCGAGTACCAGTTCCCCATGCCGCGGCCGCCGATGTCCCGGTTACCTACGGCGCTCACATCGTCGATCGAGCCAGGCTTGACGTTGATCTTTTGACTGCCCGGCTCCACCACCTTGTCTGGATTCACCGTGCTGGTGGCCGGGGCATCTCCTCCCACTGGTGTAGTTCCAGGCGCTGGTTTGTCCTTGGGATTCGCCGGTGGCTTGTCGTCCTTGGAAGTCGTAGCAGCGGGGGCTGGCGCATCCCCTCCCACAGGAGTCGTTCCCGGAGCCGGCTGAGCTGTGGGGCTAACCGTGGGGGTGCTCGACGGAGGCGTACTCGACGAAGTCGTCTGCGCCCAGCACATCGTGCCCAAGGCCAGCGTCAGAGTCAATCCCGCCAGCACCGTTGCTTTGGAAGCTATCTGAACTGTCCTCATGACCTCACCTCCGGCACCACTCGATTCTCGCAGAGTAACGCCCGCCAAGTCTAAGCCTCGCCATTTCGGGGAATGCGAGCCGCTTCGCTCCACCTTTTAGACGTTAGTATCTGCCTCTTCGACAACAATCGTAAGAATAATTTGTCAGCGAGATCGATTCTTTGCGCAAATGCCGGAATCCCCGCGAATTCCATCGCGTTCATTTGCCTGCGTCATTCCCTTGGAGCTTGTAACCGTCTGCGTTAGAGTGGAGAGCACGGGACACTGAGGAGAGAGCGCTTGCGCCGGACAATCCTGGGGATCGCAGCCATAGCCGTTTGCGGAGCAATACAACTTGCTACCCAGCCGGTCCATCCACATCCTGCGCCCCCACTGGAAGATTTGTTGCTCCCGCACACCCATGCGCGTCCCGCACCGGCCAACCCCAAACCCACTCCTGAAGCCATCTTCGACGCCACCAGCATTGGTTCCCCGCTGTTGCTCGATAGAGGCTGGCGGGTCGGCATCACGGCCAATCCGGCTGCGGCGGACCCCGACTACGACGACTCCACTTGGGCACTACGCGATGCCAAGGACTCTATTGCCGAGGTGCCCGATCTGGATCACCCCGCGGGCGCTCCAGATTTTGGTCCAGGTGCCTCACGCCCCAAAGGACACCAGCACCCCTTCGCCTGGTTCCGGCTGCATATCAAGCTTGCGCCGAACCACGATCCGCTCGTCCTGATCATTGAACTGCCGCCCTCCGAGACCTCGTCCACGGGTCCAGAGTTGCTCAGTGCGGATGTCTTCGCGAACGGCCGCCAGATTTCGCCTGAAGGGCCGCACGGTGACGCGCCCGAACGCTACCAGCAGATCACGCGCATCTACAATCTCCACGTAGACCCATCGGAGACCTCGCTGACCCTGGCAGTGCGCACACTCTACTTCCCTGCCGGTTATGGGGCCTACACCAGCTTTTTTGCCAATAGGAAGATCCGCGTCGGAAACCGCGATGAGCTGGGCCGCTCACTGGAGATCTGGTCTGCTCATAATCTCTTCGTCCGCCTTCCCAGACTGATCAATGCCGTACTGCTCACCGCGCTTGCACTCTTCCTCTTCGTGCTCTATCTCACGCAAAAGGGCCATGTTGAATATCTGTGGCTGGCTCTCAATGAGCTTTTTCTAGCACCCGCCGCCTTTGCCGAACTGGCTGGAAGCACTGCTGTCTTGGACAGTCTCTGGTATCAAGCGATCATCTTTCAATTGCTCGTGGTATCGGCATATCTTTACTTCGAGTTCCTGGTAGCATTTCTATCTTTGCGCCGGCGCTGGTACATCTTCCTGTTGCGATGGACTGCTCCCGTGATGGCACCTTTCTTCCTCCTGCTGCTTGTTGCCAGCCGCAGCCATTTGCTGTATGACGCATTGGTCGCGATCTTTTTATGCAGCCTGTTGTGGATATTCGGCTGGCTGATTTTCATATTCAGCACACTCATCATTGCCACTCTGCGGCGCAACTTTGAGGCTGCTCTGCTTTTGCTTTCTCTCGTGCTAAGCATGGTGGCCTGGATTGAAGACATCGTTGCAACGCGCATGAACATATTCGGCGGTCAGACCTATCGCTCCCCGCTCACTATCCATGCCGGGCCCATTCCCATCACCTTTGAAACAATCGCCGGTTTCGTCGGCATCTTTGTCATCGTACTCATCATCTTCGTCCGATTCCTTCGCGTGCAGCGCGATCAGGAGCGGGCATCGAGCGAGTTGGCCGCCGCCCGCAGCGTGCAGGAGCTGATGATTCCCCACGAGAAGCTCGCTACCCCCGGCTACGAGGTCGATTCCATCTACAATCCAGCCAACGAAGTGGGCGGCGATTTCTACCATATCCACCCCACCTCCGACGGCGGGCTGCTCGTGGTCATCGGCGATGTTGCCGGCAAAGGTCTCCAGGCCGCCATGAACGTCTCCATGCTCATGGGAGCACTTCGCAGCATCAAGGAACACGGCCCTGCGAAGATACTCGAATCGCTCAATCGCGTGCTGGTCGGCAGCGACAGCTTCACTACCTGTCAAGCCGCCTGGTTTGGCCCCAACGGAGAACTGGTGTTGGCCAACGCCGGCCACCTGCCGCCCTACCTGAACAGCCAGGAGGTCGCGCTCCCCGGCGGCCTGCCTCTGGGCGTTCTCGCAAGCGTCAGTTATCCAGAGGTGCGCCTCTATCTTCACCCCGGTGACCGCATCCTGCTCACGTCGGATGGAGTGGTCGAGGCCCGCCAGCCCTCCGGTGAACTCTTCGGCTTCGACCGCGTGCACAATCTCAGCAACCAGTCCGCCTTCTACATCGCCGATGCCGCCAAAGAATTCGGCCAGGAAGACGACATCACCGTCCTCACCGTTCGCCGCCTGGCGCAATCCGTGGCCGCGTAAGGGCGCATCTTTTGTTCAATTCACTATCTGGCGACTTCGCGTGAACCAGCATCCATCCCGGCCACATGGGCGTTTCGGCGACGAATGCGATCGGATGAGCATATGTTGATCATGTTGCGGAATGTTTTGCCGATCAAAAACCCAAACGACTACAAGGTCCATTTTGCAAAGTGGAACGGCACAAACCAACTCCTTGATGTGTTCACTTGGGATCGACGTGGATAGCAAGGCTGGCAGGAATATCGACCTGAGCGTGACGACTTCAACAGACTGTGCGGCTTCTCTCTCGCCAGTTTGTATCATGAGCCGGATACTTGGTTGTTCTGTGAAGTGTTCTGGCTTTCTCTTAGTGCCGATCGTTTCGGGACCTGTCTTTAGAGGGCTGATGCTATCTCCCAGCGTCAGAGAATCGAAACCCACAGCACCATGATTCTCGCATACAAAGATGGGCCATCCGCCTAGAATTCGGATCTCTCAGTATGAGGTGACTTGGACAGGAACCGCGCTGTTATTTACCGTTCCGTTGCCCAACTCCCCGTTATCTCCCGAACCCCACGACCACAACGTCCCATTGGCGCATAGTGCCTCGTTGTGAAAGTCGCGCGTCATGATGTACACCGCGCTGCATAGTCCCTGCACCTGGACCGGAACCAAGCTCTGGTAGATGACTGGAACGCCGAGTTGCCCGGCGCCGTTGGAGCCGAAGGTCCAGACAGTTCCATCTCTAAGCAGCACCGATGTGGAAGAATCGCCTCCCAGCGCCATGATCGCCCCGCTCAGTCCAGGTACCTGCTCCGGCGTGTAATGATCGTTCTCAGTGCCGTCGCCCAGCATGCCGTATCCACAATAGAAGCCAAGGTTATTATCGTCGTAAGCGTCTTCGCAGTCGAAAGCGCCCTGCCAATTGTTCGCCCCCCACGTCCACACCGTGCCGTC
>Ga0181520_10010747_pt1 | contig 12189 bp, 8 predicted proteins | sample PEATcosm2014_Bin_29_FD_132451 | JGI IMG/M metagenome (GOLD analysis project Ga0181520, IMG submission 132451) | Peatland microbial communities from MTU Mesocosm Facility, Houghton, MI, USA - PEATcosm2014_Bin02_30_metaG | ecosystem: Environmental > Terrestrial > Soil > Wetlands > Peat | place...
GATCCTGACGATTATGTCGAAACGACGTCCGATGGCGAGGTGCTGGCCGTGCATGGACCATACAAGGTCGAGCTGAACATCTCCGGTGTCACGGATGCGGCCATGGCGCATCCCACCTGGGAGTATCGCTTGCAGCGCACGGCTTTGCTGGCGGCAGGATCAACAATTATACCGATTTCAGGTCTTGCGCCAGATCCCGTGCTTCCGCAGCCTGATTCTGCATCGAAAGCCGCCCATGAAGTAGCGCGAAAAATTGGATTCAATATGCCCTGGGATTTCAGTATCATTGCGCTTTTGTTATGGCTTACTGTTTTCATCATTGGATGTGTGATCTACTACTTGTTCTTTTATCTGCCTGGCAAGCGGCAAAAGAGTCTGAATGAGGTTGAGTTGCCGGGTACTGCAACGATTGACAGCATCTCCGATACTGGCGTCACCATCGACCACAATCCGCAGATACGCTATCACTGCACGGTTACGCCGTTTACGGGCGAACCGTATAAGGCATCAACAACGATGTTGGTCAACGAGATCGATCGCCCGCTACCTGTGGGCACAATTATGGCCGTAAAAATCGACCAGAACAATCCGCAGAGCTTCCGCTTCGAACACTGTTTCAGTTTTCTGTCATCAGTGGAAGCGCCCTGCACGCTCACTGAGAGTGAGCCGGTCCCGTATGCTTGGACAGGTTTTTCGGGCTTTTAGGTGGAGAAATTCTTCAGTTAGTTGTCATCGAGGCGTCGGAAACGATCAAATCGGTTTGATCGAATTTCAAGGTCTTTGGGAGAGGTGAAGCGATAACTGTGTAACTTGGCGAAGGAATTTGTGGCGGGATGAAGTAGGATATTTCGCACATGTGACCTCGGCCGGAGAAGAGATTGCTTCTCGGGAGGAAGAGGGGTACTATCTTCCGGAGTTTTATTCCCAGCCACCAGAGCCGACAAATCCTGCCCAGTACCAGGGGTGCGTGCTTTGGCCGGCGGCGCGCCGCGCTAGCAGCAGTTTCCGCTCCGCATTCCACATGGCATCGGCGGTGGAAGCGTGCAGGCCCAGCCGCTGAGCATACAACTCGTGCATGAACTGTCGAGTCAGATCGTCCTCCACTGGCCACAGTGTCATCACCACGCTGCGAGCGCCTGCCACGCGAAAGGCGCGTTGTAGGCCCAGCACGCCTTCGCCGTCGTGCACCTCGCCGTTGCCCGTATTGCAGGCCGAAAGTACGGCCCAGTCCACATTGCTCAGATCCATGGATGCAATTTGCTGAGCGGTGAGGATCGAGGTTTCCTGGCTCTGGTCGCTGACGGCAAAAACCAGCCCCGACCGAAGCAGCGGGTTGCCGCCGCCGCAACTGCTGTTGAGAAGAAACGCATGAGTAGCAACGTGAAGAACGCGGCTATGGGGCGCTTCTTCAAGGAAATGCGAACGTGTCGCATCGCTGCCGGTCTCCAGTTTGGAGGGTTCGTTGCTATTCCAGCGCTGCCACGCAGCGTTGATGTCGCTGACCTCAGCCGCCGTGCCGGGCAGAGAGTGAAACTCGACCTTATCCAGGTTCTCGCAACTGATACCCGCATCGCGCAAATTGGAGACCAGCGGAGCGTTTGCGAGCAGTTTGAAGTTCGGATTTCCGAAAGCCAACAACCCCGCTTTTTGGTGAGTACCTTCCGCGGGAATCAGATCGCGTTCGCTGGAAAGCATATGAATGACGGGCCCCTGCTCGACCAAATAGCCCTTCCCCTTTGGAAGCCCGCTGAGGGGAATCAGGTTCAGCACGCCATCTGGCACCACCAAGGCCAGCTTGGCATCGCCCAAATCGGCCTGCAGGGGATCCCATACCAGTTTGCGCAGAGCTTCGGCGGCTTCGCGCCACTCACGCTCATTACGCACCGCGCCGAGTCCTCCGGCATGAGCCTCGGCATCGGCGCTTGCCCGAGCGCGGTTTACCAATTCCTCGATCGGCTTGGCATCGCCCAGGTCGTAGACGCGAATTTGGTCCGTACCCGGCTTGAGCACAAACGCCATGTAGGCTGGGTTTCTTGTACGCGCTGGATCGATTCTTTCGACGGCAAACCGCTGATAAGACACATAAGAGATGAGAACTGAATCGACCGGCAAGTTATGGCGAATTTCTTCCAAGCGGGCTGTGCTCACCCGCTCATCGTTGCGAAGGACGGCGCTGCGCTCGGCCAACTCGCGCTCGATCTTCTCGATCCGGCTTGTGGCTTGGGACACAGCATCACTGGCGGCCTTGCTGTCTTCCTGATTCTCCGGCTGCTTTTGTTGCACGGCAAGCAGATCGGCTCGTGCTTGGTCCATCCCCTTAAGCAGTCTTGCGACCTCTGGATCGTTGCTTGCGTTCAGATTTTTCTGGCGGCGCGCCATCTCGTCAGCCACTAGAGCGCGGGAGCGCACCATCTCCTGGTAAATTTCGGCTGAAGGCAACTCGGTATGGCGTGTCAGAACTGAGAATGCGACGTCCAATCCATATGAGCGCTGCTGATAATAGGCAAGTGCCTGACGCTCCGGCAGGGTGCGAGCCTGGAGCACAAAGTCCTCGCGGGTCGACTTTGCAGCTACCAACGCCTCTTCGATAGCCCGCGTCAGGTCTCCGCCCGATGCCAGGGAGCGCGCATAGAGAGACTGCAGCCTCGATCGCGTATCGTTAGGTGTGCTCTTGTTGCCAAGAGCTATTTCGTAGTCCTTCCAAGCCTGGGGAAACTGGCCGTCACGGCTATATACAGTGGCGCGATCGCCGATTGCGCTTGCAACGAAATAATTGTTCTGTCCATAGACAGGCTCAAGCATCTCAATCCCCCGGTCAAAATGTTCGATGGCCTTAGAATTCTCTCTTGAGTGCGCGTAATGGATGCCGAGATTTATTTCCAATTTCCCCAAAAGAGGATCGTCGGGACGAGCGTGTCGTCCTATAGCAAGTGATTCTTCCATCGCTGCGCCAGCGCCAACAGAATCACCCATTTGTTCTTTAATGTCAGCTAAATTTGAAAGTGTCTCAGACAAGTCCCACTCATAATCGTGTCCCAGTTTGCGTTCCACGGTAATGGCCAAGTCATCAACACGCAGCGAACATGCGTAGTCGCCCAGCGTGTCGCAGACAAGGGCCAGATACTTTGCGGCCTTCATTGCTTCATGTGAGTCCTGAAATTCTTTCTGACTTATCTCAAATGCGTTTTCAGCAAAGGGGCGCGCCTCAGCAGGTCTGCTCAACCAAAGATAGGTATTTACGATGTCTACTAAGGCATTCAGGTAGGCCTTACTTCTCTGACCAGATGCTACCTCGGCAATGGATGACTCACGTTTTGCCCGGTTCAGGGTATCAATCGTGACAATTCCCTCGTCAAACTCCAAATTCACCAGATCACCTAGCGCATCGGCTACTTCTGTCGTGTTGCCGGGATGCGCAACCTCGGCGGCGCGCAGCTTTTCGCGCGCCTCGGCAACTTGATCTTTCAGAGACTGAACGGGTTTAGCTCCCTGCTGTGCAGCGCAAGGAAGCAGCAAGATCAAAACGAGAAGAGAAAAAGTCAACTTGCTTGTGGATACGCGCACTAATACTCCGTCCCTGCAAAACAAACTCACTCTGAAAAGAAAGTGAAGCAATACGTCAAAACAATATATCGTTACTTCGACTCGGAATGTTCTCCCTGAGCCGGATTCGACATCGCGATCAGCTCCGCAACTTGCCGATCCTGCTGGCGAGCCCGCTGCTCCAAATCGCCCCGCAAAGCGATGGTCCGCTCCAGATACATGTGCGCTGCTACAGGATCGTTGCCAGCTAGTGCTATCTGCGCCAATATATAGAGCGCCGCCTCCTGCTGGGGCGAGTCTCCGGAATCGGCAATCTTGCGCAAACCTCGTGTGGCTGCGGGAAAATCACCCAGACGCATCTGGCAGGCACCGGAGTAGAACTCTGCTGCATGGGCCTCAGCACTTTGCTCCGCCACCTGCCGCAGGGTCACGATGGCGTCTTGGCAGTTGCCTGCGGCATATTCCCTCATCCCTGTCTCAAAGTTCGCGTCCGAGCCATCACCGCGCAGGTTGGGCACCACATAAACGGGCAGCGTCAGATCGGCCAATTGGGAAAGATGAACCGCTGCGGCGGAGGCTCGAACAGGTTGCGATGATGTCGCAGCTTGCGGCAGAGACTTCAGCTCACTCTGCGCGACTGTCGGCTGTGCAAGCTTGGGTTCGAGACTCTTGTAGGTGAAAATACTCACCAGCAGCAGGGCGGCAACGGCTCCTCCGCTCCACGCCCAGACCGGCCAGGCAATTGGCATTTTAAGCCGCGGCTGTTCGATCGTTGCCACCGACTGCTGTGCAAGCGACTGCGCCATGGTTTGAATGGTCTGCAAATGCTTGAGGCAAACCGGGCAGTCGAAGTAGTGCTCTTCAAACCGTTCTGCTTCAACTTCGGGCAAGGTGCCCTCGACGTACCCTAAGGCGAAATGCTCGGCTGGTGCTCCGTTGCAAATTGTCATAGCGCATCCCTTTCATGCAAGTGCGCTCCCGACTTGTTTTGTGACAGCTTGGAGACAAGATTGACTACTTTGCGGGTAGCGCGCAACTTCCTCTGCCGCACCACATCCGGGCTCAGATGCAGCCGTTCGGCGATAGCTCCCGGTTTTAGCCCATCCACCAGTGTCATGTGCAGGATGGATTGATCCACATGATCTAGGCTGGCAATAGCGCACCGGGCTAACTCCCCCTCCTGCCGCTTCGCAATCTCGTCCGTTGCCTTCGTCAGATCGGGTATATTGTCGGGAAACTCCAGTGAAACCGGTTGGTGTGCGGCATTCCCGAAGTGGCTGTTCAGCAGGTTGCGCGCAATTCCCAACACAAACGCAGAGAGTTTGGCCGCTTCCCGCAGTTGTCCGCGCCGCAAAGCACAGATCGCCTCTAGCATGACATCCTGCTGCAAATCGGCTGTTATCTCGGCGTTGCGGGTTCGCGCCAGGAGCATAGCCCTAACGCGAGGAAGATACTGTTGAACAAAACGCTGTTCCGCCTCCCTGTCTCCGGAAGCGATTGCTGCCGCCAACAGATCAGTCTCCCGAACTTTCTGGACCGCTAATCCCGCGGTTTCTGGGCCGGCTTTGCTCAACATCTGATCGTTTCAGGTCAATTTACTTTCTTCTATTCTCACATATACATCGGAGAAGAGCTGCTTTCTACCCCATATTTCGGGAGAGCATTCTGCCTTCTAGGACTTGAACCAAACCTACCCCGCCGGGTCTTGCGCAAGGCTGCCCCGAGTTGCACCACGCAGCATGACGTGCCCGCAGGGGAGTTTGGTGCCGAATGGAGAAGATGCGTCTCACCTGGCTGCTCGGCGACCCTGAAGCAGACACGTTGCACCGCGGCTTCCGAGAACCGAGGGCCCGGTGACCGGGGCACATTCACTTCAAGGAGCCAGTTCGAAGCCATGGGTCCCGGAAGCTATCTCCCGACTCTTACTGACGACCACACATAATCGGTGCATGTACTCGCCGACTGTTCACCCGCTCAGGCACCGACTCTGGAGATCGGGGGATATGAAATCCGGCCAAAACCGTGGTCGGCGGATGCCTCTGAGGACGGCATTGCACTGACCGGATGGAAGAGTGTGACAAGGACGCGGCTCGAAGTGATAATGACCTGCCAGCTCCAGCAGGCGCGGATTGAAATGAATCAAGCTGCCATGGCGTTCCAGCACCGCTGATTTCAGGTTGTCGTACAGCAGGACGCGTGCAGAACCATGGAACGACGCAAAGGCATTCACGTGCCCGCGCAGGAAGTTCTCCAGCGTCTGGCGCCAGGGGAAGATACGGATCCAGCAGCGTAGCCCGCAACTGTTCGGCGCGATGAAATAGCTCCACTTCGATGGCCCGCTTCACCGTATCGGGATGAACACCGAGCGCCTGGGCGATCGTGCCCACCTTCCAGTGCTCGGCATAAAAGTAGCGGCGGATCTGAACCCGCACTTCCGGATCGATCATCTCTCCTTCATCTGCGAATCGATGTACGCGGAAAAGGATCGACCAGGCGGCCGGGGCGCCCGCAAACCACGCAGCGCTGCCAAAAACCTCGCCGCTCACGCGGCCGAACACCCAGCGGCGCGACCGCCGGCCACATGATCGCTTTTCCCCCCTCCGATGGTGGACCAGATGAAGTCGATTGGGAACCTTGATCCGTCACGCGACATCGAAAATGCCGGCAACGATAGGCTCGCTGGCAGTCACGATGGTCCAGCGGCCCCTCGACGCTCTGCTGATGCCGGCGATTGGCTGCCCGATGCTGCCGGCGCCGCGCTTGGGCCCGGCACTCCGCGCTGCAATAGCGCTGCCCGCGATCACAACACGCGCAGATCCAAAACATCGCGCGGCAGCCAGGATAATGGCAAAACCGCAGCCGGAGTACAACTTCTTCGTGAATCGTCATCCGCTCTTACAGGCGGCTTTTGACAACCGCAGCGGTTCATGCCAAGGTAAAGTCAAGTCCGGGTTGCCTTCGCTTTTGGCATGAAGGCTACCTACAAAGAACCCCGCTGCTTGAACAGCGGGATACTTTCCCTATCCGCCTTCTCCCGGAAACACCTTACAACTTCCAGCTTCCCGGCGATGATCGACCGACGATCGCGTCTGCGGCGCGGATGATATCAAGCAACTCTAAACCGGCACTGATCAGAAAACGACGCTTTCAGATGAGCGATGACACAATGGTCCAGCTTCGCCAAGAGCCTGACGACCGCGATCCAGCCAATGAGCTACACGGGTAACGGTCTGGCAGAGGAAGGAAAGCTGCGGCTGAGAACAGTCCAGGCCGCTCGCTCAGCGCCGAACGGTGGACGGACCGGGCAGACGATCAGGGTCCTTGAGCTTCGGCAGCGCTTTTTCCCAGGGACAGTGCTCAGCAAAGCGTCGCCACAACGCCTGGCAGCGTGCCAGCAGACTGTAATGCGTGTAAGGGAGAGAGAATACTGGAAGGAAGGTGAAGGTCAAACCGCAACGAACGCACCTCCCACGATGAATCCAAATCCAGTCATGATGCTCGTCGTGAGCCTGCTTGCGGCGCCGCCCGTGCCCAACGATCAAACCGTGTTCACAAAACGGGCAACGGCGTATGATGAACTCGTCACAGTCTTCCGCCCAGTCGGCTGCAAGCCTGTCCGGCGTGACGGAAACTGGGATAAAGTAGATCGTACTTCACACGGGTTCCGCCTCTGGCTTCGACCAGCCAAGATCTCCATCGGAAGCGGAACCCGCCTCCTGAAGAAAAACCAACTGAAAGAAAATATAGATGCTTACCTATAGTCTTCGAGGATGGGTATAAGGATTCTGGCCGGTTATTTCCTGTGATACAGGCAGGACCCAAAACGAGCCTGCCGGGCGCTCGATTCGCGTCTCTGTCGAGCGGTCATCCGACCGGAGCTTTCTGGGCTTCCGCGGGCACAAGGCCCTTCTTGCTATAGCATTTCTTGTTGCACAGGTAACCGTTGTGACGGTTACCTGTGCATTTTAATTTATGTAGTCAGTGTTACGATTGACGCTGGTGACGATACTTCGGTAATATTCATTCGAATCCGTTTCGAGCAGGGGAGCACGGTTGAAAATCAGTGAGTTGTCGCAGGTCTGTCCAAAGATTGAGCTGGACGAAACAAAGGCGAAGAAACCGAATTTTGCTGAAGACTTCATGCTGGAGCATTCCCACGTCGGTCGGTGCATCGCCTTGATTGGGATTTCAGCCAGTTATGGAGCCACGGCCAAAGAACTGCAACATTCAACACAGTCTTACGGATTTCCTTCTTGAAGCCTCACCGCCTACATAGCTTGGGGATGAGAAGGAATTCCGAAAGAATCCCCGGCGCACACGATATTGCAGCGTAACCCTTGAGATGGGGTGAGTTTTTCGCTCTTGTCTTTCAGATTCTCTGAACCAACGCAGTCCCACCCAAACGGAGTGAAGAGAATTGTTGATAGTGTCACAGCAATTTGCCAAGCCTGGACCGCAAAACAACGATATCTTGAAGAGTAAGAGCTGGCTGCAGCGTTTGCTCTCTTCCGATCCTCGGCAGCCGAGGAAGAATGCACGGCAAATGGTGTCCGGTCTAGCTGCCTACTTCTGGACCGGTGCCACCCCACGACCTCACACCATTCGGGATATCAGTCCCACAGGATTGTACGTGGTGACCGAGGAGCGTTGGTACCCGGGCACCCTGATCCAGATGACACTCCAGAAAATAGGCACAGGCAGACCGAAGACTGACTTATCCATTGCGTTGATGGCTAGAGCCCTCCGGTGGGGCAACGACGGGGTCGGCCTTGAGTTTGTGGTGCAGAGTCGCCCCAATCACCGCAACGGAGACGCTATTCATGCAGAAGGCGCGACACGGGAAAAGCTGGATCGATTCTTCGAGCTGATCAAGGAGAACTGATACTCCTCATTCCTGCAGATGACTCTTGTCCAACGAGAGCCTTCTTTACCATTTTGCCAATCTCTCTTTTCGTCTGCAAAGTCGCGCCGGTAGAATGGCAATTCGGACACGACCCAGATTTGAGTCCCAGAGATCCTGGATGCGGAAAGCCGGGTCGGAGAGATCGTCACAAACTGAGAAGTGATCTCGTTTTGTGGCATATTCTCCGCATAGCCGGTCGTACATCCAAAATCAAGATGGTTCCCGTCGAACCCATGCGGTGAAGCAAAGCGCCGATCTGCCGATAGATTACGCAGGAATGGGGTCTTCCCGCGGTCGTTCCTGTTCGACCACAGAGAGCTGGAACGGCATCGTGGTGGGGCGGATTGCATGTTGCGGAAAAGGGTTTGCGGCAATGCAAAATCAGAACGAAGCCAATCTGCTGGCTCTGATCGATAGCTCCGAAGACATGTGGGGTTCAGTGGACCTGAACTATCGCATGCTGGTCTTCAACAAGAACTTCGCGCGCTACATTCAAAGCTGTTTTGGCGTAGAAATTGCGGTGGGGATGAATCCGGCGGATATTCTGCCGCAGGAACGAGCCTCTGCCTGGCCACATCTCTACCAGCGCGCGCTGACGCACGGCGCATTCCGCTGTGAGTATACGTTGTCCGACGGGCGCGTCTATGAGATTTCCGTTTACCCGCTTTTGGAGCATGGAACGGCCACCGGCGTATCGGTTTATGGCAGGGATATTACTGACCGCAAGCAGGCAGAAGAGAAGCTGTCCGCCTCGACCAAAGCACTGCAGTTGAGCGAAGAGCGATACCGTGCGGCATTTGAGACCAACCTCGATGCGATCTGCATCAACCGCTTGAGCGATGGCGAGTTTGTAGATGCCAATGACTCGTTTTTGAGTACCCTGGGATACAACCGCGAAGATGTGGTCGGAGAGAGATTACTGGATCTGGGCATCTGGGTGGATATGGCGGACCGGCAGCGGCTTATGGATGCGCTGCACAGGGAATCGCGCTGCCGAAACCTTGTGATCCGCTTCAGAAAGAAGGATGGGGGAATCTTCTGGGGACAGTTGTCCGCCTCGCTGATCGAGATAAACGGCGTGGTCTGTATTCTCACCATCACCCGGGATATTACCGTATCTAGGACGAACGAAGAGCGCTATCGCACCGTTTTCCAGACCACCCAGGACGGGATCACCATCAGCCGCACCAACGACGGGCATTACATCGATGTCAACAAGTCCTTTCTCGACTTCATGGGCTATGAGCGCGAGGAGATGATCGGCAGGAGCTCGCTGGAGATCGGCATATGGGTGGATCTTACGGATCGCCAGCGATTGATCGACATGATTCACAACCACAAGAGCTTTCGCGATGAGAGCGTGCAATTCAGGAAGAAGAGCGGAGAGATACTCTGGGCACTGATCTCGGCGTCGGAGATCGAGATCGAGGGCGAGCCCTGCCTTATGAGCGTGGTGCGGGATGTGACCGAGGCCCGCGAAGCGGCGCAGAAAATCGAGGATCTTGCCCACTATGATCAGCTGACCCACCTGCCGAATCGTAAGCTGCTGCTGGATCGGATGCGTCAGGCATTGGTGACGAGCTGTCGCAGCGGCCGTAAATGCGCCTTGCTGCTGGTCGATCTGGACAATGTGAGAACGCTGAATGACCTCATGGGGCATTATGTCGGCGATCTAATGTTGCAGGAGGTGGCACAGCGCTTGAGTTACAGCGTACGCGAATTCGATCTGGTCGCGCGTATCGGCGGCGATGAGTTTGTGGTACTGCTGGAGGAGTTGAGCGATGTGACCGGGCACGCTGCCGAGCAGGCCCGAATCGTGGGAGAAAAGCTGCTGGCTTCGCTCGCGCAACCCTGCATGTTGAATGGCCGCGAGGTACTCTGCACGTGCAGCATCGGCATCTCCGTATGCGAAGATCAGCGACTGGAGGCCGGTGAGCTCCTGCAGCAGGCCGATATTGCTATGGATAAGGCAAAGGCGGCGGGGCGCAATACGCTGCGCTTCTTCTCGCCAGACCTGCAGGCCGCCGTCTCCGAGCGGGCGGCGCTGGAGGACGATCTGCGCGAGGCGATCCGAGGCCAGCAGTTCTTGCTTTACTATCAGCCGCAGGTCAGTCATGGAATTATTGTGGGCACCGAGGCACTGATCCGCTGGCACCATCCGCGGCGCGGAGTTCTGTTTCCCAGCGACTTTATCTCGCTGGCTGAGGAGACGGGTCTGATTCTGGATATGGGCGGCTGGGTGCTGGAGTCGGCCTGCGAGCAGATCGCCCGCTGGTCGCGCCGTGCGGAGACGGCTCACCTGTCGGTCGCTGTCAATATCAGCGCGCTGCAGTTCCGCCAGCCGGAGTTCGAGCAGCATGTGCTGGCCGCACTGAAGCGAATCGGAGCCGATCCACGCCGGCTGAAGCTGGAGCTGACCGAGAGCATGTTGGTGGATAACATCGAAGAAGTGATCGCCAAGATGACCAGACTGCGCTCGTATGAGATCAGCTTCTCGCTGGACGACTTCGGCACCGGCTACTCGTCGCTCTCCTATCTGAAGCGCCTGCCGCTTGATCAGTTGAAGATCGACCGGGCCTTTGTGCGCGACATTCTGACCGACTCGTCGAGCGGAGCGATTGCCGAGACGATCATCTCGCTGGGCAAGGCGATGGGGATGCCGGTCATCGCCGAGGGTGTGGAGAGCGAAGAGCAGCGCATCTTCCTAGCGCGACTGGGCTGCCACGCCTATCAGGGTTACCTAACCAGCCGACCTTTGCCGGTCAATGAGTTCGAAGACCTGGTGACAGCACTGAACGAGGTCGCCACGCCGTCACAATATGTGCCGGGGGAAGGCTGGCTCGGAAGATGTTCTGATCGAGGGCACTCAACGCATCCGGCGATGAGCTGATGTCCCGCAATTTTGAGCAATGCGGAAATGCAATGCTGGCCAGGGCCGGAAACAGCTGGTCGCAAGAATTCCATCCCTGTTCTGTTATTGCCATCACGGAGTCGGAGGGCATCTTGTGGAGCAGTGCACGATAGCGGACAGGTAGAAGCGACGGGCGGAGGGTCAAATCGTGGGCTCCGGTTGTGTTGTCGCCAAAAGTTACCTTACCTGGAAAGTGTTTGTTCGCCCTTCAGGACATAAGATAAAGAAGAAAACTGCAGAATGTCGCACGGGTGCCTTCAGCTCGTGACGTTATCTGCGAATCGATTGAAGATCCGGAACGCAGGAGGGGCCATAGTGGACCTTACGACTCTGATAGACACACCTCCACGGGACTGGCCAAACGATGCCGGGAAGATGTTTCACAAGATTCTGAATGATAGTCTGGCCCGAGAGTCCGACCGGCTCATGGCGGCCAAGCTGGCTGGCGATTCTACTGTTATCAATAACGATCTGGCTGATGCCTTATAGTTTTGGCAAATAAATTGTGACACTATCAAGAGTAGCTTGTATCCAATGAGGTATGGAACGAGAGGATGCTCGCAAGTTATCTCCAGCGGCGCAGCAAGAGCGCCGCAATCAAGTGGTTCGCGCTTACAAGCGCGGAGTGCTTCATCTTGGGCAAGAGCGCGATAGATGTCCTGAATACCGGTATCGTCGGTTCTGCCTTGCGCCATCTCCCATGTACCCGGCTGGCCGTATTTGTCATTGATCAGCAACCGCAAATCTGCCTGGGGTTAGCATGGATCATCGCGAGGCGCGTCAAATGGAGCGCGAGCGGGAATGGACGACGGGAGCAGGCATACATTGGGCA
>Ga0181520_10010748_pt1 | contig 12188 bp, 8 predicted proteins | sample PEATcosm2014_Bin_29_FD_132451 | JGI IMG/M metagenome (GOLD analysis project Ga0181520, IMG submission 132451) | Peatland microbial communities from MTU Mesocosm Facility, Houghton, MI, USA - PEATcosm2014_Bin02_30_metaG | ecosystem: Environmental > Terrestrial > Soil > Wetlands > Peat | place...
ATCAAGTGTCCAACGTCCTCAGTGAGGATGCCCTTAGCGATATCACTCACCTTCTCCGCGAGGCTGGTTCCGCACAGCTTTACGTTGGCGTCGCCACCCTGCAGCCAGATGATGTTGGGATAATACTTGTAACGCCTGCCCAGGAACGCACCATACGTTGTCATTGTGGCGTCGGAACTGGCCGTCATGCTCGAAGCGTAGGGAAGATTGCAGCGGGCAAATGAGGTGGTAAATCCTGTCCCGGCCAGAACCGTAATGCCGTGAGCTGCGGCCCTCTGAAGCACATCGTCGACGTGAGCCCAGTAAGCGGTGGCCTCGCTCATCCCAGTAAAGGTTGGCCCGCCATTCCAAGGGCTGTTGCCGAAGGCATCGTTCTCGGTGGTGGCCCTGTCATTGCTTCCCTCACCGTGATTGGTGGCATCCACGAGACCGACCCAAATCAGGTTCATGCCTTTCGCCTGCCGGTCGGATAGGAAGGCTTCAACATCCGCGACGGAGGAAAGCTGAACAATGAGGTTGTAAGCAGTATCCCCCGTGATGAACACAGGCTTGTTCGTGAATGTGCTCACCAAGTGAGTTCTATTCGCGCTCAGCGTCATAAACTGTCCCGCGCCGGGTCGACGGACCGTCTGCGGACTCTCCCCGTTACCGACGAGCAGCGACGCCGATCGCGCGCCGGTTTCCTTGGGGGCGAACAGGACGGTCAGGCCCACCGCCAGCAAACCATATGGAATCAGGATCGAGCCGCGATTCATCTACTGGTGTTCCTCTTCCGAGATACGAACTGGTATACGGCCCCGAGCTAGGTGAACAATCTCTTTAGGAACTTACAGCGGGCTGCGGCCGGTGCGAACGGCGTACTCAGCCGGGCTCGCCCATCATGGCCCTGAAGAGTGAGTGGACCACTTCCATGGCTGGCTACTGTGCCGCGAAAAGAAATCGTCGCCATGCAAACTACTTCCCTCCGTCGCTGAGGTCTATTACGTTTGCTTCTTTTTTTCTCAAAATAGTGACATAAATTACTACTCGCCCGTCAGGCAGAACTAGTTTCGGAGCGAAATGCTAGCGCGCTTCCAGTTTCCCCATAGCTCCAGCGCGTCTTGATCAGCATCCCATTTCCACAGTTTTGTTCCCGACACGGTAACCTTGCGGCTTTCGCCTGCCGGGGTGTGGCCCAAACGAACGTGGACTCTCAATTCGGGATGAGGAGATTCCATCTCAATCATTGCTTTCAGCCCAGTGGCGTCCGGCACTACGCGGATATTCAGCGGTCCCCACCGGGTGGGAACACGGAGGGCTGAAAAACCGCTGTCAAACCACTTGTCGGGCACTGCTCGCGCCAGCCATAATTCCTGTTTGTCCCACGGCTCCCACGCGATCATCCACCGCAGTAACTGCGGGACCACCAATTGCGACGGCACGCAGTAATCGGATGCGTAATCGCGCTTGCTATCGCCTTTTATTGCCACCGATTCATAAGCGGCAAAGGTTCCCGGAGTTTGATGAAAGGCCAAATGGCCGAAAAAGCCTAAGAGATAATGTTCCCGCTGGCCGGCTTCCAGCAGGCCCCATGCGTAATGGGCGAAGGGCCAGTCATCCAGAAAATCGTTGGAGCCAGGACTGGCCGTCGGGTCAAAATCCGCGAAGCGCGTAGTGGCGGCCACCTCCCCACCATGGCTCGTACGGTAAGCGATGATGGCATCCCGCATTTCGGGCGGCAGCATTCCTGAAGACAGCATCTCGGGCCAGTACCGGTAATTGGTGTAGGACGCCAGAGTGCTCTCTGTCATGCGTTCGAACGGCTTCTCCACTCCGGCGGCGGGCGGCAGGAACGGCGGAGTCGTCTCTTTTCGCATCGCTTGCCCCAGAGCCGCCAAAACATTGTCATGCAGCGTTGCCGCTTGGCCCAGAAGGGTATTCCCCGTTTGTTTGAGCTGCTCCCGACCAAGCCGTTGACCCTCGTCGGTTAACAGTCCCCCAAGCTGAAACAGGCCCTGCCAACACCACGCATTACCCGAAAAGTAGAGCCTGATGTCTTTCCGGGTATCGGCCTCAGCGGAACCCGACAGCAACCCATAATAAGGCGAGCCGGGGGAGTAACGCTTGCGGCTTGCCTCCACTTCAACCAGGAGATAATCAGCAATGCGGCGGAGCGCCGGCAGGTTTTCTTCCAGCCAGCCATCGTCTTGGGTGACGCGTACATATTGGACGGCCAGAGTTAACATCTGCCCGTATTCTGAGAGGGCCGGACCGTAATAATCGAAACTTCCATCTAGCTTTACGAAGTGGGACAAGTAATAGCTCAAACGCGCCTTCACCTCAGCGGTGAATCCCCAGTCCAGAAGGCAGAGGTTCAGCATGATCGAAGCAGGCGGAAACGTGTCGTGTTGTTTGCCCCAGTATTCGCCCACTCCATATTTCGGGTAATCTCCCACCTGGGAAATCAGTGCGCGCGCGATGGCGGCCTCGCTCGCATCGCTGACCCGGGCATCTGGCAGTTGCAGCCTCATTCCTCGCGCGAGATAACCCTCCCATACCTGCTGCACCTTCAGCAGCGCCTGGTAAAACTCAGTTCCGTTCGGGAGTGGCTCTTCTCTCGGCAATCGCCAGTACATCCGTTTTCCGTCCGCGGATCGCAGACAAACGTGCGTTTCTAGCTCTGCCCGGCCTGTGGCAAAGGCGATCTCTTCCCAGCCCTGTTGCCCCGCGGCATCGGAGAACCCGTAGTCAATGACGGGCAGGTACCGGCCAACTAGCCCCTGCTTGCTGGCCACGGCTGCGCCCGCAGGAATTCGCAGAACGGCTTCGGGGTCGATCAGCACGTTCGCCAATTGCAGTTTCGCGATCCCTAAACCCAGCCGCCCGTCCTGCCACACGATCACCTTTTGGCGCGACGTGGTGGTTCCAAAAATTGTGTATGTCTCTAGCGGGGGAAGCAGTCCAGCCAAGGCTTCGTACGAAGGATCTTCTCCTGTGGAGAGCACATTTTGACCTAACAAGTCCTCTTCGGCGCTGAGGATCTTATTGAAGTACTCAGGTGGGAAGGCGCTGGCACGCGGTAGGTTATCCAGCTTTCCGACACTTTTCCGTAAGGTGGCAACGGGTCCCGACGCGCCGATGTACGCCAGTACTCCCCACCGAGGGAATTCCCTCTCCAGCACTGCGAGCGGCTGCCCCTCGGGGACGATCGCTACGAGCTCCCACCCCTGATAGCGGTCTCCAACCCCCAGGGTCTGCGGAGATCTGTTCGGCCATTTCAGCACTGCCCTACTTGCGTGCAATTCCACCAGGCGAGGCCATTCGATCGTCCGGCCTTCCGAGGATTCCTCGGAGGGGTAGTATTCATCCGATGCCACGCTTGGGAGCCCTGACACTGATAGTGCCACCATAAGCAGGGACCCCAGCACCGCGACAGAGAGTTTTGTACGCGTCATGATTTGAAATGCCCCCCGAGAGAGAGGGCGTTGGTTTCTTAATAAAGAAAAACACGAAAATTATAGACGGTAAAATCCAGTTTAGGTTAATCATTCACTCTGATGATCAGGACGATATCAATCTGTCTGAAAGCGTGTACCGCGGCGGACTCGCGCGACCCAGCACTCTACCTTGGAATAATGGAAGGAAGCCTATGAGCAGCCCTGCTAGAGAGGTGAGTGGAGAAAGAGCGCTCGAAGCTTATCGACTGGCGATTGGGCAGCGGCGCGAGGAGTTGATCACCCCTGCACTGATCCTGGATCTCGGTCTTCTTCGCGAAAACATCGCGACCATGGCAGAGTGGACAGGCCCGCATGCCAAGATCCGCCCTCATACCAAGACTCACAAGTGCGCGGAGATCGCTCGCCTGCAGGTCGCAGCGGGAGCAGTTGGTATCACGGTGGCAACCGTCTGGGAAGCAGTCGCCATGGCGGATGCGGGTCTGGATAACATCCTGATTGCCAATGAAGTGATAGGAGAGCAAAAGCTGCGGCGAGTCGCTGAAACCGCCCGCGAAAACAATATTCTATTGGCAGTCGACAGCCTGGCAGGAGCCGAGGCACTCGCACGTGCGGCGGTGACGGCGGGGGCAAAGGTAGGAGTCTTGATCGAGATGGACGTGGGAATGCGTCGAGGCGGCGTGCGTACGCAGGAGGAGGCGTGCAGTCTTGCTGCTGCCCTCTCCCGCCTGCCCGGTATCGCCCTCCGCGGGATAACGGGATTTGAGGGGCATGCCGTTTTGGAACCAGACCGCCACTTGCGCGCGAAAATTGCCGCGGAAGCGATTGATCGCTTGATTGCCTGCGTCGAAGCACTCGAACAAGGGGGATTTGAGATCGAGATTGTTTCGGCAGGAGGCACGAACACCTACGACATGACGGGGGCGAATCCACGCGTGACGGAGCTTCAGGCGGGCACTTATGCATTAATGGATTCGGCGTATGCGCCCTTCGCTCCAGCATTCAAACCTGCCCTTCACATGATGGGGACGGTGGTCAGCCGGAACGCACGAACGGCAGTTCTGGATTGTGGCACGAAGGTGATGTCGATGGACATGGGGGCGCCCGTACTGCTGGAACTTGGAGCGACGGTCCGCGCGGTGCACGAAGAGCACACTCTGCTCGATGTCGAGGATGAAAAGCGCTTACCGGTAGGCGAAGTGGTGGAAATGGTTGTGAGGTATTGTGGCGGGACGGTGAACCTGAACGACGTTTATAATGTCGTGGAAGGCGATCGAGTGGTGGGCGTGTGGCCGATCCTCGCGCGCGGCCCGGGCCGGCGTTGGGTGGGATAGGGAGATGCCTGAGGATGGGAACCGCATGAGCAGGGGAAGCGTAGAGCCGCGCAAGTTGAGCGAGTACGAACTGTGGTACGGGCGGGACGAGCCCCCACCGCAGGAGACTTTACTGCACGCCGGGCCGCTTACGGCCCTATGGACAGGAGGAGATCTGCGGCGCGTCCGAGCGGGAAAGATTGAGCTCTTGCGGCGGGCGTATGCCTCGGTTCGCGACGAAAACTGGGACACCATCCCTGCCCAAATTCGCGACCTCACCACCGAGATCCGCGACGATCGGTTTGTCATTGCCTATGACGTGGAGTATCGCTCTCGCAATCTGGAATTCCATGCTCGCATCGCCATCACCGGTGAGCAGAGCAGTAAGATTACTTTAAGTATGAGCGGCCGGGCGGAGCGCAATTTCTCTTATTCTCGTATTGGCTTTTGCATCCTGCATCCCCTGTCCGAGTATTGTGGTCAACCCTTCAGTGGGCGCGGCCCGGTGGGACCTGTCAGCGGAGACTTGCCCGTTTTGATTGGCCCCCAACGCTATGAGGGGGGCTTTTACTTTCCGCTTTTCCCATCCGTCTCGAGCCTGTCAATATCATTGAAAAGTGGCATCAAAATCCACCACGTTTTCGAGGGCGACCTCTTTGAGATGGAGGATCAACGGAACTGGACCGACGGATCCTTCAAGACCTACTCCACACCGTTGTCGCTAGGATATCCTCACCAAGCCCATGCCGGTCAGGTCTTTGGCCAGCAAGTAACGATCACAGTAAAGGGTCACACCGCACAGGGAGGTGCAGAGGATGCTACGGTTCAGCTTTCCGTCGGCCCTTCGCTTCATCGCCCGCTGCCCGCACTCGGCCTCGGCGCTGCCTCGCACGATAAAGATTTTTCCCAACACGAGGCAGACTTGTTGAGAAAGCTCCATGCCGACCACTTGCGGGTTGACGTTCACCTGAGCCAGCGAGATTCGACTCAGCAGTTGGCCCGCGCCGAGCGTGAGTGCAAACTCCTAGGCTGCGCCCTGGAGCTTGCCTTATTCGTTACTGAGAACGCCGCTCAGGAACTATCGTTCCTGGCGTCGCGCTTGCCCCTTTCCGTTCCTGTTGCTCGCGTCCTGGTGATACACGAAAAAGAAGCGATCACCTCGCCGAAATGGGTAAATATAGCACGTGAGGAGCTGGCTGCGGTCCTGCCACAAGTTCCGTTGGGTGGGGGAACGAACCTCTTTTTTGCGGATTTAATCCGTTCCCGCCCAGACGTCACCGGTTTCGACGCGATAACGTACCCTATCTGTCCACAAGTTCACGCCTTTGATGAAGCGTCGCTGGTGGAGAATTTGGAAGGTCAGGCGGCCACAGTAACCTCCGCCCGCGAATTCTCCGGGACTCGCCCTATCGTAGTCAGCCCCGTAACCCTTAAGCTTCGCTTTAATCCTGACGCGATCGGCCCTGAGCCACCAACGTTGCCCGGACAATTGCCCGGTGCCGTGGACCCTAGGCAGATGTCTCTGTTCGCGGCCGCCTGGACGGTGGGAAGCATCAAGAACCTCGCCGAAGCCGGTGCGTCGTCGTTGACCTATTTCGAAACCACTGGTTGGCGTGGAGTCCTGGAGATGGATCAGGGCTGTCCGCAGCCGGAACTTTTTCACTCGCTCCCGAGTATGGTGTTTCCCGTGTACCATGTGTTCGCGGACTTGGCGGACCTCAAGGATGCAGAGTTGTTAGCCTGCAACTCTTCCGATCCCCTCAGGGTCACGGCGCTCGCTCTTACGAGTCACGGCAGCGTGCGCATCCTGGTTGCCAACCTGACTGCTCACTCGCAACAGTTCAACCTAACACCGGTAGCGGCAAACCATGTCGAGGCCCGCTCACTCGATGCGAGCAACGCTTGGCTTGCCGCGACCAACCCGCCGGAATTTCGCTCGGAAGTCCAGCGCTTCGCATTACAAACGGCGGATTCAAGCGTTTCCTTCGCGTTGCCACCATACGGTATTTTGAGAATTGACTATGTACCTGCGGCGCCTCACGCAGAAGGACGGAATCTATAGATGGCTCGCTTACTCGGCATCGACCTCGGAACAACTTCTTTCAAGGCGGTCGTGTACGACGAGGAAGGCAAAGCGCTCGCGAGTTCGCAGGTCCCCGCGCCGGATGAGCAGTTAATCGTAAACGGTTTCCAGGTGACGGTTTGGCAGCCCGAAAAGTTCTGGGAGGTGGTTTGCGCTCTGATTCGCGATGCGGTAAGCCAGTTGCCAGATGCCGCTGTTGACGCCCTGGCTATCGCGGAGTTGGGGCTGGTCGGCTACCCGCTGGATAGTACGGGTAACGCTCTTTTCGCAGGGGTGACCTGGATTGAGTCCGCGGCGCCAGCCTCATCGGCGTTTCGGAGCTGTGGCGTTAACGATGCCACTCTCTATAGTATGACGGGTAATCATCTCAGCCCCATCTACCCGCCCGCGTGGATCACCTGGATGTCGGAATTCGAACCCAGCTACGCTCGAGGAATGACGCGCTGGCTGAATATCGGCGACTATCTTGCGTTCCGGCTTTGCGGTGAGACGGCAATCGATTACTCGATGGCCTCGCAGACGACCGTGTTGGACCAGCGAACCTTGAAACTCCGGCCCGACCTGCTTCGGACTTTCGGGCTCGACGTTAATATTTTCCCTGCCCCTCGTCCCGCCGGAAGCGTGCTCGGCGGCGTACTTCCGGAACTGGCCCACGCCACTGGTCTCGGAGCCGGCACTCCCGTGGTCGTAGGCGGCGCCGACTTCATCACTGGAGCCTACGCGGCGGGATCCCTCGACGCCGGAGATGCGGCCATCATCACCGGGAGCTGGGAATGTATTGTAATGTGCTCCGATCGGCCGGAGCTGAGCCCGGCGCTGCATGATTGCGGAGCGATTTGTGACGCCCATGTGGCCCCTGATCGCTGGTCGATTCGAATCGAGAACCTTTCCGGCGAGGTGACGGAATGGTACCGCAACCGGATCCGCCACCTGGGCTCTTCGGAGGCGGGAGACGCTCAGAAAATCTGGTCGCGCCTGGTCGAGGAAGCGGAGACGGCTGCGCCCGGGAGTGGCGGCGTGGTCTTTGTGCCGCACGTGTTCGGCAGCCACGGGCCTCGTCTCGATCATCTGGCGCGAGGTGCTTTCTTCGGTCTGTCCAGCGAGTGCGCCATTCAGGACATGACACGGGCGCTGTTCGAAGGGCTGAGCTTCCAATCCCGGCACGCCCTCACCGCCCTCAGGTCCGGGATCGGCAGGGCCCCCAACCGCGTCGTGGCGATGGGCGGCGGAACGAAGAACCGATTCTGGCTGCAGAACAAGGCGGACATCCTAGGCTGTCCGCTCGAAGTGGTGACCACACCCGACGTCACCCCGCGCGGGGCGGCAATGATTGCTGGCATCGGCGTCGGTGTTTTCTCCGACTTTCACGACGCCCTGAGCAAATTCAAACTCCCGGTTACCCGGGTCGTGCCCAACGAGCGCCTCACCGGGTTCTACCAAAGCGTTTACGAAGATATTTATCTGCCGCTCTGCGATGCGCTCACTCCTTTCAACGCGCGGATTGCAACCCTGCGACCCCCGGGAGACTGCGAGAAGGCGCTCGGAGTATCTACGAATCCTGGAGGCGACTCATGACGGAACCCGCTCTTCCCATTCCGATCTCACAAGTAGCTCTGGTCGTCAACGACATGGAGAAGTCCATGCGCGAATATACGGAAACGATGGGATGGGGACCGTGGAACATCTACGAATACAAACCCCCGCGCATTCACGACATCCTGGTACGTGGCAAGCCCCAGAATTTTACTTGGATCGGGGCCGAGGCACCCGTCGGCTCGACTTATGTGGAACTGCTCCAACCCCTCGAGGGGCCGAGCTTCTTCAAGCATTTCATCGATCAGCGGGGTGAGGGCCTTCACCATATTGGCTATTGGGCAAAAGACATGGCGGAGGCGAACAGGATTCGGGACATGTACGGGGCCCGGGGCGTGCCATTACTGATGAGCGCCTGGATTGACCGGGTCTTTTTCTATTACCTTGATACGTCACCCATGATTATTGAGGTCTGGACCGGGGATCTCGACTCGCTCAAGGCTACCCGAACTTACCCTTAAGAGGAGACGCTAACTATGAAAGACAAGCGTGAGGGTCAAATTGCTCTCATGGCGATGAGCGTGACATGCGCTCTGCTGGTGACGGCGATGGGAAATGGGCAATCGCGCGTCGCCGTGACTCAACTCTTCGTGAGTGCCAACCACCGATACGTGGTCGACCAGAATCGAGATCCTTACCTCTTGCAGGGTGACGCCGCATGGTCCCTGATCGTTGCGGCGGACGACTCCGAGGTGGACCAGTACTTGCAAAACCGGAGAGACAAGGGATTCAACGCCGTGATGGTGAATCTCATCGAGCACCGCTACGCGAAGGAGCCTCCGCGGAACGAAGCGGGGGAAGCGCCCTTCCTCACGCCGGGAGATTTTTCCACCCCCAGTGAAAAGTATTTTGCTCACGCCGATTGGGTTATCCGCAAGGCCGGCGAATATGGAATCCAGGTGCTCCTGGCACCCATCTACCTGGGTTATGTGGGCACGGACGAAGGATGGATCGAAGAACTGCTGAAGCTCGAGCCGGAAAAGTGTCTTGCCTACGGTCGTTACCTGGGAAAACGCTACAAGGATGTGGACAACATTATTTGGGTGATGGGTGGCGACCGAAAGCCGGAGACGGCCCTGGAGAGAGTGGACTTGATCGCTTTGGGAATCCGCGAGTTCGACCATCGCCACCTATTCACCGCGCATGGAAATTCGGTACCTTCCACGCCCGAGCAGTACGGGGCTGGAGGGTGGCTCGAAATTAATTCCAGCTATAACTGCGACGCGGTTCACCAGAGGCTATTCTCAGATTACAACCACCAACCGATCTTGCCCACGTTCCTGATCGAATCGTGCTATGAAGGTGAACACAATTCCTCGGAGGTGCAGATTCGACGGCAAGCTTATTGGTCCGTCCTGTGTGGCGGTTTCGGTCACGTCTTTGGCAACAATCCCATCTGGCACTATAACGGCCCGACTCTCTATCCGTTCAAGGGGACCTGGCAGCAGGCCATGGATCTTCCCGGATCGGTGAGCATGACGCATTGGGGAAGACTCTTTCGCTCGCGCTCCTGGTATGACCTAATTCCGGATCAAAAGCACGAAGTGGTCACCGGGGGTCTCGGCGAATTTGAAGGAACCGACTATCTGGCGGCGGGCCGCACAACCGACGGGAGTACGGTTATTGCTTACCTGCCCACCAGACGAACGATCACGGTGGATATGAGCAAGTTGTCCGGCGCCAACGCGCAGGGTTGGTGGTTCGATCCCCGCACCGGTCAATCCACCATGGCGGGCAGCCTCCCGACCAACGGCATGCAAGAATTTACTCCACCCGCGGAAGGCGATTGGGTTCTGGTGTTGGACGACGGATCGCTGAAGCGCCCGCCCCCCGGGAACAACCCGTAGATTTGGACCAGCTCCATAACCTCCCAAGAGGTGCAAGTCATTCGCCTCAAGGAGTTGGCGTCCTGGGAAAGAACGCCGCGATGTTCATCAGGAGGATCCGTAAATGATGAAGCGCCCCTCCATTTACATTTGCAGTACCCTATTTGCTCTGGGCCTCACTGTCTACTTCCCCGCGTCACTGCTGGTCGGCGAAGCCGGTGGAAGTAGCCCGCAGGCAGTCCATCTAACCGGCGCGGGCCAGTTTATGGCCCTGAGCGCCGACCGGACTCATTTGATCAATACCTTCACGAACCAGCCGGTCTTCATTACTGGGGACACCGCGTACGATCTGACCGTCCAGTTGACTTCCGATGCCGATGTAGAGACCTATCTTGCCGACCGGCAGGCGAAGGGCATGAATCTAATCTGGGTGGGTATCGTGGACCCCAACAATCACGGCAAGGGACGGGACAATCTCGGAATAACCGAGAACGATAGCTTCGGCAACAACCCTTGGAATGGCGGGACAGCCTTTACCGGGATGAGCAATGCCACCGCTTACTGGGCTCACGTTGACGATGTGCTTCAAAGGGCCGCGGCTCACGGCATTACGGTTCTGGCCGGGACGGCATTTACCTCATCGTTTGACCATTGCGATATCCCGTACGCTTCCGATATGGCGAAAGCTTCCGATGCGACGATGATTGCCTATGGAGCTTTCCTCGGGAAACGATACAAGTCTTATGCCAACATCATTTGGCTGCAAGGGGGGGACGCCAACGTGAAGCTGTGTGGCAGGGGCCTCGCAGACAAGGTGACCGACATTGCCAAGGGCATTTTGTCCGAGGACACTCGCCACTTGATGGCCGTTGAGGCGACCAACGGCGTTTGGGGTGAGGCGAGCACCACTTACTGGTCGCGCTACACCTATAGTGCCAGCAATCCGGCTGGCTGGCTCACCTTGGGGACAATTTATCCGAAAGGAGCGCCCGACCGCGTCTTCGCCAACGAAATCGAGCAAATCGTCGCTCAGAACGCCACGGAAACCGGGGCGACTCCCTTCGTTCCCTACTTCAGCATGGAGGACGCCTACGAATATGAGCCGCAGACGGGAACTCCCTATAACAATCAACAACTTCGGCAGGAAGGCTACACAGAGGTCCTGGGCGGCGCCCGGCTAGGAAGGCTCTTTGGCAGTTCGGGAGTGTTTCCCTTCGGTTCGGAATGCTGTATGCGCGGGCTCCCGTGGAAGGACAACATGGAAAACATCGCGTCCTTCGATCAGCAGCGGTTGGGCCAGCTCTTTCGCAGCCGCGAGCACTGGAAGCTCACCGCCGACTTTAACCACGAGGTGGTGACCGCGGGCTACGGTTCGGGGGCGAACCTCAGTTCCGCGGCGCGAACCTCGGACGGCCGGACCGTCATCGCTTACATCCCCAACGGCAACGCGGCTACGCTAACGCTGGACATGTCCAAAATCTCGAGCGGTAGCAATCTCGCGACGTGCTGGTGGTTTAATCCGTCCTCGGGGGCCGCGACCTTCATTGGGAGTTATGCGAACTCCGGGACGCGGAACTTTACCCCACCCGACGCCAACGATTGGGTCCTGGTGATCGACGACGCGGCCGCGAACCTGCCTCCGCCAGGGACGCCATAGCGTCGAGTGACTTAGGGCGTCATTTTCTCGAGCAGTCTCCTGCGGGGAATTCGCGGGCTCGTCCGCCCGTCGCCGATAATGCTCGCTCAGTGTGGGGAGCCTGGTGTTTCCACGGTAAACAGCAGATCACTCGCGGGGAAGGGTGGTGTTTGGTAGCCCGGGTGTTCTTGCTTGATGCGGGAAACCGCGTTCATTTCCGCCACGGATTTGTCCTTGTCGCCGAGGGCGCGATAAGTGGCGCTCAGCCTCTCGTGGGCCTCCACCATATCCGGCCAGATCTCG
>Ga0181520_10010750_pt1 | contig 12185 bp, 18 predicted proteins | sample PEATcosm2014_Bin_29_FD_132451 | JGI IMG/M metagenome (GOLD analysis project Ga0181520, IMG submission 132451) | Peatland microbial communities from MTU Mesocosm Facility, Houghton, MI, USA - PEATcosm2014_Bin02_30_metaG | ecosystem: Environmental > Terrestrial > Soil > Wetlands > Peat | place...
AAGCCGTGTTTCACCGGAGCCGCTGGCGGAGGTGGATGGAACGGAATGGTTTCGTATTTGCCGCTGCCCCGCCGGGGCGCTCTTAGCGGCAAATCTGCGCGCACGTGCCGCCGCTGGCGGCTGTTTTCGTGCGTGCTTATCCTGGCATGTTCTCCGCAGTGCCGGACTAGGGCCGCTTCGGCCCGCGCTTAGTTCGACTAAAAGAAAACGAAGGCCCTTGGCTCTCATTACTTGCAGCAAAGAAACGGAACTTCTTCGCGCGCCTGAGCAACGCCCCTTGACCAAGGTTTCAAAGGAACGGTGCGGGCAGGAACAGGCCAGCATGGATGCGGCCCACGGACACGCAACCGGGTGCATCCGGCGCGGATGGTGTTACGCTGATTGGAATCCGTGGCAAGGAGGCGAATGCTTATGGAAGAGACGAAAAGATCCTCAGCAAGAGTTGCGATTGGGGTTATCTTCATCTGTTTAGCCATATTCTTGCTTGCCCGTTCGTCAAAGAAATCAGAGCCCACGCCCAGAATTGTTGAAGCACCTGCCCAAACGCTTTCAGGGAGCGACAAGGCACCTTCAGAAACATTTGCAGGGAATGATTGCACGGTTGACTGTAGTGGTCACGAGGCTGGCTATCGGTGGGCTGAAGAAAAGGACATCCAGGACGAAGAAGATTGTGAAGCGGCTGGAGAACACTCAAATTCTCCTTCGTTCGCCGAGGGCTGCAAATCTTATGTCAACGGAGAATCCACAACAGACGATGACGACGATCAGAAGAGCGACTCCGGTGACGATAACTAAGTGAATGGATTGAGGGTATGGGGATACATATTGCGAGGGCACGGTCAGCTCCCGGCAACACGCCCCGCCCCAATCAAGTTCAGGCAGAGTCTTTGCTGCCAGCAATAGGAGCCGGTCGGCATCATTTTCTCCTGGCAAAGTTCGCCGCGGCAGATTTGCCCAGTTTTGAGGGCTGACTCGCTGCTTGAAACGTGTTGCAGCGGAAATCCGGGAAGATGTCCTTGCTCCCACAGTTGCGCTGCATGGGTTCGCAGGAGCATCATTCTTCCATGCAAGAAGTGCTCTCAAGAACCGACGATCCAAAGGCTCCGCTGCGCGGTCAGGAGTTCTACGAGTTGCGGCTCTACGATTCGGATTCCGCCGTGGAGCCCGTCTACTGTGTTCGGGAGGCCCACGCACTGTGGAATGCGTCGATCAAGGGTGTGGAGTGGGATGAGCCGCAGATTGAGACGTTTGCGACGCACCAAGAGGCAAAAGAGCGATACGCAGCGCGGAGGCTCCTCCTCGCCCAAAGGGGATTCATCTACTCGGACATGGACATTTGAGTGATATAATCGCGCGGAATTGGTTTTTCGAGGTTCGAAAGCGGATACAACATGAAGATCAAAGTTCTTCCTTTTGTCGTTTACATGGGTGCCCTTCTTACGTTGACGGCTCCCGCTCATGCGCAGAGCCTGGCCGGTCTCTCCTCTGACGACCGTAGCAGCATTGAACTGGCTTGCATAATAGCGAAGGGCGACGGCCCCGCGACGTACCATGCCTGCCTGAGTCAGCAGCTCCGCCAACTCGGAGGCGGGTCGGCTCCAAGTCTGGAAGGTCTCTCCTCCGACGACCGTAGCAGCATCGAACTGGCTTGCATAATAGCGAAGGGCGACGGCCCCGCGACGTACCATGCCTGCCTGAGTCAGCAGCTCCGCCAACTCGGAGGCCCGTCAGCATTGAGCGCTCTTGCCGGTGTCAAATCACCCGCGCAATCGGGCGTACCCAACACAGCAGCACCAGAAAGCACAACTCCTTCCGCATCTCCGCTCTGTGCAGAGAATGGCTCTTGCTATGGGGACATTAGCGCACGAACAGGACTGCCAAAGACTGTTCCCGTGCATGGGTACTATCGAGCGGACGGAACCTACGTGCGGGGCTACTACCGAAGCAAGTAATGGAAGAAGGGAGCGAATGAAAAAGCATCTAGCAGTAGCAGTCATGTTGTTGCTCTGGGCTTCCATCGGTCAAGCCCAAACGCTTACCGCATCTCAAGCCAAGGCTCACCAGGGAGAGAATGCCACCGTCTGTGGGAAGGTGGCCAGTGAGAAAACTGCGGTAAGCAGCCGTGGAGAGCCGACCTTCATCAATCTGGATGCAGCCTATCCAAATCAGGTGTTCACGATTCTGATTTGGGGCGATGACCGAAAGAATGTTGGGGAATTGCCGAGCCTGGGTTCGCGCGTCTGCGCATCAGGAATGATTCAAGATTACCGAGGTGTACCCGAGATCGTGGTGCGAAGCAGTGGGCAGTTGAGCCATTGATGCGCGAGGTCATGCACCGGTCCAAGGCCGATGCTATGCCTTTCGCCGCGCAAACAACTTTACCGCAACCGCATGGTACTCGGACGGACCAGCCGGTCGTTCTTCATAGAACACTAGGTCGAAGGCGGGTTCGAGCGCAGCCTTCAATTCTCCCCGCTGCGGCAGTTCAAGGTAGTTCGCTCCGTGCGCGGGAACGGTTTCGAGAAGAAGATAGGCCTGTGGCGCGAGCGATGTCGCGAAGGCGGGCAAGAGCGTCGTCAAGAGGCAATGAACGTTGATGATCCCCCCGACGCTGCCTGGACCGAACGGCCAAGGGTCTTTGAGTAAGTCGATCCTCTTAGGGATCAAACGCGTTGCTAAGCCCGTCAAGATATCCCTCTGGCGTTTGAGATTCACGTCGAGCGCGGAGAGATCCTTGTCGATGCAGATCACCGTTCCGCCCAACCGCGCCAGAAAGAAGGCATTCCGGCCAGAGCCGCACGCCACGTCGAGAATGGGTTTCCCGGCCGCAGCCGCGACAATTCTTTCCGCGCACCTCCGCACGAACGGAGCGGTATCGCGAAAAACATCGTCTTTGACGATTGGGAGTGGCACGTTCGCCAATGGGCTGCCCGCGTCGGTCATCGTAAGGAGCATTCCTGGGCAGCGCCCGGCGGCAGGGATGCGATTGCATGGATATGATCGCTGTGCTTCTTGATTGCCCATTGGAATAGCCCGCCGCAGGCGGGAAGCGCGCTACATCGCTCGCATTCCGGGAGGTAGAGCGTCTTCCAATCCGAGATGGACTTCCGCGCGTAGCGCCAAAGGGAAGGTTTCAGAACGCAAAGTTGATGGTTGTAGATGGACACGTTCATGGTCCTCATGGCGAGGTACTCCACCGCCTCTTCGAGCTCGTCCTGATAGTCGTAGGGGTCAATCCACAGTGCTTCGATATTGCGTGGGGTATATCCCGTATACTCCAACCCCATGAGCGCAATGTGCTCGGCAAACGTGAGGTTCCGATATATGTACTCCGCGAGTTTCGTGAGGCGCGGAATCGTGAGCTTGTGCAGTACCACCCTGATCTCCGCGCGGATGCCGTTCCGCGCCGCCTGATGCAGGCCGGCGACGGTCTGATCGAACGCGCCCTTTGCCTGGACCACATAATCGTGAGCGCCCGCAAAGTCGGAATACAGCGGTATGCCGAGGCTGATCTTCGGGTGCGCGAGCGCTGTAAACCGCCGTGCGTAGTCCGGCCACGCGAACATACGGCCGTTCGTGAGCACATGGAGTTCCGTATCCGGCATCGACCGTTTCAGTTGCGCAATGAGCGTCAAGAGATGGTCGCCGAGGAGCGTCGGCTCGCCGCCCGTGATCGTAAGGTACGGAGGCGCGGGCGCGATCAGACGTATGAGTTCAAGGTTGCGTTCCGTGAGTGCCTCGACATCATCCCGGTCCTTCGGCGGCTGCGAGCACATGAGGCAGTTGCTGTTGCACCGCTCGGTGACAAAAAGATGGTGATGCAACTCGTAGGGCCGATAGAGTGAACGCACCACACCGGAGTTCCCCTCCAGGGCGACTATATCCCCGTCTTTCAGATGATCGGATTCCCGGAGGCGGTGCACGCAAGGCACGTCGAGGGCAGCCTGCAACTCGTCATGAGAAAGGACCGCTCGATATCCCGATATATCCTGACCGGGGAGCGTTTCCTGCGCTGCAAGAAAGCGAATTCTGTCAGTGCGTTTCTCGGGAGAGAGGCACCGCGTCGTAAGCACCCCGACAATGCTTCGGTCGAAGTTGCGTACCACGCCAGTTGTCGTCAGGCGCATGCATCAACCTCCCGTATCACCCGCTCTCCGTTGATCCACGACCAAAAGATACGCATAGTTTCGCGGTCATTCTCTTCGATGAGGGAGAACAGGTGCCTGATCACCTCCATGTTCCGCGCGCAGAAACCGCTCGTAGGCCGATGCCCATACATATCGCCCTGGGTTGCGTAGTGGTATACCGGATCGGCGGCGCAATAGGACTGGAAGGCGCAGTCGGAGCAGCCAGCGAGCGCCTGATTGCAGGATGCCTGAAATAATCTTAGGGCCGGCTCGCCGGTAAGAAGCGTCCGCCGAGTATCTTGGTGCACGTTCCCGAGCCGGAACGTCCAGTCGCGCATCTCAGCGAGCATCCGCGACTCGTCCGATGCGTATACGTCGCCGTCGTAGTTGTAGACGAGCACGTTCCAAGCCTCGCCCGCTGGGGACTGCATATCGACGTAGCGGGTGCTGTGGGGCGTCAGCATCTTGGTGAGGAGAATCTGCGTATACACTTCGGCGATGCGGTAGCCGCCCCGGTTGACTTTGAGGATGTGCGCGAGGCCCTTCTTGTAGAACTCAAGGAAGCGGCCCATCTCATACCCGGTGCGATGGCGGGTCTTCACCGCGAATCCGTAAGGGCTGATAGGTCGCAGAAATATCGAATGGAATTCGCGCCGCACGTATTCATCGACGATCTCGGCGGCATAGTCGAGCGAGGCGGCCGTTGTCGTCATGAGCGCGGCAACGCTTTCCATGCCGAGAATCGCGCGGCTCCGCTCGATTCCCTCAATGGCCTTTTCATAACTGTTGTGTCCGGGCCGGGGACGGTTCTTGTTGTGCAGGAATGCGGGGCCGTCGAGGGAGGTGGAGACCTTCACCCTCTCATCCCGGAAATACAGGAGGATGTCGTCCGTCACGCACGCAAGGTTCGTGCAGACGACAATATCGAGATCCTTTCCTCGTTCACGAGCCTGCGCTTTGGCTCTCGGGATGATGTATTGGATGAGGTCAAAGGCAAGCAACGGCTCGCCTCCCTGAATCTCAAGTGTCACAGCGGGGGCGGGACTGTCCATCATCATTGCGATGGCCCGATCCGCGGTCGCGGTGCTCATATCGAATTCGCCGCGCGTCGCCGTCTGGCGCGAGACCTGGCAGTATTCGCAGGAATGTTCGCAGCGGAGCGTCACGACGAAGATGTGCAGTTTGGTCCCGCCGCACATGTGGTCGAACTTGGTCCGTACTTTGGTTGCCAAAACGTCGAGGAGCGGAGACGATGAATCGTCATAGACAAACTGCTTTGCCTTGAGGTCCTGGTAGAGTTCCGAACTCGCATCCAGCCGCTCATCTACGAGCTGCTGGACGGTTCCCGTGGGGACGAAAAGGAATTCGCCGGCATCGTTCACCAAGAGCTCTAGTCCGTTCAGACGAGTGAACCGGAACGGCAGCAGGTGAAATGTAGGTAGTGTCGGGGCGAACCGCTCAAGCGGATAGAACGCACGGGCCATAGGTCAACGTCCTTCAACGCCGAGCGTTGCCGAGAATCTTGAACATGCCATCAGGCTTCGCTTCCTCCACGGAATCGCCGAATACGCCCAGAGGTTCATCCTCCAAGATGCCGGATTCTGAGAAGGCTTTCGCTAAAAGAAGATCGCGGATGCCGGAGGTCTTTGCTTCGATCTTTTCACGAAGCGCAAAGTCCATTGCGCTTGTCAAGAAGGCGTCCTTGGCTGAGGCAAGTTCGGGATCAGTCGCGGGGCTTCGCGGAGTCAACCATACCTCCGCACCCTTCTCGTTCCGGTTGCGAATGTTGCAGACAAAATCTCGCGAGAACCAGTAGCACGTCTTCAAGAGCGCTTCGGTGCTTACGATGGAGAGGTCAACCTCAACCACCGCCGAGGACGCGGCGAGTGTGCCATTGCTCTCGGATTGGCCCATCGTCAATACGCGCTCGACGAGTGCGACGAATGGGAGGAATGCGAAGAGTGGGACGAGTGGGAGTCGTGCTGCGCAATCATTCTGAAGCTCTCACCCTGCTGCTTCAGGAGGAGTTTCGGTGCCAGCGTCCGTTGGGTAGAGGCGCCTGGCGAAGACACGGTACTCGACTCGGGGAGGGGCGCCGCAGGGGTAAAGGGTGTGGCGCTAGCGCCCACTGCGCCAATCGCGCCGCCCACGAGGATTGCCAATTTGCCAGCGATGCCATTCAAAAATAACTTCTTGTCGTTCTCCATACCGATCCTCTCGATTTGAGAAATCCTGATTACCGGGTATTCTACACCACAATGCTCTTCCAATGGCGATATTGTTTTTGCCTACCCGCCGCACGGATGAGCAGGAAAGCCGAAAGTGCGCAGACACCGCGCCGGGCGAACGTAACCGTATGATGGTCTAGGAGTTATATAGAATGCAGCTACACCGGCAGGCACGTCCCGCCGGCATCGTTTGCACTCCACCACGAACAGCTTTCGTCTCTGAATTCCAAAGGACATCAGGATCAGCATAGGCGAACGCGCGGCGAAAGTCCAGGCCGAGTGTCTCAGTTTGGATTCTGATGCAAAAGGGAAAGCCCGCTCTCGCAGGCTTTCGGGACGGCTGTTCAAACTTGGAGCCGGTAACGGGACTAGGCGCTGGCGTGAGCCAAAAATCGCTGTAATACAGCGTAATTTACGTATTTAGAACCACTTGCGATCAGTTTAAGAAAACCCTACATGACCCTACTTGACCCTGTTTATACCCGTTTAGCCCGGTTTTACCGCGCTGTAGATTTCGGTGCCGAAGAACCTGCTCGGCACCATTCTTCCCTGGCCCCAAACGCACGAGCGTCAGCTTCTACCGGGGCCACTGCTCATCGACGACCGTGAATCCTGCCCGTTGGAAGTAGGAATCGAACTGAGAGATATACTCCAGTGAATCGACCAATTTGATGAGAAGGTGCCGCCGTGTGGGCACATTCAGAGCCACAACCTTCTCTTCCTTTTCATCCCATTTTCTATCCGGGAGAGGCAGCTTCGCACGTCCGCCGTCCACGGTGACATAAACATCACGGAAAATGAGTGCATTGTTGTAGAAAATGTCAAGGTAGCGACTGGATGCGCTCGGGTCGGGGAACTTGTTCGCCCATTCTTCCACAAACTTGTCGAGGCATTCAAGGCCCCACGCAATTGTGATTGAAACGTCCGGTTTGTAAGAGGCAACATTTGAGTGGGAATTCACTTTGAGTACGTTCGTATCCCCGTCGATGAGTTCCCAAAACTCCGGCTGGTAGTGGTACGACGGGCCGCTGTTTGAACCCCAACAAGCTTCAGACCACCACTGGTCTGGTTCTGAAGTTGTGATTGCTTCGATGACCTCATCAAACGTCATGTTCTCCTCCGGCTCTACGACGCTTTGGGATATTCAAACCTGCACCACGGGCAGCGTGGGAGCCGGGTGACCTTGGGAGCACCGGACGCCTCGATGACTACCTTGAGGCACTGCTCAAAGACGTTCTTCCAGCCGATTCGTTTGCCCTTAAAGATGAGGTTCTTTGCGGCAGCAGCGAGGACTCTTTCCTGAACTATCGCGTCCGACGGCACCACGACCACCAGCCCGTGCACCTGGGTGCAGCCGTCGTCACTCTTCCGACTCTGGCCGATCCGCGCGACAACTCCTTGCTGGAAATGGCGGCTGTTATTGGTCACAATCAGCAGGCTCTCTACTGAAGCGACTTCCACGATCTCATCATCACTCGATAGACCGCTCAGGCCGACTTCCTCCAATTGAACAGTCTGCCGTGCAGGCAGGACTGATTTAAGGTGCCGAACATCATTGTCGAGTAGAAACTTGAACTTCGCCACTTGAACCCTCCTCTTTGGGAGTTAGCCGCTCACACGAAAACACACTGGCCCATTTATACAACGTACCACACGCTGTCGGCCATTGCAAACAGCCACCACAATGGGTGGGGATGCGAATGCATTCCCGTCCTCTTGTCCGAAACTTTGACCCATTTCTCCCCTGACCTATCTTCACGGTCGCCGCCTGTTGCATTTTGTGGCGATATGTATACACTCAAGACAGGAGCCTATATGCCCCCGAAGAGATTGCCTGACGAAGAGAGCGAAACGGTTGTTATCTCCTTCCGTGCACCCCGCGCACTGGTCACTAAACTGGATGAGATTGCCAGCGGAGATCAGCGAACCCGCGCAAACTTCATCGTGAGCACTCTGACAAAGGCAGCCAGCCTTGAACCAGCCATCAGCACGATTGAGCAGATCCTGCCGAGGCTCGTAGAACTCCACCAGAAAAGTCCTGACAGCACTCAGGCTGAGTACCATCGCGGGTTGATGAATGGTGCTCGTTGGATGCTCAGTGCGTTCTTCGGGGATCGAGCAATGCACTGGGTTAACCGAGAAGTGAAGCAACGCACACATTTACCGATGCCTCATGTCGTACCCCTTGCGGAAGACGGCAATCGTTACGGATTTGACTCAGAGGCTGATCTTTAGATTTTCGGAGGTAAAGATGAACGCTATACCTTTTGTTCCGCAAGGAGACTCTGATGCGGTCACGAAACTGAAGGCCGCGCTCAACTTGGATAGCACTCCAATGAGAATCAAAGCTGTGCCGGAACCTGGAGCACAGGAACGCAATTGTTTCGAGATCATTGATGATAAAGTGCGTCGCCAGGGCGGGCACATCCGACTTGGCTGGTCAGTTTGGCAGCATGGTGATCTTTTCATTGAGGGAGAGTTTCACGCCGTATACGATCCCGATGGCGAACATCCGTGGGTTGACTGCACACCTCGGGCGGGGTCATTTGGGGAAATCCTATTCCTACCCGATCCCAACGCAACGTACAACTTAGCATCCACTGACCTTATCAACAATTGTCGCGTACCTCTTCGCTCTGACCCGAGAATACAATTGGCCCTTGACTGCTTCTCAGAAGTGACAGTTTTAATGAACAGCGTTCCGGGCGTCAATGTCATTATGCCCCAAGATGTGGCTAGGAAGATTATGGCTTGCAAGATGAAAGCATCTCAACTCTTGAGCCAAGTGACGCAGCCTCAACAGAGAGTTCTTCCTTCGACTCCCAAAGTAGGAAGAAACGACCCTTGTCCCTGTGGAAGCGGAAAGAAGTATAAACGTTGCTGTGGTGGTTGAGTTCTCCCTATGCAAAGCTCAGACCCACTTTGTTGGACCTCTTGTTATAGCATATTCCAGTTGTGCAAACGGTAGGCCATCGAGGCTGCCGAGAAGGAATCAAGCCATATGAGAGCACGATACTTGACTTTCTGTGCTGCCCTTTTGTTGACCATTGGAGCAACTGCGCAATCTACCGGCGGTGCGCTGAGTGCGCAAAAAAAGGCTTCACTTGTCGCTTCAATCAAAAAGAAGGCTGTCGGAGGCGACGCGGCAGCACAGTTTCAACTCGCCGGGCTATATGAGCAAGGGTTTGGTGTCCGGCAGGATTATGTTCAGGTCGCATTTTGGTATCGCAAGGCAGCGGAGCAGGGTAATGCAAATGCACAGGACAACCTCGGCTGGCTTTATGAAGATGGTCGAGGCGTTCAACAGAGCTTTCCCGAAGCAGCATTCTGGTACCGCAAAGCCGCCGTGCAGGGGTATGCTAGCGCACAAAACAACCTAGCTAATCTCTACGCCAACGGTCAGGGTCTCGCGCAAGACTATGTTCAGGCTGCATTCTGGTATCGCAAAGCGGCGGAACAAGGCGCACCAAATGCTCAGGTTCAACTCGGTCAACAGTATGAGAATGGGCATGGTGTGCCGCAGAACTACGCGGAAGCTGCACTCTGGTATCGCAAGGCAGCGGAGCAGAACGATTCTGCCGGACAATTCAGCCTCGGACTCCTGTATACACAAGGCCAAGGTGTCCCGCAGAGCGATGCGGAAGCCTATTTCTGGTTGGATGTCGCCGCAGCTTCGACTAATGGAAATAGTTCGCCCGTAGCAACGATACGCGATTCTGTGGCTGCTAATTTATCGCCAACTGAACTATCCCAAGCGCAAGAACGAGCCGCTAAGTGGTTTGTGGGGCATCCGGCTCCGCCGTGCGTTCAAACTAGCGATCAGACGAAAACATGTTACAAGACAGCGAAAGACATGGAGAGTGTGATTAACAGCGAAAAGGAGAAGCCATGAAATGGTTAGGCTGGCCGTTTCCCTGCCTTGCCAGAAGAACTCAGGAAAAGACGGCCAGCCAACGAGTGCGCGGAGTGACATAGCGGCGCGGAGTTACTTGCTCAACTGCCGACTGCTCCTCACCACGATTTCGGGCACCCCTCTGTAGTCCTTAATCAGCCCAGTAGCGCAGACATGCTCTCCAGTGCGTGGTAATTTTCCTACGTTCGCTCGGTCATCCCCCCACACCAAAATGGTGAAGACCTGATTTGGATAGGCGGAATCCAGATTGATGAAAGTCGGCTCGCCTCGACTACGCATCGCTGTGTGTTCACCCACTATCGTCCCGCAGACAGTGGCATTGTCGCCCTCGTGAGCTTTGGCTTGAGCGGCAGTGAGCGTTTGGGCTTTACCGATAGAAGCCCAGAGCAACAACATGACTGCTACTGCTAAATGCTTTTTCATCTGTTCCCCTCCGAAAATAGACCGAATGCACAGAACCCGAGACATCTCGTTAGTCGATCGGTCAATAAACCTCCTCAAGAGTGACGGAATCCCTTTTCGAATTTGTACTGCTATCCAGCGTGATTATTCGGATGATTAGTTTTCTTCCACTTGGAAACGACAGGGTAACAATGTCAGACTCTCCATTACTAGCCTGTTCATGTCTAATTGTCACGATGGCCGTGGTTGTTTCTTCTGGCAATGAACGCTTGAGCTCTCGTATAAAAACCACCAAATTGTCGTCAGAGGAGTCTACATCCTTTGCTAGATCGCGGGAAATGCTTGAGATTTTGTGATCTCTAAACCAAAGTCCGCCCAGCATTTCGGACTTATCCTTGCTCAAAATAAAGTAACCCGTTTCTTTTCCAGGGGGTGTGTCCGAATCTTCCTTGATGGTTCGCGCGGGAGGAGACAGTGTGCAACACTCTGACAGCCTGTTCATTGCATCTGCATATGACATACCAAGATGGAATTCCTTGCCGCCAAAATAGAATCCCGCCGGTTTCTGTTCTTGAGACCAAAGCGTAGGAGCCTGCAGCAGCAGGCAAAGTGCCAGTCCGAAGTAGAGCTTGCGCATGACCACCCTCCCCATCAACACAATGGTAAACCACATTTCGCCGGATGCCCCAGGTCTGGACGGCATGGGCTTCGTAGTCAGTGGGCCAGAAGATGTCCATAAAGGCGGGTTCACAGTTTGGAAGATGAAGTCAGGTACACCGATCGCCATTCACACCGATGACTTGTCCAAGGCTGTTGCAGAGTGTCTGCGTTAGGATGCCAGCATGGGAAAGCTCACTCCATAAAGCAGAAACACCCAGCATCTCAGCCGGGTGCTCTGACCTTGCCCTCAGCCCTCGTATCTCTTAACCGGCGGCACTTAAACAATATATTCCGTCGTAGTCGTGACGGTGGGAATGTGTGAAATAGCCGCAGCTATTTCCAAGGACGGTGGGAAGGGTGGGAAACCGTTTCATCGCTTTCCCATGCTTTCCACAGACCGGCATTTCCACGGTCTCTTTGGTTTTCAGCCGATACCCAGGCGGCGGTACACTTGACCATGATGAAGCTCCCAAAAGAAACAAGCGCCGACGCACTACAGATCGCGCTCCGGGCTGCCCGCGAGAACGAGGCAAGATGGATGGAAATGTCTCCAGAACTCTCTGACGACGGCGAACGGATGGAGCAGTGGGCCAGTACAGCGAAACTCCGGCGGCTTGAAGTCGAGCGGATCGAAACACTCATGGCCGAGGTGGAGAATTCAAACCCAGGCCCAACGCTACGCTAGGGCCGCGCAAGAACCAGATTATCCGACCGATTCCATAGAGCCTCAAAATCGGCGGAAAACGCCGTTACCGCATCGGGCGATTGAATGTAAAAGACATCATTGTCCTGATCTTCCAGCCCAGCCGGCGACCATTCGGCCGAGCCGGTACGGATGAAGCTGTCGTCCACCGC
>Ga0181520_10010751_pt1 | contig 12185 bp, 8 predicted proteins | sample PEATcosm2014_Bin_29_FD_132451 | JGI IMG/M metagenome (GOLD analysis project Ga0181520, IMG submission 132451) | Peatland microbial communities from MTU Mesocosm Facility, Houghton, MI, USA - PEATcosm2014_Bin02_30_metaG | ecosystem: Environmental > Terrestrial > Soil > Wetlands > Peat | place...
GCGTTCCATGTCTTGTCTCCTTGAAAAAAGGTTCCCTTAGACAAGCATGTACGCGAACTCGCTGTTTTTCCAGCGTTCCCTACTCCCATGCTAGCTGATGAATAATGTTGCAAAGGGAGAGGGGAAAACGTATTGTGCCGTCGTCTCCGAAACCTTCCTTCCAGTAAAGGAGATCCCAACGATGAAACGAATTCTCTCTTCCCTCGTGGTCACGGCCGTTGCGGCGTCGTTCCTGCTGGGTCTTGGCCTTGCCGGCGTTTCGGCGGCCGCGCCCCCTGCGTTGCTCAAGGTCGGTTTTGCCGAGCGCGACATCACGCCGGAAATCGGCATGGAGCAGCCCGGCGGCTATGGCAAGGCCTTCCACCAGACCCTGCACGATCCGTGCAAGGTTCGCGCCTCGGTCTTCGACGACGGGAACCATCGCGTTGCGCTGGTCGGCATCGACGCCATCGGTATCCGCCGACCGTTGGTGGAAGCCGTTCGCAAGGCCGTCCACGAGAAATGCGGCATCGCGCCCGAGTCGATCCTGATCGGCGCGTCGCATTCGCACTCCTCCGGCCCGATCAACGCGATCCCGGGCGAATACGACTTTGGCTCGCCGCTGGTGAAGTCGTTGGCCTACGAGAAATCGATTACTGCTAATCCGAAGTATTGGCGTCTGGTCGAGAAGCAACTCATCGAGGCCATCTGCGCGGCCGACCAGTCGCGGGCGCAAGCCCGCTGCGGCGTGGGCAAAGGCATCGAAGACAAGGTGGCCTTCAACCGGCGGTTCCGCATGAAGAATGGGCTCTCGGACACCCACCCCGGCCAGCTCAATGCCGACATCATCGAGCCGGCCGGCCCGATCGATCCGGAAGTGAGCGTGCTGGGTGCCTGGGACGAAAGAGGGAAATGCATCGGCTGTATCGTCAACTACGCCTGCCACGCCACCTGCAACCCCGGCGGCATTTCCGCCAACTGGATCTATTACATGGAGCAGACGATTCAGGGGGCGATGGGCAAGGACTGCGTCGTCGTCTTTCTGCAGGGCGCCTGCGGCGACATCACGCAGGTGAACAACCTGAATCCTTACTTCAATCCAGGCCCGGAAGACTGGAGCCGCTTCGTCGGCGCGAGCGTCGGCGCCGAAGCAGTCAAGGTGTTGGTGAGCATGGCCCGCGGGCCGATGGGACCGATCGACGTCAAGGACACCGTGCTCCAGATCAAACGCCGCGTCCCCAGTCCCGAGCACGTCAAGAAGGCATTCGAGCTGGTCGCGCAGCCGATCGACAAGGTCGATGCGACGGAGTGGACGTTCGCCAAGGAGACCGTCTTGTTGGATGCGAAGCTCAGCCAGGAGCCGGTGGCCCCGGTCGAGGTCCAGGCGATCCAAGTCGGCCCGGCCGTGTTCATCAGCAATCCGGCCGAATATTTCGTCCAATACGGCTTGGAGATCAAGGCCAAGAGTCCGTTCAAGTTCACGTTCCCCGTCGAGCTGGCCAACGACTGCATCGGTTACGTTCCCACGGAGGAGGCCTTCGGCCCGCACGGCGGCGGCTATGAAACCCGCCTGACCTCGTACAGCAACCTGGAGATCACAGCGGGAACGAAGATCGCCGAGGCGGGTCTGGAGCTCGCCCGGCAGATGACGCCGGCCCCGGCGCCGGAAGCGCAGAAGGCCCCGCCGTTCCACGGCCGGCCATGGCCGTACAGCGCTCCGCCGCAGAAGGATTAACGGCGCGGCGGACGGGAGCGGCTGCGTAATCTACATCGTTTTGTTTAGCCGGCTTGCCCGCCGCGTTGCCGGGGGAGATTGTCGCCATCAAGAGATACGTTCCACCGGGGAAAAGACGTCGGACCGCACCGTCAAGAAAAGGCCTGGCCCGGACAGGTGACCCTTGCGGGCACCCACCCGGGCTCAGGACCGTGCCAAGCTTCACGCAGGGGAGCGAGGAGAGCGGAGTGGGAAGAGAGAAAGCCCTATGCGGTTTGCTCTAATCCCTACCCCCAATCCCTCATCCCTCCTTAGATGTCATAGTACAGGCAGAACTCGTAGGGATGCGGCCGCAATTGCATCGCCTGCACCTCGTTGACCGTCTTGTACCAAATCCAGGTGTCGATCACGTCGGGCGTGAAGACGTCGCCGCGGAGCAGGAACTCGTGGTCCGCCCGCAGGGCCTTCAAAGACTCTTCCAGCGAGCCGGGGGCCTGCGGCACGTTCTTCATCTCTTCGGGATCGAGATCGTAAATGTCCTTGTCCAGCGGCTCGCCCGGATCGATCTTGTTCTGAATCCCGTCGATCGCCGCCATCAGGATGGCGGAGAAGGAGAGATACGGATTGCAACTCGGATCGGGGCAGCGGAACTCCAGCCGCTTGGCCTTGGGGTTCGGGCTGTACATCGGAATGCGGATGGCCGCCGAGCGGTTCCGCTGCGAGTAGGCCAGGTTCACCGGCGCCTCGAAGCCCGGCACCAGCCGCTTGTAGCTGTTGGTGGTCGGGTTCGTGATGCCGCACAGCGCGGGGGCATGCTTGAGGATGCCGCCGATGGCGTACAGTCCCATCTCGCTCAGCCCGGCGTAGCCGCTGCCGGCGAACAGGGGCTGATCGCCCTTCCAAATGGAAATGTGCGTGTGCATGCCGGAGCCGTTATCGGCAAACAGCGGCTTGGGCATGAACGTTACGGTCTTGCCGTACTTCTTCGCCACGTTCTTGATGATGTACTTGAACATCATCATCTTGTCGGCCATGGTGACCAGCTTGTCGAACTTCATGTCGATTTCCGACTGCCCGGCCGTGGCCACTTCGTGGTGCTGGGCCTCGATGTTCATCCCGCACTCGATCATCGTCTGCATCATCTCGTTGCGGATGTCCATCATCTGGTCGGCGGGCGGGACGGGGAAGTAACCTTCCTTATACCGCAGCTTGTAGCCGAGGTTGGGGTTCTCTTCTCGGCCGCGATTCCACTGGCCTTCGATGCTGTCGATGAAGTAAAAGCCGGCATTGGTCGTCTGATCGAAGCGGACGTCGTCGAAGATGAAGAACTCGGCCTCGGGCCCGATGTAACAGGTGTCGCCGATGCCCGTGCTCTTCAGGTAGTTAACGGCCTTGCGGGCCACGTTCCGCGGGTCGCGGGTGTAGTCCTCCCGCGTAATCGGGTCCTGAATGTTGCAGATCATCGACAGCGTCGGGATCTTGCAGAAGGGATCGATCACGGCCGTTTCCGGCTGCGGCACGACGAGCATGTCGCTCTCGTTGATCGCCTGCCAGCCGCGGATACTCGAACCGTCGAACCCCAGACCGTCTTCAAACACGTCCTCGTCGAGCTTGTCGACGGGGATGGTGAAGTGCTGCCACAGTCCTGGAAAATCCATGAACCGCAGATCGACAGCCTTCACGTCCTTTTCCCGGCACAACGCCAAAACTTCTTTCGGTGTCACTTTTCCCTCCTTCTTGGGGACAGAAAGTAGTACATAGATAGTATCCAGTACGCTCAGCGCATGCCGGTACTTCTTGGCACGGCCCGCAGGCGTACTTTGTCGCCGTGTCTTTTGCAAAGCGGATGCCAGAACGTGATTTAATTATATCCCATCATGTGTAAATGATGAATTGGCGAGGACTTATGGCAGGCGCCGCTCCGTGCGGTCGCAAAAATCGATTTCCGGCTGTGCCTAACAACAAGGCAGGCGGTGATTCGAGTTTCAGCAAGTTGTGATCCAACTTTGTTACATTCGATACATTCCTATACCACCAATCGGTGTCACTACCAGTGCCCAGGGAGACGTAGCTTGTTGAACACCGCGGGATGCCGTAATACAATATCGGTGTCCGTGTTACAGCCCGCGTCAGGACCGGAGCTGCGGCGAGCCGGAGGAGCGAGAGCATGTTCAAAGAGGTCGCCAGCAGCTTTCGCTGTGCCCAACAGGACGCGGTACGCCGGCGCATCTGCGGTGTGTATCTCTTTTTGGTTGCCTTGAACGTGGCCGCCTGGGCGCTGGCGCTGGCGGCGTTTCACGCGTACCCGGCCACCCTGAGCTTGTGTTTTCTCGCCTACGGCCTGGGCTTGCGGCATGCGGTGGACGCCGATCACATTGCCGCCATCGACAATGTGACGCGAAAGCTCATGCAGGAAGGCCGGCGGCCCGTGGCCGTGGGACTTTTCTTCTCCCTGGGCCACTCCACGATCGTGGTGCTCTTGTCGCTGCTGGTGGCGCAGGGCACCAGTTACGTGAAGAACCACTTTCCCGAGTTTCAAGCGGTCGGCGGCATCCTCGGCACCTCGATTTCCGCCTTTTTCCTGCTTCTGATCGCGCTGGTGAACCTGGTGATCTTCCTGGAGGTTTTCAAGCGTTTTCAGGCGGCCCGCAACGGCGAGACCTGCGACGCCGACGCCCTGCAAGACATGCTGGGCGGCTCGGGCTTGATCGCCCGCGTGCTGCGGGGGCTGTTCCGCTTGATCGGCGAGAGCTGGCACATGTATTTCGTGGGCCTGCTGTTCGGCTTGGGGTTCGATACGGCCACCGAGATTGCCTTGCTGGGAATCGCCGCCACCCAGGCCGCCCACCAGGCGCCCATCTGGTCGATCATGGTGTTTCCGTTTCTGTTCACCTCGGGCATGTGCCTGTTGGACACGACCGACGGCGTGGTCATGCTGGGCGCCTACGGCTGGGCCTTCGTCAAGCCCATGCGAAAGCTCTTCTACAACATGACGATTACGCTGGTGTCCTTCGTGATCGCGCTGTTGATCGGCAGCCTGGAAGCGCTCAACGTGCTGGCCGCGCGGCTGCATCTCGATTCGGGCGTCTGGGCGCAACTCGGCGCCCTGGGCGAGAACAGCGCGCTGATGGGCTACGGCATTCTGGCGCTGATGCTGGCCAGTTGGCTGGCTTCCATCATCGTGTACCGGGTCTCCGGTTTCGACCAGCTTGACGAGTAAGTGCTTCTCCCCGGTACCGCCGTGTCACCGCCGGCCAAGGCCCAAGCCGCCGCTACGGATGACCTTCCCGCTCGGCGCAACCGCCGCCTCGCCGTTTTGTTCCGCAAAACCATTTCCAATCATTTCCTGGGCGGCCGCCAATTCCGGAACCGACTCCAACCGGCTCAGGGCAGTCACCGGAACGGCAAAGGGCAACTGCGTCAGATTGCTGTACTTGCGCAACAGGTGATAGGCGATCAGGAGTTGGGTCAGAGCCAGGGGCGGACTGTGGCGCGACTCGCTGCGATCCTGATACGCCCCCATTTGATCGTCGCCCACCGGATGCAGATCGGGGAGGTGCTGCCAAATGGCCTTCTCCAAGCCGGCGGCGTGCTGCGCGGCCACGTCGCCATCGATCTCCAGGAAGTCGGCCGGGCGGCCCTCGTCGCGCCCCAAGTTGAGCCGCACGCCCGTCGGCGGATTGTCCTGGCTGTTGACCAGATAGGTCAGGTCCGGATGGGGAATCGTCGGGCGGAGCACCAGGCGGACGTTGAGGTTGTGGGACGCCGCCTCCAGTGATCCTTGCTCGGCGGGACAGAAGCGCACGACGATATCCGCGCTCTCGCGCTGCGGGCGGATGAACTCGCGCGAGTCCCCCTCGCGCCGCTGCAATTCCGCCAGCACCTGCTCGGTGGTGTAACCCCGCTTGGTCGTGTCGCGCTTGATTTTCCACACCCGCCGCAAATCCTCCGGCGGATCCAAGAACACCTTCACGTCGTAGAACTGCAACATGATGGGCGTGGAGAATCCCAACAGGCCTTCCACGATGACGAACTGGCGGGGACGAACGTATTCCGGCCGAACCAGCGCACCGGTGGCGTGGTCGTACACCGGCTTCAAGATCGGCTGGCCGTAGTGGAGGCATTCCAGGTGCGTTTCGATGACGTCGACGTAATTGCACTCCGGGCACAGCGGCGTGATGCCGCGCGCCGCACGCTCCCCGCGATCGTACTTATGATAGTCGTCGGTGCAAACGTGCGTGACGCGGTCGGCGCCCAGGATATTCACCAGGCCTTGGGTGATGGTCGTCTTTCCGGCGGCACTGTCGCCCACAATGCCGAGAATGATGGGGCGTTGCCTTAGCATGCGAACCTCTTCAAGCTGCTATCGACGTGAACCCCGATCCCTGCCGGCGGGCGTACTGCGCCCGCCGGCGGCCCGTAAGCGTGGCGACCCGGTCGTCGCGCTAGACGCTTTTATTCCTTATTCCGACACGCCGAAGGAGACGTTTTCCCACAGGTCCATCGCCTCGCGCAGTTCCGGGCAAGTGGCCGCCGCCTGCTCCAGGGTCTTGCCGGCCGCGATGGCTTCGGTGGCCACGCGGTTGGCGCGGGCCCCGGCGCGGCTGCCCCGGGGGTGACCGTGCGTGCCGCCGCCAAATAGCCAGAAGGCGTCGTTGCCGTAAATATCGTACAAGTCGGGGATGTGGCGGACGTGAATGCCGCCGGAGGCCACCGGCCAGGTGGCCTTGAGTCCGCCAAAGTCCTGGTCGAAGTACAAGCCACGGGCCCGGCTTGCCGGAGTCGACCGCTCGCGTAACAGGTCGATGATGCCCAGCGTTTCGGAGCGCGAGCCTTCGAGCTTGCCGACGACGGTGCCGGTGTGCAGGTGGTCGCCGCCGACGAGCCGCAACCACTTGGCCACCACGCGCATGTGGACGCCATGATTCTCCTGGCGGGTGAACAGGGCGTGCATGGCCCGATGGCAGTGAACGATGACGCCCAGCTCGCCCGCCCGCTTGAAGATGTCGGCCGTGGCGGCAAAGCCGGCCGTGAGGAAATCGTACATGATGTAACGGGAGCCCTGGGAGGCGATATATTCGAGCCTCCGCAAGGCCTCTTCGGTGGAATTGGCCGTAACGTTGAAGAAGTGCCCCTTGGCCTCGCCCGTTTCGGCCTCCGCGCGCTTGACGGCGTCGATCCCGTACCAGAAGCGGTCGCGCCAGCGGTTGAACGGCTGGCTATTCATGTTCTCATCGTCTTTGGTCGTGTCCAGGCCGCCCATCAGGCATTCGTAAATGATCGTGGCATAGTCCTTGGCGCTCAGGCCAAGCTTGGGTTTGACCGTGCCGCCCAACAGCGGACGGTTCCACTTGTTCAACCGCGCCCGTTCATCGTAAATGCCGATGTTGGGCCCCGGGAAGGTTTTCACCAGCGCCAAGGGGATCCGCATGTCCTCCAACCGCAGCGCGGCGACGGCCTTGAAGCCGAACACGTTGCCCACGATCGACGACATGATGTTGACCACGCTGTTCTCTTCGAACAGATCCATCGAATAGGCGATGTAGGCGACGTCGCCTTCGATGCGGTAGACCTTGGCCTTGTAATAGTCGAGGTCCATGAGTTGGTTCGACCAGACTTCGGTCCACGTGCCGGTGGACGATTCGGCGGCCACGGCCGCCGCGGCCTCGATCATGTCGACGCCCCCGGCGGGCGCAATCCGAAAGGCACACAACAGATCGGTGTCGCAGGGGACATAGTCGGGCACATAATAGCCGACCGCGTAGGGCCGCACGCCGGCCTGAAACTCGCTCCGCTTGCGCGTAGCGACCCCATTGCTGATGGGCGAAATGGTAGCTGAAGGGCTCATGGCGTTCACCTCGCTTCTAGAGACTGAAGGTCTTCCGTGATGACCGACCGGTCCCGGTCATAGGTTGCCGGCGAACGCCGAGATGAACGAAGTCCTTGGATGCGGCTCTAACAACCCAACCATCATTTTCCCAAGCTGCCGCCGAGTGACTATCGGGAAAAGGCTGAATCCGAGGCATTCTTCCGCCTCCCAAGGGAAAGTGGTTTTGCCGGGGCGCTCGCCCGCCGGCTAATACGGCCGTACGACAATAAATTGGTGAAATTGCCTTAGTGGTGACGCCGTGCCACATCGCCCTCCTTACCTTCGTCGCAAGACGGGCAAAAGAACTGCGTATGCTCCGGTTTAAACCACTTGCCACATGCGCCGCATTCGCGCCAACCACACTTCGGGCAAGCCTGTGTCCAAAATTCAAACACATATCGACACTCGGGATTCGGGCAATTATGGCCCTCTTCCCTTGGATTAGAGCCCATCTGGTCTCCTTCTGATTCGGCAGCACAAAGCCGCAGGAAATGGACGAATCGCACAGGAGATGCCACTTAGCTCTGGGCGGTGAGCCCACCTACTTCAGCGATGGAATCCTATACAAAGAAAAGGGGAGTTATATGCCCCAACGGCGTTAATCTGAGAACTTGACTCTTCAAACTGACCCACTATCGACCCGTTTGACGTCCCGCGGTAGGCATGAGATACTGGAAGGGTTGCCCTATCCGCCCAAACGCCCGCCTTTGGTCCCTGATGGCCACCACGATTTCCCCCTCAGAGCTTCCGGTGGACGACATCAAGCGCGTTCCGCAAGACACGGGGACGCGTCAGGCCATTCGCTCGGCGGCCGCGGAACTTGCCATCGGCCTCGACCAGTCGCATCCTCCCACGCGCGAAGACCTCGAACGGGCGGGCCAAAGCGTGCTCGCACGGCTGGAACTCCCCCGCCGCTTTCTCGGTTTCGCCATGGTGGCGGTGAGCAACACCTATTGGCGCCCCTTGATGGCGGCCACGCCCTTCCAGCGTCGCTTGTTTCTGTTGCCCCATTGCCTGAGCAACCAGTCGGTATGTGCCGGAAGCTATGACTCCGTCGGCCTTCATTGCGCCGGTTGCGGGGGCTGCGAGATCCAGGCCCTGAAAGCTCAGGCCGAGCAGTTGGGCTATGCGGTGATCGTGGCCGAAGGAACCTCGTCGCTCTTTTTGCAAGTCCTGGAGGGCGACGTCGACGCAATCTTCGGTGTCGCCTGTCTCGACTCGCTGGAAAAGTCTTTTTCGCACCTGGTGGACCTCGGCGTCGCCCACGTGGCCGTGCCGCTGCTCAAGGACGGCTGCCGCGATACGGAGGCGGAAATCGATCTGATACGCGAGTTACTTTTGGCCGAGGCGGCTCCCTCGTTGGCGGCACCGCGCAGCTACGTCCCCTTGCTGCGCGAGACGGCGCGGATGTTTCAGCCGCCGCAGATCGCGGACTTGCTGGCCCCCTATCTCGAATCGGCCGAGCCGCGGGAAAAAGGGGACAGTCCCCGACCAACCTTCGGTCGGTGCCCGTCGGAACGGCCCGACGAGTGCTTTGCACAAAAGGGGACTGTCCCCTTTTTCCCTCCTTCGGTCGAGGACATCGCCTTGGAATGGCTCCGCGAGGGCGGCAAGCGGCTGCGGCCCTTCGTCACCATTGCCGCCTACGCGGTGGCCCGCTACGGCATGGCCATTCTCGACGGCGGCGGCGAAATCCACGCGCGAATCCCTCTGCCCGTTTGGCGATTGGCTCTGGCCATCGAGGCCTTGCACAAGGCTTCGCTGGTGCATGACGATATCGAAGACGACGACGAGTTCCGCTACGGCCACCCCACGCTGCACCGCCAGTACGGCGTCGCCCCGGCGGTCAATGTGGGCGACTTCCTGATCGGTCTGGGCTACCGGCTGATTGCCGGCGAAATGGCCACCCTGGGCACGGCGTGCGGCACGGACATCCTGAATCAGCTTTCCCACGCCCATTTGGAGCTCTGCCGCGGCCAGGGGGCCGAGCTGCAATTGGCCGGCCGGCCCGCCGAAGTGCTCGAAGCGGCGGAAGTGATGAAGGTCTACGCCCAGAAGACCGCGCCCGCCTTCGAGGTCGCCTTGTATAGCGGGCTGCGGGCCGCCGGGCAGACGATGGATTTCACCATCTTACGCCGCTTCGCCACCTATCTCGGCGAAGGCTTTCAAATCAAGAACGACCTGGACGACTGGCGTCAGGATGATCGCAACAAGCGGAACCGCGGCCTGGACGTCCTGGCCGGCCGGCCGACCATGCTCCGCGTGTTTGCCGCCCGCAGCGTCTATGCCGCCGACCTGGCCGAGTTGGCCCAAAGCAACGGACGATTCCCGCCGGCCGAGCGGGTGGAGCGCTTTCGCGAGTTGTATTGCCGCTCCGGGGCTTTTTCGCAAACCGACCAGTTGTACCAGAAACTCCGCGACCGCGCCCTGGCCGCGGCCGATCAGTTTCCCACCGCCGATCTCCGGGAACTGATGCGCTTCCTGGTGCGGATGGTGCTGCGGGAATTGCCCGATCCGCAGGCGATGGTCTCATGAGCCCGTCTTCGTATCTCGACCTGCTGGACGCGACACTCGCTTCCGGCTTGCGAGACTTGAGCACGGCCTTCGTCGACGCGCAGGTGACCTTTGTCGCCGGCTGCCAACAGCCGGACGGCGGCTTTCGCGGCCGCCAGGGCGGTTCTGATCTGTACTATACCGACTTCGCCCTGCGCAGCCTGGCCCTGCTCGCCCCGGGCCATTCGGCCTTCGCCCGCGCTGCCGGTTGGCTCGACCGGCGGCCCGCGGCCGTTTCTAGCATTGTGGAATGCTTTAGTTTGCTGAGCGTCCGGCGGACACTGGAGCGATGGGCAACGGTTGACGTGCAAAACCCTCCGTTGCCGCCGTTCCGCGCTCTGCCGTCGGTGAAGGAGCAGCTTTTTAAAAACCTGCTGCCATCGGGCGGCCTGGCTCGCTTCGACGGCGACGCTCGGGTGGGCGCCTATCACACGTTTCTGGGCGCTTTGTGTTTCCAGATGCTGGGCGAAGCCTTGCCGGCCACGCCGGCGGCCGTTGGCTCCATCCAGGCCCTCAGACGTGCCGACGGCGGATACGCGGAGCTGGACGGTCAAGCGGCGTCGCAAACCAACGCGACCGCCGCGGCGGTGGCCTTTTTGATGATGCACGACGCCTTGCCGCCGGAAGACGCGGCCGAGGTGCGGCGCTTTCTCGCCCGCCTGCAGGCTGCCGATGGGGGACTCAAGGCCCATGCGGCCGCCGGTGGCGGCGACCTCCTCTCGACCTTCACGGGCCTAGCCACTTTGGCGGCCGTCGACGGAGAGCAGTCGGTCGACATGGCCGCCCTGGGCGGCTTTCTGCGAGACACGGCCGACTCGGGCGGGGGCTTTCTGGCCTGCCTCGGCGACGACTCCCCCGATGTGGAATACACCTATTACGGTACGGCCGTGCTGGCCCTGTTGCGCACGTTGCACGGCCGGTAGCCTGATTCGCTCCCCTTCATCCTGCCGTGCAAAATTTCATGTTGACGCCTGATCGTGCGTTCGCGATTTCCCTTCGCTTAAAGCACCCCCGTATGCCCGATAATCAACACCCCCTTGCGGAGAAAAACGTTGCATCGCCGAGCGGTAAATATTAGGATAGTGTAATCGTCAAGATGTTGGGAGCAAGCGATGCGAATTGCGGTCGGAAGCGATCACCGGGGAGTGGAGTTGCGGGCGAAACTGATCGCGTTTCTCCGGAGGTTGGGCCAGGATGTGGTCGACATGGGCAGCCAGGACGGCGAAGATTGCGACTATCCGGACATCGCCGCGCTGGTAGCCCGCAAAGTGGCCAGCAAAGAGGTCGACCGGGGCATTCTGTTGTGCGGGACGGGCGTGGGCATGTGCATCGCGGCCAATAAGATTCCCGGGGTGCGAGCCGCCCCCTGCTACGACGACATTACGGCCGAGGTGAGCCGCCGGCACAACGACCTGAACGTTTTGTGTCTCTCCGGCGACTTGCTGGGCGAGAAGCTTGCCGATCGGCTGGTCGAGATCTGGTTGAACACCCCCTTCGAGGGCGGCCGTCACGCCCGCCGCAACCAGAAGATCGCCGGCCTCGAACATCGCAACGGGAAACCGTAACGCAAGAGTGGCGGAATGGGCCGACTTCAGTTCGCCACAAGGACTCTGGGAAGGCGTTAGGATGCTTGCGATTGGCGATTCGCACTCGCCGTGAATCAGCCGGCGGAGAGGTCAAACAGCAAAGGTTGCCCCTTGGCTTTGCCGTTGCCCTTTTCTCGGCACTGAAATCGCAGTTCCGAATCCGTAGCGTAGGCACGGTTCTTCTCAACTGCAATCCACTTGCGTCCCAGTTGCTCGGCAACCGCGCCCGTAGTGTTTGATCCGGCGAATGGGTCTAACACCAGGTCGTCTGGTTCGGTCAAGAACTCGATAAAGAATCGGGGCAACTCAGCCGGAAAACGGGCAGGGTGAATCTTCTTGCCTTGCTTCTTCGATTGCTTAATGTGTCTTGGTTCAGCGTGAAATGGAATTCTGATCGTGCGGGCTAATTGTGAGAACGCGTCCTGCACAACGGTCGCGGCATCCTGCCGCGAAGGTTTATCGCTTTGGTGCCAATCCCGGAGCA
>Ga0181520_10010752_pt1 | contig 12185 bp, 7 predicted proteins | sample PEATcosm2014_Bin_29_FD_132451 | JGI IMG/M metagenome (GOLD analysis project Ga0181520, IMG submission 132451) | Peatland microbial communities from MTU Mesocosm Facility, Houghton, MI, USA - PEATcosm2014_Bin02_30_metaG | ecosystem: Environmental > Terrestrial > Soil > Wetlands > Peat | place...
GCCGGGTGCCGGCTCCATCCTCAACCTGCGCTGCCTATCATTGAACGAGCGCTGGGACGAATACTGGCAGCCCCTCAAGATGGCCTCTTGAGGACCTCTACCTACAATCAAGATTCGGACCCCCTGGCCCCGCCCGATAATTCCCGCGAAGCACCCGCCCGCTATAGCCTCAGCCGCTCCCCATGCACCTCGACCGCGTTCCGTAGGGCCTCGTCGACGCGCCGCAGAACCTGCGGATGCACCGCCGGGGCCGGCTCGGCATCGAGGCCCGGCTCGCCCCACAGCGCGGAAAGGGTGTTCTCGACGCCCGCCGCGAGAGCATCGTGGTCGTACCCGCCCTCCAGCACAATGCAGACCTTGCCCTCGCACAGCACCGATGCCGCGCCGGCGATCTGCGCCACGAGGTCGTAGAACCCGCGCGCGGTCATGTTCATGTGGCCTATGGGGTCAGCGTGGTGCGTGTCATACCCGGCGGAGACGATGATGAGCTGCGGCCGGTACTTGCCCAGCACGGGGATGAAGATGCGCCCGAAGACCTCGGCGTAGTGCCCGTCCCCGGCCCCCGCCGGCAGCGGCACATTAACGGTCGACGCCGTGCCCGCGTCGATGCCGACCTCGTCGAGGCCGCCGGTCATCGGGAAGAGGGGGTGCTCGTGGACGGAGCAGTACATCACATCGCCCCGGTGGTAGAACATCTCCTGCGTCCCGTCGCCGTGGTGAAGATCGAAGTCGAGGATCGCCATGCGCTCCAGGCCCTGGCGCAGCGCGGCCTCGGCGGCGAGGGCGGCGTTGTTGAACAGGCAGAAGCCATGTCCCCGGTCAGGCAGCGCATGGTGTCCCGGCGGGCGAACGAGGCACAGCGCCGTCGATGACGCCCCGTCGAGGATCGCCTCCACCGCGGCGATGCAGCCCCCGGCGGCCAGCGCAGCCGCCTCGAAGCTCGTCTGCGAAACCGGCGTATCGGGCGCAATCTCGAAGCCCCCGCCGGCGCACACCGCCCGGATCTCCTCGATGTATTCCTCGGTGTGCAGCCAGGCGAGTTGCTCGTCCGATGCGGCATCGAAGGGCAGCGACGCCATCCGCTGCCAAAGGCCTCGCGAGCGCAAGTGCCGCGACACAGCCTCGAGCCGCGCCGCATTTTCGGGGTGCCAATCAACGCCATGGGCGAGGAACCGGTCGTCGTAGATGAGGAGGGTGGGGATTGGCATGTGCACCTGATGGGTTGGTTCGCGTTCGGAGCGCGTAGGGTCTTGGTTAGGCTGTGGTCGTGTGATCGGGAGGTTCTGACCACAAAGACTCGAAGACACGAAACGACGTAATGGTGTGTGGCGGCTCTTTGTGATGAAGCTCGCATCTGGTTCCGGCGGTGCCGGTGCCGTGTCTCAATGGCGCTTCAGGAGTGCGCTGAACTCGTCAACCGTGAGACCGGCTTGGTGCAGAAGCCCTAACAGCGTACCCGGGGGCAGCGTCTGGCCGCTGTGACAGGGAACGACTACCCTCTTGCCGCGTGCGTGGTCCTTCAGGATGACATGGCTGCCTCTTCGGCGATTGAAGACGAAGCCCGCCCGTTCGAGTGCCCTGACGGTCTCGTCACCCGTCACCACCGGGTATCTACGCAACCGCTCTCGCCTCCTCGACTGACAGTCTGTAGACAAAGGCCTCTTGCGCCTCGCTCATATCCACGCTGACGTTCGGGTTATCGGTCGGAATCGGCTCGCCGTCCTCCTCGAGGGCCTCGATGTACAGGATAATGGCCTCCTCCGCCATCCGCAGGGCCTCCGGCAGAGTGCGTCCGAATGTCGCGAGGTTATTCAGCGCGGGAACGACCACGGAGTAGCGGCCATCGTCCTCGCGCATCACGACTATCGTGTAGACCATCTCATCCGCCTCCTTCGCATCTGGTGCAAGCACCAGACGATCTACGTGCCCACATTACCCGTCTTCCGGCAGCAGATGCACAGCCTCCGCCGGAAACGCCGCGTATACCTCGTCGCCGAGAGACAGCTCCTCGGCGTGGTAGGCCTGGCGCGTCATGATCGCCACCAGGCTGATGTCACCGTCGACATATAGCCGCAGGTACCGCCCGCGGTCGTCGATCTTGCGCAGCGAGCCGCGCACGAGGTTGTCGCGCGGGCCGGGATCGGTCGCGGTTATCGAGATGTCCTCGGGGCGGATCGTCGCAATCATCGGGCCGTCGACCGCCGACCCGTCCGAAAGCAATCGCGGACCGTCAGCTATGCAGATCGGAACGCGGCCGTCGGTTGCTGCCCCGCCGGAGTCGATGGCTGCCGCGAAGATGTTCTCCGACCTCACGAACCGCGCCACGAACCGGCTGTTCGGGCGACGGAAGATGTCCGAGGGGGTGCCGACCTGGATGACCTCGCCGGAACGGACGATGGCGATGCGATCGCCGAGATCGATAGCCTCCTCGAAGTTGTGGCACACGTGGATGACCGTGGTGTTCAGTTCTCTTGAGATGCGCGACAACTCGATCGACAGTTCCGCGCGGGTGCCCTCATCGAGCGCCGACAGCGGCTCGTCGAGGAGCAGCACGCGGGGATGGAACGCCAGCGCCCGGGCGAGGGCGCTGCGCTGCTGCTCGCCACCGGACAGGGTGCGCGGATGGCGGTCCAGCAGGTGGCTAATGTGCAGCATCTCCGCAAGCTCGGTCACGCGGCTCCGCGCCTCGGTGTCATCCCAGCGACGCAGGCGAAGCGCGAAGGCGATGTTCTCGAAGACGGTGAGGTGCGGGAAGAGCACGTAGTCTTGCGGCACGTACCCGACGCGCCGGAGTTCGGGCGGCAGGTCGGTGACGTCCTCGCCGTCGATGAAGACCCGCCCGCTGTCTACCTGGTTCAGGCCGGCGATGCACTCGATCAGCACCGTCTTGCCCGAGCCTGTGGGGCCAAGGACGACGAAATACTCGCCGCGCTCGATCTGCAGCGAGACCCCTCGCAGGCTGAATTCGCCCAGTTCTTTGCGGATCGAATCGACGCGTATCATGTGGTTCGGTGAATGGCCGCCCGTATGTTCATCGTTCTCGCCGCCGCCGGGTGTGTTCCTCATCCGCAGGCATTAACCGCTGCGGTACTCTCCCTGTTCCCGCCTGGGATATGCCTTGTACACCATCGGAGGGGAGGTTTGCAAGGCAAGGAGGTATAATGGTGTCAGTGACAGTGAAAGAGGTGATTATCTTGCGCATTGCCGTTGTCGTCAGCGCCGTCATCCTCTGTGCGGCCTGTAACGCGCAGACCCTGTTCGATCCGCAGGCGTCTCTACAGGCGAATGGGGTCCAGGTCGCCACCGCGCCCGCGCCCGATGACGCCCCTGCTGAGATCGCCGGGAAGTCCATCTGGCGCTTCACGGTGCAGAACGCCGGCGGGCAAGAGCATTTCCCCGGTGTGACGCAAGCGTTCCCGGCCAAAGGCCCGAATCTGTCAGGCTACACGACCCTTGCTTTCTGGGTGCGCGTCACCAGCGGCGACGCGGCGGTCACGAGCAAGGACTTGAGCCTGGTTCTCTACAACCGTGGCTCGGACAAGCAGCAGTTCACCCGGCATACCGTTCCGGTGGGTCGGTGGACGCTGTTGCGCGACGACATCGCGGCTTACTCGCGCAACGATCTCTCGCAGGCCGTGCTGTGCCTCTACGAGACCCAGACCGACCGCCATGACACCTATACCTGGGAAGTCGGCCCGGTGATGCTGCAGCGTCTGGCCCGGCTCGACGCCGGCTGGATGCAGGCGGGCATCCCTGTGCAGGGCGGCGCGGGAGAGACCCTGATCGCGAAGACTGACGACGCCCTGCGTTTGTATGTGCGTCCCGGCGCTGCGTCGGTGTCTCTGGACGGGAGCATCCTACGTGCGCGAGCCGATCTGCCGTCCGGGCTGCTGGTGCGCGATGTGGCCGCCGACGGTCTGTGGCTGCCGGCCTCGGAGGGCGGCAAGATCGGCTTGAAGGTGGACTTCAGCCTCGCGCAGGAGGGCAAGGCCGTGCGGCTGGCCGGGACGGTCCGCGACACCACCGGCAAAGATCGCGCCGTCTCCGTGGCTTTCGCAATCCCGGTGCCGAAGGACGGCCTCACCTGGTGGCAGGATGTGCGCGAGAAGCGCCCGGCAGCCGCCGAGCCGGAATGCGGCAACTTCCGCTGGGATGGCGCGGGGGCCAGAGGCCTGCATTCATTCTACCCGCTGGCGGTGGTGACGCGGGATGCCGGGGAGGCGGCGCGGGAGCGCGTGGGGCAGGCGTCTCGCCTGCCGGGGGGGGCGGTATCGGCGAGCGGGACGGCAAGAACGGCACTGGCGGGCGAGACGCCCGCCCCACGCGAGACGCCCGCTCCACGCGAGATGCCCGCCCCACGCGGGCCGGACTTCGGGCTGGCCCTGGCTACCCGCCTCGATGAGCCGACCGTCTCGCGCCTCATCTACGACAGCGTCGCCGAGCGGCTGGCGGTCGTGTATGACTTCGGCCTCGCGCCGGACTGCCGCAAGTACCCCTCCCAGGCATCTTTCTCGTTTACCCTCAGCCGCTGTGACCCCGCCACCGGCTTCCGCAGCGCCACCGTCCAGTACGCTGCAATGTACCCCCGTTTCTTCGAGAAGCGCCCCATGACGGAGGGGATCTGGATGCCTTTCACCGACATCGCGAAGGTCGCCGCCCCCGAGGACTTCGGGTTCATGTTCCAGGAGGGCGCGCCGAACGTTGCTTATGACGACGCGCACGGCTACTACTCGTTCCGGTATACCGAGCCGATGACGTGGTGGATGTCGATGGCCAAGGACTTACCGCGCACGTATGAGGCGGCGATGCAGGAACTCGACCGCTGGCAGAAGCAGGACCAGGACAGCTTCGACCGCCGGTCGGCGCGCGCTCTGCCCTGGTGCGGCATCAAGGACGCTGACGGCGCTTACAACCACAGCTTCCAGAACACATCCTGGTGCGATGGCGCCGTGTTCGCGTTAAGCCCTGACCCTGATCTGCCCACTGACAGCCCGGACACGCCGAACAAGGGCCACATGGATTACAGCGCGGCATACGCGGATAGGGCTTACGGCCCGGCCCCCCAGGCCCACCGCGCCGCTCCCGGTCCGGGCCTCGACGGCGAGTATCTCGATTCCCTCGAGGGCTGGGGCGCCGCACAAAACTACCGGCGCGATCACTTCGCTTTCGCCGACACGCCCCTGACTTTCTCCCAGCAGACGAAGCGCCCGATCATTCTCAACTGGTTTTCGGTCGACAAGTTCGTGCGCTTCATCGCCGACGACCTGCACTCGCGCGGTCGGTTGCTGATGGCGAATGCCGTCTACGCCAGTCACGGCTGGTTTGCGCCGTATCTCGACGTTGCCGGGATCGAGGTGGCGTGGCTCGATCGGAAAGGCCAGTACCGGCCGGATAGCGACGCGACCCTCGCCGGATACCGCTGGCTCTCGGGGAAGCGTCCCTACCTGCTGCTCAATAATGTGGACTTCTATGCCTTCGATCAAGACATGATGCAATCATACTTCAAGCGCGCGCTGGCGAGCGGGATGTACCCGAGCAACTTCGAGGGCGATTCATGGGATTCGCGGCAGCAGCAATGGACCAGCCTGCGCTATTGGGAGCGCCCGGAGTTGTACAACCGCGACCGCAGCCTGTACGTCCGCTTCATCCCGCTGGTGCGGCAGGTGGCGACGGCGGGCTGGGAGCCGCTGACCTGCGCGACCTGCGCCGACGCGGACATCGCGCTCGAGCGGTTCGGACAGTACCCGGACCGGCTGCACATCACCGCCTTCAACTCGTCCGAGGGCCTCAAGCGAGCCGAAGTGCGCGTCGATGCGAAGGCTCTGGGGATCCCCGTCACCGAGACCGCAGGTCGGCCGCTGGTGATCGACCTCGTGTCCGGCCTGGACCTGCCGGTGCGATGGGATGGCGACACCCTTGTGGTTACTGTCGCCCTGTCGCCGCGTAACGTGGCGGTGATCCGGATCGCCCCGCGCGCGCGGATCGTCGCCGATCTCGTCAACCGCGCCGCCGATGCTCTGGCCCGTCACCCGACCGCCACCGGCGCGGGCGCCGGTGCGCAGGCGGTCAGCGTAGCCGGGCTGGCAGCAGGGCTCCACAAAGCGGCGGATCAGGCCCTCACCCCGGAGGGTCCATCCCCGGCATGGTGCGATTCTCTGGGCGGGCTGATGTTTTCGATCAAGGGCCTGCGGCCCCCGCCGGCGGCGCCCGGGACCCCCAGACCGGCGACCGATGATGCCCGCGCCTCCGAGTCCACGCGCCTCGCCCGCGACTTGGGCATCGCCTCATCGTCTTGCACGCGCGCGATCATGGCGGCAAAGGGGATCAGGCTGTACGCAACGCTCATAGGACCGGGCACATCCTCGACGAACATGCAGGTGCGCGCCGCCGTGGTCAACGCCGAGGCAACTCCGATCAGCGTTGCACTGGGCTTCGGTGACGAAGGCGCTCCGTCGACCTTCGGGGAGACGCACCTGATCCCCGCCGGGCAGACGCTGTCCTCGCAGATCGAGATGGATGTCCCGGCGTTTCTTCAGATCGGCAAGTGGGTGAACCGGCGGCTGTCCTGCCGGTTGAGCATCGCCGACACCGCCTTTGCCACTGCGGCATACATCGACCTCTCACCCGGACGCACCCTCCGCACCTCGATTGCCGCCGCCTCGGCGGACACGGCGTCGGTCGAGCGGCACTTCACGGTGACGGTCGAGAACCTCGCTCCGCGCCCGATGCGGGGCCTTGCGTCCCTCGTTGTGCCGCCGGGGTGGGGCGCGGTACCTGAGAGTGTGATGCTCGAAGTGCCCGTCGGTCAGAAGCGCGAGGTGGCGCTGGCGGCGATCATACCCAGGGACGCGCCGGCGACGATGTACTCCGTGTTCGGGTATTTCGCCGCTGATGAGGGCACGCCCGCCGACCGCAAGTCCTCGCCGGTCAATGTGTTCTACTTCCCGCCGGTGGAATTTCAGGGCACTGATGTCGCCGCCGCGACGGCCGGCGCGAAGATCGCCGTGGACAGCAGCTACGAGGGCTACGACGCGCACCCGCTGAATGACGGGATCATGCGTCCGGCCCCGACCGCACCCTGGACCGACGCGGCCTGGGCCTCGAAAGACAACGGCGACGCCCACTGGATCGAGATCACTTTGCCGCAGCCGGAGGAGGTCAGCCGGCTGGTGGTCGTGTGGGCTTATGACAACGGCAACCTGTACGCCTCGCAATGCTGTATACTACAAGTCGAACGTGACGGTAAATGGCAGGATTTGGGCGAGCTTGTGTCGAAGACGTTGCCGGCCTACAGTGTGCTCGACTTCGAGCCGACGACAGCTACCAGGTTCCGTCTCTACCAGCCCGCAGGCGAGGGGCCTGTAGCCCGGCCGGGGATCATGTGGGTGACTGAGGTGGGGCTGTACAGGCAATGAGCGCGGTACAGCGTGCGCCGGTTTCCCCGGCCCGGCACAGGTCGTTTTGACGTTGATACCGGCAAATGAGCGCGTTAGTGTCAAAACCCGGGCCGAGGCAATGTCACAATAGCCCCTGAGTCCCACAGCAAAACCGGATTCGCATTTGCGCGCCATAAACCGGCATGTTCACAGTTCGCGTCAAATGAAGTACCCAACAGCGCTGTCTTGGGCGCATCGATCCCTCATCTGGAGGTACCACATGCCCATCTCTTACGACTCTCTCGTCTCCGAATTCACCTCGCCTTCGGCAGCCGACAGGCCGATGATCTTCTGGGTCTGGAATGGGGACATGACCCGCGAGGGTATCGCGGAAGACATCGCCGACTTCGCCGACAAGCGCCTCGGCGGCTTCTTCATCCATCCGATGGGTGAGAGCTTCCGGCTGAAGGACTTCATCAAGGGCATCAACCCGCCCTATCTGTCCGATGAATACTTCGCCCTGGTGCGGTACGCGGTCGAGTGCGCCCGCGACGCGGGCCTGTATGCCTGGCTGTATGACGAGGGCGGCTGGCCGTCCGGCACGGCGCAAGGACATGTCCTCGAAGGCCATCCCGAGCATCAGGCCAAGGTCCTCGCCGTCGAGTGCGTGGATGTGACCCCCGCCGGATCGGCTCCGCCTCCGCCCGAAAGTTGCGTCCTGGTTCTCGCCTTCACGGGCGCCGGCCTGCCACAGGTCGTCGAGTGCGTCGGTTCGGACTGGACGCCCCCACCTGGCGCCAGTCGAGCGCTGTACTTCTCCGAGCAGCCCGTCGAGGGACGCGTCGACTTGCTAAGCCCCGCGGCCGTCGCGCGGTTCATCGAGGTCACCCACGAGCGCTATGCCGCCGTCGTCGGGGAGTTTTTCGGGAACACGGTCCCCGGCATGTTCACCGACGAGCCCTCGGTGCCCGGTCGCATCGGCACGGACGCGATCCAGTACACTCCCGGACTCTTCGAGGCCTTCGGCCAGCGCCGGGGCTTCGACATCCGCCCTTATCTGCCGCTCCTGTTCGCGCCGAAGTTCTGCGATGACGACATCCTCCGTCACTACGAAGACGCCCAGACTGAGGCCATCCGCTGCGAGTACGCCGACTTGTGGACCGACCTGTACCACGAGGCCTACTGGCGGCAGATCAACGACTGGTGCGCGGCGCACGGCCTTCTGCACACCGGCCATGTCGGCGGCGAGGACAACCTCCCCGATCACATCCGGGGCGGATTCGGCCACTGGTTCAAGACCGCCGGATCGCTGCATATCCCCGGCGTCGACGCAATCTGGCGGCAGATCTTCCCCGGCGCAGACAACGCCGCTTTCCCGCTGCTGGCATCCTCGGCGGCGAACCAGCGGGCCCTGCCCGAGGGCAGCCAGCCGTTCGGCCGCGCCGTGATCTCCGAGACGAACGGGGTCTACTCGTTTGGGTTCACCTACGAGCAGATGCGCTGGGTCGCCGACTATCAGTACCAGCGCGGCGTGAACTTGTATGCCCCGATGGCCTATCACTACGCCACCGATTCAGGGCGATTGTATGCCACGATGTCTCACGTCGGCCCCGGCAATCCGCTGTGGGAGCATCACGGCGAGTTTTCCGACTACATCGGGCGGCTGTCGGCGGCGCTCCGGTCTGCTGACCCGTGTTGCAATATTGCCGTCTACTATCCGATCGAAGACTGCTGGGCGGCAGGGGCTGACGACGCCGCGCTGGAGCAGACTTGGGCGCACTTGCGAGAGGTCGCCACTCGCCTGGCTGAAGAGCAGGTGATGTACGAGTACATCGACGCCGCGACATTGTGCCGGGCCGCGACCGAGGACGGCGCGCTCATCACCGACGGCCACGCATACCTGACCGTGATCGTGGCCGGCAACCGTTGCCTGCCTCTCGCGGTCATGCAGAAGCTGAAGGAACTGCACGACGTCGGGGGGCGCGTCATCTTCGTGCGCGGCGTCCCCGGGACGTGCGCGACTTTCGGGCGACAAACCGACTTCGCCGCCCTCGCCGGCGAACTGCGTGGGCGGGCCGCAGTCATGGGCGCTCGCGCCGAGGCCGAGCGCGGGTCAGGGGAGGACCTCAGCACGACCGGGGTGATGCGAGCGGCATGGGACGGGTTTGCCGCCGCATATCTGGGGCCTGGCGGCATCTACCGCTTCGCGCCGGAAGTGTTGGACCCGTCGGCGCTGCTCATCGTCCCCCCCGAGGAGACCAAGCGGATGGCGCGACTGCTCAGCCAGACCGGCGGGCAGTTCCGCCTGCTGGTCGCCGAGGATCAGCCGTGCTTGAGGATGAACGCCTTCGCCCTGCCGACCGCGTCGACTTCCGATGGGGACACTTTCGCTCACTTTCTCACCAACGAGGGACCGGACGAGATACCGGTTGACCTGGTCATCGTCAGCGACGTGCCGCTGCGGCTCGACATCTGGGATTGCGAAACCGGGGACATCATGCCCCTCATCGACCACACCGAGATAACCGAGGGCACCAGCTTCTCAGGGGCGTTGGACCCCTTTGAGTCGCTGCTCATCATCAGCAGGCCGCTCCCCGCAGCGGCGGACGACGAAGTCGATGGGGAGCCGGACGCCAAGCGTGGGAGTTTGCTGCCAGCGTTGGATGGCTCGGAGGCCAAGACACTCTCGCTAATCCTGCACGAGAGTTGCGAAGATATCGAGGTTCGCCGCTGCTTCCGCATCGAAAACGGCGACGTGCATGAGTGTGCGCCCTCGAGTGTGCCGCTCCCCCAGGGCGAGGTCGAACTGCGCCCGTGGGAGGACTGGGGGCTGGCAGACTTCTCCGGGAGCATCGCCTATCGGTTCGCGCTGCCGCTTGCCGAGGGGTTCCAGGATGCGCGGCTGCTCCTGCAATTGGGCGAGTGCCTCCACGTCGCGGAGGTGTGGCTGAACGGGGAGCTTGAGGCCAGCTTCCTGTGGGGGCCGTATGAATTGGAGGTTACGGACGCGCTCAATCTCGGGCACAATGACCTCGTGGTGGTGGTGACGAACACCCTCGCGAATCAGGCTCTCCGCGAGGACGTGCTGGCCGAGGCCAAAGCGCGCGGCTGGTTCAACGGCTACTACGAGCGTGCCGTGCCGATGATGGAGGAGTCGCTACCCTCCGGGCTGATCGGCCCGGTGGAGCTGATTGCATTCATGGAGTGATCGCCGCAGTCTTGACGGGCGGTTCTGGCCACAAAGACGCGAAGACACGAAACGACTGCGCAATGGCGCGTTGCGGTGTCCACTGCCTTTCGTGATTTCGAGTCTTCGTGGTAATGCCTCCACTTGGTATCGGCTGCGTCGAGCCGCGGATTCCATTCGCCGGTTCAAACCAGGGAGATAGCGCTATGAGTTGGTCCTTTCAAGTCGGGAGACTGTTCGGAATCCCGCTCCGGGTCCACATCACGTTCCTGCTCTTGCTGGCGTTCATTGTCTGGGCGGACTCCCATAGCGGCCAGGACATGGTCGCCGGCCTGATCGGCGCCGGGTATATCGCCGCGCTTTTCGCGTGCGTTGTCTTGCACGAATTAGGCCATAGCCTGGTCGCGCGGAAGTACGGCGTGAAGGTAACGCACATTCTCCTGCTGCCCATCGGCGGAGTTTCGATGATGGAGCGTATCCCCGACGATCCCAAGCAGGAGTTCCGCATCGCGATCGTCGGGCCGCTGGTCAGCATCGGGATCGGCGTCCTCATCGGACTCATCCTGCTGGCCACCCAGCAGCCCCTTATGCCGCCGCCCGGCGACCTGCTGAGCGGCAGCGGGTTCCTCGCCAAGCTCGCCTCGATCAACATCTTCCTGGCGTTTTTCAACCTCCTGCCTGCCTTCCCCATGGACGGCGGACGCGTCCTCAGATCGTTCCTCGCGCAGAAAATGGACTACATGGCCGCCACCCACGTCGCCGTCGCCATCGGCCAGGGGATGGCGGTATTGTTCGCCTTCCTCGGCATCTTCGCGAACCCTTGGCTGCTCTTGATCGCTTTCTTCATCTTCCTCGGCGCAGGCCAGGAGGAGCAGCAGGTGCAGGTTCGGCGCCTCCTGCGCAGCGTGCCGGTGGGGAACGCGATGGCCAGCCAGTTCGCCACGATGCAGCCCGACGAGCCTCTCGGGCGCGCCGTCGAGGAGGCCATGGCCGGCTACCAGCAGGATTTCCCCGTGGTCGAGGGCGGGGAGGTCGTCGGGATCGCCTCGCGCGATGTCCTCATGGCCGGTCTGTACGAGCGCGGGGCGGCGACGCCCTTGCGGGATGTGATGCTGACTCAGTTCTGCACCGCTCGCAAGGAGGACAGCCTCGCCGATCTGTACGATCAGATGAGCCACCAGGGGTGCCAGATCGTCGTGGTGACAGACGAGACGCACCCCGTCGGCCTGCTGACGCCGGAGCGGGTGGTGCAGTACCTGCGCTACCTGGCCCAGCACCCGAGTAAGGGGGAGGGTTAGCGGGGGGCTCTTCCTCAATAGATGCCATGAACTGGTCTTGGCGAGGGCGGTAGCCGACTGCTCTGGGTAAGCCGTTGCCGTCGCGTCCGCAGGACGCTTGGCGGCGTAAGCCGCCCGGAGCCGTTGGGCACGCGGGCTGATCGGGCCTTCGGCCACCCGTCCTGCGGACGGGATGAGATGGGGCGCGACTGATCCCGGACGCTGAAGCGTCCGGCTAACCGATCTTTGACACTCGCGCCCGTGAGGCCTTGATACACAGGGGCTTAGGAGGCGAGTTGGCACTACACGCTGCGGGAGTTTTGAGGGCGTAGTGGGGGATGAGGC
>Ga0181520_10010755_pt1 | contig 12184 bp, 14 predicted proteins | sample PEATcosm2014_Bin_29_FD_132451 | JGI IMG/M metagenome (GOLD analysis project Ga0181520, IMG submission 132451) | Peatland microbial communities from MTU Mesocosm Facility, Houghton, MI, USA - PEATcosm2014_Bin02_30_metaG | ecosystem: Environmental > Terrestrial > Soil > Wetlands > Peat | place...
AGCTGGCGGTGGATCTTCTTCCTCAACGTGCCGCTGGTGGTTGCCGGCGCGCTGTGCGCGCTGTGGCTGGTGCCGAACCAGCGCGGCGACGGCGCCCGGCAGTTCGACTGGCTCGGCTTCGGCTTCACCGGGCTTGCCTGCCTCGGCTGCATGGTGGGGCTGGAAGCACTCAGCCAGCAGCACATCGCGTGGTTCTGGGCCGCGGCCATTCTCAGCGGCAGTGTCGTGCTGGGGGTACTCGCCATTCGCCATGCGCAGCGCCACCCCAGCCCGCTGCTGGTGCTGGCCGCCTTGCGCGTCCATTCCTTCCTGGTGACCTGCCGCGGCGGGGCGCTGTTCCGGATTGCCATCAACGCCGTGCCGTTCCTGTTGCCGCTGCTGTTTCAGGTCGGGTTCGGGCTGAATGCATTCACGTCAGGACTGCTGGTACTCAGCGTGTTCGCCGGCAACCTGACGATGAAGCCGGCGACCAGCGCAGTGCTGCGGCACTTCGGCTTCCGCCGCACCCTGTTCGTGAACGGGACCCTGGTGGTGCTGACACTGATCGGCTGTGCGGCATTTTCTCCCGCCATGCCGTGGGCGGTGATGGCGGCAGTGATGTTCGTCAGCGGACTGTGCCGGTCGATGCAGTTCACCAGCCTTAACACGCTGGCCTTCGCCGACGTGCCGGAGGCGCTGATGAGCGGGGCGAACACGCTGTTCAGCATGGCCGAGCGGCTTCCGGCGGCGGTGGGGATCGCCACCGGGGCGGTCGCCTTGCGGCTGGCGTCGCTGTTGCACGCGGGTCAGCAGCCAGGATTGACGCTCGCGGACTTCCATATCGCCTTCGCCGTGTGCGCCCTGATCGCGCTGGCGTCTCTGGTCGATATCCATGGTCTTGCGGCCGACGCAGGGGCGGCGATCAGCCACCACCGCCGATCCGGCCGATAGCCTTCACGGTGGTGGGTGCCTGCGCGGCGGCGGACGTGGGCCAAGGGCGGGATCTGAGCGACAAGGATTGAGGAGGCCACTATGACGAAGACCGGCAGCGGGGATGTCCCGCAGTTCGACGAAGCGGATCTCCAGCGGGCCATTGAAGCGGGCCGCCGCCGCCGTGCGAGCCGCCTGCACGCCGTGTCCGTGCAGTACCTCGGCGAGCGCGATGCGGTGGAGATCAGGCTCGATGGCGACATCACTATGACCTTCCCCCGAAGCAGGATCGATGAGTTCGCGGGCGTGACGCCAGAACTGATGCAGGGGCTGACCGTCTCGCCCCGCGGGTCCGGGCTGGAACTCGACGCGGCGGACGTGCATGTGGACGTCCATGGCCTCCTGGCGTCGCTGCTCTCGCCGGGGGACATGGCAAAGGCTTTGGCTCACCACGGTCGCAAGACGACTTCCGAGAGCCAAGCGGAAGCTGCCCGCAAGAACGGCCAGAAGGGCGGTCGCCCACGCAAGCAGAGCGAAGTCCTGCGGGTCGCGTAAGTCGTCTGGCCGGTGACGGGTATTGGTCCGGCGGCGAACGGCCGGCTGCGATAACGCCGATTCTGGTGCGGGCGGCAGCGCCGTAAGGCCACAATATAGAAACTCATCAGCAGTGTACATGAGGGGATAGAGCACCTTCACCATCATTTAGTATTTCGTCGTCATCCGGCACCACTCCGCCACCTCTCCTACAACTGATTATTTTGTACAATTCTTTCAAATCAGCGTAAACGCGTTTGTTCTTACACTCGCGCTCCACGTACGATTTGATCCTATCGTATTGCTGAACAAACCAGCCGCCAGAAATTCTATCAAAAATTTCCAAGTCATACACTCCAGAATTTACGCAGGCGGCAAAAAATTCCATCTGTGCGAGCGCCCATCGAAGCTCTGGATTCGGTTTTGACTTTCCGTCTAATTTTGGAAATCCACCAGATGGGACGCAAATTCGAACTTGGTTCCGAACTTGGCTCCAGGCTGAGACGGTATCTTGTGTTCGTCTCCTAATAAAATCCTTCTTGGTATTTGCAGAAAGCAGCCCTGTTAGCCATGCGAGTGTACCCGTTGCCACAGCGAGCACAAAGGTGAAAATCGCCGTTACAGTGTCGGCCTTCAATTCTGTTAGCCATACGAGCACAGCCGCCGCCACGGACAGCATAAAGCTGCAAATCTCCGCTACAGTTTCGACCATCAACCACATTAGCCATGCGAGCGCGGCCGTCACCGTGCCGATGACAAAGGTGAAAATTACCGTCACAGTCTCGGAATTTAGCATCAAGCCCATTTCCTTTGCGCCTGACGCCTCGTCGTATCCCAAAAGCTCCGACCTAGTCCCACGACGATTAGTCGACATGAGTCAGGTCATCAGCGCAATTACTGACCGATGTGCGAAATTGCCCGTTCAGTCTCTAGCGCCATCGACGCAAGACTAATGCAGGTCTGCATCAGGTCGCCGTTGTTGTTTGCGAGCAATCCCGGCATGCTTGCAAGAAATTCCCTTATCATATCGTAAGTTATCGGCCGCCGCCCCGGCGCGAGGATCTGCCCGGTCTGCACAAGATAGCGATATGCACAACCAGCGATTTGGGTTTGTTCGACCTCGGTCATGTCCCGCCGACACCCGATGCACTGGACAGGAACGAGTGGCGGCGCGGCGCCTTGCGCGAACAGGCCGACAGATGCGACGGCGCTGAGTAGGAGTGACATGCTGATTTCCTCCGTGTTCTTTGCTGCCAGCCGCACAGCAGTAACACAGGCACAGATGCCCGGCCTCATCAGCCGATCGCCGCGCCGTCCGGCTTGCAGCCACAGACAGGTGACCACTCCGATGCCCCAGACGGAGTTACCGCCTCCAGTAACTTCGCCGCCGGCTTTCATCGCGTTGAGCATCCCAGAATCGGTCGATTTCGGGACGCCTTCCTGATCCTGGGAAGCTGTTCAGGTCCGTCGGCTGAGTTGTCATATCACGGATTCTGACTCGGATTCGTAAGTATCACCGCAGTCCCGCCATAGTCCCCATCCCCGCCCCAGCGCGCCCGGAGCGCGAGGGCTTGGCCAGGCCCAGTGACCGCCACCCACCAGACGCGCGCGAATACTTGGCGACAGCGCCACGGTACCGGAACGGACACCCCGTTGCCGCGGCGCTGCCGTCGGCCCAATTTCAGGTTCTGTTCCGCTTAGCGTGAATCCAGGTCCGTTCCATGGCGTGACCCCCCTTGCCGCTGGGCGGCAATGACGCGGTGCATGGGATCCATGCAGGCCGGTCCCGGTCCCCGGGGAGGCGCCCTGTTCATGACAAAGCCATGACAGAGTCGCATATCAGCCATTACAGATATTTGCTGCGATGCAGCATGAAGAGAGCGCATGTTTCGGAAAGGACATCTCTTTTCCGTGATAGTGGAGTACTCAGATGCCTGCCGCTCACATCTATCCCGACCAGTCCGCGTCAAATCCCACCTGCATGTTCGGTTCGTTTGACCTCGACGATGCTGATGCGGGTTCGGCGCTCGGTCTGGGTGAAGCCCTGCTTCGGGTGAAGAAGGAAGCCCGGACGGTCGCCGCGGCCCATCACATCCACCACTATGCCGGCTCGGCAAACGGCGCGACCAGCGCGTTCATGCTCGGCACGCGTCCCGAGCAGATCGTCGTGGCGGTCCCGGACGAAATGGTGCTGAACCTGTGGGCGACTGAGCAGACATAAGAGTCTGACCGTGGATAATCTGAGCTAAATCAACAACCTACGGAAATTGTCATGACCGGGCTTGTCCCGGTCATCCACGACTTCACGCCCGCACGATGGTGCCGCCCGAAGTCGTGGATGCCCGCATTCGCGGGCATGACGGGTAAGCCATTGCCGCCTCAGGCCAGCGCCTTGACGATTTCCTCGGTGACTTTCTTGGCGTCGCCGAACAGCATCATGGTGTTGGGGCGGAAGAACAGTTCGTTCTCGACGCCGGCGTAGCCCGACGCCATCGACCGCTTCACGAACAGCACCGTCTTGGCCTTCTCCACCTCCAGGATCGGCATGCCAAAGATCGGACTCTTGGCATCCGTCTTGGCCGCCGGGTTGGTCACGTCGTTGGCGCCGATCACATACGCCACGTCGGCGGTGCTGAAGTCGTTGTTGATCGCTTCAAGTTCGAACACCTCGTCATACGGCACGTTGGCCTCCGCCAGCAGCACGTTCATGTGCCCCGGCATCCGCCCCGCCACCGGGTGGATGGCGTATTTCACCTCCACCCCTTCCTTCTTCAGCGTGTCCGCCATCTCGCGCAGCGCGTGCTGCGCCTGCGCCACCGCCATGCCGTAGCCCGGCACGATGATCACCTTGCTGGCGTTCTTCATGATGAACGCCGCGTCCTCGGCGTTGCCGCTGCGCACCGTCCGGTCCGCCGACCCCGCCGCCGCCGCCGCGCCGCCGCTGTCGGTGCCAAAGCCGCCCAGCAACACGTTGAAGATGCTGCGGTTCATGCCCTTGCACATGATGTACGACAGAATCGCGCCCGACGCCCCCACCAGCGCCCCGGTGATGATCAGCGCCAGGTTCTGTACCGTGAAGCCGATGCCGCACGCCGCCCAGCCCGAGTAGCTGTTCAGCATCGACACCACTACCGGCATGTCCGCCCCGCCGATCGGGATGATCAGCAGGAACCCCAGCGCAATCGCCAGCAGCGCGATCGGCCAGAACACGAACTGGCTCGACGTGATCACGAACACCACGATCAGTACCACCAGCACCCCGCCCAGCGCCGCGTTCAGCGGGTGCTGGTACGGGAAGCTGATCGGCGTGCCCTTCATCAGCGCCTGCAACTTGGCAAACGCGATCACCGAGCCCGAGAAGGTGATGGCGCCGATCGCCAGCCCCAGCGACATCTCGATCAGGCTTTGCGTGTGGATCGCGCCCGGCACGCCGATGCCGAACGCCTGCGGCGCGTTCAGCGCCGCCGCCGCCACGAACACCGCCGCCAGCCCCACCAGCGAATGGAACGCCGCCACCAGTTGCGGCAGCGCCGTCATCTTGATGCGCAGCGCGATGAACGTGCCGACGCTGCCGCCAATCGCCAGCCCGACCACGATCAGCACGTAGCCCCACGCCGACATGCCGGCATGCGCCAGCGTGGCCAGCAGGGCGATGGCCATGCCCACCATGCCCATGATGTTGCCGCGCCGCGACGTCTCCGGGTTCGACAGGCCGCGCAGCGCCAGGATGAACAGCACCGCCGCGACCAGATAGGCGAGCGAAGTTACCGAAGCCGACATCGCAATCGCCTCACTTCTTCTTCTTTTGGAACATCTGCAGCATCCGCTGCGTCACCACGAAGCCGCCGAAGATGTTCACCCCGGCCAGCATCACCGCAATGAAGCCAAAGCCCACCGACCAGCCCGATGCCGCCAGCCCGGTGGCCAGCATCGCGCCCACCACGATCACCGACGAGATCGCGTTGGTCACCGCCATCAGCGGCGAATGCAGCGCCGGGGTGACGTTCCACACCACGTAGTAGCCGACGAAGCAGGCCATCAGAAACACCGCGAACAGGAACACGAACGGCGCCACCGCCTCGCCCACCGGGCCGGCGGCGACGGCCAGTTGGCGCGCCTGTTCGGCCAGATCGTGCGCGCGCTCGGCAAGCGCCTGCGCCTGGTCGGCCAATTGGGTCGGGGTCATGCTACCTCTCGCAATGCGGGCGGGCGGCCGCTCAGGCGGCCGCGCTGGGCTGGAACTGCGGATGCACCACGACACCGCCGCGGGTCAGCATCGTGCCTTTGATGATCTCGTCGCCCTCGGGCAGCTTCGGCGCGCGGGCGTCCTGGTCCCAGAACGTGGTCAGGAAGGTCAGCAGGTTGCGCGCATACAGCGCGCTCGCCGCCACCGCGATGCGGCCGGGCCAGTTGCGCCAGCCCAGAATCTGCACCCCGTTGTCGGTGGCGTAGCTCTCGCCCGGCCGGGTCAGCGCGCAGTTGCCGCCGGCATCGGCCGCCAGATCCACGATCACGCTGCCGGCCTTCATGCCACGCACCATCGCCTCGGTGACGATCACCGGCGCGCGGCGGCCCATCACCAGCGCGGTGGCGACGACGATGTCGTTCTTGGCCACCGTGACCGCCATCAGCTCGGCCTGTTTCTGCCGGAACGCCGCGCTCATTTCCTTCGCGTAGGCGCCCTTCTGCGCCGCGGTTTCCTCGTCTTCGACGCCGACGAAGCTGGCGCCGAGCGACTTGATCTCCTCCTTGGCCGCCGGCCGCACGTCGGTGGCCGACACGATCGCCCCCAGCCGCCGCGCGGTGGCAATCGCCTGCAACCCCGCCACCCCGGCGCCGATGATGAACACCCGTGCCGGCGGCACCGTGCCGGCGGCGGTCATCATCATCGGAAAGCCGCGCTCGAACGCCCCGGCCGCCTCGATCACGCCGCGGTAGCCGGCCAGGTTGGCCTGGCTCGACAGCACGTCCATCGACTGCGCCCGCGTGATCCGCGGCAGCAGTTCCATCGCCGCGCAATCGACGCCGTATTCGCCGAGTGCCGCCAGCAGGTCCGGGTTGGCGAAGGCGTTGGCGATGCACACCAACAGCACCCCGCGCGGAAACCCCGCCAGCGCCGCGCGCGATGGCGCCTGCACCGCGAACACGATCCCCGCCCCGGCCAACGCCGCCGCCGCGTCGGGCACAATCTCGGCCCCGGCCGCCTGGAACTCCGCGTCGGCAATCGCCGCCTGCTGCCCGGCACCGCTTTCCACCGCCACCGTCAGGCCCAGGCCGACCAGTTTCTTGACCGTATCAGGCGTGGCGGCAACGCGCGTCTCGTCGTCGCCTCGTTCTTTCAGCACCGCCAGCCGCATCCGACGTTCCTTTCAGGCAAACCGTCGCGGTCGCCCAGAATGCCCAGAACCGCACCGCAACCGGCCGGCGCCCGGCCGTTGTTGCGGCGAAAGATGCTCGCGGAACCGCCGGCCGCGCAAGGGGCCGTAATGACACGACGGCCGTGAGGCGGATTGCGGGATCCCGCCTGGCGCCGGGTCGGCTGTTGACCCCGTGGCGCAACCGATGCTGGCGCGACCCGCTGGTGCGGTCTAAGCAAGTTGCAGCCGTTGCCGCAACGATAGCGGCGGCCGTTCACCCGGTGATCACCGGACTCCTGTTTTGAGACGCGCGTGACCGAGCACCGACGCCTCGACGATTTTTTTCCTGCCATCCATCCGGCCACGGCGGCCGAGCCGGTGTGCTGCGTGCTGATCGACGCGGAGGAGGATTTCGACTGGCGCAATCCGGTGCGCGGCGCGCCGCACAATGTCGGCTGCATGCGCCATCTGGCCGACCTGCAGCGCATCCTGGGCGCCTACGGGGCGGCGCCGACCTATCTGGTGACCTATCCGGTGCTGCAGGACGCGGCGGTCGTTGCCGGCCTTCGCGTGCGACTGGATCGCGGCGACTGTCTCGCCGGCATCCAGCTCCATACCTGGGTCACGCCGCCGTTCGACGAGGTGCCGGAAGCGCGCAGCTCGTTCGGCGGCAACCTCGGCGCCGAGTTGGAGGAGCGCAAGCTGCTCGCCCTGATGCGGCTGTTCCGCGAGCGCCTCGGCCACGACCCCACGGTGTTCCGCGCCGGCCGCTACGGTCTCGGCAGCAGCACCTCGGCACTGCTGGAGAAGCACGGCCTGCTGATCGACACCAGCCTCGCCCCGCGCACCTCCTTCACCGAGGAACAGGGGCCGGCGTTCCCTGGCGAGGATTACGGCACATTCTGGTTCGGCCGCGCGCGCCGCCTGCTGGAGGTGCCGCTGTGCCGCAGCGTCGTCGGCTGGGGCGGGCAGGCGGCCGCGCGCGCTTACCAGATGCTCACCGCCGTCGAGCCGTCGCGCTATCGCCTGCCCGGCCTGCTGGCCTGGACACGCTGCGCCGAGCGCATCACCCTCTCGCCCGAGGGCAACGACGCGGTGGCGGCCGGCCGGCTGGTGCGCAGCCTGCTCGCACGCGGCCAGAACGTGCTGGCGCTGAGCCTGCACAGCTCCTCGTTGAGCATCGGCCAGAACCCGTATGTGCAGAGCCGCAGCGATCTGCATCACCTCTACGACCGGCTCTCGACCATCCTGGACCTGCTGGCCGGATCGTATGGCGTGCGCTTCGTGCGCCCGCCGCAACTGCTGACCCTGCTGCCGGACGCCGGCGGTGCGCCCGTGCATGCCTGAACGCCGCGCCCGGCCGATCCTGCTGGTCACCAACAACCTGCCGCCGGTGCTGGGTGGCTCGGCGATCGTTTATGACAACCTCGCGCGCCACGCCGGCGGGCGCGTCGTGGTGATCGCACCCACCCTCAACTACCTCGACGGGCTGCCGCTGATCGGCTGGCGCGAGCACGACCGGCAGGCGCCGTACCCCGTGAAACGGCTGCGCCTGCTGCGCACGGTGATGCGCGACGCCACCTCGCCGCGGCTGCACGCGCTGCGGCTGCGGCTGCAGGACGCCGTGGTGCGGGCGCGGCTGCTGGCCACGCTGCTGCGCTGCATCCTGTTCGAGCGCGCTGGCGCCGTGTGCATCGGCGAACTGGTCGCCAGCGCCTGGGTGCTCGGCGTGGTGCGGCTGTTCCCGTGGGTGTCGCGCGCGGTGTACATCCACGGCGAGGAGATCACCACGCGCGACGCCTACGACGTGCGTCTCGCCCGCCGCCGCCGGGCGCTGCTGCGCGCGCACCACGTCGTTGCGGTCAGCCGCTTCACCGCCGCGACCCTGGCGGAGCTGATGGGCGAGGCGGCGAGCGCGCGCATCCGGCTGATCGAGAACGGCGTGGACGTGGCGCGCTTCCGCCCGGTAGCGCGCCAGCCGGGGCTGCTCGACCTGTACGGGCTGCACGGCCAGTTCGTGTTCGTCTCGGTGTGCCGGCTGCTGGAGAAAAAAGGCGTGGACCACGCCATCGCCGGCTTTGCCGCGGTGGTCACGCAGTACCCCGACACGCGCTATCTGGTGGTCGGCGACGGCCCGTACCGCGCCACGCTTGAGGCGCTGGCGCGCACGCACGCGGTGGCGGACAAAGTGGTATTCACCGGCGCCGTGGGCGACGACGAACTGATCGAGCATTACGCGCTCGGCGACGTGTTCGTGATGCCCAACCGCCGCTTGCCGAACGGCGACACCGAAGGGTTCGGGCTGGTGTTCCTGGAAGCCAACGCCTGCGGGCTGCCGGTGATCGCCGGACGCGACGGCGGCAGCATCGATGCGGTGCGCGATGGCGACAACGGCTTGCTGGTGGGCGGCCAATCGGTGGACGCGATCACGCAGGCGATGCTGCGGCTGCGCACCGACGCGGGCTTGCGCGAGCGGCTGCGGCGCAACGGCCTGCGGACGGCCGCGGCCGCCGACTGGCGGCACAAATCGGCGGCGTTCCTGGCGATGTTCGATAGCGGCGAACACGCGCCGAAATAGCAACGTCAACGGCACGTCTTCGTATCATTTGGATCTGATTACGTTGCGGGACGCGTTTCGCAGCTTTGTCAATGCCTCGTTGGCCGCCTCAGTATAATGATACTGTAATGGATTCACTGGCGAAGGAACTGGACAACACCGGAATCTTGTAATTGCCATCGTTAAACAATCGGGTCGGTTGATAGGCCAAACGAATAGTTCAACTGGGATGTTTATGGGCGCGCTGGTCGGTTTTTGCTTGCACACGCCCCCGTGATGCTGAACTATCACGTCGTCGTGATCTTACGGAGACGTGAGCGATGCCGACCTGGTCCCACCACCGTTCTTGCGTTTCCGCACCGCGGGTCGCCGCGCCGCAACCCTTGCGGCCGATCATGGTGACACTCGGCCTCATCAGCCTGCTGCTGTTGATGTGGGCCGCGGTCCAGGTGGCATGACCGCAGCCATCATCCCGGTTGAGTTCGCGGCCCGCCATTCCCTGCCGGAGGCCACCATGCATACCGTCCAAGCCCTGCCGATCGCCGCCAGCTTCCCCATGCTGCAAACCCTGCAGCGCCAGCGCGCGGCGGAAGTCGCCGCGGCAACGGCGGAGGAAACGGGGCGGCCGGCCCCGGCGGATGCCGGGTTGCTGCACCTGTGCGCCCAGCTGCGCGAAGACCAGAACGGCCTGCGCTGCTTTGGCACGGTCGAACCGCAACGCTGGGAGAGCTTCAGCCGCGACACCGCCGCGCTGCTGGCGCTGATCCGTCGCGTCGCTGAAACCCCCGCCAGCAGCCGCGCCGGCCTGCGCGCCAAGGCGCTGGCGCTGCACGCCCTGCTCGATGAGGGCGGCGGCGGACTCTATGACGATGCCGCGGCGCCGGACCTGCTGGCATGGTCGCTGGTGCAGGATATCCTCGCCGAATAGCGGCCGCATCCGCCGATAACGGCACAGGCGGCAAGCCGACCCGCGCCGGATGCTCGTCTTTGCGCGTGCCATGGCTCTGCCCAGATATTGCCGCCGGTGTGGCGCAGTTCACATCCACCCTCGCGGCCGAGGCGTAGGCAGGACCAGCGGACCACGCGGAGGCCAGTTCCATGTCGGACCAGATCGGCTCGTTCAGCGGCGACGCGGCAGGCACCGCCGGTCGCGCCCCGCGCCAGGCGGAACCACTCCGCCTGCGCTCCATCGGCGTAACCCTCGGCCTGATCGGCAGCCTGGTGCTGTTGTGGGCCACCGTGCAGGTGGCCTGACCATGCGCCCCGCTTGCAGCCGGGCGCGGCTGAGAAAAGTCGAGGCCCTGTTCCCGGCGTTGCGGACCCTGCGACGCCAGCGCGCCGCCGAGGCAGCCATCGCCGCTCGCGCGGCCGCGGCGACGGTGCAGCCCGACGATACGCTGGTCCAGCTTTGCACCGAGATACGGCGCGATCAGCGCGCCGCCGATGTCCTCGGCACAGTCGCGCCGCAGCAATGGGAGGCTTTCAGCCGTCAGACAGAGCCGTTGCTCGCCCTGGTTGACCACGTCGCCGCCACCCCGGCGCGCACCCGCACCGGCTTGCGGGCCAAGGCGCTGGCGCTGCACGCGCTGCTGGACGAAGGCGAGGGCAGCGGCCTCGGCCCGGACGCCGCGGCGCCGGACCTGCTGGCATGGTCGCTGGTGCAGGACATCCTCGCCGAATAGCAGCCGCATCCGTCGATACGCCGCGGCGGCGGTTACGGCCTGATCACCGCCATCGGATCGAACGGCACTTTGCCCGGCAGGTCTCCCGCCCGCCAGCCGCCGCCGAGCGCCTCGATCAGCGCCACCGCTGCCACCAATCGGTTCTGCTGAACGCTGAGCGCCGTCTGCTGGTCGGACAGCAGCTGCGTCTGCTCGGTGATCACGCTGGTATAGGCGACGGTGCCGGCGCGGTATTCGTTCAGCGTCACGTCCACCGCCCGTTGTGCCGCCGCCACCGCCGCATCCTCGGCCACCGCCTGCTGTTCGAGGATGCGCAGCGCCGCCAACTCGTCCTCGACCTGCTGGAACGCGCTCAGCACGGTCTGGCGATAGGCGGCGACGTCCTCGTCATAGCCGGCCCGCGCCGCCGCCACTGTCGCGGTGCGCAGCCCGCCGTCGAGCAGCGTCTCGCTCGCCGAGGCGCCGAGCGACCACACCCGGTTCGCCACCGTGAACAGGCTGGAGAGCGGGTTGCCGGCGAAGCCGAAGGCAGCACTGAGGGAAATGTCCGGATAGTACGCCGCGATGGCGACGCCGATCTCAGCGTTCTGCGCGGCGACCGTGCGCTCGGCGGCGGCGATATCGGGGCGCCGCTCCAGCAGCGCCGACGGCAGGCCCGCCGGCACCACCGGCACCTCCGTCGCCAGCCGCCCCGGCGGGATGGTCAGCTCCGCCGGCGCGTGGCCGGTCAGCACCGCGATGGCGTGCTCGAACTGCGCGCGCTGCACGCCGACGCCGACCAGTAGCGCCTGCGTGGTCTTGAGCTGCGCGTCGGCCGTGACGACGTCGGCGCGCGAGGCGGTGCCGGCATCGTACTCGTTCTGGGTGATCTCCAGGGCATGGCGGTACTGGCCGACGGTGTCGGTCAGCAGCCGGATCAGCGAGTCCTCGGCGCGCAGATCGAAATAGTCCGTGGCCAGCGTCGCCTGGGCGGAGAGCGTGGCGTTGGCGAGATCGGCGGCGCTGACCTGGGCCGTCGCCTGCTGGCTTTCCACCTGCCGGCGGATGCGCCCCCACACATCCGGCGCCCAGCTCGCGCTGCCCTCCAGGCTGTAATTGCTGATCGCCTTGTTGCCGCCCGACACGCCGACCCGGCTGGATGACGC
>Ga0181520_10010756_pt1 | contig 12184 bp, 10 predicted proteins | sample PEATcosm2014_Bin_29_FD_132451 | JGI IMG/M metagenome (GOLD analysis project Ga0181520, IMG submission 132451) | Peatland microbial communities from MTU Mesocosm Facility, Houghton, MI, USA - PEATcosm2014_Bin02_30_metaG | ecosystem: Environmental > Terrestrial > Soil > Wetlands > Peat | place...
GACAACAGCAGGCGCCATAGAGTTCGTAGCATGGGACGCGGAATTCCGCTAGGTGATCTCTTGCGGAGGTCTTCTATCTCATCGATTCGTCCATCGCGTTCAAAAACAGCAATTATATTCAGCCTATCATCTATCATTGTCGCAAAACGCTCATGCAACTGACTGCCGCGTCTGGCGATCCATAAAATCAAGGCTGGATCATCAAGGTACCGTAACAACCATAATGCCAACCAACGCTGCACGTCATCCCAACCGCCAGCAGTCTTACCATCAGCCACCAAAGTCATTCGGGGGGCCAGAGTATATGGTGTCGGTCTGTTTAGCAGGCTAAAGGCGAGCTCTCCATCAACATCAGTCTTCGGCGTTATCCCGAAACGGTCCAGGTCACGGCGCTGGAACTTGTTTTCGGTAAGCGGTTCCAGCCAATCCAGCGATGGTGCAGGATCTAGCTCTGCAAAGCGTCGTGCAGGAAGACCGCTCGGATCGCTCAATGCCCATAACACTCTGCCGACAAAGTCGTCTTCTTGCGTTTTGATAAGCGGATTGGCAATCGCTTCCTTGAGAACGATCATCTCCTTGCCACGAACTCCATCGCGGTATATCTCCGACCATCGAATAAGAGTCTCGTGCAAATAACGATGAGTTTTGGACTTCCAGTACAGAATAGGCGTGACTTTTTTAGCCAACCATTCCGCTCTGTATTCTTTCTCTTTCCCTTTTGTGTAGCCGCCAAAGGCAAACATTTCGTGAAAGGCTTCCCCGCGCTGGCGATCCGCAGCAAGGGCATCCATCATATAGCGCAATATTGGATCGTCCAGGCTGTAGCCCACGAAGCAGACGGTATAGTTTCGGAACAACTCGCTCACAAAACGCGCGGCCCAACGTTCGGTAAGATAGGCCAGTCCAAAATCGCCACTGGACACCACAAGACAATCGAGGTCGCTGTCGTTCACTTCTTGAGGGAGCAGCCCATGAAGATAGACGAGACCATCCCAATTGTTCTTAGGCAACGGTAGAAGAGGTGCTAGATAAGTTTTTGTGGCGGTATTCCGCTCCATCGCTGCTTCAAAGATGCGATCAAAGTTGGTGGTAATGAGGTGAAGTTTCCCATTGCGACACCTGCCCAAGGTAAGGAGTGCCTTGTGGGTTTCCGTTGCCTTAGCTGGCACAACTGTCGGCGTAAGGATTTTTGCAAGTTCACGGCGCACTGCACCACGACCGCCCACAAGGTCGCCCTCCAGCAGTCCGATAGCGCTATCGTATTGATTTGCCTTCAACGCAGCCTTCTGCGTCGGGTTAGGGGTGACTCCTGAACTGCTGTAGAGGGTCTTAGCCAAGGCGCCAAATCCAGGGAGCCCTGCAGGATAAGAAATCCCTGCACCACAAAAGAAAGCCACACGACCTTCTTCATGGGCCTGCAATAGGCGCTCCGGGATGTCCGGGCCGTTTCTTATGAACTGCATGGCAACCTATACGCCCCTTTAGCTTGTCTTCGTCATAGCTTTGTATTAGCCTCTTTGTTCAAGTCTTGTTTCATTGCGTTTGATTTCGTTTCCTCTCCCCACACCCTCGCCAGCGTCGCCTGAATCTTCTTCTCGAAGCGCTCGATCAATTCGCGATTGGCGGCAACCAACTTCTGCTCGGCTTCGATTTCGGTGACGATGGCGTGCTGAGTAGCGAGTGGCGGGAGGGGAATTCGAATTGTTGATAAAATGTCTTGATTTAGATTCTTCATCGTAACGCCAACGGCCTGCTCTTCTAGAAACGCCTTTATCCTTGGAGATGCAATTTGAAGAAAAGCGAAGTGGACATTGCATTCTGGGCTTAATCGAATCACGAAGCAGCCAGTGCCGCAAAGCCAGCCATCCATTTCCGAGGTGACTACAGCGCATCGTCCCATTTCGCCGCGTCTGCCGATGACAATATCGTTCTCATGTACCGTGAATTCCTGCAGACGATCCCTGTTTTTTGAAGACACCGTATTTACGTTGTTCCTGCTAATTTTGCCGTCAATGATATTTTGAGGGTTAATGATAGGTATTCCATCTGGCACATAATCTCTCTGGTGAAGTGAACTTCCAAATGGGCCAGTCAAAACGGCTGTGCAAACCTCACCCAGCTCCACCATTGGCCACTCCGGCCGTATATGAATATGCGGCCGATAGTAGTCGACGACCGCCCGAGCCCCATCGATGACCCTCTGGTAGTCCTCGATCTCCGCCACGATCACCTTCTGCACATCCAGTGGTGGCAGGGGAATTTTTATTCTTTCCAGGTCACCCTTTGTGATATGAACAAGTCCAACTCCACCATGCAAATTTTCTTCAACTTCCGTTACTGCCTTGTTAAGCGCATGGAGGAGATACATCTTGATCGCCAGTGATTCGTCAAATCCGACTTTGAAAATATGCTGATTAAGGACCGCTTTATCGCCTTTCCAGATGTGCGCACCAAAGGAAGTTCCGCGTGAACCAGACCAAGAAAATAGAAGCTCACCCTCGTTTATAATGTGACAGTCTCTCACTTCACCGGTGTAGTAGTTAAACTCACTTTCGGGCGAATTGAGATTTTGGATCCGTACGATAGGAATGCCACCACTGTCTGCTAGTTTCCAATCCTCTGGCTTAAATGGTCGGCCATTGATAAGGTCGCAAACATCGCCAATCGGAACGAGAGGATAATGCGAGCTGCGAACGTTCCCTTCCCTGTACCTCTCCCCACTGAGATTGTACTCCCCCTTCCCCGCCACCTTCTCCTTCGACACGACGAGCCCCGTCGTCAGCACTAAGTCCTCGACCGCCTCGCCCGCGCGCAGGAGGCCGAGGTACTCGCCGAGTTCGGCCTTCACCTTGGGCAGATCGTCCTTGTCGATCTCCCGCCGCTGAGCTCCGAGACCGAAGCCGTCATTCTCGACCTTGAAGAAGGCGATTGTATTCGCCCTCTTGGCCAGGGCCTTATCGAGGAAAAGTATCGATGTCTTGACGCCCGAATAGGGATTGAAGACGCCGGCGGGCAGGGAGACGACGGCGACGAGGCAGTCCTCGACGAGCATCTTGCGTAAGTACACATAGGCGCTCTGGCTCTGGAAGATGATTCCCTCGGGCACGATGACGGCTGCGCGGCCAGAGGGGAGGAGATGCTCGGCTATATAGTCGACGAAGAGGACTTCGCTGCGGCTCGAAGCTACCGAGAACTTACGGTGGGGCCTGATGCCGCCTTTGGGCGACATGAAGGGCGGATTGGCCATGATGACGTCGAAGTGCTCGTCCCAGTAGGCCGTGCTGGTGAGACTGTCGTATTCGTAGATCTTGGGTCGCGCGAAGCCATGGAGGTAGAGGTTGACGAGGGAGAGCCTGACCATGTCGGGCGATATGTCGTAGCCGACGACGTTGTCCATGAGCCGGGTCTTGTCGGCGGGTTTAAGGGCATCACCGGGTCGCTTCTTGGTATTGGCCGCGCGGATGTGCTTCCAGGCCGAGATGAGAAAGCCCGCCGTGCCGCAGGCGGGGTCGAGTATGGTCTCGTTCTTCTTGGGATCGACGACCTCGACCATGAAGTCGATGATATGGCGCGGCGTGCGGAACTGTCCCGCGTCGCCCTGGCTCCCGAGCACCGATAGAAGATACTCGAAAGCGTCGCCCAGGCGCTCGGAGTGGTCGTACTCGAACTCGCCTATGGTCTTCAGAAATAAACGCAGGGTCTCTGGATCTCGGTAAGGCAGGTAGGCGTTCTTGAATATCTCGCGGAAAAGCTCCGGCAGGGCCTCGTTGAGCGAGAGCTTTTCCAGGGCCTCGGAATAAGTCTTCAGTTGCTCGGCGCCCGAAAGCTTTGGCGCGAAGATGCGCCGCCAGGAATATTTCGCGTAACCTTTCACGAAGAAAGAAGCCTTGCCGCCCATGGCCTCGGATTCGCGGTCCATGTCGTCCATGAACTTGTAGATGAGGGCTATGGTGATCTGCTCCACCTGGCTCTTGGGGTCGGGCACCTTGCCCACGAGTATCTGCCTCGCGTCGTCGATTCGCTTCTTGGTCGGGCTGTCCAACATGCTGCCTATGCTCCTATGCGCTCAAATCGCCCGGGTCGATACGGTCGTTGATGAAGGCGGGTATCGCGCTCCGCAGGTCGGGCCCCAGGCGGAAGAAGGACTCGCCATGCTCGTCGCCGTTCAGGGCGGCGAAGTCCCTCGCGTCGACCATGGCGCGGAACTCGGGGTAGAGGAGGTAGCTGCGGGCGAAATCGCGGGCGTCGTCGAAGGCGAGTTCGTCTACGGGATGCTCTGCGTCGTAGCGGTCGAAGACCTCGTCAGCGACCTCCTCGCGGCTCTTCAAGTAGGGAATGTCGCCGAAGACGAGCTCGAGGAGCTCGCGCAGGGAGACCCTCCGGTCGGCGCGCAGTGCCTTGCGCAGACGCTCCAGGTCGAAAAACTCCTTGGGCCTGCCGAAGAGGTTCCGCGTGTCATAGTCGACGAGGCCTTCCCAATCCCCTGCATCGTAGCGCCTTTGGGCTTCGGGGTCGAGCCTGACCCGTTCTTCGAAGCCTCGGAAGTACATGCGATCGATCTTCATGCCGCCGGGGCCGATCACGGTGGTCTCGAGACTCGCGAGGGCGTCGGGTCCCTCGTGCGTGAAGGCTCCGTCAGGCGGGAATTTTCTCTCGTTCGATGGGGGAGCCGAAGCCGCCTCCGCCCCGCGGGGCAGGGCTATGACCTCGTCGTAGTCGAACTCCTCCTCGAAGTACTCGCAGTTGGCGAAGAAGTCGAAGAGCTTATAGCCCGCCTTGGGCCGAGGCCCGGCAGCCTCTCGCCGGCTCTTTTCGATAATTCCCGACGCGAAGTCGTACCTCCGCGTCCCCCGACCCTTGATCTGCACGAAGTCTTGCGGCGAAAAAATAGGACGCATGAGGGCGATATTGAGAAGGTCCTCGCAGTCGTAGCCCGTGGTCATCATGCCCACGGTGCAGCAGATCCGCGCGCGCGAAGTCTTGTACCAGGGGTCCAGCCCCGAGTGCCCGCGCAGCTGGTTCTCGGCGAACTGCGAAGCGAAGCCTTGCGCCCCCGGGACATTGGAGGTCACCTGGAGGGCGAAGTCCGAATGGTAGCGTCCCGGCCAGAGCTCTTCCGCGAGTTCGTTGAATATCTGGGCAATGTCGGCCGCGTGGTTCTGGCTCACGCAGAACACCAGGCTCTTGCCGAACTCGCCCGTCACCGGGTCCGCGAGTCCGTGCTCGAGGAGGGCGCGGCAGAAGGAGGAGTTGGTCCGGGGCGAGAAAAAGCGGCGCTCGAAGTCGCCCTGCTTGAAGACGGTCTCCACCGTATCGTCGCCGTCCACGCTCGCGGGCACTTCGACCGCGTAGCCCTCCTTGGAGAGAAGCTGGGCGGTGATGGTCGTGCGCGCGTCCACCACCGTAGGCCCGACGAGGAAGCCTTCGCGGACTCCGTCTACGAGGGAATAGCGGAAGGTGGGCTCGCCCGACTCGCAGCCGAAGGTGCGGTAGCTGTCCAGGAGCATGCGCCGCTCGAGTTCGCGGGGATCGTTCTTACCCAGCCTCGCGGGATCGATGTTCTTGAGATAGTCCTTGGGCGTGGCCGTGAGGCCCAGCTTGCAGCCGCCGAAGTACTCGAAGACCGTCCGGCTTGAGCCGCCCAGAGAGCGGTGCGCCTCGTCCGATATCACGAGATCGAAGTCGTCGGGCCTGAAGGCTCGGCGGTAGCGGTTGCCCGCGAGGAGGGTCTGCACCGTGCTGACCACAATATCGGCCTTGCGCCAGTCGTCGCGGCTGCGTTTGTAGATGACGCTCGTGTAGTCCTTGGCAAGGTAGGGAATGAATGCCCGCTCCAGGGCCTGAGTCTCGAGCTCGAGACGGTCGACGAGGAAGAGCACTCGGCGGGCGTTGCCCGAGCGTAGGAAAAGCTTGATGACGGCGGCCGAAAGGAGAGTCTTGCCCGTGCCCGTGGCCATCTCGAAGAGAAAGCGGTCCTTGCCCCCGGCGACCGCCTTTTGCAGCGCGCCCAGCGCGGCGAGCTGATAGGGCCGCAGGAAGCGCAGGCCCAGGCGCTCGATGTAGTCGGCGCGCTTCGTTTTGTCGCGCCAGTCAGGATCGGCGTCGTAGTCGGCCTTCTGCGTGCGGGCGACGTAGTCGGACGCTATCTCCTCGGCGACGAGGGTACGCGGATCGGGAGCGAAGCGGCGGTAGCGGCCCAGTTCCTCGGGACCGGGGAAGGACTCGATCCTGCGCGGATTGCCGCGGCGCAGGTCCCAAAAGTAGTGCGCGTCGCCGTTCGAGAGTATGACGAAGGGAGTCTTGAGGGCGGCGGCGTAGGTTCTCGCCTGCTCCTTGCCCGACAGGGGAGTCTTGGAGCTCGACTTGGCCTCGAGGACGACGAGGGGGAAGCCTTTATCGTCCAAGAGAAGAAAGTCGACGAAGCCCCGCTTGGCCTTCTCGAAATCCAGGCCGAGGGACTCGAGGACCGCCGTCCCAAGCTTGACGCCGGGCTCGAGCGCGACGTTGGCGCGAGCGCCATCCTCGTCGAAGAATCGCCAGCCCGCAGCCTCGAGCAGATGGTTGATGCGGATCCTGGCTTGAGCTTCCTTGGCCACCCGCGGCACCTTTTTAATGAAGATACAATAGTATATGCCAGCTGTTGCTGTATGTCACTGCCACATTAACATTCTATGCTATGGTATAGTATTGTCCGGGAGGGCAACCCATGCTCGATTATATAAAGGCAGGCGGGGTCGGTCCCGCGCGCACACTGAGCCTGGACTTCGCCGAACGTTTCAATGTCTTCACGGGCGACAACGGGCTCGGCAAAAGCTTTCTCCTCGACCTTTCCTGGTGGGCCCTGACGAGGACGTGGGCGGGACCGATGGTCCTCCCGGAGCCGGGAGTCAAGGCTCAGATCGAGTATAGGATCAAGGGCAAGACCGGTGCTGCCGATCCCGTCCTGTCGGCGTTCCGACCCGAGGAGAGCGCATGGCCCCTGGACGCGAAGCGACCGCCCATGCCGGGCATCGTCATCTACATCCGCATAGACGGAGGTTTCTCCGTCTGGGATCCCGCGCGCAATTATTGGCGAAAGGATCCCGAAAGGCCCGCAGCCTATAATTTCAATTCCGACGATGTCTGGTACGGCCAGGGTCCGAAGGACAAACCCGTATCCGAGGGGCTCGAGCGCGATTGGGTCAATTGGCAGCTCGGAAAATCCGAGCAATTCGAGGCGCTCGATCGCGTACTGGAAGTCCTCTCGCCTGAGGGAGAGAGAATCCGCGCCGGTAAACCGCGGAGGATCCTCGTCGGGGAGGGCCGGGATAGGCCCACGCTGAGGATCGGGTCCGAAGAGGTCCCGGTCGCTTTCGCCTCCGCAGGCATGAGGCGCGTACTCGCCCTGGCCTACTTCCTCGTATGGTCGTGGACCGAACACCGAGCGGCGGCGACGCTGTTAGGGAAGAAGGCGGAAAACAGATTCGTGATCATATTCGACGAGCCGGAGACGCATCTGCACCCACGCTGGCAACGGAGCATCCTCCCGAGCCTCGCCGCAGCCATCGATGTCCTCACCGATCAGAAGGATTCGGCCGCTCAGTTCGTTGTTGCGACACATTCGCCCCTCGTCGTCGCCTCGCTCGAGCCCCTATTCGACCCGAAAAAAGATGATCTGATCCTCCTCGAACGGGGGAAGGACGGGGCAACCATCAACCAGGACCGATGGGCACCGCAAGGCGACGTGTCCAACTGGCTCGTCTCCGATACCTTCGGGCTCGAGCAGGCTAGGTCGCGCGAGGCCGAGCGGGTCATTGAAGCGGCCGAAGCCTTCATGCGAGGCGAGACCGGCTTTCTTCCTCCGGCATTGGCGACGCAGGAGTCCATTCACGTCGCGCTCAAGAAACTCCTTCCGGCGCACGACTCCTTCTGGCCTCGCTGGATCGTCGTTACCGGTCAGCTCCCGGGAAGCGCGGCTAAGGATTCGCGATGATCCCGGTAGAGCGAGCCCCTGAACCCTCGTACTTCGACGCCGAAATCAGGGAGCCCGGGACGCGATGGCTGGCTTCTCATCCCGAAGACGAACGGCCCCATCCCTATTGGTTACGCTGTATCCGTGAGCTTCGCGATGAGTTTTCCGGTCGATGCGCATATGCAGCGATGTCTCTTTTCTCGGACGATACAGTAGATCACTTTTTAAGCGTCAAGAACCACCGCGAGCGTACCTACGAATGGGCGAACTACAGATACGCATCCTCGTCGATCAACTCTATAAAAAAGAACGCCGACGAATCCATCCTCGATCCTTTCGAGATCGGCCGAGGATGGTTCGAGATACTCCTGCCTTCCCTGCAGATGCGTTGCACGGCGGCCATTCCTGCTGAATACCGGGGAAAAGCCGAGTACACATTGAAGCGCCTCAAGCTGCGCGACGGAGAGTCGATGATACGGTGGCGGGAATCCTGGTATGCGCTCTATAGAGATGGCCGACTCACTCTCGACGGCCTTCGAATGGTTGCGCCTCTGATTGCCGAGGCGATCGAGCGGACAGCTTCGGCAGCGCCAAAGCGGCTGTGATTATGTGCTTGTAATCAGAAGCCCCCGGCTGTCGCTCGCCCTTGGCCCATGGAGCTTCCCTACCGTGGCCTCCATGGAGTTACCCGCGGCATCCATCGCGGGACATTTCGCTTGTATTCGAGGTATTCTTCCCCGAATCTCTTTTCGAGTCCCGGCTCTTCCGAAAAGCGGAAATAGAGAGTATTAATAATGAAGAATGCGACCGCCAGGATAAAGATCGCATCCGATGCGAAAGCCACCGCCTCTCCGAGCAGTATGATCAGGATGCTCAAAATCATGGGGTTTCGCACGAATCCATAGAGACCGACGACGACAAGCTTCTTCGTCGGATCCCAGGGCATGATGGTTCCGTTTCCGATTTTTATTACCAGTCGGAAGGAGAGCGATGCGAATACCGCTCCCATGATGCCGATGATCCCTCCAAGGACCGCCGATCCCAAGGAAGGGAAGATTGGGAATCCCGTTCGCGCATGCCGCTGGGCGATAATAATATAGGGAAAGACGATGCACACGAGGACCGGCGCGATGAACGAGGACGCCTGACGCAGGAACTTCCGCATCGCTACCTCCGAAATCCGAGCTACTCTCTTGCGGACCGTCCCGATCCCGCAGTTAGTCTAGCATAATATAACGATGGAAACTCTCGATGCGGGGGCTGACCCGACGATCTTCATGGTCGAACGCGACATCGCCGATTCGTAGCCGATCGGGGACGGGAGCCGCTTTTCGATGCTCGCCTCGTCGGGCTCGCCAGAAGCACGAGATCTACGATCGCCTTTTCACTGCTCTGCCCGATTCAACCGTCGACGAGGTCGTGAAAGCCGATCCTAAAGTCATGCCGGCCGTCGATGATTTAGGAGGCTCTTCCCCGAGATGCAGGATTTGGCTTGAGGGTAGCGCAATATTGGCTTAAGGTAATAGTAAGACAATTGCAATGAACAATTCTTTACCTTCATGCTACAATGCAAAATATGATTGGATAACCCAAACGGCCTGCCGAGTGCGTTGTTCGTAAAAAAAGGAGATCGTATATGAAGGAAACATTATTAGTTTATCGGAAATGTCAATTAAAGCAAGGAGCAAAAGAAATGAAACAATTCGCATTACTAGCCCTGCTGTTTTTTTCCATTACCGCATTATCGGGCCAAGGCGTCCCATCGTTGGTTTTGGATGCCGGCAGCAACGACTCGACGGCGATAGATAAAGCGATAAAAGCCAATTGGCAGAACACGCTTACCCAGCAATATTATAACATTTTAGAGATGGATAAAGAAAAGGTATATGCCGAATTTCATATCGGAATCGCGGGCGACGCATTTATGGGAAATGCGTGGGGGAATTACCCTTCCGATGGTGGGACATTGGGTCAAAACATCAGCGGCGCTAGCACGGTACTATTAAAATTCAACCTCACAAATCCCAAAAGACCCTATGCCGACAGGATTATCGATAGAATTGAGTACGTTAAGGAACTGGAGATACAGACTGGCGTAAAGCTATCCCCCGCCGCTTGGGCCGAATTGGATTCGGTCAATACGGAAATGATCCACTATGACTCCTCGGACATATACAAGAGATTTTCGCTAGGATTCGGGATTCCCGCAGGCATATCCATCGCTCAATCTTCCGTATATGGAAGTCCATCGACGATGATTGACAATCCTTTCAATTTTTCAACTTCGCTATCGGACTTGTTCGTATTCGCTGGTTATGATCTAGGCGATATGTTCACCTTGGAAGTCGGACCGAATGTTTACGCGAATAGATTATTCATCGGCGTCTCGATCGACCTCTCTACTCCGATCCTTCATATCGGCGGTTTCGCGAGATCGAGCGTGAGCAGCTACATCGGAGCGAGTAATATGACAACTAACATGTCGCCGAGCATAATAAATTGAGCCTGACGTGACCGATCGCGGGGACGCGTAGCGACAGGGTTAGATTCTATCAGCAGCTTCCTGCATATCTCGCGAATGATAGTCCCCGGCGCACAGGGCTGGAGTGTCGGGATCGGTCGGGATGTCGGCGATGTCGAAAAGGACGAAGACGGAGTCGGCATCATGAGGAGTCTCAGTCAGAATATTGCCTGGCAGCCCAAGAAGGTAGATGGGTAAAATTCGTGGAAACGACTAATAAGCAAATTGTCGCTGAAGGGCCTTCCCGGACTCTACCTGCGGTTTCCAATTGTCGGCCTCCTCCGAGCGTTATCTTGTTCATCATGAGCGACCAAAATCTTCCCGTTTTATTCCATGCCCTCGCCATTAAGCAAGCTGGCGCGTCTGTCGGCATTCAACGGAAGAGCATCTCGGCCTTTGAGACGATGAGGCGTTCATCCGTATGGATCCGGCCCTTGCCCGCGTGAACGTCTTCGATTTGCCACTACCCTATGTGCTGGGCTTCGACTTCAGCGGTGAGGTCGTTAGGCTAGGAGACGAAGACAAGGACGAGCTCAAGATGCAACAGTCCAAATCATTGACAGTCTTCGGGAAAGGCCAACCTTGCTATTGCCCACCCAATGTCGCCATCTTTCTTTGAATCGGGCCTCCCCTCCGCAACCGTATATGGCGCGGAGGCTTCATGCCCGAAATTTCGCGATTTCTCGGAATTCTCGTCTTCATGCTGTACGCCGATCACCATCCACCGCATTTCCATGCGAGGTATGCTGAGTTCGAAGTCAGAGTCGATATCGAGACCGGCCTAGTTGCTGGGACATTCCCGCGCCGGGCACTTATGCTCCTTATGGAATGGTATATGCTGCACAAGGAAGATCTATTGATGGATTGGAGTCTTTCTCGCAAGCATCAACCATTGAAAAGGATCGCCCCGCTTGAGTAGTATTCTGGTATGCTCCGTGTAATCGAGGCAAGGGCCACAGGAAAGTATCGCCTATTCCTCCGCTTTTCGGACGGCATCGAAGGTATAGCCGATCTAACGAGCCTGCTATGGGGGCCGATTTTCGATCCCCTACGGGGAAGCGCCGCCTTCGCCCGCTTTCACATCTCGCCGGTTGGAGCCCTGGAATGGGAAAACGGCGCCGACGTCGCCCCCGAAGCCTTGGAAGACCTTATCAAGCAATCCAGATCCAGCTAATCAACCCGAGGTAGCTCGCGAAGCCGCTTCGCGTCTTCGCGGCGACGCTCGAACGGCAGCAGACCTCCCTGTTGCCATGGATTGCATTGCCATATGTGAAGGGACCGCGGCGGGGACCGGCCTAGGGATGTCGCCCTTTTTGGCCTTGACGTGGGCAGGCGGGTGTCGCGCGAACCATGGGCCCCGCGTAGCGGAGTACGCGGATTCGCGCGACAGGCCCCGCCCAGGACAGTACGGATAAATGTTTTTTCGCCGCTTGAGAGATCGCTGGCGGGAAGTCCTGTCCGGATGGTGATGCCGTACTCCCCCTTTTGACGATACCCCGAATCCGCGCTATGATGGCGCACTTTCGTCGACAGAAGAGGTCACCGTCATGGCAGAGAAGATCACCCCCCGCGGCGCCGACTACTCCCAATGGTACATCGACATCGTCCTCAACGCGAAGCTCGCGGACTACAGCCCGGTCAAGGGCTGCATGGTGGTGAGGCCGCGGGGCTACGCGATATGGGAGCGCATCCAGGCCGAGATGGATCGGCGC
>Ga0181520_10010757_pt1 | contig 12184 bp, 9 predicted proteins | sample PEATcosm2014_Bin_29_FD_132451 | JGI IMG/M metagenome (GOLD analysis project Ga0181520, IMG submission 132451) | Peatland microbial communities from MTU Mesocosm Facility, Houghton, MI, USA - PEATcosm2014_Bin02_30_metaG | ecosystem: Environmental > Terrestrial > Soil > Wetlands > Peat | place...
CAAGTTCGGCATTCCCTCGACCTGGTACGAGGCCTTCCACACCTACGGCTGCAAGATCACGGAGAGCGACACGATCTACTATTGCGACAACATCGAGATGGGGCGTCACGCCACCTTTCCGCTTTCCAAGCAGAAGCCGCACTTCTTCCTCATCAACCTGGCCACCGGCGGCGGCTGGCCCGTCGATCTGTCGCGCTACGGCAAAGTTGACATGTACGTAGACTACGTGCGGGTCTATCAGGGAAAGAAATAAAAGTCACTTGATGCACGTAAATCTCGATGTTGCCTGGTGGCTATCGCGCAGCGTGCTCGACAGGACGAAGCCCAGCGACAGAACGGCAATGTTGCCCAGAAATACGTACTGGGCAAGTTGCGTAGCGTGGTGGTCGTTGATAAACGCCACGAATTGTGGGCCAATGATTCCGCCCGCTGACCATGCCGTGAGAATCGCTCCATACACGACCGGCATTTGAATCGCGCCGAAGACGTCTAGCACAAAGGAAGGCATCGTCCCGAAGCCACCGCCGTAACAGAGGAGGATGTAGCAGATTAGCCCGCCAAACAGCCACGGATTGTTGACTTGCGTGAGCACGCCGCCAATCATCGCCAATCGTCGCGGTCCCATGCGGGGAAGTTGAAGGCCGCCCCAGGCCGCGGCAAGCCCAAGGCAGCAGATAGCCAGGCTGAAGGTCCATGTCGCTTGCGTATTCGACCAACCGTACGCCTCAACCAGCGGTTTCTGAAAATAACTCCAGGCGTACACACTTCCCAGGCAGAGTTGCAGCGCCGTCCCCGCCAGGGCAATGCACCAGCGATTTTCGAGAACCGCTTTGGCCATCGAGACACTTGCGGCAGGCGAGTTCGGTCGTCGACTTGATTTATCCGCTGGGATTGATCTGGTGCTTTCCTTCTTGCCCCCGCGACGAAATGCCGTGTCGCTCCGGCGGCCGCAATATCGCCTGATAATTGGCGTTTGTGGCCCCGATGGCGATGTAACGCGGGGTCAATCGAGTACTTCCATCCTAGCAAGCGACGAGAGCCTAGTGTAAAGTATCTTGCAAACGAGTTCTGATCCATAACCCGGGAGTCCACAAATGAGAAAAGCATTCAACGGTACAATACGACAACTGGGCCTCTTGGGCCTGACACTGGGGCTGGCGGCGATTTGCGCTAGGGCCCTGGCTGCGGAGACCGGCAAGACCCTGGACGTTAAGTTGGGCCAGACCATCCAGCGGACATGGGACGATGTCAAGAAGGCCGGCTACGCCTACGGGCCCAAGCAGGAGTTCGACCCGAGCAGCCAGGAGACGCACGTCTGGCTGCCCTATGGGAGTGAAGGGGCGTACTTCGAGGTCGCCGGCGTAAAATTCACCGATCCCGGGCCGCCCGAAGGATGCCCCCTAGTGCTGCCGACCGATGACCATGCCAGCGGGCGACTGGTCTTCAAGTTGCACTTCGACAAGCCGATCGGCGGATTGCGATTCTCCGCCGGTTGGAGCGAGTGGGGCGTCGGCGGCGACACGGTCGGCGGCGTCGAATACAGTGTGGACGGCCGGAAGTGGACCACGATCCGCCAAATCAACGAGGCCAAGGCCCAGGCCCGCATCATCGATCAGTTCGTCGATGGCCAGAAGACGTTCAGCGGACTCAACACGCAGGATTTGTACATTCGCTGCTACAGCCGCGACAAGACAAATCCGGAGGCCCAGACCGGTCCGGGCCGTTGGATGAAGTTCCGCATGGCGGGCGACCCGGCATGGGGCGATGTGGCCACGACGTTCTTCAATTGCCAGTTCCAGCTTTGGGTGACGCCGCCTCAAGGGCCGCCGACCGCGGTAAAAGCCAACGACTTTCTCAACTCGCTGGGCGTCTGTACGCATGTCCGACAAGGCGAGGATAACCCAACTAAGGTCGCGGAGTGCCTGGCCTACACCGGCATCCGCGCCATCCGTGACGACGGGTCCACGGACCCCAAGACCCTGAAATCCTTCATCGACATTCATCGGGCCTGTGGGGCCAAAGTGGTTCTGCTGCCGATCAACGGCGACGTCGCGGCCAGTCTGGCCGAATATGAAACATTGGCCGCGGCGGGCGCTTTGCTGGCGGCCGACGGACCCAACGAGCCGAATAATTGGCACGTCACGTACAAGGGGGCAACCTCGTCGAGCAAGACCTCGCTGCCGATCGCCCGCTTCCAGGCCGATCTATACGCCGCGGTGAAGGCCGATCCCAAGCTGGCCGGAATTCCCGTCTTCCATTCCAGCGAGGCCGGCGGCTCCGAGCCGGACAACTGCGGCTTGCAGTTCCTGACCATCCCCAAGGGCGCTGGCTGCTTGATGCCCGACGGAACCAAGTACGCCGATTACGCCAACCCGCACAATTACGTCTGCGATCACCTCAAGGGCATTACCGAGGACAACATCGCCTGGAATGCCGAAGACCCCACTTTGAAAGGCAAGTGGGACGGATTGTGGGGCGAGTATGGCCACACCTGGTGGGGCGGTGGGTTCAACGGCTATACGCCGGCCCAGCTTGCCACGCTGCCCAGGGTCACCACCGAGACCGGCTGGAGCACCCGCGCCGGCGGGGGCGGGCATACCGACGCGCTTTCCGAAGAGGAGCAAGGCAAGCTGTTCGTGAACCTGTATTTGGACGCGTTCAAACGGGGTTGGACCTACACCTTTATCTATATGCTGCACGATTCTCGTGGCCAAGGCGCGTGGGGCTTTGTCCGCGACGATTACTCGCACAAGGCCTCGGCCATTTATCTTCACAACCTGACCACGATCCTGGCCGACCAATTGTCCAACTTCGCGCCGCGCAAGCTCGACTACAACATCCTCGACAAACCCACGACCGTCCACGATCTGCTCATCGAGAAGAGCGACGGCACGCTGGAGTTGGCCGTGTGGGGCGAACGGGCGAAGGGTGCCGACGATGTCACCGTCAAGTTCGGCGCCGCGCAGGCCGCGGTGAAAGTATATGATCCGACAGTCAGCGTTGCGCCCATCCGGACGCTTGCCGACGTCAGCTCCGTGCGGCTGACATTGGGCGACCATGCACAGATCGTCGAAATCGCCGCGCCGGCGCATTGAACGTTCGCACCCTAGAGTTTCAACTCAGGGAAAACGCTCGGCCAGCGAACGATTCCCCCATCCTGTTGAAATTGCCGGGCCTTTCGTATTTCTCTATTCGCGGCAACCAGAACCACCCATTAGTTGTACATTCGCTAACCGTGACTTGCATTTCGTGAAGTTCTGATTAAGATTGAATTACCAAAGCAGTACAGGGCTATTGGTTCGTCATGTTGGATACTCTTGCGCCTAGTATGTGGACTTGTTGTTGACCGTCAAGTGAGTGACATCGAGACCTGGAGTGACATTGGTGGACGAGAATCCCGAATTCCTTCAAGCCTTACCTGCCGACTCGCAGCAAGAGTGTCCTAGTGAGGATTTTGTTTTGCTGCTGGCGACTTGCCAGCGGCCGATCTTCCTGTACGCGATGTCCTTGTTAGGGAACGTGCAGGATGCCGAGGATGTCGTCCAAGAGAGTGGCCTCGTTCTCTGGAAGAAATTTCACGAATATCAGCCCGGCACGGATTTCGTGCGTTGGGCCTGCCAGATTGCCCGCTACCAGTCGCTCAAATTGCGCGCGCGGCGGTTTCGGGGGCCGCAGGTTTTCAGCAACGATTTCCTGGAGATCATCGCCACCGCTTCCGAGGAGAAGTCGCCTGCGGAACTCGATGCACGACGACAGGCTGTTTTGCAGTGTATGCAAAAACTGAGCGCGGCCGATAGAGACCTTATCGTTCGCCGTTATCGCAAAGGTGCTTCCACACGGGGTGTGGCCACGGCGTTGAATCGCAGTGCGCAGGGAACCCGACGTTCTTTGCAGCGAATCCGGGAAGCTTTGGCACGCTGCGTCGGTCATAAGTTCGCGCGGGACGAGTAACAAAGAGTTCCCTGACATTACCCGCCGCTTGCGCTGACACAGCGGGATCCGATGTCGGAATCGATGGGGCTTCTATGTGCCGACCCTGCGCTTTTTGAGGCATCTAGCATAACTCTAACGACATGAATACTAAAATCATACATATTATGCGTTTTAGTAAGTGCTTTTCCTCGTCTGGGCGGCAGTTCCAGGGAAGCTCACAGAAATTGAACCTGAAAAATTGAGTTTTCAACCTACCGAATCGCTGTTTCCCTGGGTATGTAGTAGACTCTATCACAAAGAGAGGGAATCCCTGCTTGAGTTGGTAGTCCAATAAAGTGGGGCAATAGTAGGCGTGAGCTAGATAGGTTCGATACCATGATTAGCACGGGTCAGCAAATGTATTCAATGACAGTTAGTGACGACCTTCGCGCTGCCGAGTTTCGGCGGAATCGGTCGTCATCGCCTGCCTGCGAGTCGTCGGCAATTCAAGATGACGCCCTTTTGCGAACCCCCACGGTTTGTGTGGTCGATCCGGATCCAGTGACGGGGACGACCATCAAGGACTTGCTGCAAGGGTATAAGTGGGTGGTGCAGGCATACACTTCCGGGCGTGAGTTCTTTTCCGACTACGCCGGTGATCGACCAGGGTGCCTGGTCCTGGAGCAACGGGTTTTCGATATCAGCGGTCTACAGATCCAGCGACGTCTGGCTGAGAAAAACCAGCGGCTTCCCCTGGTATTCGTGACATCTGCCTTGGATATCTCGACGGCGGTGGTTCTCATGCGCGGGGGAGCCATCCATATCTTGGAGAAACCCCTGCGCTCGATCGAGTTGCTCAACGCCATCCAGGAAGCGGTGGCCATTGACCAGAATGAGCGTCGCCAGGAGGTTGGAAAACGTCGCATGCGAGAATTGATCGCGATGTTGACACGGAAAGAACGGCAACTGATAGGCTTGTTTGCCGTAGCGAAATCAACCAAAGTCATTGCCGCGGAGTTGGGTATTTGCGCGCGTGCGGTCGAGTTGCGGCGTCGCGGAGTCATGGACAAGCTGGGATTGAAGTCGTCGCTTGAACTGCTCAGATTTTCTATACTTGCCGCTTTGGAATTCCACGATTATTGCGATGCCTTAGAAGAGGCAACCGTAGGCGCGGATTTCTAATGGCTGCACGCCTTGGACCAGTCTCTCGGCTGCGGAACCTGCCGCGTGAGTGGCGGTTTTATTGCCGGAGAAACACGGAATTTATCGTCCGACCCTAAGGGCCTCCCGTATTCGCCCCCCTTGCGGTTAATTTTTTCTATGCCATGACAGCGTTTTTTTCCACCCGTAGAGGCATAAATGCCGGCATTTAGAAACGACATTTGGCGACTATTGATTGCGTGTTTGCAAAAATGTTGCCGCGCAGAGTTTTTCAGCGTACCATTTTCTTCTAAATTAGGGTATAAAGACGGGGTGACCACAACCTGAGCGGTTGTTGTCAGCCCCACTAGACTGGGTAGTTCGCCGCGTAGTGACGGGAAAAGGAATGAGTCAGTTCACATCCGAATTGGCAGAGTTGGTAGACCGGTTCTGTGAAGGTGACATTACGCCGACGCAGGCCGCTCGACTGGAAGCTCTCGTCAGCGAGTGTCCGGACGCGCGCAAGTACCTCTTGGACTGCTTCCAGATCCATTGTGAGTTGGCCTGGGAATTCGGACGGGAAAGCGAGGACTTGAGCCAAGCAAGTACTGGGGAGGTGATTCCCGCGCATGACCGTCGCGCACGGCCACGAAAACGACAGCGTGTTTGGGTATTTGCCGCAGCGGCGGTCGCATTGTTGGTTGCCGCTGGGTTGGGTCTAACAACCCTCTTCCATTTTGGCGTCCACAAGAACGAGACACATCTTCCGGGCATTGCTCGCATTGAACAGGCCAACGACGTGCGTTGGTGCGACGAAGCGGTTCCTGCCGCCGGTGCTTCCCTGCCTGCGGGCAGTAAGTTGGCATTTCAGCAAGGTCTGCTGGCAGTGGTTTTTCAGAGCGGTGCGCGCGTGATCCTGCAGGGGCCGGCGGAGATCGAATTGTCGTCGCCATCTGCGCTGTTCCTGCAACATGGCAAGTTGACTGCGGAGGTATCGACCGCCGCCCACGGTTTTACCGTACGCACGCCCAACTCCACGGTTGTCGATCTGGGCACGCGGTTCGGTGTGGCATGCCAGGCGGGGCAGACGGACGTCGAGGTCTTCGTGGGCCGCGTTCTGCTGCGGCTTGACGACCAGCAATCCGGGGGCAGTCCGCGTGAACTGCCGTTGTCGGCCAACAGCGCGATGCGCATCAACGGCATCCCCGGGCAAGGGCGATTGAAGACCGAACCGTTGGTCGCCGGCAGCCGGAATTTTGTGCAGTCCTTGGCAGGTTCGGCTGCCCAATTGCAGGCCCTTGCCGAGAATGATCCACACCTGGTTCATCTTTATTCTTTCGAGGGCGCGACTGCCACGGAGAAGCTCCGCGACCGGCGGGGGAACCTCGATTTGCATGACGTGGCGATGCGGGACGGAGACGGTGGCGGACGCTTGGAATTCACTCGCGGCGGCGCAGATCAATCCACACAAGTCGTCGCTACCTACCGCGCTGCAGCCCTGGGCGGAACCCATGGCCGGAGTTTGCAGTCGCAGTCCGTATTCCAGCCACCGGCGTCCATGACCATCGAACTCCTCCTGTACCTGTCCCGGGTCGAAAAGAATCCGGAGGGTTTCATTGCCTGTGCCGTGGCCGCGCGGCACGACCGCGATCACTGCGGCTTTCTCGTAACTGCCATCCGCGACGGCGAACTGGCCTTTTTGCTCGACGGCGGGGCCGCGTGGTTGCAAAGTGGATTCAATTTTGCTCCCGGCCGCTGGTACTACGTCGCCACGACCTTCCAGGTCAACGGCGGGGACACGGAAGTCAATGCTTTTGCGGCAGATCTTGCTGAGAAGAGCCCGAAGTTGAGTTGGATCGTGCGGAACCGCAGGGTGCCGGGCGTGCCGGCCTCGGGAATGCTAGGCATTGGAAACGGTTTTGATGGCCAGGCGGCCAGTGTCTATCCGTGGCCAGGACAGCTTGGCAATGTGTCGATCTACGATACTGTTCTCGATCAGCCGACGTTGGAAGGTCACTTGCGAGCCTTGTCACCCCAGGCCTCCAATCGGTCCGAGTTGGCCCCCGCCAAGAATTGAACCTCCCTAAGGGGCCGCCCGGGCCGGTTGGCCCGTCGCGCTAGCAAATGACTCGCAGCGGCAAGGCGTGAAAGCCTCGCCTGGAAGGTCATGATCGCTTGCAACTGGGCGTATCGGCCCAGTTCGCCCCTTGCCGTAAATGCTCGCCTCCGCTAACTCGCCGCTAGCCAAATTATTGCTAGCGAGGTTACATGCCTCTGCGTTAAACAACTACCCCGGCTTGCCCCGACAGTCAATTCCCGTCCTGCGGATGGATTTGCCAACCGCAATGCATGCCCTAAGCGGATACAGCGTCAAGGTTTAGTTCGAAGACAGGGCTAATTCTTCTCTGCCTAGTTCCCCGGGGTGGCAGCCAAATGTTTTCCGCCGTGTTATAATTGGTGAATCTCGTCTGTTTCGCCAACTCGCAAGGGGCAGCGTTTTTTGTGAATCTACTAGTTGGTCCTATTTTGTTCTATGGGTTGATGATGCTCGGGTGGTCTCCTGAGCTCCAGACAGAAATCGCTCTGCAACCCATGTCGAGCACAGCGCTAAGTCCCTGCGTCGTCTCGCTACGGCCGGTGCCGGGTTCGTACGGTCTTGGCAGGATGTTGCCAACGGCCGTAGCGGCCGAGTCCCTGGCACTGCGGGGCAAGCGATCCACCCTTTGCGTTTTAGCGGCGGGTGAGAGTATTGCCGCCCCGGCCAGCGAAGTGGGTGGCGAGGGCGGCAGCGGCGGGAACACCGCGGCCCACCCTTCGGCCGACTCCCAGGTGACAAGCGAGCTCCAGCGACTTGGCGGTCGCTTCCTGGCCGAAGGCTCCTGCCCCTGCTGGTCCCCCCAGGGCAGCAGTATCGTCTACGGCCACGGCGATGAATTGAGAATCCTCGATATTGCGTCGGGCACATCCCGAAGTCTGGCAACGTCGGGGCGATCCGCAGCTTGGTCTCCTGGTGACGGTCACTACATCGCCTATGTCCGCGGCCCCGAAGGGAAGGAAGAGATCTGCTTGTACAAGACAAGCGGCGGCCATTCGCAACGACTCGCTGCGGGGAAAAACCCACGCTGGTCGAAGGACGGTAGCACGCTCTACTTTTCTTTGCCCAGCAAACCACAACTTTATGCAATCGACATCGAGCATCAGCGGCCAGCCCAGGCAGTCGATAAACCTGGAGAGATTTTTGACCCTGCGGGCCTTGCGACAGAAGGCGGAAGGCATCTCGCCCGCATGTCCGCAGACAGCCTGCAGATCGTCGACCGCAAAACAGGAAAGTCCACCCCGCCATGGCCCGTGGCGAAGACCGTGGAGGGTGGGCCAGTCTGGTCGCCCGACGGGCGTTATCTGGCATTCGCCGGATTTCGCTATGCGCGGGGCGTGATCCTGGGAGTCCTGGACGTGGAAAGCAACCATCTGCTGCGCATAGGAGGCAGCCAGTGCGGTTGGCCCTGCTGGTCGCCGAACGGTTCCGAATTGGCCTTCGTCGTACGGCGGAATAGCCAAACTGAGATCTGGCGCATTTCGACCAGCGCCCTGCAACGCTCCCCTGCCCTGGCTCCAGCCTGCGCCTGTCCGAACGTTCCCCAAGCGGCCGCCGAACTCGTCGGTCCCTGGCACTGCGCCTGTGGCAGGCTCGTGGCGATCGATCTGAGCCAGCACTACACCGCCGCCAAGTGTGGCATCAAAAGCAATGCCGAGAACGACAATCCGCTCGACTTGCCTGCGGGTCCGCGGCTGCTGGCGGGCGTGGAATTCCAGATTGGCGAGCGGATGCTCCAACTGCGCGGCCAGCGTGCGCCGCAGATGCCGCTGGCCGTCAAGGAAATTCCCGTACATCGCCGTGTGGTGCGGTTGTACATCCTGCATGCCACCCAGGACGCGCGTAGTTCTCACGGCGTCCGCGAGGGCGAACTGATTGCCGAATACCGGGTGCACTACGCGGATGGGGACGTGGCGACGATCCCCGTGAACGTCGGCCAGGATGTCCGCGATTGGTGGACCAGCGAGCCGGAACCACTGGCCCGCAGCCAGGTGGCTTGGGCGGGAGAGAATAAGGCCGCCAGCGACGGTCATTGTTACCTGCGGTTGTTTCTTTCCACATGGAAGAACCCGCACCTGGAGAAGGTCGTGGCCAGTATCGACTACGTCTCGATGCAGCGTGCTGCCGCCCCGTTTTGCCTGGCCATCACGGCGGAAGAACCGCGGCGAATCGATGCTGCGCCGCAGGCCTTGAGGTCACGGTGAGTTTGGCTGGCACGATGCTTTGCAACGTGGCGCCAGCGATCGAGCTTGGCGGGCCTAAGCGATTACGGCGTTAGTCCGGATGGCGCCCACACCAGGTAGCGCGATGAGCGGCAGGTGGTCGCAAGCGATATCGGGCCCAAGCCAGCACTGTCGCGGCCGCCAGCCGCTAGTGCATAGGCCTTGCGGCCCTCGGCCGATTGATGATCGTGGAACAAGGCCGCTATCCAGCGTCGCCCGGCAAACAACAGAGTGCCTCCAGCAACAATGCCAATTATGCACCCGCCAAGCCGTCCGGGAAGCAGTTGCTGTTCATCCTCACGGTCAAGGCAGGTCCTGATTATCCAGGCCACGACAGCCGCAGTGCGAGCGGGCGGATTCCACCTTTCAAAGCTCCCAACCTGGATTATTCACGTTGCCCGCGCCGCAATTGCGGACGAATGCTTCGAACGCCGCTGCGTACTGGTTGTGGCGATGGGCCATGCTGAAATGCCCACAAAGGCAAGAGGCTGCGCTCTTTGCTAGCGGCTACCTCACGGCCTTGGGCGCACCGAGAAGAATGTCAGCATGGACGCGAATGCCGAGTGCCTCGATCACTTGCTTCAGCCTGCGCACGCTCGCTGCCGTGTACTCCGTTGCCTCGTAGCGTTGGATTTGTTGTTCTTTAAGCCCTAGCCGTTCCGCCAGGTCCTTCTGCGTTAGCCCTGAAGCAATTCGTGCCTTGATCAGCACGCGGGGGAGTTCCGCAAAAGAGTCGAGCGTCAATACGCTTTCCTCGCCGAAACGCAACCTGTCATATTCGCGTATCTCTTGCTCAAGATCGTGCAACTGACTACGAAGAGCATCGTGCTCCAACTTCTGCAACAGCGGATCGCTGCCAGGGTGCCCCGTTGCTTCCTCCAAGGCACGCGAAAACTTCTCTGCATGGGTCTTTGTGATGCGGTATTGTCGCTCATTGCTAATCATGATATCACCTTTTACAAATCTATAGCCACGATCCCCTTGGGCAAACCCGTTTGCTTATCCACCTGAAAGAAGTCGAGAAAAAGGCCGCCGAAACTCGGCTCGCGAAAGTTCGCCGGAAAGAATTCTCCGAAGTACTTGGCTTTCTGTGCGGCCCTTCCATTGCTGAAGTCTGCAAAGCAGGGTTCGCGCTGGAGCAAAATTGCTAAGTCGACACCGGTCGCGTCCCAAAGTGCGTCGAAATCCTCCGGACTGACTTTTGACGTAGCGAAACTGCCGTCCAAATAGACTCGTCGACAGCCGGCCGAATACAGGATCTCCGTGGCGGCTCGAAACCCCTGCAAAAGCTGGATTCGCTGTGCGGTTGATGCAAACGTAGCGAAAACCTCGTCCCAGGTCGCCAAATGGATGCCGGCAGGGAGGTTTCCTCCCTGATCAAACGGTGGGATCATTACACAATGATATTGTTGTGTCGTAGAGAAGTCAATAGTCTATTATCGGAACCATTGCAAAAAATCCCTCCCATCGGCGACGGAGGAGTAGAACCCGAGAGACGGAGAGCGACAACAGCCTGCCCATAGGCTTCGCCAAAGCTACGGTGTAGCGTGCAACCTGTTGCGGGTTCTACGAGCGCTGCCAGCGGGTTATCGGGAGCGAGTCCGTGCCCGATGAGAAGGGGGCCATTGGCCGCCACTGAGGCTGGCGCACGTGCCCTGCTGCAAGCAGGGGCACGATCCCCAAGAGTACGATCCTGATCGCCTGTACATCCTGCATGCCACCCAGGACGCGCGTAGTTCTCACGGCGTCCGCGAGGGCGAACTGATTGCCGAATACCGGGTGCACTACGCGGATGGGGACCTGGCGACGATCCCCGTGAACGTCGGCCAGGATGTCCGCGATTGGTGGACCAGCGAGCCGGAACCGCTGGCCCGCAGCCAGGTGGCTTGGGCGGGAGAGAATAAGGCCGCCAGCGACGGTCATTGTTACCTGCGGTTGTTTCTTTCCACATGGAAGAACCCGCACCTGGAGAAGGTCGTGGCCAGCATCGACTACGTCTCGATGCAGCCTGCTGCCGCCCCGTTTTGCCTGGCCATCACGGCGGAAGAACCGCGGCGAATCGATGCTGCGCCGCAGGCCTCGAGTTCACAGTGAGTTTGGCGACAGACAGGATTCGGATGCAAGCTCAAGGTACGCGGTGTGCTGTAGCGCAACAGCAGGTGGGGCTATCTATCCGGCATCTTCCGCAAAAGCCGCAAAGTCCACCCAATTTAACTGCCGATAGAATTGGACGTACGGAGCGTATATAATCAAGGAAGAAGGGAAGGCCGACGAGTTTGCCAATCGCTCTTCGCGGAGCGATCGAACCCTGTCGGCTGCGATGCACCTCAATAGGGAGAGAAACGATGTCACGACGGCCGTTCCTGATCACGATTGTAGCCTGGGGATTTTCCACCACGTTGGCGCTGCCAGTTTTCGCCCAAGTGGGGGGGATTCCTTCGCCATATGGGTCGTCTCCGTTCAGTCCCTGGCTGAATCTCAATCAAAAACAGGGGGGACCTTTGGACCCCTATCACATGTTCGTGCAGCCGAGCTTGCAGTTGAACAATGCCTTGCAGGTACAGCAGGCAGGCATTCAGCGCAATGCGGCTGGGCTGGGCGGCGTGTCCGACCGTCTCATGACCGACATGGAGGCCATGCGTACCGGGCCGGGACAGACCGGTATGGGTGCTGGTTTTATGAACCACACTGTGTATTTCAACACCTATCGACGGAATGGCCAGGGTGCAGGAATGATGGGAGCCGGGATGACCGGAGGAGGGATGGCGGGAGGAGGGATGGCGGGAGGAGGGATGGCGGGAGGAGGGATGGCGGG
>Ga0181520_10010758_pt1 | contig 12183 bp, 12 predicted proteins | sample PEATcosm2014_Bin_29_FD_132451 | JGI IMG/M metagenome (GOLD analysis project Ga0181520, IMG submission 132451) | Peatland microbial communities from MTU Mesocosm Facility, Houghton, MI, USA - PEATcosm2014_Bin02_30_metaG | ecosystem: Environmental > Terrestrial > Soil > Wetlands > Peat | place...
CTCTTGAAATTCCCGATGGTAAAAATCTTTTAATCTATGGAGAGAACGGTAGTGGTAAAAGTTCAATATTTGAAGGATTAAAAGACTTATTTCAATCGTCAATTAACCTCTCTCAGAATTTTAATCAGAATAAATTTTCATTTGGTAAAATACCTGCCCAGCCTGAACCTTTTGTCTCAATCAATTTTGATAATGATCCGACTGAATATATTTATTCGATTGATTCTTATAACACCAATACCATAAGTTATGATCATATAATGAAATCGAATACTTCGAAATCACTTCTAAGCTATAAAGAATTATTGAAAACACATTTTATAAAAGAAAAAGAAGAACTTAATTTATTCGATTTAATGGTTGGTGAAAATGGAATTATTTCTAATGTCAAAAATCCTTCTGGCCTAACAGCTAATCGCTCGGAAGGAACATTTGGCTTTCTATGGTCTGACATAAAAAGAAGAGCTGCGTCTAATCGTCATTCTTATGACTATTGGGATTTATCTTCTTTTCCTATTATCGAAGATTTTAATATTGGTTTGGAACGGTTCTTAGATTTACTAGGTGGCGATATAAATAATTTATTGGCCGAGTTTGATCCTAATTTTCAATTGGAAAAATTTGAATATACCTCTATACAGCATAATGATGTTCGAAATGTTCCCGATCGCTTAAAAAATTATAAAATAAAACCAATTATTAAATTTTACAATGAAAAAATCGTTAATCATTCATCATTTCTAAATGAAGCAAGGTTAACCGCATTAGCAATATCAATTTATTTTGCTTCTCTTATGGAAGTCCCAGATCCACCTTATAAATTACTTTTCTTAGATGATATTTTTATAGGATTAGATAATTGTTAATTCCGGTTGAAAATTGACCAAGTCCCCGGCTAAAATGTACAACTGGAAAATTAAGGCGCTTTTCTATTGCTTTGTTATAATCTTCTATTGCTCGTATAAAGTCTTTTAGTTCAGCATATGCAAGTCCGCGATAAAAATATGTATTAACAAAATAGGGCTCAGATTTAAGTGCTTTAGTATGATCTTCAATCGATTTTTGAATTTTACCTTGTTTAAAATAAACAAGTCCACGATCACTATATGCGTTGGTTTTAGAAAAATCTTTGATCGCTTTTTCATATTCACCCAGTTCAACATAAGCAAGCCCACGTTGATGATATGCATCAGCTTTATCCTCAAGTTTCAGTTCAATTGCTTTAGTATAATCTTCTATAGCGTTTTCATAGTTCCCCGGAAAATCATTACACTGTCCACGGTAATAATATGCTTCAGCAAAATCCGGTTTTACTTCAATTGCTTTAGTATAATATTTTATTGCTTTTTTATGATAATCCTCTCTAAAGTTATCACCTAGTACACTATTCATCACAACATAACAATGTCCACAATGCCAATATGCTTCAGCATAATCCGGTTTAATTTTTATTGCTTTATTAAAATTTCTTATGGATTTATGATGTTCATCATAGCTATAATAAACTACGCCACGATTATAATATGCTTCCGCAAAATTAGGTTTCAATTTAATAGCTGAATTAATATCTATTAGTGCTTTATCATAATCATTTAGATTAAAATAAACCATGCCTCGATGTGAATATGCTTCAGCATAATCAGATTTCAATTCTATAGCTTTAGTAAAATCTGCAATTGCTAAATCATTGTTACCTTTTTTAATATTTTTAAGCCCTTTATTAAAATGCACTTCTGCTATGTTAGATCCCATTTTATTAACAACCCTCTTTCTTCCCTTTTAATCTCTGTCGGATTAAAAATAATACTTTAAAAATATTTTATTTGAACTAAAACTTTAAATTAGATGATAATTAATTCCAAAGTTTCTTATTTATGATGTTTAAAATAAATTATTCCGGTCTATGCAATACCGGAATAATATTATATCCATATACACTATCGCATTTTTAGGAGAATACTTTAGAGTTACTGCTGTAATTCAAGTAATAAATAATTTACAAAAATGACTTTTATTAAACTTACCAATTCGAGTCCGTTTGCTTTTTCGTGACACTATTCGAGATTTTAAGTAGCTAGCTAGTTAAAGCTATTGTCGATTCAGATTAGCGTGGTATAAATTCTGCCATTGAATTATTTCCATCTTATCCTAAGCGCTTGAAAAAGAGTTGAAATAATTATACCCGGTACTGCCGAATATCTTTAAGCAAGAACTTATACTAGGTACACAACACATGATCTACAATCTTAACCAGCAACCGTTCAGTAAAGGATTGGGCAATATCTTTCTGGATTCGGTTATGGCAAATGCATTAATGGACTGGTTATGTAATAATGCTCATTATATAACCATAAAAGGTGGATCCTATTGGCGGAAAAAGAATCCGGTATTAGATAAGGAATAATTAAAATTTTACTTAAATTTATAATTGCTATGGGTATTAAGGGTGGGGATTCTTTTGAGCCTGGCGGTGGAATAATTTTGACCCCTTTGACAGCTACAGAGGATGAAAGAACAATCGGCAGGATAGATCATATGCATGGTGCAAGAATTATTAGAAGCCGGCGAGAAATGCAAAACCAAGTAAGATAATCATAGAATATGCGCTCTCTTTTATTTTTGAATTGATTTGTCCTGTTCGTTCTCCGCTTTTAGTATTGCAAGCAACACTTGTGCGTTTAATCTGACCTTAAAGTTAGGGTTTACATACTCAAAAATGATGCTGCCGTCTTTCTGAACGATAAATACTGCTGGCACGGGAAGTAAGTGATGATTCAAACCAGAGGCTGCTTCAAAATCAACTCCGTATTTCTTGACCTTTTTAACTGATTCTGTGTCCAATCTGAATGCTATTCCGAAGGCTTTGGCTGCATTCATTGTACTATCCGATAGAAGTGTATAATGAAGGTCGTGCTTTTCAATACTTTTCTCTATATTCTCCGGTCGGTCCGCACTGATAGCCACAATTTGGTAGCCCTCTTTCAGCACGTCGTCCTCTATCGAACGCAACTGTTCCATTTGAAGATTGCAGCACGGACACCATCCACCACGGTAAAATATGAGAACTGTGGGCTTTTGCTCGAGGAGAGAATACAGTTTGACCTCTTTCCCCGTGACATCGGTCAGAATAACATCCGGAACTGCCATCCCGACCAAAAGCGGATGAATCTCATCTGCACGCTCTGCTATTATACCGGACGGCTTATTTTGTTCTTGTGCTACGACAACAGGACCTGTTATCATAATTGTTGCAAAACTGATCGCTAAAATAAATCCTTTAACCATAGCATTCTTTCTCCCTAATATTTACAATCCTTGAAAAGTTCCTTGCCAAAACTTGAGAACACATTGTCGATTACTTCTTTTGTTTAAATTACTATTATAAAGTCCACTAATCAATAGTAACTTTTACTCTCTCACAAAATTGACCTGCCTCCCAAAAGAGATCCACTTTTTAATTAGTAAAGATTATATTAACGGTTCAAAAAAAAGATTAAAGATGGGCTCCATTCTTGCGATAAATAATACAAGGGTTTCAACAAAATTGCGAATGTATGTCGATGAATGGTTCCATGAATCCACACGATTTTTATGATTATTATTTGTTTTTTTCCGAAAAAGAACCGAACATTTTATAAATATTGCTTTTAAGAACCTGATTATTCTTTGGGTTATTCATCCTCTTTTCAGCAATATTTCAAATATCACTTTAAATGAAATGAATGATTATCTATTCATTATAAATTTAATAGCTTGATTATTTAACCGTATTAGAATAGTCATCTATTATATTATTATTTTTTTCATTCAGCATGTTCTATAATATTTTTTATAATGAACAATAAGATATAACGTTCTTTTTCTTTTTCCAATCTTTCATTTTCTTCCGGAATATCTAAATCCAATAATTGAAGCAACTCATTTAATAATTTATTAAGTATTGAAGCTTTACTAACATTTCTAGCTATTCTAGAACCAATTCGATTAAGAACATCTACATCTAAATTTAAATCATCCGTAATATGATCTGAATTGCTATTAATGCACTCCATAATAATTTGATATATTGGGTCTGTATTTGGTTCTAAATATGATTTGATCCTATTTGCTAGCTTAGTCTCCAGCTGCATCCATAAAAAGACTGGTAGGAATAACATTTTATACCTCATTTTTGTTAATAAAAATTGTTACGGAATCCATGACTTTATTTTCAATAATTTTTGGGTTAAATTTTCTTAAAATAGGATTTATAATTTCCATAGTTGAGTAATAAAGCGGATACTCTATTGGCTTTTCGCTTACCAATAAATTAAACCCTATCCCAATCCTTGAAAAATATAAAAGTAAATCGATAGCAGAAATCAATTGAATATCCCAACCTTTGATAGGGATCGAAAAAATTCCGGATGCAATGACATAATCAAATTCTGATTCGTTAAATGGATTCTTGTAAATATTTCTCACTTCAAAATTGGTATAAGGATATTTTGTCTTTGCGATATCAATAAATTCTTGGCAAATATCCACACCAAGATAATCTTTGATATGAATATTATTATCAATCAGAAATTGGTATAAATCACCAAATCCACACCCTAGATCAAGAATGCTTTTATTATTTAAATCTCCTATCTTGAATAAATCTTCAAAACATTTTTTCTGAGAGTCCTTACTATCCCACAACGAATGAATAGTAGCACCATATTTTCTATTCTGTTCTTTAGCAAATATCAGTGTCTTATCAAGGTACTGTTGATTAATACAAGGATTTTGTAATTTTATTTTACTATTTATTTCTGATTTCATTATAAATATGTTTACTTAATTGCTGTCCTTTGCCTTCTGCTGTAAAATGCCTTTTCGTTTTCATCTCTACTCCAGCAGTTTATTATTGTTAATATATCAAAAGTGAATTTCTTACTCAAGATTTATAATTTCAATAAAATTAATTTTGAAACTGTTAAAATGATTTTTATATTTTAATGGGTTTACCAATAAGCCACATAGCTTTTCGATTGTTTTGTTGAATAGTTATATGGCCGGCATTAATTCTTTTCAAATTCTTTTTCTGTCTTGTCAGGTAAACTATTCATCCAATTAGAAACCGGAAGTGAATTATCATTTACAAGTGAGGGAATAATGTGAACCCGTAACTAGAGAATCATCTAAGACCAGAAACTGAGGAATCATTTGAACTTTTTATATTTTAACTGTGAAATAATCGTGTCACCGAGATATAAAAGAATTTAATTTTCTTGACAAAAGAATTGGAAAAAATAATAACTTTGACTATGAAAATATTTTTAGATGATATAAGAATAGAGCCTGAGGGCTGGGTTCGTGCAAAAACAGTACAAGAAGCCATCGAATAATTAAGATCAAACAAAGTCACTGAAATTAGTCTTGATCACGATCTTGGCGATGATAAAAACGGAAACGGATATGATGTTATCCTTTGGATAGAACAAGAGGTTTATATGAATAATTATATTTCTCCAATAATAAAAGTTCACAGTGCAAATGTCGCCGCCAGAGAAAAAATGGAAGCCGGAATAAAAAACATTCTAAGATTTAATCGTTAAAAAAGGAGTCTTTTGTACCAAGTGGGGGAATACAAGTGTTCTTGACTGGGTTACAACTCTAATCAATTCGACTGAAAGGAATGTTAGTAACACCCAGAAAAAAACCGGGGTGGGATTGAATTATTTATTAGATTTTCTTTTCTATAGATACTTTTGGTCACTGATAGCAACAAGCATATCTTTGCGTATAAGTCTCATTTTGTATGAAATATAATTAAATTAATGGTAGGCAATTTCAATGGCACAACAAAATTAAAGAGGCATATAAATGATTCCAGATTTCCAGACGATAATGTTACCATTACTTGAACTATTGAGTGATGGACAAGAACACGAACTACAAACTTTGATTAAACAAATTTCAGATAAGTTTGAACTAACAGACGAGGAAAGGACAGAACTATTGCCAAGTGGAACTCAAGAAGTAATCAACAATAGGGTTGGTTGGGCAAAGGCAGATTTAAAGAAAGCTAATCTTCTTTCGTCGCCACGACGAGCTGTATGTATTATTACCGAACTGGGTAAAAAAGTTTTACAGAATAAACCAAATAAAATTGATGTGAAGTTTTTACAAACTTTTCCTGACTTTAAAGAGTGGCAAACTTCTTATCAGACGAAATATCAAAACCGAAAAGATGACGATCAACAAGCACAAGTCAATACTGATATAGACAGTGGAAAAACACCTGAAGAACTTTTAGAAGACTCATTTGTAAAACTCAAAGACGAACTTGCATCAGATCTCATTGATAAAATAAAAAGTTGTTCGCCTGCTTTTTTTGAAAGACTTGTAATTGATCTTTTAATTAAAATGGGTTATGGCGGTTCAAGAAAAGAAGCTGGACAAATAATTGGCAAATCTGGGGATGGCGGAATTGACGGAATTATTAAAGAAGATAAATTAGGACTTGATACAATTTATGTTCAAGCAAAAAAATGGGACAACACTGTTCCTATTGGACAAATTAGAGATTTTGCAGGTTCATTACTATCTAAAAAAGCCAAAAAGGGGATCTTCATGTCTACTTCAAACTATCCAAAAGGAGCCTATGAATTTGTTTCAAGCATTGAGCCCAAAATTATTCTAATTGACGGAAAAGAACTGGCTGATCTAATGATTGAATATCAAGTTGGTGTTGCGATAAAAAACAATTACGAAATTAAAAAAATTGACATTGACTATTTTGAAGAAGCATAAGGCAAATTGAAAGACATTTTTGTGAGGTCCTTATATGCAATAAGGAGTGTTTTAGTAAATATTCAATGTGTATTAATCTCAACCGATTGTGAACGACATATAAGACTCCTTGATTTATTATTATCAAGGTTTTTATATCAACAAAAATAATTTTATGTTATATACTTATTCAATCCATGTCCATTATTAAAGATTTTACTTTCGTTAAGGAGCTAAAAAAATATCGGCGTTTTGGTTGGGTATTTGGGGGGGTAAGCTACGAAAGGGATTAAAGTTTTTCTCACAGTATTCTTATAATAATAATTATGAATTAAGTGTAGATTAATTGGAATTAGCATAGGCTGTTTTTGTATAGGTAATTTTTTTTATTAATATAACTTAAAGCAATTTCAGATTTTAACTCGTGTAAAAGATGAATACTTTTTATATTTTTGCTCATGGATTACAAAATAACGGCGGATTTTACTAGGAATATCACTATTCATTATCATAATATTCCTAGTGGTAACTATTTACTGTTAACTAACCATGATTTATTTTATATGTCTACTGTTCCAACTATAATTAGTATAAAACAATATTTATGAAATTTGAAAAAAGATTTGGTCCACTAGGTAGTCCTTCATTACATAATATTGCAAATGATATAATTAAAGTTGTTGAAGAATATAATAGCCTGAATGCAAAAAGGTGATTTGTTATTTATTAGAAATATTACCAGCGATGGGTTAACTCCGAGGGAAGTAATTGAGTAGGTAATATATTGGATATTAGTTATTATCTTAGTCATATAGAATTAAATACAACTTTTTAAGCAATGGTAAAATTGTCTAAAAATGTAAATAATAAAAAACAAGTAAAGACCAAGCAAAGGGTTACTGATCACGGAGAAGTATTTACTTCAGAGCGCGAAGTAAATGCTATGCTTGATTTAGTAAAGCAGGAAACAGAAAGAATTGATTCAAGATTCTTGGAGCCTGCTTGCGGAACCGGTAATTTTCTAGCTGAAATATTGCAACGAAAATTGGAAGTGGTTTCACAGAGATATTCAAAAAACCAAATTGATTATGAAAGATATTCTTTTTTGGCGGTTAGTAGTTTGTATGGTATAGATATTTTAGAGGATAATATTGAATATTGTAGAACTCGCCTGTTTAACATATTTAATGACCATTATAGATATCTATTTAAGGGAAAAAATAAAACAGAATTTTTAGAGACCATAAAATTCGTTTTATTTCGAAATATAGTATTAGGCGATGCTTTAACAATTAAAACGGTGGGATTTGGAATAGCAACTGAAGCTAGCGTATTTGCCGAATATGATTTATCCTTTTGTTGAATTGAAGGACTTGCTCCGTACCACGGGTCAGTACTTAAAGCATTATTATAATCTAATGTAGAAGTATTATCAACATATCTTTTGGGTGATGAACCCCAATAGGCATATTCTGCATATAAATTACTGTATTCATATGAATCAGCATCATAATCCGTATTGCCGTGAATACTATTATACATACCATTACCCTGGTAACCTCCGTAAATTGTACTACCCCAGCCTGCACAAAGTCCGACATAATTATTAGAAATTAAATTATTTTGGAATGCATAGCCCGAACCTTGCAGACGGGCGACACTGCCGCCGCCTATATAAATTCCATACATAAAGCCGCCAATCCTGTTATGCGATATATATGAAGTATTATTGTTAACGATAAATATTCCCTGATAGCTTTGCCCTGTTGTCCTTTTTATAAGGTTAGAATAGATACCGGGAGTGGAACTGGAACCATCAATATATATACCGTTTTGTGACGGATTCATTATTTGATTATTTACTATAGAAGGGGATGCATTGTAAATATAAATACCCTGTGTGCAATTATTAAGTGTAGAATTTTGTATAGTTGGATTCGCTCCATTTAAACAACTTATTCCGGCACCATTATTTATAGTAACATAACTCAATGAAGAACTTGAAGAAGTTGAGCCGGAAAAGACTAAACCGCCAGTGCCACTAAAATTAAGGACTAATGGACTTGATGTAGTACCTGAAATAGTCATTATTCCATTCACTTTCAGACTATCACCGCTACCAAAACTAAGTGTTACCCCAGGTTGAAAAGTCCAATTATCACCAGCAGGAATTGTAATATTTTGGGTTAAAGTACCACCATAATTTTCCAAAGTATACTTTAAAGCATTGTAAGCATTAATTCGCCCGTATCCATAACTAGTTGTAAAGCTTTGACCATTCATACCTGCAACTTTTTTTGTAGTATTTATCAAAATCTGTTTTACCTGTGAAAGCGTAAGATTTGGATTTATAGCTAATATTAATGCTGCTGTTCCCGTGACATGAGGTGTTGCCATCGAAGTTCCCCAGAATTGAGCATAATTTACCGTGCCACCATGTGTCACAGAATACTCAGTTGAATAAGTTGGAATGGTAGAATAAATATCGGATCCTGGTGCAACAACAGTTAATTCTGCACCTACATTAGAAAAATCAGATACCGAATCATGATTAGTAGTTGATCCTACTGCAATTAAATTGGGATATGATAATGAATAAGCTGCTGGATAAATTACTGAATCACCGAAATTATTTCCTGCAGCTGCACAGATTAATACATTATGAGAGTTTGCATAATATATTCCATCTATTTCACATGAGTCACCCGTGGGACTACCCCCACTATAATTAATAATTTTTGCACCATTATCTACCGCATATATTATTCCGTTTTGGAACCACATTGAATAACCAACACCTGAACTATCAAATGCTTTAATAACCATTACTTTGCAGCCACCTGCGACTCCTGCAACACCTACTCCATTATTTGTCATAGCAGAAGCAATTCCCGTCACATGAGAACCATGACCATTATTGTCACGAACACCATTCCAATCGTCTGTTTCATTTGGCCCCAAAATAAATTTATTAGTATCATTTAAATCAGGGTGATCTAAACTATATGTTGTTGCATCTAAAGGAATTCCGGTATCTAAAATCGCAATAATAATACTGGAACTACCTTGGGTAATATTCCAAGCAGAATCAGCATTAATGTCTGCTCCAGGTGTTCCGTACCCGACTCCATTTGGAGAAGCTTGTCCTGTATTTTTCATATTCCACTGATATGTATTATAATATGGATCATTTGGATCAAATTGCACTTTATGAACCATATTTGGTTCCACAGTTTCAAAGAATACATTTCCTTTTAACTTATCTATAAAAGAAATTGCATCAGAATCCTGCGGAATTTCTATTACCCCCCAGCCCAATTTATTAAAACTTCCAATAATTTCCGAGTTAAATTTTGAAAGTAGTGGTTTCATATCTTGAATAGTGATACCCGTTTTTAATTTTATAGCTATTTGATTCGAGCGATATTCTATTTGTTGGTTTTTCCAAGTGCCCTTTTTAATAAATTTTGCCTGTTGTGCAAATGATATGGATAGTGGAAATACCATAATTAGGATAGTAAGAAGTATATTATTCAAATAACCCGAAGTATTTTTCATTGTAAACCTCTTAAATTAATCGTATTTTTATATTTGTTATGACAGTTTGTTCAAATTAGAAATAGAACAGCCTCGAAGATTTGTTTATCTTCATTTTATGTATTCTTGTAGGAACATTTATATGATGAAAGACAGCTCGAGGCTGTTTGTTTTTTGAAAATTTTATACCGGAGGTGAATGATTCTTCTTCATATTATTCAATTGATTATTTTAGGAAAATCATTTTCTTTGATATAGTGGCCCCTTTAGAATAAAGATTATAAAAATAAACTCCTGAACTTATTTGATGCCCTTTATCGTCTTTTCCATCCCAATAAATGGAATATTTACCTGAAGACTGATTTTTGTTTACTAACGTTTTGACTTTTTCCCCTTGTATATTAAATATTTCCAACAATACATCACAACAATTTGGAAGTTCATACTCAATATTAGTACCAGGGTTAAACGGGTTAGGATAGTTTTGCATTAGATGAAAATCAATAGGCTTGGTTAAAGTATTGTTAGATATTGAAGTTATAATTTCTGTTACATAAATACCTCCCCAAGTTGCATATAGTTTGGTTCCTGAAAGAGTAATAGTCCCATCCCAACTTCCAATTTTTTCCCAAGTTTTACCATCTTTACTCTCGTAAACCCCTACACTATCCTTTGAACCAGCAACCCAAAAGACAGTCCCATCAGAGGCAATCTGGATATTTCGACCACTTGATGGATTTGGTAATCCGGTTGTCGGATTACTCCATGTTTGTCCTCCGTCAGTCGATTTGAAAATCCCTATAGGATAATTATTTGATGTTGTAGTACTAAGATATATTACGAATGATCCTTTATATAATCCAATTGAAATTGGTCCTGCTTTCCCTTTCGCGGGATAGTTCATAGAAACCCAATTTAGACCATAATTAGTTGATTTTAATACATCTGAACTCCATTCTGTGCCAACATAAACTATATTTGAGCTATCTTGTGCAATAGCAATACAAATTATTCCGACTCCGTTTATTATTGAATCACTTACAGCAATCCAGTTCTTTCCTCCATTTGTACTTCTATAAAACATTCCCCCATCAAATCCTGCTGTACCGCAGTACATAGTGTCCGTATGTACCGGGTCTAAAGCTATTTGGTTAACCACTGTTTCTGATGATACAATTATTCCTGAATCACTATTCTGCCAGCTATTTCCTGCATCCGTTGTCTTTATTAGCCCCGGTATTGTATTGTTACTGCTTCCGAGTGTTACGTAAATTATATTTGAATTCTTAGGATGAACGACTATTTGGTTAACCGTAATTCCGCGTAAAAGTGTATCCCACGAGACACCGCCATTTGTACTTTTAAATATGCCTCCCATTGTATTAGCACTATAATTACTAAAACTTCCTGCATAAATAACATCTGGATTAGCCCAATCCACAGCAATGGATGTAATACTTTCCGAACTTAATCCGAGGAATTGCCACTGCTGTGCAGATATGAGAAACGGGAAAAATAAAAAGTAGGTAAAAAGCTTTTTCATATCAGATTTCCCAAAGTTGTGATTGTTTAAGTAAACCAAAACTCAAACTGATAAAAACATATCGTGGTTTTCTTCTAACTGGAATTCCCCAGTACGTTCATTTACATGAGAAATGATTTTCCTTTTACTATTGAGCAATAAGGTGTTAAACGTTGACTCCTCCAATTTCGCAATCCCGATATTTATACGGTCATTAAGATAATTCTCAAAATTGTCGATTCTTAATCATAACTGCTAAAAGACCTGATTATAATATAAAGAGTATTTATTTAAAATGAATCAGTAAAAACACGTAGTAGCTTCTACGTGTTTTTACGTAGTACTTCTACGTGTTTTTACGTAGA